>Ga0075423_10003146_pt1 | contig 15161 bp, 12 predicted proteins | sample SoiMethybrSBSTD2_FD_80114 | JGI IMG/M metagenome (GOLD analysis project Ga0075423, IMG submission 80114) | Bulk soil microbial communities from a Populus tree surrounding site in Tennessee, USA - Soil MetaG P. TD hybrid SBSTD2 | ecosystem: Environmental > Terrestrial > Soil > Tree plantation...
CCGCGGTGTCGTTGCCGCACGTCATCACGGGCGCCGTGGAGCTCCTCGCCTATCCGCTCAGGACCGACGGCATCGACGTCGCGCTCGACATCCCGCCCTCGCTCCCCACCCTCTCGGCCGATCCTCACGCCCTGCATCAGGTCCTGGTGAACCTCATCGCCAATGCCCACCAGGCTGGCGCGCAGACGAACTCAGCGCCGCATGGTACAATAAGCCGTAAGCAACGGCGAGCATTGCGCGAGCGAGGTTCCGATGATTGACGAGAAAGATGTCATCAGCCAGCATATCGTCAGCACACCCGGTGTGCTCGGCGGCAAGCCCCGCATTGCCGGGCATCGCATCAGTGTGCAAGATATCGCGATCTGGCACGAGCGCATGGGCAGGAGCGTGGATGAGATCGCTACCGACTACGGATTGACGCTCGGCGAGGTCTACGCGGCTTTGTCTTACTACCACGATCACCGCGAGGAGATCGAGGCGTCCATCCGCACCAGCACCGCGTTGGTCGAGGAGTTGAAGAAGCGCTATCCCTCCAAGCTGGCCGAGAAGCGCACGGGACGCGACCGTGGCTGAACTCCGGTGGTACATGGACGAGCATGTGCCGCTACCAGTGACGCAAAGTTTGCGGCGGCGCGGCATCGATGTGCTGACCACCAGGATGCCGGCAGGGTCGGTGCCCCAGATGATCAGCAACTCGCGTGCGCGACCAGCCAAGGCCGCGCCATCTTCACGCAAGATGACGATTTCTTGCGCCTGCATGCTACCGGCATCGCTCACGCCGGCATCGCCTATGCGCCACAGGGCACGTCGATTGGGGCGCTGGTGCGCGCATTGACCGAGATCAGCCTGCTGCTCAATGCTGCGGAGATAATTGATCGGGTAGAGTTTCTGTAAGCCCGCACTATTCCTCCATCGCCGTTGAACCGAGGAGGTCTTACTATGGCCGATCCAAACCAGCCTCAGCCGCCCTATCAGCTCCCGCCAAATATGCAGCCGGTGCCGCCGCCGCCGCAGCACAGCGGCCTGCCCGGCTGGGCGATCGCCCTGATCGTCGGCGGGGTGCTGCTGGTGTTCTTATGCATCGGCGTCGCGGTCGTCTCGATCGGCGCACTGACGCTGCTTGGCGGCAGAGTCAGCCAGGTCTTCTCGACGATCAACAGCGAGCTGATCAACGAAGGTCAGCTGGAAGCCACCCCGGCCCCGCCTACTGGAGCCCTGGCGATTGGCGACTCGGCCACGCTGCCCGCGCTGCTGATCACCGTCACCAGTGCGCACCCGCTCACGGAGCTGCGCGAAGGACATCAGCCGACATCCGGCAACGAGTATTGGGTTGTTGAGGCGACGTTCGAGAATACCTCGGATAAACCACTGGCGCTCAGTGTCTTCTCGTCGTTGGCACAGGATGCAGACGGGCACACATACCCCTACAGCCTCGCGGCTCAACGCGCATCGCCCGATCCTGCGCTGCCGGTGGTGACAACGCTCCAGCCCGATACGACGGTGAGCGGGCTGCTCTTCTACATGGTTCCACAGGATGCGCACGAACTCTTCTGGGTGTATAACGATGTGGCCGGCGGTGGACAAGCCAGCTTTAAGCTGAAAGAGGTCGAACGGTAATTACTGGGTAACATCCTCAGATTATACTATCTATGAAGAGCAGATTCCCCCAAACACACCTTACTTCATCGTCTTAGTGTCTGATGAGGAGACCCAGCAATGAACCAGCGGCGTATCGAGGCATTTTTGCTACGGCTGGTAGTAGTGGATCAGGGCAGCGTGAACACGGAGAGCTGGCGCGGTCGTATTCAGCATGTCGGCAGCGGCTATGAGCGGCAGTTCGATCAGTTACACGACCTCATTATGTTCATCCGAGAGCATATGGATGCCGATGCCGCGCTCTTTATCGGCAGTGATGAGCCGATCAGTGCCGAGTGATCTTCCCGCATCAGCATACACGAGCGGCCTCGCGCAGCATGCACGAGGCCGCTCGTGTGTGTGAGATCGGTTTCACGCCTCACGCCTCACGCTTCACGCTTCACGTCTCACGTTTCACGCCTCACGCCTCACGTTTCACGCTTCACGCCTCACGTCGCTAACGCATCTCGCGCAGCGAATTGTAGAACATGGTCGTCTCGGGCAGCGGCTCGACGCCCAGCTCTTCGCGCAGCATCGTGACGCAGCGTGTGTACAGCCGCAGCGCGGTGCTGCGCTCGCCCAGCGAGGCGTGCGCGCGCATCAGCAGCCGGTAGGCTTCCTCGTGCGCCTGATCGTTCTCGAGGATGCGCCAGCCCAGCCCGATCGCCTCATGCGCCAGTCCCTCGGCCAGCAGCAGCCGCCCGAGCCGGAGCGCGGCGTCGTTGAACAGCATCGCCAACCGCTCGCGCTCGACCACCGTCCAGTCTTCGTACATATTATCGGGGAGGTATGGCCCGCCGTAGAGCGCGACTGCGCGCCGGAATGCACTGATAGCGATCTGGCGCTGGCCGCGTCGCTCGGCGCGCTGGCCCTCCGCTACCGCTGCGGCGAACTCGGCGGCGTCGAGCTGGTAGTCGCTATTCAGATTAAAGCTGTACGTATCGCCTTGCTGGAGAATATACGTCGGCGGCGCGCCATCGGGCCGATCCGGCTCGATAGCCTTGGCCAGACGGTTGAGCGTGACCCGTAGATTGTTGTTGGCCGCCTCCTGATCCATCTCGGGCCAAAGCGTATCCAGCAGGCGGTCGCGCGGCAGAATGCGCCCGCGCTCGGTCAGCAGGAACTGGAACAGCTGGCGCGCTTTGCTACTACGCCAGTCGCGGTCGCGCACCTCGTGCTCGCCGCGCCAGATGCTGAAGGTTCCGAGCATGCGGATGCGCAACGTGTATGGTGGCCGGTAGACCAGCCGGCTCAGCGCGTGCTCCGCCGCTTGCCGCACGGTCGAATCGCGCTCCTTGCGCAGCGCCCGTAGCGCCGGGTAAGCCGCCGCCACGCCGAGGTCGCCCAGTAAGCGTGCGGCGATCTCACGTACTGCCGCCGACGGCTCGCTCAACAGCTCCTCAAGCACCCCAACCGCGTGATCCGGGATTTGGCGCCGCAGCACGGCTCCGACCGTCTCTGGCGCGATGCCCTGGCGCAGCGCCGCGCCGATGACATCCCGCAGCGCATTGAGCGGCAGCATCGGCAGGTAGTGCTGATCGTCGGCTGCGGCCAGCGCCCAGCCGGCGTGTAGCGCTTCATGCCGCGCCGACTGATCGCCGCAGCGCCCGGCCAGGTAGGCGTGATACAAGTGCGCCGAGGCCAGGAATACGCGATAGCCGCGCTCGTGCATCTGCTGGATCGTCTCGTGCGTCAACGCCAGCGCGCGCTGATGCTCGCCACCCTCGCCCAGCACCAGCGCCAGCATCAGCCACAGCCGCAGATCGGGCGTGGCCTCGCTCGACTCCTGGAGCCGGCGCAGCACACTGCTGACCGCCGCACAGGCATGCGCAGCCTGGCCGCGCATGAGCAGCCCATAGACTTCGATCACCTGCAAATCTACCAGCGGGCCGAGCGCGCCCATATCGTGGAACGCCGCGCGTGCTTGCGCGATATACGTCGTGGCCTCGTCCATGCGCCCTTGCAGCACCAGCAGCAGCGCCAGCTGGGCCGCGCTGAAGCCAGCGATCCCATCGCGATAGTAGTCGCCCAAATGCCGATGCGCGTCGAGCGCCAGCGCGATCGCTTCCGAGGTCTGCCCTAGCTCGTACAGTGCCAGCGCGCGCTGGCGCTGTAGATTCTGCCGCAGGCGGTCGTCGTACTCGACCTGTGGCAGCTGCATCACCTCGTCGATCATCGCTAGCGCCTCGCGCGGACGACCGAGCTGGCAATGGATCGACGAGACGATCATCCCCAGCAGCCAGCGCCAGGACGGATTCAGCGGCTGCGCGGTCGCCTGGCGCGCAACGCTCAATGCTGCGACATAGCGGCCTTTGCTATACAGCATCGCGGTGACGCACACGCGCGCCGCGCCACGCGACCAAGTGTCGCGCACGCGGTTGGCCGCGCGCACCGCACGCATGCAGATCGCGACGAGCGTGCTCGGGCGCATCTGCCAGAACAACTGCGCGGCCAGGTCGGCCAGCGCGCGTAGCTCGCGCTGGAACAGGCCATCTTGGCGATACAGTTCGGCTGCGCGCTCGATCGCGGTCGTGGATTGGGCCGGCTCGGCGATCGCCTGGCTCATCCCCCAGATATACAGCAGATCGGCATCATGCTCGCGCATACCCGGCGGCAATTGCTCCAGCCAGCGCCGCACCGTCTCACGCCGGGGCGAGTGCAGCAGCGGCCAGGCACGCTCGCGCAGCGCCCGCGCCAGGTCGTCGGTTGCGTTGGCGCTGGAATAATGGTCGAGCGCGGCCTCCAGATCGCCACGCGCTTCGAGCGCCCGACCGAAGCGGTGGTGAAGTGTCACCACCGCTTCCTCGTTAAGCGTTTCGGCGATACCGCGCAGCAGCAACTCGCGCCAGAGTGGGTGAAAGCGCAGGCGATCACCCTGTTTATCGATCGGCAGGATCGGCAATCCCATGCGCTGGGCGCGCTGGAGCAGGTAGGGCACGTCGGAGTCGGTCAACACCTCGGTGAGCAGCGCGGCGTCGAAGTAGGATGGCAGCGCTGCCAGCCGCAGGAACGCGATCACCTCATTGGGCAACTCCGAGAGCACCTCCATCGAGAGGTAGCTGAGCAGCTGTTCCTGGCTGCCGCCGAGCGCCTGCACGAATTCGCTCTGGCGTTCGGGCGGCTGGCCGGCCAGCGCGCGCGCGGCGAGCTGCACGCTCAACACCCAGCCCTCCGTGCGCTCCAGCAGCAACGCCAGCGCCGCGTCGGTCAGGCTGACGTTCTGGGCCGCCAAGATCTGGCGCACCTCCTCGGCCGAGAACAGCAGTTGCTGCTGCGAGATCTCCAGCACGCGATCCTCGGTGCGCAGCCGCGCCAGCGGTGCGAAGGTCGGCGTGCGGCGCGCGGCCATAATAATGTGCAAGGTCGGCGGCGTTGCGCGCAGGATGTAGCCCAAGATCTGGCCGATCACCGCCGACTCAGTCGCGAGGTGAATATCGTCGAGCACCAGGAAGGCGGCGGTTGGCAGCTTGCGCTGGAGATCGCTGCACAGCGCGCCGGCCACGAGCGGCCAATCGTTTTCGAGGTGGGCGGCGCTGTGCAGGACGCGCCAGGCATCCGCGCCGAGGTCATCGGAGAAGATCGTCTGGAAGGCGCGGATCAGGTAGGCCAGAAACACGGCCGGCGCGCGGTCGCCGCTGTCGAGCGTCAGCCAGCAGACCGGCGCGCCGGTGCGGTTGAGATCCTGGACCCACTGTGCCAGTAGCGTAGTTTTGCCATAGCCGGCTGGCGCGACGACCAGGGTGAGCGGGTGGAGGCGCACTTCCGAGAGCCATGCCTGAAGATCCGGTCGAGGTAGCACCCCCTCACGAGGTGGTGGTGGTGTTAGTTTGAGTGGCAGCAACGGTTGGGCCGTGCGTCCTGATTCCCCTATCGTGGCAGATATGGGCATAGCTGACATACTGTTGACCGCTGTTTCTTGCGTCGCGTGACGCTCTACCTCGATTATAGCATAGCCCAGCACGCTTGACACGCGCTATCAGAATCTGCCAGGCCCATGTCAAAGTCCTTCATGGAGGGGTTTGGGGAAGCGAAGCTTCCCCAAAATCACTTCTTTGGCGCGCGTTCGCGCGGCGCAGCCGCGCGAACGCGCGCCAAAATATGAATTGGAGGGGCTGTGCCCCTCGCGCTTCCGACTTTGACGTAGCCCTGTTTATAAAGCTATGCGACTTTACAGCACGATCTCCTCGTGGTAGGATAAGGCCCGGTATGCTACGCCAGCTAGGACGGCGAGATAGGGGCTTATGCCACGAGTTCTCATCCTCTACACGTCGGTTGGGAGCGGGCACAAACGTGCTGCCATGGCGCTCGCCGATGCGTTCAGCCGAAAGCAGGCGGCCGAGGTGCGGGTCGAAGATGCGCTCGACTACGGCAGCCCGCTGTTCCGCCAAGCCTATTCTCGCTCGTACCTCGATCTCAGCGAGCGCGCGCCGATGCTCTGGCGGTTGTTTTACGAGGGAACGAATACCAACGACCCGGAGTTGGTCGAAATGACGAATCGGCTGCGCAGCCTGGTCGAGCGCCTGGCCGTCACGCGTTTGGAGCGGCTGGTGCGTCGGTTCGCGCCAGCAGCGATCGTCTGTACTCATTTTCTGCCGGTTGAGCTGCTGCTGCGGCTCAAGCTGCGTGGGCGGCTGCCTCAGCCACTCTACTGCGTCGTCACCGATTTCGCGGCGCATGCGTTCTGGGTGGCACCCGATGTCGACGGCTACTTCGTCGCCAGCACGATCACGCGTGAGCAGCTGATCGCGCGCCGTGTGCCCCCATCGATCATCCATGTCAGCGGCATCCCGATCGATCTCGCGATCGCCGAGCCGAAGTCGGTTGAGCAGACACGTATTCAGCTTGGCTTGCCGAATGATCAGCCGCTGGTCAGCTTTTTCGGCGGCGGGCTCGACATTGAGCGCGTGCAGCAGATGGTCGAAGGGCTGCTGACTTGTGGCGCGGCGGGTACGCTGGTGGTGGTGGCTGGCCGTAACGAGGCGCTGATCAGCGCACTCGACGACCTGAGCTCCAGTCCGACGATGGATTTGCACAAACTGGGCCTTATCGCACATGTCGATGACCTGTTGGTCGCCAGCGATCTGGTGATCACCAAAGCTGGTGGCCTGATCGTCAGTGAGACGCTGGCGCGTGGCCGACCACTGCTGGTGATCGACCCCATCCCCGGACAAGAGGAGTGGAATGCCGATTATGTCGTCAGCGTCGGTGCCGGGATTCAGCTGCGCATGCCCGCGTCGGTGCCGCTGGCGGTGCAGCAACTGCTCGACCATCCCGATTGGCTCGCCATACTGCGCGCCGCTGCGCAAGCGGTTGGGCGACCGCGCGCCGCGCTCGATATTGCGGAGCACATCTTGCATGAGCTTCATGTCGGCGTGCATGCCTGAGTGTCTCCAGTAGCCCGGCTTTACTGCTTGTCTGTCTTTTTTGCCCCACAGGGCAAAAAAAGACAGACGAAAAACATAAAGTACCATATCATATCGGAGTTCATTTTGAGTGACACCCCAAGCATTCTCTTCGCTATCTCGGATACCGGCGGTGGCCATCGTTCCGGAGCAGTCGCGATTCGTGCCGCACTGGAATCGCTCGGCATCGCAGAAGACGAATGCCATATCGTCGATATACTCGCCAGCAGCGGCGTGCCGTTTGTCCGCGCTGCGCCCGAGCTATATGATCGGCTCTCGACCCGCTGGCTGCCGTTCTACGATTTCCTCTATCAGCTTACCGATGGACACCGTCGAATCGATACGATCACCCACCTGGCCTATTTCTTGGCGCACCGGAACATCGTGCGTGTGCTCGATCAAACTCGTCCAACGCTGGTCGTCTCGGTCCATCCACTCTCAAACCGGCTGATCGGCAACGCGCGCCGGACCTATCGACTCTCCTTTCGCTTTATCTTTGTTGTGACCGACCTCGTCACGCTGCACGCCGCGCATGTTGATCCCGATGTCGAACTCTGTATCGTGCCGACCGAGGAAGCCTACCAGCGCATGCTCGCGAACGGCATGCCGAAGCACAAGCTGGTGCGAACCGGCTTTCCGATTCACCCAAAGTTTGCCGCCTACACCGGCTCACGGCGCGATGCACGGGCCGCGCTGGGCCTCGCGCTCGATCCCTTCACTGTGCTCGTGACCAGTGGCGGCGTCGGCTCTGGAAACCTGCGCGAGCTGGTGGTCGCGCTTGACGAAACCTACCCCGATCAGCAATTCCTGGTCGTGACCGGACGAAATGCCGCCCTGCGCGCCGAGCTGGAAACGATGAACCTGAGCCCGCACGTCCATATCTTTGGTTTTGTGACCAACATGGAAGTGCTCATGGCCGCCAGCGACATTATCATCACCAAGGCCGGTCCCGGCACGCTGATGGAGGCGCTCGTGATGCGCCGCCCGGTGATCGTCACCGAGGCGGTCGGAATGCAAGAGCGCGGCAATATCGATTTCATCCTCAATCACGAACTAGGTGCCTTTTGCCCAACAGTCGATCGGATTGTGCCGGCGATCGCCGAGCTGATGAATCCGGCGACGTATGCCGCGACCGTCGCACGGCTGGCCGACGCCGTTCCGCGCGAGGGAGCGCTCCAGATTGCGCGCATTCTGCTGGAGCAGCTGCAACTTGCCCCGCCCGTCCGCGCGCGGCGGCTGCGATTGCCAAGCATGGCGACGCTGCGACGCACCTTCAGCGAGCGCCGATCGCGCCGGCCCCTCGCGCAATCCCGGCTGCGGCTGCGCATGCGTGCGCACGGGCTGCGGCTCCCACAGATGCGCACGCTCCCGCGCAAACGGCGAACTCGCCCCTGACATGCGCCCTCAAACCTGCGTGGCCGCGCACCCCATGGCATACAGATTGCAATATATTTCGTCACAAAACTGTAAGTATTTTTCAGCTTTTACTCATTGACACTTGTCGTTTCTTGGGTATAGTTAAAAGTAGCTATTCCTGCATGTGCGGCCCCTTCGCACAGTCCATCCAGTCGGCATCAATCCGAAAAAGAAATTTGTGTAAGGCTACACTTCGCTGCTTGACGTTTTGGAGGCATCTGTGTCTGCTGAAGATTTTTACAACAAGTTTGGCCGGGTGCGCCGTCGGTTAGATGATCGCTACACAACCCAACCGCTTCCGATATGCAGTATCGTTGATCAACCGGCGGAGCTGCCGCGCTCAGGCAACCCGCTGGCGCTGCCAGGCCTGGCTCGCCGCCGTCGGCCACCCAGCAGCAGTATGCTCGTACTGAATGTATTGCTAGTCTTGCTGGTTCTCGTGCTGCTTGGTGCCGGTGGCGGGCTGTATTACCTCGATCGCAGCTATCAGGGCAAGATCTATCCAAACATTAGCGTGCAAGGCATGCCGATCGGCGAGATGACGCCCGCTGCCGCCGAATCGGCGCTACGCGCGCGCTACGCCGTCTTTTTGCGGCAACCAGTAACCGTGACATTTGGCGATCGCACATGGCATCCGACCCCGGTCGAGATGGGCATCGATTTTAATTTTAAGGGCGCGATCGACGGCGCATACCGTGCTGGCCGTGGCAACGGATTGATCGAAGATGTTCAAGGAGTCGCGGCGATCTGGCAGAATGGCTTGGATCTGCCGCTGCATGTCTCTTTTGATCAACGCGCGATGCAGCGCTACATTGATACGCTGCGCCCTCAGCTAGAGCAAGCGCCCGCCGATGCCCAATTGCAACTTAGCGGCCTGACCGTGCAGACTCAACCATCGCGCATCGGACGCCAAATTCTGGTGGACGCGACGGTCCGCGATTTGACTGCGGCCCTGCGCACCTTTACTCCGCAGACGGTCGCCTTGCAGACACAAGAGCTCCTGCCACGCCTCGACGATGCTGCGGTTGCAGCTGCGCGCGCGCAGATCGAAGCCACGCTTCAGGGACCGCTGACCCTGTCTGTCGAGCGCAAAGAATATACCTGGTCGCCCGAAGAGATTGCGCTGATGCTTGAGATCGCGCGCGTGCCCAACGGCACCAACACCGACCGGGTCGCGGTTGGCTTGAACCAATACCAGGTCGAGCGCCGGCTGCGCGCGATCGCCGACGAGACTGGGCGCGGCAGCGTCAACCCGCGTGTGGCATGGAACAACGGCGATTTGAAGATCATCAGTCCCGGCAAGCCGGGGCTACGCGTGGACGAGGCGCAGGCGCGCGACATGATCATATCCGCGATCACCGGCCAGGAGCGCACCCTGGCGCTGCCGGTGCGCGAGGTCGCGCCGCAGGTCACTGAGGCAAATCTGCACCAGATCGGCATCGACAGCCTGATCTCGGTTGGCAAGAGCGACTTCGCCGGCTCGGCGGCCTACCGCATCAACAACATCGGCGTCGGGATGAATATCCTCAATGGCATCCTGATCGCGCCCGACGAGGAGTTTTCGTTCAACGACAACATCGGCGCGATCGACGCCAAGCAGGGCTTCGTCGAGGGCTACGCGATCATCAGCAATCGGACGCAGCTTGAGTTCGGCGGCGGCATCTGCCAGGACTCGACCACCATGTAGCGCGCGGCATTCTGGGCGGGCCTGCCGATCACCGAGCGCTGGGGCCATACCTTCTATATCAGCTGGTACGACAAATACGGACCCACCGGCATGGACGCGACGATCTTCACCGGCGGGCCAGATCTGAAGTTCAAAAACGATACCGGCCATTGGCTGCTGCTCCAGTCTTGGTCCAATCCGAAAACCCATGTCGCCCAAGTCGAGATCTATGGCACCAAGCTGGATCGCAAGGTCGATTTTTCTCAGCGAGTGTACGACCGCGTCCCAGCGCCGGGTGAGCCGGTGTATGTCGCCGATGCGAAGACGCCGCGCGGGTCAACCCACCAGACCGACACCGCTCGTGGCGGTATGACGATCGATATCTATCGGACGATCACCGAGAATGGCGTCAAACGCCAGCCGGAGTTGTTCCGCACGAAGTTCCGCGCCTGGCCAAACATCTACACCGTCAATCCAGCCGACTTGGGTGCGGATGGCAAGCCGCATTTTGAGCCGGTCGCCCCGCCCGATGCTGCGGCCCAGCCGACGCCCGCGCCAGATCAGACCCCGGTCGAGCAACCGACGCCGGCCCCAGTGAATGGCTAGTACCATTCCAGCTGAACGAATGCTGATCGTTTTCACCACCAAGACACCGGGTGCCCTCTGGGCGACACGAAGCCTTGGTGTCTTGGTGTCTTGGTGGTATGTGTATGTAGGCCAAGCTGCTATTGATCAGCGCAGCAGAGAGATGCCGAGTGCGATTGCGCCGCCGATCAACGAACTCAGCAGATTAACCATATCGTTCGTCATCCAGCGCCACCCGCGCAGCAGCGGATACCGCAGCCCATCGCGCCCACTGGAGCGCTCGGTTTCGCGGGTGCCGGGCGCGCGATAGATCGCCTGCACCGTTGCGCCAAGCAAACTATCCACCATGCTCCCCGCGATTCCGCCGAGCAGCGCCGCCGGCAGCAGCCACAGCGACCACGCGCCGCGCTCAAGCGCCACGATGCTCGTCGTCGTCGCCGCGATCAGCGCAGCGCCGCAGATCGCCGCGAGCGTACCATGCGTGGTAATGCCACCAGAAGTGCCCGGCTCGACAACCCGCCAGGTCGTGATCATACGTGGCAGGCGTGGGCTGAGCACGCCCAGCTCGGTCGCCCAGGTGTCGGCAGTAACGGTGGCCATGATTCCCACGAAGAGCGCCAACAGCGCGGGCGACTGGCTGCCGAGGCCGTAGAGCAGCGCGAGCAGCGCAGCAGGGCCGCCGTTCGCGAGCGTCTGAAAGAGATCGCGCTGGCTGCCTTTCTCGAACTTCTCGCCGGCTAACTGCTGTTTCTTGGCCTGGCGGAAGTGCGACAAGGCGCTGGAGGTCAGAAAGAAGACGATCAGCGTGATACCCCAGCTCCAGCCGCCGAAGCCAAAGGTCGCCGTGCCGCTGATGATCGCGCCAAGCCACCCGCCGCGCGTCAACGAGCGCCGCCGGTAGGCGAGTCCGCCGATCAGGAAGCTAAGGAGCAAGCCTGCGATGATATGTGGGAGGTTGAGCATGGCGCGGTGCTCTATTCTCGACCATCTGCCCTGTTCAAGTGATTGTCAAACTATGTGCAAGTATGATACAGTAGCCCTGCTAGCGTGTCAAACAGGCTGGCGATCGGTCAGAAAGTATGCTATAATTCCAATCTGCACGGGTCGTGGTAGCGCTCGCGTGCGAGACAGCGCATGTATCGCTGGTTCGCTGTCTCTTTTGCTGTATTTTTAGACCAAGGATGGAGCGAACAGCTATGGCTGAGAAGAAGTCGAAGACCGACGTAACATCGCGCGATAAGAGCGGCCGGGCAATCGAGCACAACTGTGTCAACTGTGGGCAGCAGGTCAGCAACGACCGCGATCTGATCGTCGTGATGGATAGTCGCCGTCGCAACAAAACCTATCATCATCGCGCCTGCTTCCAGAAAAGCATCGCTTAAGCCAGGCGCTCGGCATTTTGGACTTTTCGGCTCACCCGTACCTCGGGTGGGCCGATATGCTATATGGCTGGCTACGTGTACGCATGGTCGATGATCAGACAACATTATCATTTCCGTCGCAGGGCTTCACAATCGTGCCGCTCTGCCCACCGGATGAGCTGGTCTGCTGTATTGCGGCCGGCCCTGGCGGGCATGCGCTGCATGTGCTGCTGGATACCGGCACCGATCCATCGGCGATCGATGTGGGGTTGGCGCGGCGGCTTGGGCTGCGCACCGGCGGCAGCGGCATGGGCCAGGGCGCGGTCAGCGATGCGGTCCACTTTACCGAGGCGGTGCTGCCCTGGCTGCGCATCGGCGATCTCGTCGTGCGCGATCTGTTCGTCCCGGCGCTCGATCTGAGCGGGTTGCCGTTTCGGGTCGATGTCGTGCTTGGCTACAACGTCCTGCGCCAGCTTTCGATCCGCATCGATCACCGCCAGCGCCTGCTGACGTTGGCGCACCCCGACCTGGGCGTGCCGTCGCTCTCCGACGCGAGCGTGACGCTGCCGCTGGTCTTCTTTGAGCATTTCCCGGCGATCGGCGATGTCGAGGTGGAAGGCCGGCAGATTCCGCTGGCGACGATCGATACCGGCTCGAACGGCGCATTGAGCGTCGGCCCGGATCTCGCCGACGCGCTGGGGTTGGTGCCGGGTGCGACTGATGTCATGACGGCGCGCGGTGCCGGTTTCGGCGGCGGCGGCGAGGTGATGCGGCGGCGCTGCCGGCAGATGCGCGTCGGGCCGTTCACGCTGTGCGATGTCGAGCTTGACACGCACGTCGGCTTGGGTGGCGATCTGGGGCGCACTGGCCGGGCGAATATCGGCAATCGGTTGCTGGCAGAGTTCGCCGCTGTGGTGCTCGACTACGAACGCCGCACGATCATCCTAGAGCCGCACGCCGCTGCAGAAGGCAGACCGAGCCGTCAACCTGGCCCGGTTACCCCGCTTGCCTGAAGCGGCGCAACAGCCGCCCACCGACGATCTGCAACTCCTCGGCTCCTTGGAGCAGCGCTATTCCCACGTAGATAGCGACGCCGACGATACCGACCAGCAGCAGCCAGCCGGCCAGCACTGCCAGATCCTGGCCGGCGCTGTAGCCAGGCACCGCGGCGGAGAGCCAGGGCAGCTTGTATTGCGAAAGTGCGACCACCCCCAGCAGCACCGCACCCATGATACCCGCACCGATCAGCGTCTGCCGCGCCGAGCGCCAGAGCCCGCCGCTGGGATCGAGCCCGCCCAATCGCCGCCGCAGCAGCAGCGTGAGCAAAATTGCTTCGAGGTTGTTGGCGACACTGAACGCGCCGGCCAGCGCGACGTGATCGTAGCCGAGCTGTCGCACGAGTATCCAGGCGAGCGCAATATTAAGCGTCACGGCGATCAGCCCGATCACGACCGGCGTGCGCGTATCCTGCATCGCATAGAATGTGCGGATGAGAATCTCGGAGGCGGCGAAGGCGGGCAGTGCCGTTGCATAAAGCAGCAGCGCATTGGCCACCAGCGCGGTCGATTCGTCTGCGAAGATGCCGTGCTGGAACAGCAGCCGGACGATCGGCACCCGCAGCACGGCCAGCGCCACCGCCGAGGGCACGACCATCCACAGCACCGTCCGTAGGATCGTGCGCATGGCCCTGCGTACCTCGACCATGTCGCCGAGCGCATAGGCGCGCGCCATTGTCGGGAACGAGACCGTGCCCAGGCTGAGCGCGAAGATGCCATGTGGCAGGAGCATGAGCTGGTATGCCTGGTCGAGCGCGGCGATGCGTCCCTCGCCGAGCGAGGAGGCGATGCTGGCCATGACGATGATGTTGAGCTGTGCCGCCGACTGGCCGAAAACGCGCGGTGCCATGAGCCACGCGACCCGCCGCACTGCGACATCGCGCAGGCCCAGTGTCGGACTGTAGCGCATCCCGGCGCGCAGCAGCCCCGGTACTTGGATCAGCAAGTACAGCACCGCGCCGATGATCACGCCCCACGCGACGCCATAAACGCCCAGCGCGGCGCGAGGAAGATGATGCCGCCGATGATGCCAAGGTTGTAGACCGCGGGTGCCAGCGCGGGCAAGGTGTAGTGATCGAGTGTGTTGAGCACGGCCACTGCGAGGCCGCTCAAGCCCAGCAGCAGCGGCGAAAGCAGAAAGAGCCGCGTCAGCTCCACGATCAGCGTCTGCTTCTCGGGGCTGTAGGCCGAGTACAGCAGCCCGATCAGCGGCGAGGCGCAGATCGCAACCAGCGCCGAGACTGCCACCAGCGTCAGCAGCGCCAGGTTCATCACCTGGCTGGCCATGCGCCAGGCGCGCGCCTGGCCCTCGCGTGTCAGCAGCTCGCTGAAGATCGGAATGAAGGCCGACCCCAGCGCGCCGCCGATGATGATCAGGTAGAGCAGATCGGGCAGCTTGTAGGCTGCCCGGTAGGCGTCGGCGGCGTCGGTGGTGCCGAACTGGCGTGCGAACAGCGAGTCGCGCACCAATCCGAGCACCCGGCTCAACACATAGCCGCCGATCACGATCAGGCTGTTCGCCAGCGTACTCCAATGACGCAAAGCCGGCCGTTCGGGTGTGGCTGGAGTCTCGCTCATTCGATCATCGTCAATGTCCGCTGCGATTAAAAGTATCTGCTGAGATTGTCGAAGATCTGCCCGATGTCGCCGGTGCTGCCCTTCACCAGGATCGTATGCGAGAAGTCGACGATCGCCTGGAGTGTGGCGGTGGCCTCTTTCTGATCGGCCTCCGAGCCGTAGGCGACTGGGAAGATGCTGATACCGCTCTCGTCGAATGCTTGCTGGAGTTGCTCAAAAGTCGTCTCGCTGGCATTCTCCTGGCCATCGGTGAGCAGGACGAGGTCACCGTCGATGAGCGCCTGCACGCTTCGCTGCAGCTCACTGATCGCCGTGACGCCCGCTGCCTCTCGCCCTGTCACCGGATCCCGCATCATGCCTCCTCCGCTGGTTGCTGGGGGATTAATACGAGCGGGAGCGTATCCAGAACCGTACCCAGGCGAGTAGGGAATTCGTACCCAGACGATGAATCGGGGTGCAAGGA
>Ga0075423_10003148_pt1 | contig 15157 bp, 15 predicted proteins | sample SoiMethybrSBSTD2_FD_80114 | JGI IMG/M metagenome (GOLD analysis project Ga0075423, IMG submission 80114) | Bulk soil microbial communities from a Populus tree surrounding site in Tennessee, USA - Soil MetaG P. TD hybrid SBSTD2 | ecosystem: Environmental > Terrestrial > Soil > Tree plantation...
ACGAGTGGCCGGGCAGCGAATACGACGACTGCGCCGCTTGTAACGGAGGCGCAAGCGGTACAGGCAAACCGGCAGATGACTGCGTAAGGCAAGGTCGTGCCGGTGCACAGCGTTGCGCTGAACTTTAGCAGCAGCGGTGTCGTGGCCGAGGTGCTCGTGCGAGAGGGCGATCGGGTCGCGGAAGGTGCGCGGCTGGCACGGCTGGACACGCGCGACCTGGAGCTGAATATCGCGCGGGCCGAGGCATCGCTGGCCCAGGCGCAGGCTAGTTACGACATGCAGATCGCGGGCGTCACGCCCGAGGAGATCGCCGCCGCGCAGGCACAGATCTCCCAGGCCCAGGCCAACCTGCGCCAGACTCGCGGCAGCGTCACGCAGGCGGACATCGCGGCGGCGCGTGCGGTGTTGACACAGGCCAATGCGGCGTTGGCGCAGCTGGAGGCCGGCCCGAAAAGCACCCTGGTGCAAACGTCACAGGCTGCGCTGGACCAGGCCCAGACGAACCTTGAGGCCCAGCGCAACGGCCTCTCGGCGGCGAAGACCAACGCCGAGCTGCAAATGCAGCAGTCCACCGCCGAGCTGACCAAGGCGCAGGCGGCCTTCGCGACGGCGCAGCAGAACTGGCAGTACGTCCAGGACACCGGCAACGACCCGGTCACCCCGAAGACGGTCGGCTCGGACGGCAAGATCACGAACAACAAGCTGAATAGCACCCAGCGTCAACAATATTACGACACGTTCGTGCAGGCCGAGGCGACGCTGCACAGCGCCGAAAGCGCCGTCGAGCAAGCCCAAGTCACCTTCGACAACGCGCGCCAGGCCGAGGTTACCGGCATCCAGACCGCCGAGGCGCAGGTGCGCAGCGCCCAGGCCGCGCTCGACCAGACGCGCGCCGGCGCTGACGCCGACCAAATCGCGGCAGCCCGCGCACAGGTCGCCCAGGCGCAGGCCAACCTAAACAAGCTCCTGGGCGATCAGCGCACCGGCAGCCTGGACGCGGCAGCAGCGGGCGTCACGAGCGCCGAGGCCAACCTGGCGAAGCTCACGTCCGACCCGCGCGCAGCCGACCTGGCCGTTGCGAAGGCGCAGGTGCAGGCCGCCGAAGTGAGCGTTCAGGCGGCGAGGCTCGCGCTAGAGAAGGCCACGCTTGTGGCACCGATCGCCGGCACGGTCGCGCAGATCAACCTGAAGGTCGGCGAGGCGCTCGACACCACGCGCGCCGGGGTCATCCTGGCGGACTTCTCGGCCTGGCAGATCGAGACGACCGATCTGACCGAGCTGAACGTGGGGCGGATACAGGTGGGCGACCCGGCGAAGCTGACATTTGACGCGCTGACGGATGTGGAACTGGCTGGCAAGGTGATCAAGATCGCGGCAATTGGGCAGAACAAGCAGAGCGACATCATCTACACCGTCACCGTCGCCCCCGACACGCAGGATGAGCGGTTGCGCTGGAACATGACCGTGGGCGTGAGCATTACGCCGAAGACGTAGCCCTATCGCTTGTGTGGAGCGTATTGCGAGAGCGAGCAGCACGCGCTATACTGTCACGAGGCATACTGGACAACAAAGGTCATCTGTATGGCGATCGATACACGGGCCGCCGATCTCCGCATCGTGCGCGCAGTAGATGGACTAGAACTCGATCTGGAACCCTTACAAGGGCTCTGGAGCGTCGAGCAGTACCTGTCGCTGACCAATCAGACGAATCATTTGATCGAATATACCGACGGCGTGATCGAGGTGCTGCCAATGCCGACCACAAAGCATCAGGTGATTTCGCTCTTCCTACTGCTGAACCTACTGGCGTTCGTACGGCCACGGGGCGGTGCTGTATTGTACGCGCCGCTACGCCTACAGGTGCGGCCAGGCAAGTTTCGCGAGCCAGATCTGTTGCTGGTGATCGACAAAGATGATCCGCGCGCCCAAGACGAGTTCTGGCTCGGTGCCGACCTGGTGATGGAGATTGTGAGCTCCGACAGGCCCAAGCGCGACACCGAAGAGAAGCCGCTCGATTACGCCGAGGCCAACATCCCCGAATACTGGATCGTCAACCCCCTCGACGAGACGATCACAGTTCTCGTTCTCCATGGCGATGCCTACACCACTCAGGGTATCTTCCAGCGTGGGGAGCGGGCCGTATCAGAGCTGCTCGACGGCTTCAGCGTGAGTGTGGACGAGGTCTTCGCGGCAAAGCCTTTGTGACCTTTGTGTCGCCCAGAGGGCACCCGGTGGTGAAACTATCGGCTTATTTAGGCCGACGTGTGCTAGGGCGCGTGATTCACCACCTGTGTGCGAACCCCCTCCACGAACCGGTAGCCCTGCCCGCGAACAGTCTGAATATAGCGCGGGTTCGGCGGGTCCGGCTCAACCTTGGTACGCAGCCAGCGGATATGAACATCGACAGTCCGTGGGTCGTGCTTGAAATCTTCGCCCCAAACATGCTGAAGCAACATCTCACGCGAGAGCGCCAGCCCGCTGTTGCGCATCAAGCAGACGAGCAGCTCAAACTCTTTCTGCACCAGCTCGATTTCGGTATCGCCATAGAACACCCGGTGCCGTCCGATATCGACATGCAGGCTGTCAAACGTCAACGATTCGTGTTGGGGCCGTTCGATGATCCGCTGATTCCGTCGCAATCGCGCCCGCACACGCGCTAACAGCTCGCCCATCAAAAAGGGTTTGATCACATAGTCATCCGCGCCGAGGTCCAGGCCAAGAATACGATCCGCCTCGTTTTCGCACACGCTGAGGAGCATCACGGGGATGTCGCTTTCGAAGCGCACAATCCGGCAAATGGAAAAACCATCGATGCCAGGCAGCCGAGCCTCAAGGATCACCAGGTCCGGCAGGGTATCGCGCACAAGCTCCAGCCCACGAACCCCATCGTTCGCGACCAGCGTGTCATAGCCTTCACGTTCCAATGCGGCGCGCAACGTCTGGCAGAGTACGAGATCAGCATCAATCAGCAAGATCTTCGCCATAGGTCGTTTCTATAGCGCTATGCGGTTCCGAGCGCGAGTGTGCCGGTGGCGATGAAGGCAGCCCGTTCAGCAATATTGACCGCTCGGTCGGCGATACGCTCCAGATTGTGGCCGATCCAGAGGAGGTAGGTGGCCCATTCGATCTGCTCCGGCTGTGCGCGCATCATCGCAAGTACGTCCTGGCGCATCTGCTCATACAGCTGGTCAATCATCACGTCGCTGCGCTTGATCTGTTGTGCAGTCTCTGTGTCGTGTTTCACAACTGCACGGATGGCCTGCTGGAACATTTCGCGTGCGCCGCGCGCCATCTGGCCTGGTGCCGGCTGAAGCACAGCCGGCATCAGAGCTGCGCTGCGCAGGACAAGTATCGCAATGCCTCTGGCGTAGTCGCCGATGCGTTCCAGCTCACCAGCGATCAGCAGCATGCCGCTGATCGCTCGAACCTCGGGCAGCATCAGGTTTGGCTGGGCGAGCAGCTGGACCGCCTGCTCTTCGATGGCATAGCGCAACGCATCGATCATCGTATCACCGTCAACAACGCGTTGCGCCGCGCCCATATCACGGTTCGCTAGCGCCCCGGTCGCGCTGATGATCGCACGATCGACCAGCTCGGCCAGCCGTAGCAAGCGCTGCTGCAAGCCCACAAGCTGATGTGCCTGGTTGGTTGCAGGAGCGTAGCGCATCGTCTTCCCGCCTTCACCACACGCGCCGTGCCGGGTACGCGCTCACCCAAAGCGTCCGGTTACGTAATCCTCAGTGCGCTGATCTTTGGGGTGGGTGAAAATCTGATTGGTCGCCCCAAACTCGATCAGTTGGCCGGCGCGGCTCTGCGAATGCATCAGCATGAACGCGGTCTCATCCGATACGCGCGCCGCCTGCTGCATGTTATGCGTCACAATCACAATCGTGTACTCGCGCCGCAGATCCAGCATCAGCTCCTCGATCTTCAATGTCGCGATCGGGTCGAGCGCCGAGCACGGCTCGTCCATTAGCAGCACATCCGGTCGCGGCGCGATTGCGCGCGCAATGCACAGCCGCTGCTGCTGCCCGCCCGAAAGCCCATAGGCCGAATGCGTCAGCCGATCCTTGACCTCGTCCCACAGCGCCGCCTGCCACAGCACCCGCTCGACGCGCTCGGCAATTTGCGCCCGGTCGCGCCAGCCGATGATGTGCAGACCATAGGCGACATTGGCGAAGATCGATTGGGCGAAGGCGTTCGGGCGCTGAAAGACCATGCCGACCCGCCGCCGTAGCAGCACCGGGTCGGTCTCCGCGCCATAGATGTTCTGGCCATCAAGCAGCAGCTCGCCCTGGCCGCGCGCGCCGGGAGTTTGATCGTGCATGCGGTTGATCGCACGCAGCAGGGTGGATTTGCCGCAGCCGGACGGCCCGATGATCGCGGTGATCGAGCGCTCGCGCATGGCCAGCGTGATATCGTCGAGCGCCTGGAACGCGCCATAGTAGAAGTTGAAATGTTTCGCTTCGAGCTTGTGTCCCAGTTGCTCGGTCGCCTCGCGCTGGCGCGCCAGCGCCCCAACGGCAATCGTGCGCGCCAGTCCGCCAGCTTGAAGTCGTGCTTCGCTCATCCTATTCCTATCCTACTCTTCCGCTAATATACTCTTCCGTCCGCCGATCGCTCGGCGCGGTAAAGATAGTGGTCGTCACATCCTCCTCGACCAGCACGCCCAACGCCCGCGCCTGTGTCCGATCGACCATAAAGACCATGGTGCGGTCGGCGATCCGCGCGGCCTGATGCATATTGTGGGTCACGATCACGATCGTGTAGCGCTGCTTCAGCTCAACCAGCAACTCCTCGATTTTGTAGGTCGAAACCGGATCGAGCGCGGAGCATGGTTCGTCGAGCAGCAGCACCTCCGGCTGCAAGGCGATCGCGCGCGCGATGCACAGCCGCTGCTGCTGCCCGCCCGAAAGCGCCAGCCCGGAGTAATCGAGCTTGTCCTTCACTTCATCCCACAGCGCGGCGGCCTGCAAGCTCTGCTCGACTCGCTCGGCGATCGCGGCGCGGCTGTAGCCTTCCAAGCGCAAACCAACCGCGACATTCTCGAAGATCGACAGCATCTTGAGCGGGTTGGGCTGCTGAAAGACCATGCCGATGCGCCGCCGCACCGCTTGCGCCGCGATGCCGCGCGCGTAGATATCTTGCTCGCCCAGCAACACCTGGCCCTCGACCCGCGCGAAGGCGATCGTCTCGTGCATACGGTTGATGCAGCGCAGCACGGTGGATTTGCCGCAGCCGGATGGCCCGATGATCGCCGTGACCGAGCGCGGGCGGATCGTCGCATCGACTGGTTGAACCGCTTGAACCGAGCCGTAGAACGGCTTCAGCTGCTTGAGTGTGACTTGTTGTGATTCGATAGTTTGTGTATTCATATTCTCGATTGCAGATTGCAGATTGCAGATTGCAGATTGGCGTTAATCTACAATCTACAATCTGCAATCTGCAATTACTTCATCCGGTTGCGCGTCGCCCAGCGCACCAAGATGTTGACGCTTAAAACCAGGATTGTCAACACCAGCGCGCTACCCCAGGCCAGCGTATTCTGGGCCGGGAACGGTGTGTCGGTATACTTATAGGTCAGCAGCGGCAGCGCAGCCATCGGTTCAAGCAGCTTGAAGCTGACGTTGTTGTTGCCCAGCACAGTCAGCAGCAGTGGTGCCGTTTCGCCAGTGGCGCGGGCGAACGCCAGCAGCACACCAGTGATTATCCCGCTCAGCGCGGTTGGAATGACCACCGTCAGCGTGACCCACCACTTCGGCGCGCCCAGCGCTATTGCCGCCTCGCGCATCGTGCTGGGCACCAGCTTCAGCATCTCCTCGGTGGTGCGAACGATCACCGGAATGATCAAGACCGTGAGCGCAACACTGCCGGCTAATGCGGAGAACTGATGTGTGCGCTGGACGATCAGGACATATGCGACGACGCCGACGATGATCGACGGTGCAGCGCTGAGCACATCGGTGCAGAAACGCACCGCAGTCGCCACGCTGTTCGCTGGATACTCGGCCAGAAAGATCGCCGCGAGAATGCCGATCGGCAGCGCCATCAGCAGCGCCAAGCCAACGATGAGCAGCGAGCCGACGATGCCGTGCAGCACACCGCCGGCATTGCCGATTGCGCCGCCCGCGCCAACAACTGGCGGCTCATATGCCTGGGTGAAGAATGCCAGGTTCAGCGCGCTAGCACCACGTAGCACCACATAGCCCAGGATCAAAAAAAGCGGAATCAGCGCCAGCGTCGTTGCGCCGACCGTCAGCCCGCGCATAAAGCGATCAGCCCATTTTCGGCGCGAATAATTCGGAGCCTGCGTAATCATGCGCGTATATTCCCCACTGGCCCGCGCGACGTCCGCCAGACTAGCAGGCGCGCGAGGGCGTTGACCACTAGCGTGATGCCGAACAGCACCAGAGCGATCAGGATCAGCGTCGCCTCGTGCAGGCTGTTGTTGGCATTCGGCAGCTCGCTGGCCACCAACGATGCGGCAGTAATGCCGCCGCCAAAAAGCGATGAACTGATCTTATCCTTGATACTGCCGATCACCATCAAGGCCGCCATTGTCTCGCCAAGCGCGCGGCCAAGGCCAAGCATCAGCCCACCGATAATGCCGGCCTGCGCGTATGGCAGCACTGCCTTGCGGATCATCTCCCAGCGTGTCGCGCCAAGCGCCAGTATCGCCTCGCGCTGATGATTGGGCACCACTGCGATCACATCGCGCGTAATCGCGGCGATCGTCGGCAGCATCATTATCGCCAGAATGATACCAGCGACCAGCACGCCGCGCCCGGTGGCGACCGGCCCCGAGAACAACGGCACACTTTTGCCGATGCTTTTGGCGATCGGTGAGGCGACCGCACTGCGAAAGAATGGCACAAACACAAAGATGCCCCACATCCCATAGATCACACTTGGGATGGCGGCGAGCAGTTCGATCAGGAACGAGAGCGAACTTCGCAGGCGCATCGGGCACAGCTCGGCCAGAAATATGCCGATCAATACGCCCAGCGGGCCAGCCAGTAGCAGCGCGATCCCCGATGAGACCACCGTGCCATAGATCGCCGGCAGCGCGCCAAAGTTTTGTGCGTTTGGATCCCAGCCGGTCTGGAACAGAAAGCTAATTCCAAAGCGCGCACGAGCCTCGCTCGAACCTGCCCAGGTGACATAGCCGACGGCAAAGACCAGGGCGATCACCAGCAGCGCAAAGAATAGCGTCACCAGCCAAAAAAGTGAGTCGCCGTGTTTGGTGCGCCGTTGCAGCGTCTGCCAAGGACTAAGATGTTCGGCCTGTGCCATAACCAATCCTTTCGTTCGTCGGTGGTTGAGGGGTGGCGCTAGTACAACGGCTTTCGGCTCGCGCTTCCCCACTTTCGTGGCGTCCTTGGCGGCGAAGCCACCAAGGACGCCACGAGAGCTTCTTCGGAAGTAGTGAAGCCGCGCCCTGCCCTCAAAAGTATTCTACTACGGCAGCGTGAAGGCCGGCTTGCCATTGACCGTAATCTCACCAAGCTTGGCGATCGCCTTCTCGCGCACCGAGTCGGGCAGCGGCGCGTAGTTCAGCGATTTAGCCGCATCGCTACCCTGGGTTAGCGCCCAATACAAGAAGTCGGTCAGCGCCTGAGCCTTGGCCTCATCCTTCTGATCCTTGGTAACCAAGATCCAGGTGTAGCCGGCGATCGGGTACGCGGCGTCGCCTGTGGGCGGGTTGACGATGTTCACGCGTAGGTCGTCTGGTGTATTAGCCAGGAAACCCGCCGCTGCGTCGGCAGTGCTCTCCAATGAGGGAACCACGTACTTGCCGGCAGCGTTTTTGATCGCCGGCACCGGCAGATTGTTCGACAGCGCGTAGATCAGTTCGACGTAGCCGATCCCGCCCTCGGTCTGCTGGACGATCGCGGCAACGCCGGGGTTCTTCTCGCCGCCCTGGCCGACCGGCCACTGAACCGTGTCGCCCGCGCCAACCTTGGATTTCCAATCGGCGCTGACACTGCTGAGGTAGTTAGTGAAGATACTGGTCGTGCCCGAGCCATCCGAGCGATGCGCAACCGTAATCTCGGTATCCGGCAGCGTTACGCCAGGGTTGTCGGCGGCGATCGCTGGGTCGTTCCAGGCGGTGATCGTGCCCATGAAGATGCCGGCCAGCGTCTCACCCGAGAACTGAAGCTTGTCGAGACCCGGTAGATTGTAGGTCGCCACAACCGCGCCGAGCACGGTCGGGATATGCAGCACGTCGCTCTTGAGCGTGCCAGTGGTCGGATCGGTCGCGGCCTTCAACTCAGCATCGCTGGCGTACTTATCGGTGCCGCCGAAATCCGTCACTGCGCCGAAGAAGTCCTTGCGGCCCTGGCCCGAGCCGACGCTCTGATAGTTGATCTCGACGTTTGGCGCAACCGCCTTGTAGTTCTTGATCCATGTCTGGTAGATTGGGTCGGGGAAGCTTGCGCCCGAGCCGGTCAGCTTGGCGGTCACATCACGCGGCTTGAATGTCCCCGTCGCTACGCCAGCGGCGGTCGGCTGCTCGGCCATCGCAGTCGGCTGCTCGGCCATCGCAGTCGGCTGCTCGGCCATCGCAGTCGGCTGCTCAGCCATCGCGGTCGGCGGCTCGGCGGCAGTTGCTGCGGGTGCGGTGGTGGCTTGAGCCACAGGCGGCGCGACCGTTGGAGTATTTGTAGTCGTGCCGCCACAGGCCGCGAGCAACGGCAGCAGAAGCGCCAAGAGAAGTGCCGCGAAGTGGCCTTTTGTAAGTATTCGCATTGGTGTGTATGCCTTTCCTTATCTACTTCTAACGTGATATCGAGCTATCGGCTGATAAATGTGGTGAGCGACCTGGCGAAAATTCGGCAGCAGGGCACCTCCTTGTATATAGACAGAGCGATCCCGAAATCGGTAGCATCGAGATCATAGCTAGCGTTAGTTAACCATGGCATAAGCTCATGATAAGTTTGTGTTAAATCTGCATCGAGTCGTTTAGGGGTTCAGCTCGACCTGCGCGCCCTTGACCATGAAGATGACCCGTTCGGCGATGTTGGTGGTGCGGTCGGCAATCCGCTCGATGTTATGTGTCACGGCCAGCAGGTCAGCGAGTTGGCTCGCGTTCGTCGGCTCGCGCTGAAGCCGGTCGATCAATTCGGCCCTGACCTGTTTGTGGAGCGCATCGACCTTGTCATCCGCAGCGCCCAAGCGCTGCGCCACATCGACATCCTGCTGGATAAACGCCTCTAACGCTGCGTTAAGCATCGCCAGCGCTCGTTCGGCCATCTGCGCCATCTCGACTGGTGGCTCCACCGGCGGTTGCTCCACATCGCGGATCACGATCTTGGCGATGCTCTTGGCATAGTCGCCGATCCGCTCTAACTCGCTGGCGATCGCGATCGTCGCGATCAGCCGACGCAGATCGCCCGCCACCGGCTGCTGCGTGGCGATCACGCCGAGCGTATGTTCTTCAAGGGTGTACTGGGCATGATCAATGTCGTGGTCGTCGGCGACAATGCGTTGGGCGATGGTCGTGTCATGACGGTTGAATGCGCCCAGCGACCAGGTGATCGCGGCGACAACCAGCTGACCGAGGGACCGCAATTCAGCGTGGAGCGCTTCAAGCTGCTGTGTGTAGTGGTCGCGCGTGGGCATCGTTTTCCTCCTGCATCCGCACTGTCGTTCAGCACCGAGATTCGTGCGCAGAAGCAAGGCGCGGTTGTATGAGCGTGTCGCACGGCTGATTATCGGGCGCGAAGGTTAAGCCTATAGCTCTGTTTGTATTAAATCTATGTTAAACCGCTACCCTCTCCCCCTGCCCCTCTCCCGCCAGCAAGAGAGGGGCGACTTCCGCAGAATCACTGACGCCGCTGAAATCGCCCGATCAGCGACCTCAGCGGCGTCAACGCCTCAGCGGTTCTATTCCTCGTCGTCTGGGAGGCGTGGGAGCCGCTGGAGGGCGGCGACAAAGCGGGCCTGATCGTAGCGCTCGCCGCGCGCCATGACGGTGAAGATCTCGCGCAGCACCACATGGGCGAGCAGCTGGCGCGCCCCTTCTGGCGTGTAGCCGGCAGCGACGAGGCGGTCGAAGGTCTGCCGCGTCTCCGGCGGCGTGCCGTCACGCAGTTGGCTATCCACAATGTCCAATATGGCGGCGGCGAGCTGGGGATTGGTCGCTGGCGCATGCGTGGCGTGCGGCAGGGGAAGGATTGGTTGCCGCTGCGGTCGGCGCTTCCGCCTCATCGCGCTCTCCTCCGAAGAAGCCCTTGGCTTAGGTTGGAATGTTCCAAATGATCGGCGCTACTGCGACCTCGGTTGTGACAGTAGGCTGCGTTGACAGTATACCGCGTGCTGCGCGCTGTCGCAACGCGCTCCACACAACCGAGCAACGGTTCTGACGCGACGAATGCGCGCAGCAATGCCGGCGCGACACCGCGCCGGCATTACGCTTGCTTCCCGATCCCTACGCCGCGCTGCTGCCAAGCGCGCGTTGCCCGCCGAAGACGGCAAAGCCGAAGAGCTTGAAATAGCAATCCACATCCATAAAGCCAAACTCACGCAGCCACGCGCATTGCGTCTCAACCCGCGATGGGCGATCATCGGGTGTGTGCATCAGCGCCTCGACCACGTCGCGCGCCTGCGCCTGCGTGATCATGCTGCCGTGCTGTCGTTCGGCGGCATACGCCTGATCGGTCAGGTAGGACATAAACATATCCTCAGCCGCCGCCGTGGGCGCAGCGACGTACTCGATATTGATAAACCGACCGCCCGGCCTGAGCAGCGCGTGAATCGTTTGGTAAACCTGCTGTTTCTCGCGATCCGGCAGATGATGAATGGCATAGCCGGACACAACCACGTCAAACGGGCCATAGGGCGCGACCGCGCTAGACCAGGCGCTCCCTAGATCAAACGGCAGGAACGCGAGCTGTGGCGCATAGGGCTGGAGCTTCGTGCGGGCGATCTGGAGCATGCGGTCGGACGCATCGGCGAGTACCCCGTGGGCCAGCGGATAGCGCTGGAGCAGTGCGGTCCCCAATATCCCATCACCACAGCCGAGATCGAGAAAGCGCGTCACCGGCGTATGCATCGTCGCAAGGACGTGCGTCATGACCTCGATTTGGGAACGATGCATAGGCAGCGCGTCGCGCAGACGAGCAAGATACAGATCAATCAGCGACGATGATCGCCAGACTATATCCCGCGTTGGCGTTCGGTTGGCCGTATCCAAGCGTGCAGCGGGCCGTGTTGCGTGCAACGGCATTGTCGTCATGATCTCAGCTCCTATAACGTCTCGGCTAGGCTGTGGCCGGAACGATGTATCGCTCGGCTGATGTGGGTCAAGCTGCGTTGGCGATTGCGGAGTGGGCTGGTGCGTCTAACTCGTGGGCGGTATGGATGTGCTTGCTTGATGGACTGAGGATAGCAGGATTGGCAGGGCACCACATCAGGACGCAGATGGGTTGGCCGTCGTTCATTCGGCGGAGTGTCTCGTCATCACTATAGCCGAGCAGATGTCGCAGTCGAGTGGCGCGCCTGGATTTCCGAATTGCGTATAGATCATCTACAAAACCCGATATGACAGCAATACCACGCGCCCTCTTCGAGCGTCTGACCAACACGCCTTGCATGTGCAGTATGATAGGGACGAAGTCGAGCTAATTCAAAATCTAGTAGTGTGTTAGGCGTGTAGCCTACTAAATAAATCCTTATTTTAATACGTATTGACGCTAGGTCATCATTTACATTGTTGTTAATTGCGTATTTGACAAGGTAGAGCAAAGAGGCTATAGTGCTAGCGAACGACCGTGACAGCATGCTGGCACTAACTAAATCGTTGTCGCAGTGCGTCATTCCATATGCTGTTAGGCATACTAAGCGGCAGTTTGCCTAAATCCATTAATAGCTGTGACATATGGAGGGTACCATGGCAATTCTTAGTTTTGATGGGCGCGTAAACATTGCAGTACGGATCGTGACGGAACAATATCCGAAAGCACAACTATACGAAGCTGATGGAACGGCATCCGGTGGCCCGACTACGGACCCCGCAAAGATTGACCAATTACGAGTGGTCTTTCGCAATGAAAACAACACCACCGTAATCATCAAAGAGACGGCTTACGGCGAATTCGGTCCTCCGCAACTTATCCGGGAACCTTGGCTTGAAGATGTTATCATCCAATGGCCGATCAAGATGGATCTTCCGCAGGCCAATGAGCTGAAGGAAAAGGCCGGCTATGGTGATCCGTATGGCACCGTCACCCTGCGGAATCCGCTCGGCCCGACTCGTAGTAACCCTTATTTCATTTTTGGTGGCAATCCTAACAAACCATATATCTTTGTCGATACGGTAACCGGTGAGGTCCATGCTGGCAACTAACCGCGCAGGATCAGCCGGGTCGCTCGAGCAACGGCAGTAGTGTTGTCCGACGGTCGGACTGCCTGGCCCATGAATGGGCAGGCTAGGTGTACGAAGCCCGCCTGCGTGGCCTGAACCAGCCCGCGCAGGCGGGCTTTGTACGCGTAGCCGAGGGCTTCAGCCCGACGGTCAGAACCTGCCTGGCCTGAACCAGCCCGCCGGGTACCCTCTGGGTGCCGGGCTTTGTACGCGTAGCCGAGGGCTTCAGCCCGACGGTGCCCACCCGACTGCCTAACTCCTGTCGCCATATGCTCTCCTCGCCCCTGCTCTCCGTGTCTCCGTGTCTTCGTGTCTCCCCGCCCCTGCTGGCGGGAGAGGGAGTTGGGGGGTTAGGGAAAAGGGCGTTATCTAATTTGAAAGTATCACACCTATACCGTACAATGTACGGAACGGCCTACGCAAATGGCCGTTTTTCTGTTTGTCCATCCTGGGTGAAGGAGGCACGCATGACCGATCGCCAGTTCATCGAGGTTCACGGCGCACGCGAAAACAACCTCAAAGACATCTCGCTGAACATTCCCAAGCAGAAAGTCACGGTGTTCACCGGCGTATCTGGTTCGGGGAAATCGTCGCTGGTCTTCGACACCATCGCAGCCGAAGCGCAGCGCCAGCTGAACGAGACCTTCACCGCCTTCGTGCAAGGCTTCCTGCCGCACTACGGCCAACCGGACGTAGATCGCATCGAACACTTGAATGCGCCGATCATCATCGATCAGAAGCGCGTCGGCGGCGGCTCGCGCTCGACAGCGGGCACCTACACGGATATTGCCACGTTGCTGCGGCTGCTCTTCTCGCGGATCGGCCAGCCCTATGTCGGGCCAGCCTACGTCTTCTCGTTCAACACCCCGCAGGGAATGTGCCCGGAGTGCGAGGGCATCGGCAAGACCGTGCAGCTCGACCTGGACAAAATCCTTGACCGCAGCAAGTCGCTGAACGGCGGGGCGATCCTGCACCCGGAGTTCAAGGTCGGCAAGTGGATGTGGAAGATGTGGGCGATGTCGGGGCTCTTCGATCCCGACAAGCCGATCGCGGACTACAACGAGGAGGAATTGAACGCCCTGCTCTACGGTGTGCCGGACTTTAAGGTCTCCTGGGGCGCGTTCGGATCGAAGTACGAGGGCCTGGTCGAACGCTTCAACCGCATGTACATCAGCGGGAAGTTCGCGAAGGACGCGGCGGCGATGTCCGACCGCAACCGCGCTGTCTTCGAGCAGTTCACCACCTCGCAGACCTGCCCGGTCTGCCACGGCGGGCGGCTCAACGAGGCCGCGCTGAACTGCCGGATCAACGGCAAGAACATCGCCGAACTCTCCGACCTGGAAGCGACGGAATTGATTAAGTTCCTGAAGGGCTTCACCGACCCGGTGGCCGTGAAAGTGGCTGCCAGACTCAGCGAGCGCTTGCAGCACCTGGTGGACATTGGGCTAGGTTACCTGAGCCTCAGCCGGGAGACCTCGACGCTGTCCGGCGGCGAGTCGCAGCGGGTGAAGATGATCCGGCACCTCGGCAACAGCCTGACCGAGATGTTGTATATCCTCGACGAACCGACTGTGGGGTTACATGCGCGTGATGTCGTCCGTATGAACACGCTCCTGAAGGCGCTGCGCGACAAGGGGAATACCGTGCTGGTGGTCGAGCACGACCCAGATGTGATTGCCAATGCGGATCATGTGGTGGACCTCGGTCCGATGGCCGGGACGCACGGCGGCGAGGTGGTGTTTGAAGGGAGCTACGAAGCGCTCCTGAACGCTGACACGCTCACTGGGCAATTCCTGAAGCAGCACCTGCCGATCAAACAGAAAGTGCGGCAGCCAACCGGGCAGATGACAATCAAGAACGCCAATCTGCACAACCTGAAGAACGTCACGGTACACATTCCCACCGGCGTACTGACCGTCGTGACGGGAGTCGCTGGCTCCGGCAAAAGCACCCTGATCAACGATGTCTTCTTGGCGCAGCACCCGGACGCGATTGCGATCGACCAATCCCGCGTGACGGCAAATAGCCGCTCGGCACCAGCCACCTATACTGGGATCATGGACGACATTCGGCAGACGTTCGCCAAGGCCAACCAGGTCAGCGCCTCGCTCTTCAGCTTCAACTCGGCGGGCAGTTGCCCCAACTGCAACGGCCTGGGCGTGGTGTACACCGATCTGGCGTTCATGGAGGGCATCGTCTCCCCCTGCGAAATCTGCGAGGGCAAACGCTTCAAGCCCGAGGTGCTGGAGTACCACCTGCGCGACAAGACCATCAGTGATGTGCTCGACATGACCGTGGAGGACGCGCTGGCCTTCTTCACCGAGAAGAAGATCAAGGCCGTGCTGCAATCCATGAACGATGTGGGGCTGGGATATCTGAAATTGGGCCAGCCGCTCAGCACCGTGTCGGGCGGAGAAGGGCAGCGCCTGAAGCTCGCTACCGAACTCCACAAACGGGGCAGCGTCTACGTGATGGACGAACCCACCACGGGGCTACATCGCTCAGACATCGGCCTGTTGATGGGCATCATTGACCGGCTGGTGGACGCCAGGAACACGGTCATCCTGATTGAGCATCATCTGGACGTGATCCGGCAGGCCGACTGGATCATCGACCTTGGTCCAGAAGGGGGCAGTGCCGGTGGTGAAGTGTTGTTCGCGGGGTCACCGCACGAATTGAAAAACTGCGAGCGGAGTATCACGGCGCGGTTCATTTAGTAGATTGCCCGTGGGGAGACAAGGAGACAAGGAGCGCTGCCGAGGATGGACGCCAATCTGCAATCTGAAATCT
>Ga0075423_10003150_pt1 | contig 15156 bp, 14 predicted proteins | sample SoiMethybrSBSTD2_FD_80114 | JGI IMG/M metagenome (GOLD analysis project Ga0075423, IMG submission 80114) | Bulk soil microbial communities from a Populus tree surrounding site in Tennessee, USA - Soil MetaG P. TD hybrid SBSTD2 | ecosystem: Environmental > Terrestrial > Soil > Tree plantation...
CGAACTGCGTCATCCATGCCGTCAGGTCCTCAAGCGCCCGTTGTCCTGTGAGTCGTCGTTTGCGCTCCTTGTCTCTCGTCGGTGTGGCCAGGGGAGGAAAGAGCCCAAAATTCGTATTCATCGGCTGAAAGTGACGAGGGTCTGTCGTCGTAATGTATGACACGAGGCAGCCATGCGCCGTGGTGGGAGGCGGCGTGACCAACGGCAATCCCGAAAGACCACGGGCCGCGTTGATTCCTGCCAACCCTCCCATCGCAGCGGAATCGGTATAGCCTTCAACGCCGACCAGCTGTCCGGCAAAAAAGAGAGTGCCGCGCGCCTTGAACTGCAGGGTATCACGCAGCAGTTGGGGAGAATTGATAAAGGTGTTGCGGTGCAGGCTGCCATAACGCAGAAACTCGGCCTGTTCAAGACCGGGAATCATGCGAAACACACGCTTCTGCTCCCCGTAGGTCAACTTCGTCTGAAATCCCACGAGATTGTAACAGGAGCGATGGGCATTCTCCGTCCGGAGCTGCACCACAGCATAGGCTCGAGCACCCGTTTTTGGATTCTCAAGGCCCACGGGCTTCAAAGGACCGAACTGCATGGTTTGGCGGCCTCGTTCGGCCATCACTTCGATGGGAATACAACCTTCAAAATAGGGAGTCTTTTCGAATTCCTTCGGTTGGACTTTCTCTGCCGCGAGCAATGCGTCATAGAACGCATTGTAAGCCGGTTCGTCCATGGGACAGTTGAGATAGTCATCCCCGCCCTTGTCGTACCGGGACGCTAGAAAGACAATATCCATATTGATGGAATCGGCATCCACAATCGGAGAGATCGCATCGTAAAAATACAAATGTTTCGTATGGGTCAATTGGGCAATTGCTCGAGACAGTTTGTCGGACGTCAGCGGGCCGGTTGCCAGAATGCAAAGACAGTCCGTTGGGATCTCGGTGATCTCCTCATGCAGAATACGAATGTTCGGATGCCCTTCCAGTGCCTGAGTAATCCTGAGTGAAAACTGCTCGCGATCGACGGCCAGGGCCGATCCGGCTGGAACCCGTACCTCATCCGCCACCCGAATAATGAGTGAGTTGAGGCGACGCATTTCTTCCTTCAAGATGCCTGGGGCATTCAGGAGATCTGCAGAGCCGAGCGAATTCGAACAGACCAACTCTGCCAAACCACCGGTCTTGTGTGCTTGTGTCATCTCTTTCGGGCGCATTTCATAGAGCGTCACTTTCGCTCCACGATTGGCCGCCTGCCACGCCGCTTCAGACCCGGCCAGCCCACCACCGATAATGACAATATCGTCGCGCATACGAGGGAATCCCCGAGAAGACAAACTGAGAGCGGTGGCATTGTAGGAACCGTGTTTTAGGGATGTCAAGGCGAGTTCGTTATGCATCACGCATGACGTTGCGGTTGATCCAATTTATAACCCCATGCTAGACTTCGCTTCGTGTAGGCGATTAGCTCAGGGGTAGAGCGCTTCCTTCACACGGAAGAGGCCACTGGTTCGATACCAGTATCGCCTACCACCTTCTCCACCTCACCTTCCTTATCTATATCTATGCTGGCTCGCCAAACTGACGGTTATCGTGATGCTGCCTGAACTGCTCCAATCCTGGACAGAATTCTAGAGGTCGGCTACACTTCAGTCTATCGAGAGACCATCGATTCTGAACCGTCCAAGACATGTGAGGTCACCTATTATGAAGACTACAACTCTTGCCCTGGGAATTCTCCTCCTGGCCACTGCCTTCGGGTGTGCTGAAAACCGTCAGCAACAGGCTTCAGCCGATACCGATGGAAACTATATGCCCCCAGCCAGCATTTACAGTGTGATGGACCCCACATCCTTGGTCTATACCGATGTAAGGGCTGGATCAGCCGCAAGCGATAACCCCTGGCGCTGGGCAGGTTTTATCTTGAACCCTCTCGGGGTCGGGATCGATTACGGAGTCAATCGCTCGATTTACACGCTCTCCAGCAAGATGCCATACGTTTTTGGGTACACGGCTGAGGATTCGATGTTGGATAGCCAACGGCGATAATTCTTCTTCTACATCGTGTTCAGATGCAACGCCCGCTTTCCTGAGAGAGCGGGCGTTCCTGTCTCACCTCGTTGGCAAACCCTTTCACGTTTCATGTATGCTTCCTTCGTGAGTCAGAATCCATGTGACACGCAAGCGCCTCGTATGATGCCCTTTCGACTGTGGGTGGTCTGCGGGCTAGGACTGAGTCTCTTGCTCAACGCCTGCGGAGCTCCGGTTCAAAGGCCAACCCTCCCACCGTCTGAGACCGATCTGGTCCTCCTAAAATCCCCGACCCTCTGTACGTCGAAGTCCGACTTCCTCAAGACACATCCTGCCTCTACTCTGAAACCACAAGATTGGGGCGCCGGGCAAGAGTTGGTTCTCCCTGCCGACCGAAGCACGTCACATGGCGACGAATCCTACTTTTTTGATGAAGATGGTCTGCTGGTTGGGACCGTCTTTACCTTTCCGTCCGGGCTTGACTTGAACCCCTACCCAGTCCTTCGCCATACCTTGACGCTGCTCAAGCCCACATTGGAGTTCTATCTCAACGTGGCAAAACTGTCCTCAATGACGAGCATGAACTCCAGCGCCTTGTACGAAACCGGCGACGAGAAAACGACGACACAGTATCTGGTCCTGGGGACGCGTGAGCAGCCGGTCTTGCTCCAGGCATCTGTGACGATCGACCCCTATGTACGGCTGTTCTCACCCTATCGACGCGAGTTCTTGGAACGGTTACGCTATCCAAACGGCCGGAAGCCAGGGCAACAGCTAGACAGTCAAGGCGCGGAGGACAAAGAACCCTTCCCCTCACTCCAGCAATTTGCACGAGGCCAAACCGCGCAGCTCTCTTACTGCGGGCCCCAGAACTACGCGACCGCATCGACTGCCTATCAGAAAGCGCTCGCAAGCGGCTTTACAAACAAGGTGTGGCAGGCAGAAGCTCACCACAAACTGGGCCTGGCGTGGGAAGGGATGGGACAATACGAGAAGGCCAAGACGGAGATGCTTCAGTCGCTGACCATCAGACCCAACACTCCGGAAATTCTCAACAACCTCGGCACGGTGTATACCAAGCTGGGAGAGAAGGCGAACGCACTCGCCTCATTCGAAAAAGCCGTCACGCTCCGCCCCAACTATGCGATCGCCCGCTACAACTTGGCTGAGGCCTACGAGCCCACGAATCCAAAACGGGCCCTCTCAGAGTACGAGACCTATCTCGCGCTGGTCGAAGGTATCCCCGATGAAGCCGGTCGCATTGCTCTCGTGCAGCAACGCATCAAAGCATTAAAACGTTAGCCTTCCTCCATCGATCCTTCGCACCCCTCACCACGTGTCGAATCTGCGATTTCATTAGGTCCCCGACTGATCTCGCGGTAGGCTTCTCCCATTGCTCTGCATGAAAGGATGGAGAACAACATGACGTTACGTACTTGGGCAAGTGTGCATGCAATCGTCCTGGCAGTCACGGCTCTGCTCCTTGTGCCGTTACAAGCTCAGGCCGAACGGGATTGGGAATTTTCTGTGAGCGCGTTCGGAGGCAAAGCGTTGCATTCGAATGAAAGCGTGAAGGTTAGCCAGGGACCGGTCATCGAAAATGGCATCGTTATTGGCAGTTATAGCAATGGAACCGCGAATGACGTTAATCTCAATGACGCGCCGACATTTGGGGGAAAACTTACAGCTTGGCATCTTCCCCGACAATATAAATGGCAACCACAAGTTGGTTTTGAGCTTGACTGGACGCGCTTTACTGCCGATCTCGACCCTCAAACCGCTTCTGCCACAGGCACCGTGTCCACCCCTGGATTTGAGTTGGGAAACATCACCTTCGTCAACCACCAAGATTTCAGCGTCAATGTATTGGCCGCCAATCTTCTATTCCGGTACCCAATCGGGGCGACACCGGAAATGCCTCAGGGCCGTTGGTATCCATATGTAGGAGGAGGTCTCGGTGTCCAACGCGCTGCGTTGACTAGAGCTGGCTTCGAGGAAACAAGTTACTCCCCCGCAGTACAAGGTCTCGTTGGTGTAAAGTTCTTCCTGATCAGGAATCTGGCCATTTTCGGAGAAGTGAAACGAACCACAGGCTGGAACAAGTTTGATTTTGAAGGTGCTGGGGCTCCGCCAGGATACTTCGAAAAATACACCATCTCCTCAAACCATTTTGTGGCCGGAGTGGCACTGCACTTTTAGGGGCAGACCGTAGAAAACAGAGAATTGATTTACCCGGGTAGCCGATCCTATCGCCGAGCCTTCTCTTCCTGTTCTTCGAGCGTCTTGCAGTTGATGCAGAGTGTGGTGACTGGGCGGGCTTTCAATCGAGGATAGGGAATTTCTTCTTCGCAACGCTCACAGATGCCATAGGTGTTCTGGTCCATTCGTTCAAGCGCCTCGTCGATCTTCTTGATCAACCGTTGCTCTCGCTCACGGATACGCATCAGAAAATTCTGCTCGGCCTCCGCAGACGCTTGATCGCTCACATCCGGGAACGCCTCCTGACCGTTTGGATTGGCGAGGCCCTCGACCGCTTCCTCCAATTTGGCCTTGCGTTGCCGCTCAAGGTCACGACGAATCGCCGCGTACTTTTTCCCCTGGGACGATGGCTTGACTTTGCGTTTGACGGTCACAGCTTGCGCAGCTGGGGGAACGGGCGAAATGCGCTTGGCGGAAGGGCCTGCTTTCATATTGCAATCTGCCTGAGGGGTAACACCGTCCGAAACGAGCGAAACTATAACAGGGGCTCGGCGGGGGGGTCAATGGGCAGCATGAGTCCTCAACCTCGCCTTCCCGGCTTTCGCTTGCAGCCTGCGGAAAAGCTCACACAGGATGCTCAAAAAGTTCAGACTTCTCACCCGCCCAACTTTCCCAGAGGAAGCAGGCAGATTGTTCTTCACTGCGCGCATCGAGCGACCACCGCTTTATCGTGGGGGCTCTGCGAGGAAGAAGAACGGTCTGCCTGCTTCCTCGTATCCTTCTGAAGCCGCGCGTTGTGCAAGCAAAGGGATCGTCCCAGCTACCCTAATCCCCATTTTTCAGCATCCTGCTAAAGATCCCGACGGCCTTCGATCGACTTGAGCAGCGTCACGTCATCAGCATACTCAATATCCATCCCCACCGGAATGCCATAGGCAATACGCGAGACCCGGGCTCCGAGAGGTTTCAATTGGTTCGTCAAATAGATGGCGGTCGCCTCGCCTTCGATTGTCGGACTCGTCGCGAGGATCACTTCCTGAATCCCTCCAAGCTTCACCCGATCGACCAACTCCTCTGCCCTGATATCGGATGGTCCGACACCATCCAGTGGAGACAACGCACCGAGTAGGACATGGTACAAGCCGCGGTAGGCTCCCGCTCGTTCGATGGCATAGGTGGTACTCGGTTCTTCCACCACGAGGATTCTCGTCTGGTCCCGCTTCGGATCGAGACAATACTCGCAGAGTTCTCCCTCGGCAATGTTTCGACATTGTCGGCAAAACGAGAGTCCATCTTTGACGGCACAAATCGCTTCGGCCAGGCGAAGCGCATCATCGCGTTCGGCCTTCAAGATATGGAACGCCAACCGCTGCGCCGTTTTTTGGCCGATGCCCGGAAGACGGACTAATTCGCGCACCAGCCGCGCGAGTAATCCCTGTTGATCAACTGCCATGACGTGATAGCCCGCTAACAGGATGCTGAAAAAGTCCGCCAGCGTCGTTCTCGCATCGTTCAGACCCTCAAGGTACCACTGAGGGTACGCCTCGGGCCTTCACTCGCTGCGGCCTTGCTGAACGGCCTTTTTGAGCATCCTGCGGGAATTTTCTCCTGTTGTGCTATATGGGCATACCGTCGAAGTTCTAGCGAGCCGCCATAGCTTTTTCGCAGCCTGCTAGAACATTCCAGGAACGTTCATCCCACCGGTGACCGATTTCATCTCATCCGCCATCATCTCACGAGCCTTCTTGAGGGCATCGTTCGATGCGGCCAAGAACAAATCTTGCACCATTTCCACGTCGCCACTTTTCACGACTTCAGGATCAATCACGATGCCGACAAGCTGCATAGCCCCGTTGGCCGTGACCGTCACACTGCCGCCGCCGGCTGTCCCAGTCACCGTCTTGGTCGAGGCCTCTTCTTGCACCTTCGCCATTTTCGCTTGCATGGCCTGCGCTTGCTTCAGAATATTTCCCATATTGCCTAATGGGTTCTTCATTCCGCGACCTCCTTCTGGCTCGACACCGGTCTCACTTCTGCGAGCTCTACGCCAAACACCTCCAACGCCTGCCTGACGACCGGATGTGCCCTCGCCTGCTCGAAGAGGACCAGCCGCTGTTCTTTTCCTTTCGCCGCTCTGAGCTGCGCCATTGTTGGTCCTGGGGGATCCGCCTCCGTCAATTCGACAATCCGCAGCCGAACGGTCTTCCCGCTCAGTCGTTCACAAATCGATGTGATCACTGCCATATTTTCAGGATTCTCGATCATCCCTCGGGCTGCCATCTCCTGCTTGGCAAATCCAACCGTCACAACATGGCCTTCCACGCCCACACACCGCCCTCGCTCCAAGAAGGCGGCAATCCGAGAAGACGCACTGGCCACTTCCTCTTGGACCTGTTCCCAATTGAGTGTCACCCCACCGGACCCACCGTCGATGGAAGATGATGCCACAGGTATCGACTCCTTTACTTCCCCAACAGGGCCAACAGAGGATCGGCCATTCGGAGGATTCGTCGAGAGGCCTCGTGAAGCTTCCGTACTCCCGACAGCAGAAGAATTCGACGGCATCGGAACAGTCGGTACAGGAGCCGTTGAGTGAAGAGGCCGCGGTGGCGAGGAAGGCCCAGGATCTGCAGAACGAGCCGGCGAGACCGGCTGGCCTGAGCGCGCTTGAACAGGCTGAGGCGGACGTGTTGCCTGGGCTGACTGCACCACTTGGGGTGGCTTCTCATCCGATCGACGCAGCAACCGCGTTGCACGCACGGCCGCTGTTTCGAGCACGAACCGAGGATGGGTACTGAGCCTGAGCGAGTCCTCCGCTTGCGTAAAGATCGCAAACAATTCTTGAAGTAGCTCAGGCGAGAACAAGCGTGCATCCGCTGCCATCTGTGCGAGGTCTTCCGTGGAGGCCTCGATCAACCCCTGCCACTCTTGGGGCGCAGTCACCACCGACACCACCAGCATGTTGCGCAGATACTCGACAACCTCCGCACAATAGGCCCGCAGATCATGCCCTTGGTCCAATAATTGGGCCAACACGCGAAGCGCCGCAGCGCTCTCCTGAGTCGTGATCGCTTGAATCATGGCACGAACAAGTTCTTGCGGGACCGCTCCGAGCAAGGCTTCCAAATCCGCATGCACGATCGTCTTGCCACCGAACGCCACCGCCTGGTCGAGCAGGCTCAATCCATCGCGCATGCTGCCTTCGCTGGCCCTGGCAAGCGCCATCAGGCTTCGTTCCTCGATCACGATCTTGTCCTGATCGACCACATGGCGCAGCCGTTCAACGATCTCGGTTCGCGCAATCCGGCGAAAGTTGTAATGCTGACAGCGGGACAGAATCGTCGCGGGAATCTTGTGAATCTCGGTGGTGGCGAAGATAAACACCACATGCGGGGGCGGCTCCTCCAGCGTTTTCAACAGCGCGTTGAAAGCCGAGTTCGACAACATGTGTACTTCGTCGATAATGTAGACCCGGTACTTTCCACGAAAGGCGGCGAACTTGACGTTCTCGCGGATCTCGCGCACATCGTCCACGCTCGTATTGGACGCCCCATCGATCTCCATGACATCCACGGAAGTCCCCTGCGCAATTTCGAGGCAGTTGGAACAGATCCCGCACGGTGCAGCGGTCGGTCCCCGCTCGCAATTAAGTGCCTTCGCAAGAATTCTTGCGACTGTGGTTTTCCCCACCCCGCGGGTTCCAGAAAAGAGATAGGCTTGGGCAATTCGTTTCGTAGCGATGGAGTTGACCAGCGTCTGAACAACGTGTGGTTGTCCAATCACGTCATCAAACGTGCCCGGCCGGTACTTTCTGGCAGAGACTTGGTAATCCAACGTCGCAGGGCTCCAGTTATAAGTTCTGAGTGCTGAGTTCTAAGTTCAAAAACCGAACCACCTGGTCCAACCAAGAACTCAACACCCCTCGCTTCGAGGAAGAGCGGGGCCAGGTGATCCTGCGGCACACAGAACTGACCGCTTACCGTTGCTTCCTTCCGGACCTGGCGGGGTTCACAGGGTTCTGTCGCACAGGGCCCAGCCCCTTCTTCAAAGTTCTAAGTGCTGAGTGCTGAGTTTTGAGTTAAAAGAAAGACTCACAGGCGGTGAAGCCAACTTTTCGCGCCCATTCTCTTGCGAACTCAACACTCAGCACTAATAACTCAGCACTGGCTTCATCTGGCGGAGAGGGTGGGATTCGAACCCACGGTCCCATTGCTGGGACGCATGCTTTCCAAGCATGTCGATTCGTCCACTCTCGCACCTCTCCGCACCGATTTTCGCGAGGCGGCATCTTAACACGCGGTCTGATGACCGGCAAGGTGAAGGAACGGCGTCCACACAGGGAAGCGCTGACTCACATTGACCAAGGTCGAGCCCCTTCCTATACTGGATCAAGCTCATAGAAAGGTACGCTGATGAAAATCGTGATCGGTGTACTCCTTGTCGTGGTCATGGTGGTAGGAGTCATCTTGGCACTTCCCTTCCTGATTGACCTCAACAAGTATCAAGACCGATACAAGCCACTCATCGAAGATGCCCTCAATCGCAAGGTTCAGCTGCAAGACATCCGACTGACGATGTGGCCGCGGATTGGTGCCCGAGTAGCCGGGTTTGCTGTGCTGGATGACCCGGCATTCGGCTCAAGCCCCTTTACCTCTCTGAGATCGCTGGACGTGGGGGTCAAACTCATGCCGTTACTCAGCGGCAAGGTAGAGGTAGAAGACATCACACTCCATGACCCCGTGATCGCGATCATCAAGAACAAAAATGGCATCCTCAATGTCTCCACCGTCGGCCGCACGGGTGTTGCGCTGCCGACCACTCCTTCGCGTGCCCCGATTCCGTCGACCGAAGGTCCGCTCAAGATCCTGGCGCTGCTGGCCGTGGATCGAGTCTCCATTGTCGGGGGAACACTGAGCTACCATGATCTGTCCTCCCCGAAACCGGTTGAGTATGTGTTGCAGAACCTCGCGTTGCTGCTCCAATACGTTCGTCTCGGCCAAACTCCCAGCCTGCATATCAGCACCCTAGTACAACCATTCAATCTGCCTGTGACGTTGGACGGCACATTCGGCCCGCTCAAAGAGACGACGGATATCGACGCCATACATTTTCAGCTGACAGTGGAGAAGACCGTCTTCACCATCACCGGCAGCACCGTCGGCCACGATGCGAAGATCAACGTCACCTCGCCGGCCATCAACACCGCGAATTTTCCGATGGCCCTGCCGCTGCAAAAGCCGGTTGAATTGAAGAGCCTCGAAATCGCAGCAGCGGTCAAGGGCCAAGAGGCGAATCTGAGCCATCTTTCGTTTCAGCTCTTCGATGGACAGGTGGCAGCGCAGGGAAGCCTCCTCTCCGGATCCGATAGTCCTCCCTTCACCGGCAAGGCGACAATTCAAGGTCTACAGCTCGGTCCTGCTCTGGATGCGCTGGCGGCCACGCACGTATCCATCAGCGGGACAGCAGGGGCCGACCTCGCGCTCCGAGGCCGTGGCTTCTCAATGTCGGACCTCACCAAGGCGCTGGAAGGAACCAGCCACGTTGCTGTCAAAGATGGGAAAATCGAAGGCGTAAATCTCCTCCAGGAGGCCATCGCGATCCTTAAAGTCGCAGGCATCTCGCTCGATGATGCCAACGCGACGGTCTTTTCAACACTCGAAACGGACCTTACAATCAAGGAAGGCATCATCAACGTCCAGCGGCTTCTAATAGACAGCCATGACTTCCAAGCCACGGGAAGGGGAACCATCGGCTTTGATCAAAGTTTGCACCTCGCCGTAATGTTGAATCTGTCGCAAGCCCTCAGCCAGAAAATTGTCGGCCTGTCTCCGGTCGGTAGACTCGCGTTCTCTGAAGGACGGGTGAATATGCCCTTGCTGATCACCGGAACCGTGCAAGCCCCGTCATACGGGTTAGATTCGAACGCCTTGACGGGCAGGGTCCAGAAGCAGGTAAGAGAGAACGTAAATGAAGCCATCGGCGATCTGCTCAAAGGCGCAACCAAGCCGGATGACCTCAAACAAAAAGGTCAGGATCTCTTGAAAGGACTCCTGGGACGATAAGAAGCCTGTAGAGCGATGATGTCTGGTCAACCCTTCTTCCCAGCATTCATGTTCTCCACACCCATCTCCATTCGTAGGTGAACTCATCTCAATTGTTTCAGCACCTGTCCGTAGTGGAATGGCCCCAACCTATCAATTCGGTCACACCAGTGAGGAACACCCCCTCATAGGACCTGTCTGCCAGCCATGCATCTGCCAAGATATTTGATGAAATGAGCCTATCACCATCAATGGCATCTGCCTCGCTTATTTCCGGCTGCCATTGCTCCACATGCAATGCTCGCCTTGCTCGCATCAATTATTCATCGTCGCTTCCAACCTTGCAACGTCACTAGGAAGTCGGCTATACGGGATGGCCATTACACTGCATAACCCTACGGCTCTCACCCATTCCAACGAGACGTGGGAATGGAATCATGGACATTTACTCATCTGGTAAGGAGGGTTCAATGAAGAAGGGATTCTGGCTTCTCATTCTCCTGGCTTGTCTCATGGCACCGAGACTTGTCATGGCCGCTGATGCCTCGGCGGTGGTCGATGCTCCACCCGCCGCTCCTGCACCACTCGACATGGTCACGCTCAAGGACGGCAGTGTGATCTATGGCGAAGTCATCGAAATGTCCGGTGGGGTGCTACTGATCAAGACTGACGCGGCGGCAGACAAGACTGTCAAGCTCAATTGGGCCAATGTGGAGAAACTGGCCATCAACCACCCCCTCCCGTTTCATCTTAGAGAAGGGTCAGTTCTGATCGGCACAGCCACCAAGGGCCCAAACGGTACCCTCAATGTGCAGGCTGAACCGCTGAAAGAGACGATACAGGTGCCCATGGAGTCAATCACCGCCCTGAATCCCATCATTCAAGCGCCGGTCATCTACTCGGGTAGCCTGACCGGCGGCTACTCGCAAACAACCGGGAACAGCCATCTGAAAAATGCCAGCCTGCTCGGTGACTTCGTTGCTCGCAGTGAGCAGCTGCGCTTATCGCTTAACGGCCGCTACATCTATGGTGATAACGCAAACACCCTCATTGCCCGAAACGCGCGAGGGACAATCAAACTTGACTTTTTTATGACCAAGCGCGTTTTCTGGTTCGTGTCCGCCTACTTTGAAAACGATCGGTTCCAGGATCTAAAAATGCGGACAGCCCTCGCGAGCGGCCCAGGTTATCAATTTGTCGATCGCGGCGAGTACGGCGGCCTCTTGAAGGATATGACGCTCTATGCGGAAGCCGGTCTTGCCTACTTCAACGAAGATTTTCGGACCGCCAACGATACCTCCTCGACTCGCGGCCGGGCATCCATCAAACTCAACTGGCCGCTGCTTGACGACAAAGTCACCCTCTATCATTTCAGTGAATTCTATCCTTCACTGCAAAACACCAAGAATTATTACCTCACGATGGACAACGGTGTGCGGTTCAAGATCTTCGAGGGTTTCGTGAGCGGCTTTCAAGTGACAACACGCCTTAACAGCAATCCGCCGCCGGGCACCGGGGATACCGACAACTTATATCTTATGACCGTGGGCTACAGTTTCGACACGACCCGCAAACGGTAGTCCCCTATGCAATACACCCTCATCCTCATAAGGAGGAACTATGCTGAAAGAATTTAAAGACTTCGCCATGAAGGGGAACGTGCTCGACATGGCAATCGGTGTCATTATCGGCGGAGCGTTCGGGAAAATCGTCTCGTCGCTCGTGAGCGATGTGTTGATGCCCCCCCTCGGCTTGCTGCTGGGGAAGGTCGATTTCTCGAGCCTTTTTCTGAATCTGTCTGGCACGCCACAACCCTCTCTCACCGCAGCCAAGGCGGCGGGGGCACCGACCCTAAACTACGGGGTCTTTCTTCAGGCGACGTTCGACTTCATCATCATCGCGTTCGTCATCTTCATGTTGGTTAAGCAGGTCAACCGATTCAAGAGAGAAGCACCTCCGGCACCTCCAGCACCACCGCCGGGGCCGACCAACGAGGAGAAACTCTTGATGGAAATCCGCGACGCCTTGAGAGGCCGCGACTAAGCGTCACTGGTGCTCGAGCATTCCCTCAAGGCGGGAGAGGAAGACTCAGACGATCGATGACAGGCGCAATCTAGAAGAAGGAAATCATCATGCAGGCATTTAAGACCACCATCGTGGTCCCAAGCTTGGCAGCCCTGACAGGCTGTGCGAGTTGGGTAAGAGCCCTATTTGCCCTCCCACTCATGGATGGTGCGCATGGCCTGACGATCGATGCGCTGCATCGAAGGATATGGCCGACCGTCTCGCAGCGCTCATTCCCTATGCGCCGATGGCCTCGCACTCATGTTCCGGGACCAACTCAGCGGGATCTCCAACTCGAACCTCGCCACCTCGAATCACGTAACAATTCAAAGCGAGCGTGCCGCCGAATTTCCGCGCGATGTCCTGGAGCACCTGACGGTCTTGTTTCAGGCTGTCAGGGTCAAATGTCGTCATGACACAACGCCCACGGAGATCCTGTATTCCAATGATGACGTCCCCGATGCGCAGACATTGGCCTGGCCAGTCGCGCTCGGCCAGCCCCTCGACGCCACCGATCACAAGATTCGGTCTGAGGCGCCGGCCATCATGTCCAAACGCGGCGATGGCTCCATCCGTCGCAACCAGCAAAGGCAGTACATCGAAGCGATTGGTCGACTCATCGCGAACCAGCCTAGCACCAGGCCCTGCGATATTTGTCAGAGCTTTGCTGACCGTAGGATCGCTCCAGAGCAGGCCGTCAACCAAAGGCTCGCCGGACGCATTGACCGTGACATGGTGACCGAGAAGCCGATGGTGCGTTCTGGCCGTGATCATATGACCATGCACGTCCTCGACATGTACAACGCGATCCCCCTCAATCCCGAGCGAACTGATGCGTGCGTGATTCAGCTGTTCACCACCCATCGACTTTACCGGGTACCGCCAGAGCTGCGTCACCTTCATGATCGTTACCTCCCTCGTATTCATTCAGATCAGCACAGTCAGGAAAGCGTCTCGTGACCGCCTCATGAAGTGCGGCTCAAAAGACGATCGTATTCCATCCCTCTGCAAGGTACCGACGAAGACTCAAGAGGCCTGCTGTTCCGGCCAGCGCATGGTCTTTCACGATCGGCACCCCGCAGGACTTGACGCTTTCGGTGGCCCCGAAAACATCCGCACAGCCGCATGAGACGCCTTGCATGACATTACGAACCGAATTGTAGAGGCCATTGGCCGGATGCGAAAGCTTCGTCAGTTCAGCCGGCCATCGTGTGCCGGCACCATTAAATACCACGGCCACCTCGTCTCCCTTCTGCTGACATTCGGATGCAAGCGCCAAAGCGTTGAACACGCGTCCGAGCGCCTCCTCCGAACCGTTTTTCGGATCGGACAAGATAATAATGGCAGTTTTCATAAGTCCTCCTTGCGCGAAATTGTGTGTGATGGAGACGCGGCTGCTTCAGTAAGACTCGAATTGTCGATGTTCTTCCTTCCTTAAAAAATGAGGTTGAGATTGTAACCGTCTAAATATATATTTACAGGTTATATACAAATTGGACTAACCTGTCAATAGTCTATTCGATGGTTTTTCACGATCGATTCAAGGGAGGTGTCGATGAATCGCGTAAGCGCCATACGGCCATTCCTGTTTGTGGGAAATCATCACTGCTTGGATTTCATCAATACAGAACTGATTCAGGATGGGCAACGAACGGATCTTCTGGAGGGATTGGCAGACCTGATTGACTGGTTCATCAGGGCAAAGATCCTCGGCACGGATGAAGGGAAGGAAACGGTGGCGAGACTGGGCCAAGGGGAAGGGGAGATGCTGCTACGTGAAAGCAAGGCGTTTCGGGTAGTCCTGCGCGAGATGGCAGAACAGATCGTGGCTCGCAAACCGGTTTCTCGATCAGTGATCGAAACAATCAACCGGATGCTCAGCCAACGCCCAGGCTATCCACAACTCCTTCGTACGGCCGGCCGGGTTGAACGTCACTTCTATTCTTCGACGCGAGGCCCCGCTCAATTCCTGGCACTTGTGGCCGAAGCCGCAAGCGACCTGCCGTGCACCAAAGATCTCCCTCTCATAAAGAAGTGCCGGAATCAAGCCTGCATCCTGTTTTTTTACGATACGACGAAGAACCATGCCCGCCAGTGGTGCAGCATGAGCATCTGCGGTAACCGGATGAAGGTGGCTGCGCATTACCGAAGACAGCGAAGAGGTGCGAAGGCACAACTGGCCCCGGTCGCGCACGGACCGAAGTTAAGGAAATGAGCAGCTGCCGGCGTAATCCCGCGACCAGGTGTACGTCTTAGCTGAACTGATCCCACGTATCGCACTGTTTGATCGCCCAGAACACCGCTTCTTTGAGTTTTTTCAACGGCACATTCTCCGGATCGCGCATGGTTTCTAGCTTCCTGTCGAGATCGTAGAGCGGTTGGATCGATCGTTTATCCGGAATCTTGCCCAGCGCCCAGGCCACCTCCGTGAGCACGGACCAGTCCGTCTTGGGATCCATCAGCTTGGCGAGCAACGGCGGCACGACGGAGGCATCGCCGTGCGTCCCGCCCAATTGTCCTAAACCCTTGGCTGCCGCTGCCTGCAATTCAAGCTGCGGAGAAGTATTCATGATGTCGACAAGCAATGGAATACCCTCTCTGCCGAGATTACCCATCGCACCAATCGCTTGTTTCGCCAAGTCTCGATCCCTGAGCACCTGCTTCAGCTTAGGCAAGGCCTCGTCGGCTTGCATCTCGCCCAAGAGAGAAATAATTTTGAACTTTCTGGCCTGCGGCGTATCGGATCGATCGAGCAACTTGAGTAGCCGATCCGGCTGACCCCATTCAGCGGCCAGCAACAAGGGAAATTCGTATGTCTCGAGCGCCTC
>Ga0075423_10003151_pt1 | contig 15155 bp, 8 predicted proteins | sample SoiMethybrSBSTD2_FD_80114 | JGI IMG/M metagenome (GOLD analysis project Ga0075423, IMG submission 80114) | Bulk soil microbial communities from a Populus tree surrounding site in Tennessee, USA - Soil MetaG P. TD hybrid SBSTD2 | ecosystem: Environmental > Terrestrial > Soil > Tree plantation...
CGCCCAGGACCCAGCCGCCCCCGTGGAGGTAGACGAGCAAGGACCGTCCCCCCGCCCCGCCCTCCGGCACGTAGAGGCGCGCGCGCAACGGCCCGACGGGACCCGGGACCGTCAGGTCCTCGGCCCGGTCCACAGGAAACACCTCGCCCCGGAACACCACGGCGTCGGTCGCACGCGCGGCGCGTGCCTCGGCAGGCGTCGAGTACGGCTCGCTCGCACTGCCGCCGAGCACCCTGATCAGCAGCTGGATCTCCGGGTCGAGCCGCTGCGCGTCGATCACCACAGGCCGCCCCGCGAGCGTCCGCTGCACGGATCGCGGGAGCGCCGTGACGCCCCGCACGATCGCGGCGCCGATACGCTCGCGCGCGTTCAGCCCTTCGCCACCGACGCCTGGGCCTGCTCCGCTTCCGGCTCGAGGAACTTGGGGTCGCCGACGTCCGGCTTGCGTCTGAAGAAGGCCGGATGGGCAATCCGCGCGAACACCATCACGACGAGTCCGAGAAGGAGCGATCCGACGCCGATCACCACCGGCGCGCCGATGCCCGCGATCGCCTTCGAGGCGCCGGAGTCAGCCGGATGGAGATCGATGTACGACTTGATGAAGATCCCGGTGAGCATCGCGCCCCCGGCAAACGGTATGAGGCCGGCGTAGACGAAGTTACGCACGCTCTTGAAGAGCGCCTTGCGGAAGTACCAGGCACACGCGAACCCCGTGAGCCCGTAGTAGAAGGCAATCGCGAATCCAAGGCCGAGGATCGAGTCACCGAGCACGTTGGTGCTGATCGCGATCACGGCGACGAACCATCCGATCGACACGATGCCCATCAGGAGCGTCGAGAAGCCCGGGGTCTGGTGGCGTGGATGGACTTCGCCGAATTTTTTGGGGATCGCACCCTGGCGCGCCATCGAGAGTGTCGTGCGCGCCGTCGGCAGGATGGTTGTCTGGGTCGAGGCGGACGCTGACGTCAAGACCGCGATGATGAGCAGCTTGTCGAGCGGGGACGGAAACACCTTGCCCCCGAGCACGTTGAGGACATCGTCGGCGTTGTCGATCAGCAGCTTCGGGCCTCCGTAGGCTTGCGCGGCCGTCGAGACGATGAGATAGATGCCTAGCAGGACGAGCGTGCTCACGACGGCCGCCCGCCCGGGACCGAAGCGCTTGTCTTCGGTCTCCTCATTGACGGCCACACCGCTGTCCCAGCCCCAGTAGATGAACACTCCGAGCAGCACGCCCTCGACGAGCGCGCTCCAGCTGTCGACCGCGAAGGGCGAGAACCACGAGAGATGCACGTGCAGCGACCCGGTGGGATCGTCCACATACACCTTGATCAGTGCCCAGACCGCGAAGAGAGCCAGCGTGAAGAGCTCGACCCCGAGCAGGAACTGCTGCGTGCGCGCCGAGAGCTCGATCCCGATGTAGCAGATCGCGGTCATGACCGCGATCCAGATCACGCCCGCCACGATGATGGCGAACGTCGAGTTGGCTGCACTGTCCCAGCCGAAGAGGAGGAAGCTGTAGATCGCGGCGATCTGGGCGAGCGTCGCCATCACGATCACGTCGGCGACGACGATCGCCCAGCCGTTCATCCAGCCCACATACGGCCCAAACGCGCGCGTGCCCCAGGTGAACGAGGTGCCGCAGTCCGGGTCCGCCTGGTTCAGGTACCGGTACCCGAACGCGATGCACAACATCGGGATGAAGGACACCAACATCACCGCGGGGGCCTGCAGGCCGACCCCGGCGACCGCGACGATGAACCCAAGAGTCACCGCGAGGCTGTAGGCCGGCGCCACGGACGCCACACCGATCACGACGTTCGACAAGAAGCCGATCGCGTTCGACTTGAGGCCCTTCTCGCCGGGCGCTGCTCCCTTCGGATCGCCGGCCGCGTGCGCGGCCGCTACCGCCGCACTCTCCATCCCGATGCTCCTTTCGCCTCTTCTCCCTGGAAACGACCCGAAGGCTAACGCTTTATCCTTGTTGTCACTCCGACTCGGTTATATCGTTAGCCGTTCCGGCTAGGCTTTATAGAGCCGGAAGATAGCGCAGCAGGAGAGGAATCAGTGATGGCTGGCAAAGTCGGCGTCGAAGCGTCACAACCGAGGACCGTCTCCGCCGGCACGAGCACCTGGCAGGAGCAGGCCAAGCGGCACCTCTGGATGCATTTCACCCGCATGGGGTCGTACGCCGACCACGAAGTGCCGGTGCTCGTGCGTGGCGAGGGTTGCTACGTCTGGGACGAGCACGGGAAGCGCTACCTCGACGGCCTCTCCGCGCTCTTCTGCGTCAACGCCGGCCACGGCCGCACCGAGCTCGGCGAGGCGGCGGCGCGCCAGGTCGAAGAGCTCGACTTCTACACCTTGTGGAGCTACGCCCACCCGCGCGCGATCGAGCTGGCGACGCGGATCGCCTCGCTCGCCCCCGGCGACCTCAACCGCGTCTTCTTCACCTCGGGCGGCTCGGAGGCGGTCGAGTCGGCGCTGAAGCTGGCCCGCAGCTACCACCGCCTGCGCGGCAAAGGCCAGAAGCACAAGCTGATCGCGCGCGAGATCGCCTACCACGGCACCTCGCTTGGGGCGCTCTCCGCGACCGGCATCACCGAGCTGCGCGCACCGTTCGAGCCGCTCACCCCGGGCGGCTGCCACGTGCCCAACACCAACCTCTACCGCTGGCCGGCCGATCGCCACCCGCTCTGGGCCGCCGACGCGATCGAGGAGCGGATCGTCTTCGAGGGGCCGGAGACGGTCGCCGCGGTGATCGTCGAGCCGGTCCAGAACGCCGGCGGCTGCTTCGTCCCGCCGGAGGGCTACTTCCAGCGGGTGCGCGAGATCTGCGACCGCCACGACGTGCTGCTGATCTCCGACGAGGTGATCTGCGCCTGGGGCCGGCTCGGCCACTGGTTCGGCTGCGAGCGCTTCGGCTACGTCCCCGACATCATCACCGTCGCCAAGGCGCTGACCTCAGCCTACGCGCCGATGGGAGCGGTGGTCGCCTCCGACGAGGTTGCCGAGCCGTTCATGCAGGGCAACGAGTCCTTTGTCCACGGCTTCACCTTCGCTGGCCACCCCGTCGCCTCGGCGATCGCGATGGCCAATCTCGACGTCTTCGAGCGCGAGGACCTCTGCGGCCAGGTGCTCGCCAGGGAGGGCGAGTTCCGCCAGATGCTGGAGAGCCTGCACGACTTGCCGATCGTCGGCGACGTGCGCGGCGCCGGCTTCTTCCAGGCGATCGAGCTGGTCAAGGACAAGGAGACGAAGGAGAGCTTCGACGACGCGGAGGCCGAGGAGCTGCTGCGGGGCTACCTCTCCGGCGAGCTCTACAAGCGCGGCCTGATCTGCCGCGCCGACGACCGCGGCGACCCGGTGATCCAGCTGGCGCCGCCGCTGATCGCCGGCAGCGAGCAGTTCGAAGAGATCCACGACGTGTTGCGGGGGGTACTCACGGACGCCTGGGAGCGGGTCAGCAGCGGGGGTGGCTCAGCGGGCTGGACTCCGAGGCGCCGCTGATAGGCACGCTGATGCTGACCGTGCAAAGCCTGATCGACGAGGTCGGCCTCGACCTTGCGGCGGGCGCGCGCACGGCCGAGGCGCCGCTGCGCTGGATCCACATCTCCGAGCTCGAGGACCCGACGCCGTGGCTCTCCGGCGGCGAGCTGATGCTGACCACCGGCATCCCGCTCGACACGGCCGCCAAGCAGCGCTCCTACATCCGCCTGCTCGCCGAGCACAATCTCGCCGGGCTCGGCTTCGGCACCGGCTTCAACCACAAGAAGATGCCGAAAGCGCTGCTCGAGGAGGCGAAGAAACGCGACTTCCCGCTCTTCGAGGTGCCCTACTCGACCCCGTTCATCGCGATCACCGAGAAAGCCTTCGCCAAGCTCGTCAACGAGCAGTACGAGGTGCTGCAGCGCGGCATCGCCGTGCAGCGGCGGCTCGAGCGCCTGGTCCTGGAAGAGCGCGGCCTGGAGGAGCTGGTGGCGACGATCGCCTCGGCGGTCGGCGGCACCGTGGCGATCCTCAACAACCGCGGCGAGCGGCTCGCCGGCCGCGGCTTCCGCCGCCAGCTCTCCGCCGAGGCGGTCAAGGCGATCCGCGACGAAGCGCTCGAGCACATCGCCGACGGCCACCCCTTCGTGCCGACGCACCCGTCTGTGGCGGGCCGGGCTCTAGCCCACCCGGTGATCTCACCGGGTGGCGGCCCGCCCCAGGCCTGGGTCGTGATCGTCCGCGACTCGGGCGGGCTGGGCGACTTCGAGCGGCTGATCCTGCAGCAGGCGGTCGCCGTCGTCGCCCTCGAGCTGATGCGCCGCCGCGTCGCCCGCGAGACCGAGCGGCGCCTCGCCGGCGACGTGCTCGCCGGGGCGCTCGGCGGGCGGCTCGACCCGAGCGAGCTGCGCCGCCGGCTCGAGCCCTTCGGCATCGGCGACGAGGCCGCGGTGCTCGTCTTCGACCTCGACGACCCGGCCGCCGCCGAGGCGGCGCTGGAGCGGGCGCTCGCCGCCGACGCCTGCCCGGCGGTCGTCGCTCCCCACACCAGCGGCAACCGCGAGCTGCTCTGCGCGGTCGTCGACGCCGCCGACCGCGACCCGGTCGACCTCGCTTCCGAAGCGCGGCGGGCGCTGGTCAAGGAGCGCGGCTCGGTGCGCGCCGCCGCCAGCCGCCCGGCCCCGCCGGAGGAGCTGCGCCACTCCTTCCACGAGGCGCGTTGCGCGCTGGAGGCGACCGCGTTCAGCGAGAACGGCAGCGAACCCGAGGTGGCGTCCTGGCGCGACCTCGGCGCCTTCACCCTGCTGCTCTCGATCCAGGACGACGAAGCGCTGAGGCTCTACTGCGACAGCGTGCTCGGCCCGATCGAGGCCGGCGACGAGGAGTACGGCGGCGAGCTGCTGCGCTCGCTGGAGGCCTTCATCGAGCAGAACGGCCAGTGGGAGCGGGCCGCGCGCCAGGTCTACTGCCACCGCCACACCCTGCGCTACCGGATGCGCAAGGTCGAAGAGCTGACCGGGCGCGACCTCTCGCGCGCCCACGACCGGATCGAGTTCTGGCTGGCGCTGCGGGCCAGGGAGCTGGTCGGGACTTGAGGGGGAGAGGACGAGACCCGCGCGGAGGCGGCCGGTGATCGTCGGCGTCCCCACCGAGATCAAGCCCGACGAGTACCGCGTCGCGATCACCCCGGCCGGGGTGCGCGAGATGCGCGAGCACGGCCACCTGGTCCTGATCGAGAGCGGCGCCGGCGCGGGCAGCGCGATCTCCGACGAGGAATTCGAGTTGCAGGGCGCCCGCATCGTTCCCGACGCCGCCACCGTCTTCAACGAGGCCGGCATGGTCCTCAAGGTCAAGGAGCCGCAGCCCGGCGAGATCGAGATGCTGCGGCACGGGCAGTTGCTCTTCACCTACCTGCACCTTGCGCCCGACCCCGGGCAGGCCCGCGGCCTCTGCGGCTCCGGCGCCACCTGTGTGGCCTACGAGACCGTCGAGGACGCGCGCGGCCGGCTGCCCCTGCTGGCGCCGATGAGCGAGATCGCCGGCAAGATCGCCACCCAGGCGGGCGCCTTCATGCTGGAGAAGCCGCTCGGCGGCCGCGGCATCCTGCTCGGCGGGGTGCCCGGTGTCGCGGCGGCCAATGTGATGGTGATCGGCGGCGGCGTGGTCGGCATGAACGCGGCCACCGTCGCGATTGGGATGCAGGCCGACGTCTTCGTCTACGACAAGTCGGTCGACCGCCTGCGCGAGCTCGACGTCGCCTTCTCCGGTGCCTGCTCGACCGTGTACTCGACCACGCTGGCGGTGGAGGAGATGCTGCCCCGCGCCGACCTGGTGATCGGGGCGGTGCTCGTCCACGGCGCCCGCGCCCCTTATGTGGTGCGGCGCGAGCAGCTGGCGCTGATGAAGCCGGGCGCGGTGCTGGTCGACGTGGCGATCGACCAGGGCGGCTGCTTCGAGACCTCGCGCCCGACCACCCACCACGAGCCGACCTTCAAGGTCGACGGGATCACCCACTACTGCGTGACCAACATGCCGGGCGCGGTCCCGATCACCTCGACCCAGGCGCTCACCAACGCCACCCTGCCCTACGCGATCGCGCTCGCCGACCGCGGGGTGGAGGGCGCGATCCGGCGCGACCCCGGCCTGCGTCCTGGGGTCAACGTGGCGAACGGCCAGGTGACGCACCCGGCGGTCGCCGAGGCGGTGGGGATGGACTGCGTGCCGGTCGAGCGGGCACTTGAAATCGAAGAGAGAGCGGAGGTTGGCTGAGATGGCTACGGCAACGGAGACGAAGCTTCGGAACTTCATCGGGGGGAAGGCGGTCGAGCCCGCCGAGGGCGGGATGGAGGACGTGGTCAACCCGGCGACCGGCGAGACGATCGCCTCGGCGCCGCTCTCGACCAAGGCCGACGTCGACGCCGCGGTCGCCGCCGCCGCCGGAGCCTTCGAGGGCTGGGCGGCGACGCCGCCGGGCGAACGGGCGCGGGCGCTGCTGCGGATCGCCGACCTGATCGAGGAGCGCGGCGAGGAGATCGCCGACCTCGAAGCCGCCGACGCGGGCAAGCCGCGCGCCGCCGTGGTCGAGGACGAGATCCCTGTGATGGCCGACCAGCTGCGCTTCTTCGCCGGCGCGGCGCGCTGCCTGGAGGGACGCGCCGCGGGCGAGTACATGGAGGCCCGCACCTCCTTCATCCGCCGCGAGCCGGTCGGCGTCGTCGGCCAGATCACGCCCTGGAACTACCCGTTGATGATGGCGATCTGGAAGATCGGCCCGGCGCTCGGCGCCGGCAACACGGTGGTGCTGAAGCCGGCCGAGACCACGCCGCTAACGACGCTGACCTTCGCCGAGTGGTGCGCCGACCTGCTGCCACCGGGGGTGCTCAACGCGATCGGGGGCCACGGCGAGCCGACCGGGGCCGAGCTGGTCCAGCATCCCGACGTCGAGATGGTCTGCCTGACCGGCTCGCCGCCGACCGGCAAGTGGATCGCCAAGGCGGCGGCGGACACGCTCAAGCGGGTGCACCTGGAGCTCGGCGGCAAGGCCCCGGTGATCGTCTTCGACGACGTCGAGATGGAGACCGCGATGGAGACGATCGCCGGCACCGGCTACTACAACGCCGGCCAGGACTGCACCGCGGCGACCCGGGTGCTCGCTTCCAAAGGCGTCTACGACGACGTCGTCAACGGCCTCGTCGGCGAAGCGAAGGGCTTGGTGATGGGCGACACGGTCGCCAAGGACACCACCCTCGGCCCGCTCAACTCCCAGCGACAGCGCGAGCGGGTCGAGGGCTTCTTGGAGCGCAAGCCGGGCAACGCCGAGATCGTCACCGGCGGCAGCCAGCCCGACCTGCCCGGCTACTTCCTCGAGCCGGCCGTCGTCGCCGGCCTCGAACAGGACGACGAGATGGTCCAGAGGGAGATCTTCGGCCCGGTGATCACCGTGCAGCCCTTCGACGACGAGGCGAAGGCGATCGAGTGGGCCAACGGCACCGGCTACGGCCTCGCCTCCTCGGTCTGGACCCGCGACGTCGGCCGCGCGATGCGCGTCGCGAACGCGCTGCGCTTCGGCTGCGTCTGGATCAACGACCACATCCCGCTCGTCGCCGAGATGCCCCATGGCGGCTACAAGGAATCCGGCTACGGCAAGGACCTCTCCATCTACGCGCTCGAGGACTACACCGAGATCAAGCATGTAATGATCAACCTCGAATGAGGGGGTCCATGGCAGGGGTTGCGCTGGCGGTGGCCGCGCTCGCGTTCCTGGGCGCCGCGCCGGCGGCCGAAGAAGAAGACGTGCCGCGCTGCCACGGGCGGCGGGCGAAGATCGTCGGCACCGAAGAGAACGACGTGCTGCGCGGCACGCCGGGGCGCGACGTGATCTGGGGCGGTGGGGGGGACGACGAGATCCTCGGCAGCCTCGGCAACGACCTGCTCTGCGGCGGCCTCGGCGACGACCTGGTCCAAGGCGGCCGCGGCAACGACACGGCCGACGGCGGCGCCGGCACCGACCGGGTGATCGGCGACCTCGGCGACGACAAGGTGATCGGCGGCACCGGCAACTCCGACGAGGTCGCCGGCAGCCTCGGCATCGACACGCTCAACGGCGGCCCGGGCGAATTCGACCTCGTCCACGGCGACTACGGCTACGACCGCATGGACGGCGGTCCGGGCAAGGACGACATCGCTTCCTTCGCGACCAAGGTCGCGGGCGGCAAGGGCAGCGGGGTCTGGGTTTCGCTGCGTGCGCACAAGGCGCGCGGCGACGGCCACGACCGCCTCTTCCGCCTCGAGGACATCGAAGGCTCGGCCTTCCGCGACACGCTGATCGGCAGCAAGAGCCCCAACCGGATCAACGGCGGCCCCGGCGACGATCAGCTGCGCGGCGGCGGCGGCGCCGACGAACTGGTCGGCGGACAGGGCACGGACGGTTGCCAGGGCGCCAAAGGGCGCACAGTCTCCTGCGGTAAGGAGCCGCCGGTCAAAGCCACCGCCTACGTCCAGCTCGACCGCACCAAAGGCACCGGCGGAGGCCTGACGATCGTCGGCGGCGGCGGCGCCGACGTCTTCACCGCGCTCACCTACGACGTGGCCACGCAGACCTTCGGCATCGCCGCGACCAAGGGGATCTCCACCGGCCCGGGCTGCACCAGGCGAGTCGAAGACCCCAACCAGGCGATCTGCGAGGTCGAAGGCCCGGCGCGCTGGGTGATGGCCGACCTCGGTCCCGGCAATGACAGCCTCCGGGTCGAAGGCTCGCTCGAGCAGGCGGGAGATGTCCGCATCGCCGGCGGGCTCGGCGACGACACGATCAGGGCGGGCCCCGAGGACGACCTGCTCGAGTCCGGGCCGGGGGCCGACAAGCTCTACGGCGGCGACGGCGCAGACGGCCTCGTCGGCGGCCTGCCCGGCCCGACCTTCTTATATGGGGAAGGCGACGGCGACCTGCTGGCGGCGGGCGGCGGCTGCGCCGGCGGCGCGATCGTCGGCGGCGAAGGCCGCGACGACGCCTCCTTCGCCGAGACCCAGGCCCATCCCGGCACCCTCTACATCTCCCTCCTCCGCCACAAAGCCTGGATCGACGTCCTCATCGGCCACGGCTGCCGACCCGTCCGCCTCGACCCCAGCGACGAGGACATGGAGGGCTCCTTCGACAACGACGTTCTGATCGGCGACGGCGGCCCCAACGCGATGCTCGGCCAGCCCGGCCAGGACCAGTTCTTCGGCGAGGGCGGGGAAGACACGATCGACGCCCGCGACGGCGTCCGCGACCTCTCGATCCAGTGCGGCGCCGGTTTCTACACCCACCCGCCGAAGCCGAAGGGCTCCAAAGGCCCACCTCCCGAACCGATCCTCCACGGCACCCCCGCCGGCCGCGCCCTAACCGACTCCTTCGACCCGGCGCCGCTGCTCTGCACCGACGTAGTCCACGGCACCCCCGTAGCCGGCCTCAACAACGGCGGCTGAGCGCGCCTGATCGGCGCATGGCCCGCGTCTTCCCTCGCTTGCCCAGCGAGCGCGCCCCGCTCCCTCTGTCTTGACCTGCTTGGTCAGACGGGCTCAGCGCCCGGGCTGCTTGACATCTGGACACACCTATGTCTTAATATCGCCAGCACTAAGAAACATGGATGTCCGTGTTTCTCGGCCGCTACAGGGACAACATAACCGAGCTTCATGGAAGGGCCGCCAGGGAAGCGGCAGGCAGAGGGGCTCACGGGACAAGGAGAAGAGATCAAATGCTCTCACCGCTACGCAACCGCGCAGGCCGCCGCCTCCGCGAACCCTTCGGCAAGGCGGGCCTCACCGTTGCGGTGATCGCCCTCGTGTTCGCTCTCGGCGGCGTCGCGCTCGCCAAAGGGCTCTTCAGCAAGGCCCAGGAAAAGAAGATCGCCCAGATCGCCAAGAAGTATGCGGGGACGGACGGCGCCCCCGGCGCAAAGGGCGACCCGGGTTCAAAGGGCGACCCCGGAGCCAAGGGCGACACTGGGGCCCAGGGCGCTCCAGGAGCACCAGGTGCCCCCGGCAGTCCATGGGTGGTAGACAGCGTTCTGCCTCCGGAAGCCATGGAGACCGGTGATTGGGCGGTCGCTGGCAAATACTCGGCCGTCGGCCCCGTCATGGCCCCGATCTCCTTCACGATCCCGCTCAGCGAAGCAGACGCGGAAGCGATCAGCGAAAAAGTGATCGTCGGCGGGGAACCGACCTTCCCGAACGTCCACTTCCTGAAAGTCGGCGAAGACGAAACCACCGACTGCCCGGGCACCCTCGGAGAGCCAAAAGCGGCGCCGGGAAAGATCTGCGTCTACTCGGCGGCCTTGAGCGGCTACTTCGGCGGCGAAGAATTCATCCATATCTTCAGCGCCAAAGAAGCCGCGGTCGCGGCCGGGTTCGCCGAAGCCGATTTCGGCGTCGACACCAGCGGCGCCGTGATCTTCGGCTTCAGGGAAGCGAGCGAAGGCAGCGTCCTGGGGACCGGCACCTGGGCGGTGACCGCGCCTTGAGAGGAAGCGAGTGAGGCAAGGCAATCCGACGAGAGCCTTGGGGGGCGGGCCGCATACGCCCCGCCCCCCCAAGGCTGAGGGCACCTCACCAACTACAGGAGAAGAGGTAGAGGATGTACACAATCATTGACACTCTCAGGGAGAAGCTCGGCCCCGCCGGCTTCACCCTCGCGGTGATCGCGATGATCTTCGCCCTCGCGGGCGGCGCCTACGCCGCCTCGGGCGCCCTCACCGCCAAGCAAAAAAAGGAAGTCAAGAAGATCGCCAAGGCCTACGCCGGAAAGCCGGGCGCCCCCGGCGTCAAGGGCGACACCGGACCCAAAGGCGACACCGGCCCCGAAGGCAAACAGGGCCCCGCGGGCAAACAGGGTCCCGAAGGCCAACCGGGCGAAGAAGGGCCCGAAGGGCCGCCCGGGCCGACCGAAACGAAACTTCCCTTCGGCGAGACCTCGATAGGGAATTGGGGATTCCGCGGTAAGGGTTCGATCTTGTGGCTCGTGATCAGCTTCCCGCTCAGGGTGGAACCGGCACCCGACTGGCACCTGCTGAAACCGAACGAGCCGAACACCGAAGACTGCCCCGGCTCCTTCGAAGAACCGAAAGCAGCACCAGGGCAGCTCTGCATCTACGCGAACAATCTCACTAATTTGGCCGACTTCGAATCCAAGGCCCAAGAGTTCGGCGACGTCAATAGCGGCTTCATCGGCAGGGCGTCACCGTCGAACGTCGAACAAGAAATGGTCGGCGCCGGCAGCTGGGCTGTGGCGGCCTGCACCGAAGAAGAACCCAACTGCTCGAATGGGTGAGGTCTCGCTCCGCAGACCCGGCTCACGTGCGCCGGCGGCGTGCCTCGCGCTGCTTGGCCTCTGCGGGCTCGCCGCGGCGCTCGTCGCCCCGTCCGCTGCCACGGCCGCCTGCCCCAACGAAGCGCTGCGCACGGGTCCCTCGGCCAACCTGCCCGACTGCCGGGCATATGAGCTGGTCAGCCCAGCGGATTCCAACGGACGCAAGCTGAGGTCCGTCGCCCTCGAGCTCGACGACGAATTCCCAACCGAGCCGGTGAGCCCGCAACGGGACAGCTTCGTCTTCTCCACGGAATTGGTGCCGCTGCAAAGCCCGGGGGGCGCCCTCGGCGGCAGCGATATCTACGAGGCAGAACGGTCCGGTGCGGGCTGGCGAGTTGTCCGGCACGTGACCCCTTCGGGGGATGAAACGATCCTGCCGTTTACCGGCGGCCTCTCCAGCGATCACGCCTACAGCTTGGTTCACGTCGGCCCGTTCTTGCCGCAGTCGGGAACCGAGTTCGGCAGCCTCTACCAGGGAAGCGAGGCTGACTACCTCGGCGACCGTGAAGGCAACTTCGGGCTGACGGGGTGCGGCAGCCTCGGCTGCGAAAAGCTTGTCCAAGGCCGCTACATCAGCCCCGGCGGGGAGCACGTCATCTTCACCACCGGGAAGCTGGAAAGCGAGAGCCGCTGGTGCGATGTCGCGCTTCATCTCGCCCGGCCCTGCAAAGTCATACAACTCGAGCCGAGCGCCCCGCCCGAAGGCACCGGCGCCGTCTACGACCGCTCCGCCGCCGGTCCGACCAAAGTGGTCTCGCTGCTGCCGGGGCCCACGGATCCCACGCCGGGGGCGGGTGAAGATGCCGTTTACCAGGGCGTCTCCAAGGACGGCACCACCGTCGCCTTCAAGATCGGGACCACGATGTACGTACGGGTGCCCGACGCTGAAGGCGGCCACACCCTGGAGGTCACCGAAGGCGACCCGGTCTTCGCCGGTCTCTCGGACAACGGTCGCTACCTCTTCTATGTCGCCGGAGGGGAAAGCGGCGACATCCACCGCTTCGACACCAGCGACGAATCTGACGAACAGCTAAATTCCACCGGCGACGGCCAGGTGGTCAACGTCTCGGCCGACGGCTCCCACGTCTACTTCACCTCCGAACAGCAGCTCGACGGGTCCGAAGGCACGGCGGGGCAGCCGAACCTATATGTGTGGAGCGGGGGGTCGCCGAACTACATCGCCACGGTCCTGCCCGCCGACCTGGCGCTGTTCGCCAACTGGACGAAGGCGGTCTTCCCCTTCCGCGGTAGGGGCCCCGGGATGGACCAGTCGCGAACGACCCCCGATGGCAGCGCCATCGTCTTCGCCGCGAAAGCCCAGCTGACGCCACCCTACGACAACGCCGGCCACACCGAGATCTACCGCTGGGCGGAGGCAGACGAAAGCCTCCTCTGCGTCTCCTGCAACCCCGAAGGCGCGCCGGCCGGCGCCGACGCCCGGCTGCAGGACGTGCCTTCAATCCTCATCCTTCACAACCTCAGCGATGACGGCGGCCGCGTCTTCTTCGAAACCGAAGAAGCGCTGGTCGAAGGCGACGTCGGCGGCACCAACGATGTCTACGAGTGGCAGGAACCGGAAGGCTCGCCCGAGGTGGACTTGATCTCCTCGGGGAGCTCGGCACAGTACGACATCCCCTCCACGAAGCCGAACGTGCTGATGGGGGTCAAGCCCGACGGCAGCGAGGTCTTCTTCGGATCCCTGGACGCGCTGGCGCCGGGAGCGGGTGAGGGCGGGGTGCCCGCGATCTACGACGCGCGGATCGGCGGCGGCTTCGCGCCGCCGCCGGCGCCGCCGATCTGCCTCGAAGAAGGGTGCCGGGCGCCGCTCAGCCCACCGCCCCTGCTGGGAGGCGCTGCCTCTTCGGCCCTGCGGAGCGCCGGCAACGTCGTCCCCAAGAAGAAGCACAAAAAGCGCCACGAGAGGCACCGTCGCTGCGCCCGGGCGCACCACTGCGCCAGGAAGCGCGCCAAGAGCAGCGCCTCCGCTTCGTTCGCGAGCCTGGGGAGGGCGCCGACCGCCGAAGCGCCGGTTCCCGCGGCTGACGTTTCTAGCGGAGACGCTCCCGCTGAACCCTTTACCCGCGAGTCGAACCAGCCCCTCGCCACGCCCCTCTCCCTGAGCAGCGAATGGGAAAAATACGGGATCAAATCGTTCTCGGTGAAAGCCTCGACCCCCGCCGCGGCCCGCCACCCCGACCTGGCCACGCGGATCGTCCTCAACCCCGAGCCATTCAAGTCCAGCCCGAAGACCGAAAACATCATCGTCGACCTGCCGCCGGGCATCTACGGCAACCCGAACCTGACCCCGCGCTGCGCCACCGGCAAGTTCCTCTCCTCCGAATGCCCGATCGACTCCCAGGTGGGGGTCAGCCGGGTCCGGCTGGCCGAAAGCCTGGGGGAAGTGACCTACCCCCTCTACAACCTCGCGCCGCCACATCCCGAAGCCGAAATCGCCCGCTTCGGCGTGACGATCGTCGGCATCCCCACCTACATCGACGTCTCGGTGCGCACCGCCTCGGACTACGGCGTCACCGCCGCCGTTTACGACGCCCCCGGCGAAGCGATTGAAATTGCGGAAACCGTGATCTGGGGCAACCCGGCCGACGAAAGCCACGACGAACTGCGGATGACCCCGGGCGAAGCGACCGAATGCAGCAGCGGCACCGCCTGCAAAGCCCCCGGCGGCAAACGCCGCCCCGAAGAACTGGGCCCGATCGCCTTCATGACCAACCCCTCGGCCTGCCAGCAGGGTAAAGCCTTGCTCAGCGTCACCAGCTACCAGCTCCCCGGCCGGCTCTTCAGCAAATCCGCCCTGCTGCCCGCGATCACCGACTGCCAGGGCCTGCCCTTCGCCCCCAGCCTCGAAGCACGTCCGACCACCGACGTGGCCGGAGCCCCGACCGGCCTGCACTCAAAGCTCCTCATCCCGCAGAGCTCCGATCCCTCCCAGCCCTCCACGGCGACGATGCGCGAAGCAAGGGTCATCCTGCCCGAGGGGATGGCGATCAACCCGGGAGCGGCCGACGGCCTCGCCGCCTGCAGCGATGAGGAGGTCCACTTCCACGAGGAAGTGGACGCGCAGTGCCCCGACGCCTCCAAGCTCGGCAGCGCGACGATCGAATCCCCGGCCCTGCTCCGGCCGCTGCAAGGCGCCCTCTACCAGCGCAGCCCGGGAGAGAAAGGCCACCTCTTCCGCCTCTGGCTCGTCAGCGACGACTTCGGCCTCCACATCAAGATCCCCGGCGAGATCAAGCCCAACTCCGACACCGGGCAGCTGACTGCGGTCTTCGCCGACCTGCCCCAGGTTCCGGTCGGCGAGATCGACCTCGACGTCTGGGGGGGAGCCAGGGCCCCTCTGAAGAACCCCGACACCTGCGGTACCTACGAAACGACCTCGGCCCTCTTCCCCCACTCCGAAGACCCCCCGGCGACGCCCTCAGACCGCTTCCTGATCGACCGCGGCCCGGGTGGTGGCCCCTGCCCGACCACTGCCTCGGGGGAGCCCAACTCCCCAGAATTCGAAGCGGGCACCGAGACCCCGGTCTCAGCCACCTACTCCCCCTTCGACCTGCGCCTGCGCCGCGAGGACGGCTCCCAGGCCTTCGGCACCCTCACCCTCACCCTGCCCCCCGGCCTGACCGGCCGCCTGTCGGGCCTCGGCGAGTGCTCCGACGCCGCATTGGCGGCAGCGGCGGCAAGGAGCGGCGCCGAGGAGAAGAGCAACCCCAGCTGCCCGGCCGCCGGCCTCCTCGGCACCGTCTGGGCGGCCGCCGGCGCCGGCCCGGCCCCCTTCTGGGCCAAGGGCAACGCCTACCTGGCCGGCCCC
>Ga0075423_10003153_pt1 | contig 15153 bp, 14 predicted proteins | sample SoiMethybrSBSTD2_FD_80114 | JGI IMG/M metagenome (GOLD analysis project Ga0075423, IMG submission 80114) | Bulk soil microbial communities from a Populus tree surrounding site in Tennessee, USA - Soil MetaG P. TD hybrid SBSTD2 | ecosystem: Environmental > Terrestrial > Soil > Tree plantation...
GCTGAGATACCCGCTACGGAACCGGTGGGCGTCGATACGCGCCTCGGATGTGAGCAGGCGCATGAACAGCTGCTCCTTCGACATCTCGAGGCTGAAGAATCCGACCGTCATGTCGGTCGACGTGCCGACGTGCTGCGCCACGTTCAGGACGAAGCTCGTCTTTCCCATCGACGGACGCGCCGCCACCAGGATCAGGTCCGACGGCTGCAGCCCGGACGTCATCTCATCGAGATCGACGAACCCGGTCGGCACACCGGTGACGAGACCTTTGTGCTGTTGCAGCGCTTCGATCGTGGCGAAGCTGGTCTGCACCAGGTCGCGCAACGGCACGAAGCCGGTGCGGATGCGATCCTCGGCAATCGCGAAGATGGCGCGCTCGGCACTGTCGAGCAGCAGATCCGGTTCCTCCTCCGCCTCGTACGCATCGGCGAGAATCTTGTTCGCGGAGTGAATGAGGTTGCGAAGCGTGGATTTCTCTTTGACGATCTTCGCGTAGTACTCGACGTTGGCCGATCGCGGGACCCCGTCGGCGAGCGCCGCGATGTACGCCGGACCGCCGACTTCGTCGAGGTCGCCGCGGCGCAGTAACTCTTCTTTCAGCGTGACGAAATCGATGGCGTCGCCGCGCTCGTTGAGCGCGACCATGCGATCGAAGATTCGCCGGTGCGCATCGCGGAAGAAATCTCCGGCGTCGATGACCTCGGCCGCGGCGTTGAACGCGTCGTTGTAAATGAGGATCGCGCCGAGCACGGATTTTTCCGCGTCGAGACTGTGGGGGAGCGTACGGGTCGGAGCAGCGAGGTCAGCCAAGAGCCGTCGTGAAAATAAAAAGGGCGCCGCGACGATCTTCGCGGCGCCCCGAAGTGTAACAGAAATTTTTCTTCCGCCTGAAGGCGGAAGCCACAAGATTTCCTGAAAAGAAAATTTTTTATTTGCTCTCAGGCACGACGCTGACTTTGACCTGGGCTGTCACGTCTCTGTGGATCTTGATCGGCACGGTCACTTGACCCAGCGCCTTCAACGGGTCGGCGAGGACGATCTTGCGGCGATCGACTTCGAAGCCCTTCGCCGCGAGCGCCGACGCGATGTCGGCGGTGGTGACCGATCCGTACAGCGTGTCGTTCTCACCGACTCGCCGCGCGATCGCGACCTCGAGCTCCGCCAGTCGTGCTGCGAACGCTTCGGCCTGCGTCTTCTCTTCCAGCTCGCGCGCCTCCGCGTTTTTCCGCTCGCGCTCAATCTGACGCTTGTTGCCTTCGTTGACCGCAAGCGCAAGTTTCCGCGGCAAGAGATAGTTGCGAGCGTATCCCTCGGCGACCTTGACGATGTCGCCGCGGCGCCCGAGGTGTTCGACGTGTTCTCTCAGGATGATTTCCATGATGATCTCCAAGGGCAGGGCTAAAGCCCTGCGCTACATTTCGTCTTTGTAGCGCAGCCCTTCAGGGCTGCCTCAATCCGTGACGTATGGGATCAGCGCCAGCTGACGCGCGCGCTTGATTGCGACCTGCAGCTTGCGCTGATGCAGCGCACAGGTACCCGAAATCCGCCGCGGCTGGATCTTGCCGCGCTCGGGCAGAAACGGCGCCAGCAGGCGCACATCTTTGTAATTGATGTAATCGATCTTCTCCGCGCAGAACTTGCAGACGCGCCGACGACGGAAGAATCCACGGCGCGGCGAATCGGCGCCGCCCTTTGCGTCCTTCTTGTCTCCCCCGCGTCCGCCGCGGCCCCCTCGATCTTCCCTCATCGCTGGACCTCCAAACCTTCCATGTCGTCCTGGGAATCGGCATCGCCGCGTCCTTCGCCCGGCTGGCGCTCGGGCGGCAGCCCGCGCGCCACGCGCCGCCGCGCGGAGAACTTCTTGCGCGCGTCGCTGGTGCGCTGCGCAACCCGCAGCTCTTCGTCGACGCGGACGATGAGATGACGGATGACCTGATCGATCACGCGCAGGCGTCGATCGATTTCCTTCATCAGCTCTCCCGAGCCGCTGATGGTCTCGACGACGTAGGTGCCCTCGCGGTGATGACCGATGTCGTACGCGAGGCGCTTGCGGCCCCAGTTCTCGGTCTTGTCGAAGGTGCCGTTGAAGCGCTGGACGATCTGCTCGATCTGCGTGTGCAGATCGGCAACCTCCTGTTCGCTCGCCTCAGGCGTGACGATGTAGACGAGCTCGTACTGTCGTGTGGTGCTCATGTGTCTCCTTCTGGACATTTCCGCCCGTCGCGCCCGCTTCGCTGACGCTCGGGAGATTTTGGCTACCAGCTCCCAGCTGCCAGCTCCCAGCTCTTGCCAGCGTGTGCTGGAAGCTGGAAGCCGGAAGCTGGAAGCTTCAGTAGCAAGGAGAAGCCAGGTTGTAGATTGTCTATTCCCCGTCTTCTTTCCGGTTGAACCTGTTCATCACCGGCACAATCCCCTCGGTGACGAACAGTTCGGCGGCGTCCGCTGCGCGGCCCGTCGCCTCGGCGATGTCGTCCCGCTCCTCCGGTTCGAACTTCGCCAGCACGTGATCCGCAAATCCGCCCGGGCGATCTCCGCGCCCGATCCCGATCCGCAGCCGTGCAAAGTCTTCAGATCCGAGCGCGCTGATGATCGACTTCAGGCCGTTATGGCCGCCGGCCGATCCGGAAGGCCGCGCTCTGAGCCTTCCCAGTTCCAGATGAACGTCGTCGACGATGACGAACAGATCCGGAACGTCGATCTTGTAAAACCGCAGCAGCTCGCCGATGGCGATGCCGCTGAGGTTCATGAACGTCAGCGGCTTCGCGACGATGGCTGACTCCGCGCGCCACCGCGCCTGCAATCCTTCGGTCGGCGCCGACTCCCACTCGAGTCGATGCCGCGCGGCCACCAGGTCGACGACATCGAAGCCGACGTTGTGCCGGGTGCCGGCGTACTTGCGGCCAGGATTGCCTAAACCGACAACGAGCTTCATCCAGGGCCCCGTCAGCTTTTCTCACTGCTCGCGGGGCCCCGCCGTCGCGTTCCGCTTCGGCGAGGTCCCGCCGGAGCCTTCGGCGCAGACGGACGCGGGCGCTATTTCTTCTCTTTCGCGGCCGCAGCCTCTTCCTCGGGCTTCTCGACCTTGCCCTTCTTGATAACTTCGGGCTCCGCCGGCGCAGCGGTCGCAGCCGCGGCAGCCGCATCGGCCGGTGCCGGCTCTTCCTCGATGCGCAGGGTCACGACGTGAACGATCATCATGTCGGCGTCGCTCGTCGCCGTCCACTTCGACCCGGCGGTCTGCAGGTCGCGGACGCGCACGCCCTCGTGCAGCATCAGCTCGCTGATATCCACGGTAATGTTCTCGGGGATGTCGCCCGGCAGCACTTCGATCTCGATCTCGCGGTTGACGAAGTCGACGATGCCGCCCTGTTGCTTGACGCCCTTCGCTTCACCCTTCAGGACGATCGGGACCGTCACCGTGATCGTCTTGTCCATCGCGACCTGATAGAAGTCGGCATGGAGCAGCTTGTGATCGATCGGATCGACCTGGTACTCCTTCACCAGCACGCGCGTGTTGCCGCCATTGAGCTGAAGCCCGATCAGCGTGTTCACGCCCGATTCCGAGTGCAGGATCCGCATCAGGGTTTTCGGATCGACCGCGATCTCGACTGCCTTGTCTTTCTCGGCGCCATACACCACGGCCGGAATTCGCCCGCTCGCGCGCAGCCGCCGCGCTTCGTTCTTGCCTCGTCCGTCACGTTTCTCTGCTTGTAATGTTGCGTCCATGAGTCAGCTTCCAGCTTCCAGTTTCCAGCTTCCAGCTCGTGTCTCCGCGCTCTCAGCCGGAAGCTGGGAGCTGGGAGCTGGGAGCTCAAACAAACAACGAACTAACCGAAGTTTCTTCATGAATGCTCCGAATCGCCTGGCCGAGAAGCCTGGCCACCGAGAGCACCTTGATCTTGCTGCACCGCGCACGCTCACCGCTCAACGGGATGGTGTTGGTGATGATCACCTGATCGATCGGCGCCGCCTCGAGGCGCTCGATCGCAGGCTTGGACAACACGCCGTGCACCGCGCAGGCGAGCACTCGCTGCGCACCGTTGTCTTTCAACGCCTGGGCCGCCCTCACGATCGTGCCCGCGGTATCGATGATGTCGTCCTGGATGATGCACGTCTGCCCGGTGACGTCGCCGACGACGTTCATCACTTCGGCGGTGCCGTCTTCGCTGCGCCGTTTGTCGATGATCGCGAGGTCGGCATCGAGGCGCTTCGCATACGCGCGAGCGCGCTCGGCGCCTCCCGCGTCCGGCGACACAATCGTCAGGTTCGGAAACGCGAGCCGCGAACAGTAATCGATGATCACCGGCGCCGCGAACAAGTGATCGACCGGGATGTCAAAGAACCCCTGAATCTGCGCCTTGTGCAGATCCATCGTCAAGACCCGATTCGTCCCGGCCGCGCTCAGCAGGTTTGCGACGAGCTTGGCCGAGATCGGCACCCGCGGCTTGTCCTTGCGATCCTGCCGCGCGTAGCCGTAGTACGGAATCACCGCTGTGATGCGCGACGCCGACGAGCGGCGAAACGCATCGATCATCACGCACAGCTCCATGATGCTGCGGTCGACGTCCGCGCACGTGGGCTGCACGACGAACACATCCGTGCCACGGATGTTCTCGTCGATCTGGAACGAGCACTCCGTGTCGGGAAACCGCTGGAGCCGCGCGTGCCCCATCGAGACCCCGAGAAATTCCGCAATCTCGTGGGCCAGCGCCGGATGCGCGCTTCCAGAGAAGAGCTTGAGCTGGCCGCCGTTCATCGGAGAAGCATCTCAGCCATCATCATCGATGTGGTTGGGGCGGGAGGATTCGAACCTCCGAATACGGGATCCAAAGTCCCGCGCCTTACCGCTTGGCCACGCCCCAGCGCGGCTCGTGGCGCGGACCTCTCATCCTCGCCTTCGAGCGTGCCCGACCCGGGACTCTACGCCGAACGTTCCGAGCGCAGCCTCAAGGCGCGGCCCGCAGGCTTGTCCGCAAGAGGTTAAGTGTAGCCGGTTTCAGGGCTTCTTGGCAACGGGACGGGTGCGCCGCTCGTACGCCGCGCGCGTGATCGTTCGCGTCAGCACGGCGCGGTTGCCGCCTTTCGATAACGGTTTGACGAGACGCGCGGCGGCAGCTCGACTGCGAAACAGCCCGAAAACCGCCGATCCGCTGCCCGACATTGCCGCCGCAACAGCACCAGCTTCGCGTAGAGCCGCTTTGAGTCCCGTGATCTCCGGATGACGCCGCACGACCGGCGGCTCGAGATCGTTGATCATCTGCGCCGCCCTCGTGGGCCATGGCACGGGCAATAACTGAAGTTCGCGCGGTTCCTTCAGTCCCGCTGCACGGTCATCGTCGTACCACGAGTACGCTTCGGCCGTCGAGACGCCAAAGGGAGGACGAACGATGACGATCCAATGCGGAGGTAAGTCGACGAGCGGGTAGATCTCTTCGCCAAGACCAAGTCCAAGCGCGGTTCCTCCCGACAGAAAAAACGAGACGTCCGCGCCGATCGACGTACCGACTTCGCGCAAGAGCGTCATCGGCGCGCCACCCCACATGCGCGCGAGCGCCAGAAGCGCGGCGGCAGCGTCGGCGCTTCCGCCACCCAACCCGGCTTGCAGCGGAATGCGCTTTTCGATATTCACCACCACGTCGCACGGCTCGCCGGTTCGGCCAAGAGCTTTCCACAATCGAGAAGCGGCCTGCGACACGAGATTGGTGTCGTCGAGGGGCACGCCTGCCAGTCGGCATTTCAGCGTGAATGGACCGGTGCGCTGCGTCCACGTCAGCGTGTCATGAAGCTCGATGGCCTGGAACACGGTCCTCAGTTCGTGAAAACCGTCGGGCCGGGTGCCAAGGACTCGCAGATCGAGATTGACCTTCGCATGCGCGCGAGTCACGAGAGTGCGCGGGGCTCGCGTCACTCTCCCTTGGTCTCCCCGCCAATTGGTCCCGCCCTGCGGAGTTCCTCGAGCGTCAGAGGTTGGGCACCGTCAGGGATGGCAAGCTTGAACACGGCCGGGTCGAGCGGCTTGTTCATCTCGAGCTCGGACACGCGGAGCGTGATGTCGGCATCCGCGCCATTTGGCGACTTCATGACGAGCCGCAACCGCTGTGCCCGCCCGCCGGCGAAATCGTCGTAGTAGATCGTGAGTGGACCGCGCTCGGCGGCGATTTCTCGCCACCTGCCCTCGATCATCCGGATCCAGACCGTCGCCGCGCCGGCATCGACAGCCACCCACCCGTTCCCGAACCGCCGCCCGCCGCTCACAGAGCCGGCGTAAAACGCGCAGCCGCCGAGGGCAATCATCAGTTCATTCGGCGCGATCCGGATTCCGGTGAGTGCCTCGATGATCTCGGCTGGCGCCGCCCCGCGCAGATAGCGGCCGTCGCGTGGCAGCACCAGCGTGGACGCGCTGTCGGCCGCCGAGAGGACAAAGAATGGTTTGCCAAAGGGTGCCACGCCCTCGAGCGCGATCCGGTCGGGGTGCGCAAGCCCGGCATCGATGCGTCCGCGCAGCTTCTGCCGTCCGGCGCGGCCACTCATCGAGAGCACGGCGGTCAGACTAGTGAGGTTGTGGCACGGTTCGGTGGCTTGGCCGTACGCGTCTGCGAACTCGGGAAATGGAGCGCCCGTGCCCGATGGCAACGTGACATGTGACGAGCGGCCGCAGGAGACCGCGACAAGCGATGCGACCCCGAGGCAAATAACGATGCAGGTCGGGGCCTTCACACCCCGACGCTTAGCGCTTGACGCGGGCACGCGCGTCACGCACCTTCTTTTCTACTTTGGCGCGATCGATGGAGTCACCGTCACCAGCGAGCGAACGCTCAAACGCCGCGGCTGCGTCTTCGTACCGCTCCTGCTTGAATCGCAGATCGCCGAGGTGTTCGTTCACCGTGGAACTCGTCGGCAGTCGCTCGGCAGCCTGCGTCAACGGCGCGTCGGCCAGGTCCAGCTTGCCCTGGCGGAAGTAGGCCCAGCCGAGACTATCGAGGAAGGACGGGTTCGCGGGCTCGATCTTGAGGGCGCGTTGCACGAGATCGACCGCCTCGTCGAGCCGCTGGCCATGATCGGCAAGCATATAGCCAAGTGAATTGAGCGCGTTGGCATCTTCAGGATCTTTCGAAAGGACGCCGCGAAGCGCGCGTTCGGCATCCGCGAGGCGGCCGGCGCGCTCGAGCACACCCGCGTATTCGTAGACGAGTGAACCGTCTCGCGACGCACGATTCATCAGCAGCTCGAACGCGGCGATCGCCGGCTCGTACTGACCACGATCCCGATAGACGAGCGCTTCAAGGTATCCGCCTCGCGCGTCGTTCGGATACGTGCTCTTCAGCTTCTGCACCGTCGCCGTCGCGCCATCGAAGTCCTTGAGAGCTCGTTGCGCCTGACCGAGCATGTAGAGCGCCACGGCATCCGGCGAGGCCGACTTGTTGATCGAGGTTTGCAAAATGTCACGAGCCTCGGCCGCCTTGCCCGCATTGATCAGCGCGGCCGCTCGTTGCGTCGAGACATCGATGCGGCCGTTGACGGCTGCTGCTCGAGCGTAGGCGTCAGCCGCTTCGGGGTACCGCCGCTCCCGCTCGTAGAGCTCAGCGAGGCGCAATGCCGCGCGATAGTATGTCGGGTTGTTCTCGAGCGTCCTTTCCAGCGTCTGAATCTGATCGTCCTTTTGACCGGCGCCATCCTGTGCGGCCGCCAGTAACATCGCGCCCTCGGGGTATTCGGGCTGGTCCTCGACGACCTTCCGAAGGCTGGCCACGGCTTTGGAATAATCGCGCGTTGCGAGATACAGCCGTCCCAGCGTGAGTTCGAGGTTGACATCGAAACCGCTGTCGCGGCGACTCTTCTCGAGCGCCGAAATGGCATGGGGCGCATATCGCGAAGGATCGTCGCCTGGCCGCAGCGGCCGGCGCTGCTCACTCAACGCTGCGTAGATGGTTCCGATGATCTTGTTGGCTTCGCGATTGGCGGGATCGTGTTCGAGTGCGGCATCGGCGGTATCGAGGGCTTCGCGCAAGCGATCCTGCCTCGCGTAGAGCGCCGCGAGTTCCGCCCGGATTTCAGCCGACTGGGGGGCCAGCGCGATCGCCTTCTGATGGGAGGCGATGGCTTCGTCAACCTTATCGAGCTCCTCGAGATGCCGCCCCATCATGAAGTAATAGGCAGCCGAAGGCTCAGAGGGTGGCGAGGATGGCCGTTGCGCCGGCGAGGCGGATGCGCTCCCGGCAATCAAGATCGATGTGACGAGGATGAAAAACGGCCGCATCTGACTGATTATAATGGCCTCGGACCGGTCCAATGCTGAATGTTCAATGCGCAATGCCCACTGCTGAGTATCGAACGTTCTGATTTTGAACATTACCCATTGGACATTGGACATTGAACATTGAACATTGGAGCGTGCGATGCCCGTCGATCCTGAATTGCTGGAAATCCTGGCCTGCCCGAACTGCAAGACGAAGGTCGACCTTGTCAAGAACGGCACCGCGCTGAAATGCAGCACATGCAAGCGCGTGTATCCGATCAAGGACGACATCCCGGTCATGCTGATCGACGAGGCGACGGTAGAACCGTGAATCATGCCGGGATCCGGTATCCGGGATGCGGGATCCGATCAGATCGGGACTCATTCGAACGTCTGGCCAGATTCAGGCAATTCGGATCCCGGGTACCGGATCCCGGATCCCGACAGTGAAAATCCTGTTGATCCGCCTTCGCCTGATCGGCGATGTGGTTTTTACGACGCCGCTCATCAGGGCGTTGAAGCGCACGTTTCCAGACGCGCACCTGACGTATCTGGTCGAACCGCAGGCGCTTCCGGTGGTTCGGGAGAATCCGCATCTGGGGGAAGTCATCGTCGCGCCGCGCCGATCCGGCCTGGGCCGAATCGCTGATGATCTCCGTCTTGCGGGCCGGCTTCGGCGGGAACGATACGATATCGCGATCGATCTGCACGGCGGACCGCGAAGCGCCTGGCTGGCGTGGCTGTCGCGGGCGCCGGTGCGCATCGGATACGAAATCCCCGGGCGAACGTGGATGTATACGCGCGCGGTGCCGAGACCTCGGACGTTGCGCCGGCGTCATTCAGTCGTCAACCAATGGGACCTCCTGGAAGCCATCGAGGGCTGGCCGGAGGGCGCACCATCCGCGGCGCGCGATGCGGTCGAGATGCCGATCGACGCTGAGGCTGACGCGCAAGTCGCCCGGCGTCTGGAAGCGGCCGGGATCACAGGGTCGCACGAACTCGTCGTGGTCCACGTCAGCGCCGGGAACCCATTCCGGCGATGGCCCGAGCCGGCATTCACGACACTGGTCTCCGGACTGGCCGCAAGTTCGCCAGCGCGTCGAATTGTGTTGAGCTCGGGCCCCTCGGATCGCGACGCGGCGAGGCGAATTGGCGCGGCGGCACGGCAATCGCTGGGTCCGGCGGCAGATCGGGTCCTGGATATCGGAGAGTTCGATCTCGGAGAACTGCGTGCGCTCATCGAGCGCAGCCGGCTGTTTGTTGGCGGCGATTCGGGGCCACTACATATTGCGGCCACCACATCGACCCCAATAGTGGGAATATATGGACCAACGGAACCTGCACGGTCGGCCCCGTGGCGGGACCCACGGTTCCCGACCGAATCGGTCGATGTCTCGGGGCTGCCGTGCCGGCCGTGCGATCAGCGTGTTTGTGAGCCTGGCGATTTTCGATGTCTAACTACGTTGAAGCCCGAAGACGTCCTTTTGGCGGCGACGCGCGCAATGAACGCGCGGGTCTGACCGTCGCCGGCAACCCGGCCGAAGGACTCGAACGGGCGGCTTATTACGCGCTGCTGGGCTTCGTCGCGCTGCTGCCGTTCTCGATTGCTGCGTCGCAGGTGCTGCTCACGTGTAGCGGCGTTCTGTGGTTCGTTCTCGTCATTCGCGGTCACGAGCGCTTCGAAGCACCGCCGATGTTCTGGCCGCTCGCGGCGTACGCTGGCGCCACGCTGGTTGCGTCGCTGTTCTCCGTCGATCCAAAGACCAGTTTCATCGACTGCAAACAGCTGCTCCTGTTCTCGATCGTTCCAATCGCCTTTCGCTTGTTACCGGGCCGCCGCGCGCTCACGGCGGTCGACGTGATTATCACTGTCGGCGGCATCAGCGCCGTGATCGGCGTCGTGCAGTTCGGCATTCTCGAGTTCGACTCGCTCGGCCAGCGGCCGCGCGGGTTGCTCGGCATGTACATGACGTACTCCGGGCAGTTGATGCTGATCGCGTGCACCGCTGCCGCGCGCGTCATTTTCCGCAAAGACGAGCGGTTGTGGACGGCGCTCGTCCTGCCGGCGGTGATCGCCGCACTCGCGGCGACGCTCAGCCGCAACGCGTGGGTTGGCGCCTGCGTCGGCATCGGTCTCTTGTTCATCATTCGCGACTTCCGGCTCTTTGCGCTTCTGCCCGTCGCGCTCGCCGCGTTCATCGCGTTCGCGCCGTCACAGATGACCGATCGCCTGTATTCGTCTTTCCGGGTCAAACATCTGCGGCACGACACGGCGGCAACAGAGGCGAGTCTGCTCTCGAATCGCGACCGGCTGGCGATGGCCCGCACGGGGCTTCGAATCATCAAGAAGGATCCCTTGACCGGCGTCGGCCCGGACATGGTCGTGACGGTCTACGCGTCGTATCGCGATCCCAATGCGGTGCAACAGCTCAACTCACACTTACACAACGTGCCACTGCAGATCGCAGCCGAACGGGGACTTCCGGCGCTCGCCATCTGGCTGTGGTTCATCGTTGCGCTCGTTCGGGACTTCGTGAAAAACCGGATGAAGGCCGATCCCTCGCTGGCGTATGGCGCCCTCGCCGTCACGGTCGCCATGGTCACCGCCGGCATGTTCGAATACAACTTTGGTGATTCTGAATTCCTGATGCTGTTCCTGGTGCTGGTGACGCTTCCCTATGCTGCGACTCGCAGCACACCGGCGTCGCCGCCGGCATGACCGCTGCTTCGGATCTCCTCTCGCGCCTTCAGGGCCGAACCCTCCTCGTCGTTGGCGACCTGATGCTCGATCATTTCGTGGTCGGCGCCGTCGATCGCATTTCGCCGGAAGCTCCAGTCCCGGTCGTGCGCTTCGACCACGAGAGCTTCCGCCTGGGCGGCGCGGCCAATGTCGCTCACAATGCCGCCCGGCTTGGGGCACGTGTGCACCTCGTCGGGATCGCTGGACAGGACGATGCCGGCGGAATGTTCCGAACTCAGCTCGCGAAGGTCGGGATGGACGTGTCGGGGATTGTTTCCGAACCCGAGCGCCGTACGACGCGCAAGCTTCGCGTCGTGACCTCGCGCAATCAGCAGGTGGCGCGGATTGACTACGAAGACGATCGCGAAATTCACGGCGACGTCGAAGCTGCCGTTATCTCCCGCATCGAGCAGCTGTCGGCATCAGCCGACGCGATCCTCATCTCCGATTATCTGAAAGGTGCAGTCTCGCGCGGCGTCGCCGCTGCCGCGATCAACGCGACAAGGAGCCGTGGAATCCCGCTCCTCGTCGACCCCAAGGTGCCTCACATCGATTACTACGCCGGTGCCACGGTGATTACTCCGAACCATCATGAGGCGGAGGCGGTCACGCACATGCGGATTCGTAGCAATGAGGAGGCGATTGCAGCCGCGCGCCGCTTTCGGGAACGGGCGCAATGTGATTGCGTGCTCATCACCCGCGGCGAGCATGGGATGACGCTGCTCGGGCCGGATGTCGAAGCACAACTCCCCGCCGAAGCTCGTGAAGTTGCCGATGTGACCGGCGCCGGCGACACGGTCGTCGCGACCATGGCTCTCGCACTGGCGGCCGGCGCATCGCTGATCGACGCCGCACGCCTCGCCAACCGGGCGGGGAGCATCGTCGTGCGCAAGTTCGGGCCGGCAACAGTGTCGATCGGGGAGTTATCCGACCAGTAGGGATCAATCAGCGAACTTCAATGTCGCGCTGCGATTGCGTCTTAAGAGACAGGAAAGGAGAAAAGAGAAAAGAGAATGGAGGCATTGGGTTCCTTTCTCTTCATCAGCGAAGACTGCTCGACGGGGAACACCGGTTCGTTATGAGCAAGACCTCGGGTAAAGCATCGCGTGCCAGCACGGCTTTGAGTTTGATGTTCACCGTCGGACGTCGATCGAGCACACAAGTCGGAATGCCGGCGTCGCGCGCGATCTCGTCGTAATCACCGGCAGACAACACCGCGAATACCCGCTTCTCCCCTTTCAGCAGCGACAGGAACTTCTCCCGGTCGAACAGGATCTCGATATGCCGCCCGAGGTAGTACACCATGCTTGGAAGCGCGACGTTGTAATGCGCCACAACATCTTGATCGGAGAGCCGGCTCTGGATCGCGGCGGTCAGCGGGGGCACTGGTTTGTAGCGTTCGAAGCTTGGCAGGACCCAGATGATGAAAACCCAGTTGAGGGTCACCAGCGAGACGAGGACCACGACCAGCGCAACCCGCGCGCGGTTGAACAGCGCAAACAGGAGCGCAACGGCTCCGCCAACGGCGGCGGCACCGCCAACAAACGCCGCACCGTGTAGCGCGTACACCTTGCCAACGGTTTCGAAAATGTAGAACGTCCCGGTGCCCGCAACCGCCAGCAGCAGACCGATCGCGGCGGCCGTCCCGCGAAGCGTCCGCGGCAACGGAGAGGCGCCCGTACCGTTGCGCCCCGCGATAAAGAGCCCGGCAAGCGCGGCTACGGCGGGAACGATCGGGAATATGTAAAGATCCTGCTTCGCGGCGGAAAACGTGAAGAAGGTCACGATAACCAGGATCCAGAGCCACAGGAGAGTCCGGGTTCGAAACGCGAGATCGTCCCGACTGTAGGGCACCGTGTTCGGGCCGCGCCAGGAGCGTCGATCTGCGATCCATAGCGCAGCCGCGCCAAACAAACACAGCGACCACGGGAACGAATCGCTGAAGACGACCGGCAGGTAGAATGACAATCCACGCCGCTGCTCGACGCCGAGTCCTTCGGTGTACCGCGCGATGTTTTCGCCGACGATAAACGAAGTGATGTAGGTCCAGCCGTAGCGCTGATACAAAGCCGCGTACCACGGGACGACGATTGCGAGGACGATGACGAGACCGAGAGGAATCATCATCTCGGTGACGCGCTTCAACTCACGGTGCACAAGAAGGTACATGCCAAATACGAGCGCCGGCAGGACCGCCGCGACGGGGCCTTTCGTCAACACGCCGAGCCCCACGCACGCGTACATCAGCAGCAAAAACAGCCGTCGACGTTCGGGATAACGCTCCGCCAGTGCGAAGAAGGTCAGCGTCAGGGCCATGAACATCGAGATGTAGATATCGATGAAGATGCGGCGCCCGAACATGACCAGCCGTGGCGCGACCGCCATTCCGACCGCCGCCCAGAGTCCTGCTTCGAGGTTGGCAGCCGCGCGCGCGAGAAGGAGCGCCGCAACAATCATGGTGAGCGCGCCCAGCGCGATCGGGACCCGTTGGACCGCGACCGATACCCCGAACACCTTGTAGAACGCGGCGACGATCCAGTAACTGAGAACCGGCTTGTTCAGGCGCGGGAGGTAATTGAACGTGGGGCTGACGAAATCGCCGCGCTGCAGCATCTCGCGCGGCGTCTCGACATAGAACGCCTCATTGGCGTCCCAAATCGACGAGCCGCCCAGGTCGATGAAGTACGGCACGATTGCTGCGATAAGCAGCACGAATAACGCGAGGCACCTTCTTGATTCACTAACCACTGATGACTAATGCCTGAAATGCCGTTTACCCGTGAACACCATCGTGAGCCCGTGCTCGTCGGCGGCAGCGATGACTTCGCCGTCGCGCACCGACCCGCCCGGCTGCGCGACTGCGGTAGCACCCGCGGCGGCGACAGCATCCAAGCCATCGCGGAACGGGAAAAAGGCGTCCGATGCGGCGACGCTGCCCTTCAGCGATCCGCCGGCTTTCATGACCGCGACCTTGACCGCATCGACGCGGCTCATTTGGCCGGCGCCGATCGCGAGCGTCCGATCCGCGCCAGTGAAAATGACCGCGTTCGATTTGACATGCGCGCACACCCGCCATGCAAATCGCAGTGCGGTCCATTCCTCCGCCGTGGGCCGACGCTTGGTGACGACCTTGGGCATGTCGCCGTCCGGCCACGGCCGGGTGGCCTCAGTGACGCGATCGGCGTCTTGATGGAGCACGCCGCCGAGAATCGTGCGAGTCTCCTGGTACTGGTTTCGGCGTACGGTTTCGAAGTCCGTCGTCAGCACGCGCAGGTTCGTTTTCTTAGCCAGGAGTTCCCGCGCCGCATCAGCGATCGAAGGCGCCATCACCGCCTCGATGAAGGTGGACGTAATCGCCGTTGCCGTCTCCGCGTCGATCTCGCGGTTGAGGCCGACGATGCCGCCGAACGCCGAGAGTGGATCGGCTTCCCGTGCGCGGACGTAGGCCTCGCTGATGGTTGTTCCTGTAGCCGTGCCACACGGGTTCGTGTGCTTGATGACCGTCGCGGCGGGCTCGGTGAACTCGAGGACAATTCTCAACGCGGCATCGAGATCCAGCAGGTTGGTGTACGAAAGCTCTTTGCCCTGATGGACCTGCCAATTCGGCATCTGCGGAGGAAACGGACTCCACCCCGCCTGCTGGTGCGGGTTCTCTCCATAGCGAAGCTTCTTCGACTCGACCTCGACCGTGGAATAGGTGGAGAGGACACTTCCGCCTCGAACGAAGTCGGAGTCAAGGTAGACGATCGACTCGAGCGTCTGCGAGATCAGCGAATCAAACTCCGCGGTGTGCGCGAACGCCTTCTTCATAAGGCCGAACTTGAATTCCACGGTTGGGCCACCCGGCTTCGCGATCTCCGCGAGGACCTTCGGGTAGTCTCCGGGATCCACCACGACCATGACATCGCGAAAGTTCTTGCCCGCGGCTCGCAGCAGCGATGGCCCGCCGATGTCGATCTGCTCGACGAGCTCGTCGAAGGAGGTCTGCGGATTCGCCGCGGCCTCAAAAAAGGGATAGAGATTCACCACGACCAGATCGACCGGTTTGATGCCCTGAGCCCCGATCGCGGCGAGATCGTCGGGACGGTTGCGTCGCGCCAGGATGCCGCCAAACATCGCCGGGTGCAGAGTCTTGACCCTGCCGTCCATCATTTCCGGAAACCCGGTCACGTCTGAA
>Ga0075423_10003155_pt1 | contig 15151 bp, 13 predicted proteins | sample SoiMethybrSBSTD2_FD_80114 | JGI IMG/M metagenome (GOLD analysis project Ga0075423, IMG submission 80114) | Bulk soil microbial communities from a Populus tree surrounding site in Tennessee, USA - Soil MetaG P. TD hybrid SBSTD2 | ecosystem: Environmental > Terrestrial > Soil > Tree plantation...
GATGACGTTCAGGCCCTGCTGGCTCAGCACGCGGATGCCGAGGACGAGCCCGACCATCCACGCCGAGAAGCCGAGCGTTTCGCGGAAATAGACGGCGAGGTAGGGATAGAGCATGTAGAACGAGAGGAAGATCGTGAGCTCGTTGACGAGGAGGACCTGGACGGCGCGGCTCTGCGCGAGGAACTGTCGGAGCGCGGTCACCGTGGCATTATACAGAGACCATGGCGACCCCCGACGCCGGCGACAAGGCCCCTGCGTTCGCGCTCGAGGATCAGACGGGCACGATTCACCGCCTCAAGGACTACGCGGGGCAGCCACTGATCCTGTACTTCTATCCGAAGGACGACACGCCCGGCTGTACCAAGGAGGCGTGCGACTTCCGGGACCATCTCCCGAAGTTCGGCAAGTCCAAGGCCGCGGTGCTCGGCGTGTCGATCCTCGACGCCGCGAGCAAGGCCCGGTTCGCCAAGAAGCACCGGCTCGAGTTCCCGCTGCTCGCCGACCCCGACCACGACGTCGCCGAAAAGTACGGGGTCTGGCAGAAGAAGTCGCTTTACGGGCGGCAGTTCATGGGCGTCGCCCGCACCACCTTCCTCATCGGGCCTGACGGCAAGATCGTCAAGCGCTGGGACAACGTGAAGGTGGACGGGCACGCCGCCGCGGTGCTGGCGGCGGTACAGGGGGTCTAGGCCGGCTCGCGCTCGCCCGGCGCGCTAGCGCCAGGCCCCGGTGCGGAGATAGCGGACGGCGGCCCGGGCGGCGGTGGCGCCGTCCCCCGCCGAAGTCACCAGGAGGCGCGCGGACGCCGCGCGCACGTCGCCGGCGGCGAGGATGCCGGGCATCGCGGTGCGCATCTCGAGATCGGTGACGATCTGGCCGGTCTCGGCGAGCGGGACCAGGCCTCCCAGGAACTCGGTGTTGGGCGTGAGCCCCGCGTAGATGAAGACGCCGCTCACCGCCAGCGGCTCGCGTGCGCCGGTGGCGAGGTCCTCCACGAGCAGGCGCTGCACACCCTCCGCGCCCTCGATGGCGCGCACCGCCGCGTGCCAGCGGAAGCGGATCTTCCCGTTGGCGCGGGCGCGCTCCTGGAGCGCGGCGGCCGCGCGCAAGGTGTCGCGGCGGTGAATCACCGTCACGTGCGCGGCGTACTGGGTGAGATGGGTCGCCTCGTCCACCGCGGCGTCGCCGCCGCCCACCACCGCGACGGGCTGATTCATGAAGAACGAGCCGTCGCAGGACGCGCAGTGGGAGATGCCCTTGCCCACGAACTCCTCCTCGCCCGGGACATTCAACGTGGTGAAGCGCGAGCCGGCCGCGACGATGAGGGCGCGGGCGCGCAGGGGCTCGCCGTCGGTCTCCACCGCGATCTCGTCACCCTCGCGGTGCACCGCCGTCACCTCGCTCATCCGCACCTCGGCGCCCGCCGCGTCGGCCTGCTGCTGGAGGGCCGGCCCCAGCGTGTAGCCGGCGATGCCGTCGGGGAAGCCGGGGTAGTTGTCGATGTGCTCGCAGTTCAGCACCTGTCCGCCCGAGGCGAAGCGCTCGACCACGACGGTGCGGAGGCGCTCGCGGGCGGTGAACATCGCGGCGGTGTAGCCGGCGGCGCCGCCCCCGATGACGATGACGTCGTGGGTCGTGGGCATGGACGGATTCTAACGCTAGTGCGCCTTGCCAAGGCCGAGACGCCGGTGGAATCGGGTCAGACCCGCCGGCGCCCACCAGTTCCAGCGGCCCATAATCCGCATGATGGCGGGGACGAGGAGCGCGCGCACGATCGTCGCGTCCACCACCACCGCGATGCCCATGCCGATGCCGATGGCCTGGATCGGGACCATGTCGGCGGAGCCGAAGGCGAAGAACACCGCGGCCATGATGGCGGCGGCGCCGGTGATGAGGCGGCCGGTGCGCTCGAGCGCGGCCGCCACTGCGCGGGCATTGTCCCCGGTACGGTCGTACTCCTCGCGGACCCGACTCAGGAGGAACACCTCGTAGTCCATCGAGAGCCCGAACATCACGCAGAACATGATGATGGGCGTGGAGGTCTCGATGGGGCCGGGGGTGAAGCCGAGCCAGTGTTGCAGATGCCCGTCCTGGAATATCCACACGAGCGCTCCGTAGGACGCGCTGATGGACAGCACGTTCATCACCACCGCCTGCAGTGGCAGCAACAGCGAGCCCAGGAGGAGGAAGAGCACGACGTAGGTGGCGATCATGATCACCGCCACCGTGAAAGGGGCATTCCGGCCGATGACGCCGGCGATGTCCATGTCCACTGCGCTCTGGCCGGTGACGAGGATCTCGGCATCCAGCGGAGGTCGCGCGGCCCGGATGGCGCGGACGAGGTTGTGCGCCTCGTTCGAGCCTGCCCGCAGCGGGGTGGAGACGGCTACGACCATGAGCCGGGCGGTGGCGGTCTGAGCCACCGCCTCCCGGATGAACACGGGGAGCATCTCGGGGTTGGCCGCGAAGATCTGCAGATACTGCTCGCGGGTGATCTGGGGATGCAGCGCGACCGGCCCCTGAACGCGCGTCACGTGGGGGAGCTTGCCGAGCCACTGGGCGAAGTCGTAGGCGCGGCCCACCGACTCGGCGGAGCGCAACCGGCCCTGCGCGTCGTACAGGACCACCACGATATGGCTCGACTCGCCGGCAGCGAACTCGGAGCGGTGTAGTTCTTCGCCGCGTCGGGATTCTGCGGTCAGCGGCAAGATGCTGGCATCGCTGCCGGCGAGGCGGAGCCGCAGGAAAGGCGAGCCCACGAGAATGAGCCCGATCACGACCGGGACAAGCACGCGCCACGGATGCGCCATCACCACCGCCGCGAGCCACTGCCAGGCGCGGTGGCTCAGGGCGGACTGGTCGGGGTGCAGGTAGGGGATGCGAAGGGCGTCGACTCGGCGGCCGAGAATGGTGAGGAGCGCCGGGAGGAAGGTGAGCGAGAACGCTACCGCGAGGAGAACCACCGCGGTGCCGGCCAGGCCCATCGAGATCAGGCCGCGGAGCTGGAGGCAGAGCATGCCGAGCAGCCCGATGGCCACGGTGAGACCGGAGAAGAGCACGGCGCGACCGGCGGTGGCCAGCGTGCGCGCGAGCGCGGCCGCCCCGCCGGGCCCGTGTCGCAGCTCGTCGCGGTAGCGGCTGATGACGAAGAGCGAGTAGTCCACCGCGACGCTGAAGCCGACCATCGAGACCACGTTGGCGGCGTACACCGAGACGGGCATGGCGTACGACAAGAGGATCGCGGCCGCCATGCCCCCGGTGACGCCGAGGACGCCCACACCGAGCGGAAGGGCGGCGCCCACCACCGAGCCGAAGACGAGCACGAGCAGGAGCGGTACCACCGGCCAGATCACGCGCTCCGCGCGGCGAATGGCGCGGGTGGCCGTCTCGGTGAAGTCGTGGTTCAGCGCCATCGTGCCCACGGGCACAATCTGCAGCGTGTCCGAACGCACCTTCGCGCGCAGCTCGGGATAGATGCCGCTCTCGCTCTGCCCCAGGCTCGTCGCCGAGAGCTCCGAGGGCCCGCCCTTGAGCTCGACGGTGACGAGGACCCGGAGCCCGTCGCGCGAGATCCGTCCGGAGTCCGGCATGGGGTCGTCGTAGGGCGTCACCACCCGCTCCACGCGCGCGTCGGCGCGCAGGGGCTCCAGCGCCTGCCGCACCGCGGTCTCGAAGACGGGCGAGGTCGACTTGTACTCGCTACTGCTCAGGATGAGGGCGAAGGAGGGCGGCCGCTTCGGGAGCTCCTGCTCGATGAGCCCGATGGCGCGCCCCGACTCCGTGAAGCGCGGCACCGGGTTGTTGTCGAAGGTCCCCCCCCGGAAGACCAGCCAGATCGACGGGATCAGCGTCAGCGCGGAAAGGAGGAGGACGGCCCAGCGATGCTGATGGACGAGGCGTCCCCAGGCGGCGAGCACTACCCGTCGGCGTCCAGGGCGGCCGCGAGCGTCCGCGGGGGGGCGGGAGCGTAGAACGACGACTCGGTCAGCCCTGCGAGGGACTCGCGAGCGAACTCGATCAGGTGATGGCTCACCACGGTGCTGTGCACGTACTGCTCGAAGCGCCCGGTCCCGAGCATGCGGACGGTCATGCGCCAGAACTCGCGGCGGTAGCTTCCGCGCACGCCGAGACGCCAGAAGAGACGCGCGAAGATGCCGAGCCCGCGCCGCACGTTGGCGGGGGAGAGGCGGCGGGGGTCGATGGGATAGCGCAGCCGATGGCGGAACGTGTGCTCCTGCTGGTGCGTGTAGCGCGCGTAGAGAAAGTCCGGCTCATAAGCGGCGCCGATGCAGTGGCGCCACATCCCGAGCACGGTCTCGTAGGGCATGAGGAAGTCCACGTTGGATTCGCGGCCGGCCTCGTTCCGGATGCGTCCGGCGCGCTCGAGCCGCGTCCACAGCGGCGTCTTCGGCAGGGCGTAGAGCACGTTCATCGTGAGGATGGGGATGTGCGACTCGCCGATGAACCGGACGATGCGGTTGGCGCTGTCGGGGGTGTCGGTGTCGAGGCCGATGATGATGCCGGACACGACCTCCATCCCGTACGCGTTGATCCTCTCCACCGCCTCCAGGATCGGCAGCCGGAGATTCTGGGACTTCGACATTGCCTGGAGCGCCTCCGGCTCCGGCGTCTCGATGCCACAGAAGATCGTGACGAAGCCGGCCTCGCGCATGAGGGCGAGGATGTGCTCGCTCTTGGCGATGTTGAGGGTGGCCTCGCACGCGATGCGGAGCGGGTAACGGTGGCGCTTCTGCCAGGCGATCAGGTGGGGCAGGAGATTCTCCGCCGCCTTGGGATTCGCGATGAAGTTGTCGTCCACGAAGTAGACGGACTGGGCCCCGCCCGTGCGCAGCCGTTCCAGCTCGGCGATCACCTGCTCAGGCGCCTTGAGCCGCGGGTTGCGGCCGTAGAGGGCGGGGATATCGCAGAACTCGCAGGTGAACGGGCACCCGCTGGAGAACTGCACGCTGGCCAGGAAGTACTCCGGGATCGAGATGAGGTCGTAGGCTGGCATGGGGAACGACGACAGCGGCAGCCGCTCCTCGGTCGTGAGCAGGACCTGCTTTTCCGGCCGCCCCTCCATCGTGTCGAGCAGCTCGATGAGGCGATCCGTCGCGTCGCCCATCTCGCCCACGTGCACGTAGTCGGCGTCGGGGTACATCTCGGGGCAGCCCGACGCGGACGGTCCGCCGATGGCGACGGGACGATCCCAACGGTGGGCCCGCTCGAAGATCGCCGCGATGTGCGGCCGCTGCACGTGCATGCCCGACACGAGCACCGCGTCCGCCCACTGGAAATCCTCGGCGGCCGCCGGCTGGCGGTTCTCGTCCACGAAGCGCACGTGCCAGGACTCGGGGAGATAGTTCGCGATCAGCAGGAGGCCCTGGGGCGGCATGAAGGCGCGTACGCCCCCCAAGAGCTCGTAAGAATGATGGAAGGTGCCGAACGACGGCGTGTAGCGCGGGAAGACGCAGAGGATATTGCGAACGCTAGTGGCGCGATAGGGAGTTCGCATCGACGATGGGCCTCTACGCCCACCTGAGTTTATCACGGTGCCACGAGGCTTTTGTGCGACCTTGAGCCTATGTCGGGGCCTTATTGCTGGTCTCGCCCGGCCCTTCGGCGGCGCGGCGTATCGCGCCCAGCATGGCCCTACGGATGAGGCCACTGCCGGGCCGTACCAGCAACCAGTAGGGGCGGAAGCGCCGCCGGGCGGCCGCGTCCGCGCAGCACACCCGGGTCTCGGTGCTGAGCCGGGTTGTGTCCTCCCCGAGGGGTTCCAGGCGAAAGTCCCACGCCGCGCGGGCGAGCCCGGGATCCAGCGGCTCACGGAAGCGCCGCGCGTCCGTGGTGCGGAGGTCCGGGCGCGGCCGCCAGAAGCGCCCTTCGAGGCCGATCAGCAGCTCGCGCCCCGGCCGCTCGTCGAGCTGGACGAAGCGGCCTGCGGCCAGCATCGTCCCGAGCGTCAGCGTGACGCGCCGGCGACCGAGCCCGCGCGCCCCGAGCAGGACCGCCACGAGCACCGAGCGACCGAAGTCCGCGGTACGGAGCACGGACCACACGCGCGCCGGCGCCGCGCGCACGAGGGTCGCGTGGCGCTCCACCACGTCGAACTCGGGGAGATACTCGTCGATGAGGGAGCGCGGTGCGCTCACGCCGCCTCCCGCGTCTCGTCCCGCTCTCGACATGGCTCAGGCTAACACGCGGCATCGGGTGGGCTTGCGTGCCGCGGCTGCCGCCGGGTAGGGTGGGGGCCTATGAAGAGCGCCTACGACGAGCAGTACGCCTGGGCGGCGCGGGACCCCCAGAGCTTCTGGGCGGCGGCGGCCGCGGATCTCTACTGGGACAAGCGCTGGGACCGCGTCTTCGACGACAGCCGGCCGCCGTACTACCGCTGGTTCTCGGGCGGCCGGCTCAACACCTGCTACAACGCGGTCGATCTCCACGTGGACCGCGGCCGGGGCAAGCAGGTTGCGCTGATCTACGACAGCCCGGTCACCGGCACGGTGAAGACGTTCACCTACGCCGCGCTCCAGGACGAGGTCGCGCGCTTCGGCGGAGCGCTCCGGCGGCTCGGCGTGGGCCAGGGCGACCGCGTCATCATCTACATGCCGGCGGTGCCGGAAGCGGTGATCGCGATGCTCGCCTGCGCGCGCATCGGCGCCATTCACTCGGTCGTCTTCGGCGGCTTCGCGCCCAAGGAGCTCGCCGCGCGCATCGACGACGCCAAGCCCAAGGTGATCCTCTCCGCCTCGTGCGGCATCGAGGTGAACCGCGTCGTCCCCTACAAGCCGCTCCTCGACGGCGCCATCGACCTCTCGCGCGCCCAGCCCGAGCGTTGCGTGATCCTCCAGCGCCCGCAGGAGCGCGCGCCCATGGTGGCCGGACGCGACGTCGACTGGGGCGAGGCCGTCGCGAGCGCGCCCGCGGTGGAATGCGTGCCGGTGGAGGCCACCGACCCGCTCTACATCCTCTACACCTCGGGCACCACCGGCATTCCCAAGGGCGTCGTGCGCGACAACGGCGGGCACGCCGTCGCGCTCAAGTGGAGCATGGAGAACATCTACGGGATGGGAGCGGGCGAGGTCTACTGGGCCGCGTCCGACATCGGCTGGGTGGTCGGCCACTCCTACATCGTCTACGCGCCGCTGCTCCAGGGCTGCACGACCATCCTCTATGAAGGCAAGCCCGTGGGCACACCGGATCCGGGCGCGTTCTGGCGGCTGATCGCGCAGCACGGGGTGAGCGCGCTCTTCACCGCGCCGACCGCCTTCCGCGCCATCAAGAAGGAAGACCCGCGCGGCGACTACATCGGCAAATACGATCTCTCGCGCTTCCGCACGCTGTTCCTCGCCGGCGAACGCTGCGATCCCGACACGCTCCTCTGGGCGCGCGAGCGGCTGCAGGTGCCGGTGATCGATCACTGGTGGCAGACGGAGACGGGCTGGGCCATCGCCGCCAACTGCGTGGGGCTGGGCATGCTGCCGGTGAAGCCGGGCTCGCCCACGAAGGCGGTGCCGGGCTACGACGTGCGCGTGCTCGCCGAGGACAACACGGAAATGCCGCGCGGCCAGATCGGCAGCATTGCGATTCGCCTGCCGATGCCGCCGGGGTGCCTCCCCACGCTGTGGCACAACGACGCGGGGTACGAGAAGTCGTACCTCGAACGACATCCGGGCTTCTATCTGACTGGCGACGCGGGCTATCAGGACGAGGACGGCTACCTCTACATCATGAGCCGCGTGGACGACATCATCAACGTGGCGGGGCACCGCCTCTCCACCGGCGCCATGGAAGAGGTGCTCTCCGCGCATCCCGACATCGCGGAGTGCGCGGTGGTGGGCGTGGTCGACGAGATCAAGGGGGAGATTCCCGTGGGCTTCGCCGTCACCAAGGCCGGGGTGGCGCGCAGCGAGGCCGACATCACCCGCGAGCTGGTGGAGATGGTGCGCGAGCGCATCGGCCCCGTGGCCTCGTTCAAGGTGGTGACGCTGGTGAAGCGTCTGCCCAAGACGCGCTCCGGCAAGATCCTGCGCGGCACCATGAAGCGCATCGCCGACGGCGTGGACTACACCGCGCCCGCGACCATCGACGATCCCGCCATCCTCGGCGAGATTGCCGAGTGCCTGAAGGCGCTCGGGTACCCCAAGAAGAGCTGACGGCGCGCCGCGCGTGAAGCGGCCGGGTCGTCCGGGCGTTCACGTGGGGGTGATCGGCGAAGGCGCGTGCTCGCGGGCCACCGCCGCGCGCGCCGAGCGGGTGGGGCGCGCCATCGCGGAGGCGGGCGCGGTGCTCGTCTGCGGTGGGCTCGGTGGCGTGATGGAAGCGGCCTCGCGGGGCGCCGCGCGCGCCGGCGGCACCGTGGTGGGCCTTCTGCCGGGCTTCGACGTCGGCGACGCCAATCGCTGGGTGACGTTGCCCATCGTCACCGGCATGGATCAGGCCCGCAACGTCATCCTCGTCCGCTCCTGCGACGCGGTGATCGCGATCGGGGGGCGTTACGGCACGCTGTCCGAGATCGCGCTGGCGTTCAAGCTCGGCAAGCCCGTCGTGGGTCTCGGTACCTGGCGCCTCGCGCAGCCGGAGGGGCGCCGCGTGCCGCTCGTGCGCGCGCGCGGCCCGGAGCAGGCGGTGGCGCTCGCCCTCGCCGCCGCGCGGCGGGCCGGCCCGGGCGCGCGGCGCTGGCTGGTCTGATGGGCCGCTGGGTGCGGCGCCTGACGGGAGACCGCTCATGAGGATTGTCGGCATCGATCACATCCAGCTGGCAATGCCGGCCGGGGAGGAGGCCAAGGCGCGGGCCTTCTATGCGGGCCTGCTCGGCATCCCGGAGCGGGCCAAGCCGGCGGCGCTGGCCGCGCGGGGCGGCGCGTGGTTCGAGAGCCCGCACATCAAGATTCACCTCGGAGTCGAGGGCGAGTTTCGCCCTGCGCGGAAGGCGCACCCCGCGCTCTTGGTGGCCGGGTTGTCCGAGCTGGCCGCCGCGCTGCGCGGTGCCGGCTACGAGGTCACCGACGATCCGCTGGAGGGCCAAGCACGCATCTACGTCTCCGACCCCTTCGGCAACCGGCTCGAGCTGATCGAGCACGCCGGTACCGGCCACACGGAGCGGTAGCCGCTCGCCGTGGCCCGACCCCGCCGTCACGGCGTGCGGATCGCCGGCGCCGCTCGGATCGCCTGCCAGTCGTGGTAGAAGACCGCGGACTGCACGCGCGCGAACTCGGGGAGGCCGCGGTCGCTGGCCAGCACCGCGTCGATCCGTTCGAGGTCGCCCGCGTTGCCCTCGCGCCAGTAGAAGGCGAGCATCTGCCGGCCGCGCGGCTTGAGCGCCGCCGGCACGTTGTAACTGGCGCCCGGAGGGCCGCTCCGCCCCGGGAGCCGCCGCCGCTTTCCGAGGAAGCCCTGGAACATGTAGAAGGCGTCGTTCGGCGGCAGGAACTCCAGGCGGTACTCCGCCGCCGTCACGCCTTCGGTGATGTCGTCGGCGGACAGGAGCGCGCGCCGCTCGCCCGAGATCAGATAGCGCAGCGAGACGGCCCCCGGCGTCGCGATCATCTGGTGGGTGGTGCGCGCGGGCACGTGCGGATAGAGCTCGTTGGAGCGAATGGCCACGTCGAGCACCACGCGCCCATCGGACGGCAGGCCTACGTCGCGTCCGAAGAGGTAGGTGTGCATGTGGTTGTGCTGCTGGATGGTGAGCGCCACCGGCTCGCCCTCGTTGTCCAGCGCCAGCATCGCCGAGGTGAAGTGGTCGAGCTGATGCCAGTCCGCGGGCGGCGCGACCAACCCGATCAGTCGCTCCTGCCACGGCAAGAGCCCCGCGGGGAGGCCCGACGTCCGGAACACCGCGTGGTACGTGAGGAAGGTGAAGGGCCGCGTCACCGGCGAGGGCTTCGTCTCGAACGTGACGAGCTCGCGGTCCACGCGTCCGTACACCGTTGCCGTGGCCGGTCGTCCGGACGGCTCGTGCACGAACACCGCGCGAGGCTCGTTCTTGTGCGCGTTCAGCACGTCGCGAGTCATCGGGCCGGGCAGGCGATGGCCCGTGCCGTCGATGAGATGGCCTTCCGGAATGTAGTCCACGTAGAAATCGATCAGTCCCGGATGCCCGGGCGGCAGCATGAAGCGTGGGCGGAAGCGGCGGAGCAGCGCCTGATCCGCGGGGTCCGCGGCCGTGCCGCCGGGCGGGTGCTGGCGGAAATAAGCGGCGAAGTCGGGATCCTGGGAGAAGTTCACGCCGCGCCCGCAGCCGGCGGCGAGGGCGAGCACCGCGGCCACGAGAAGCACCGTGATACGCTCGGTCACGGATCCCATGATGACCGGAGCGAGCGGAATTCGCCATGACGTCGTGCTGGTGGGCGGCGGCCACGCCAACATCCAGGTGCTGCGCGCCTGGGCCATGCAGCCCGAGCCGGGCGTGCGGCTCACTGTCGTTCTCGACCGGCCCGTGGCCGTCTATTCCGGCATGGTGCCCGGCTTCGTCGCCGGACAGTACCGCCACGCGGACCTCGAGATCGACGTGCGGCCGCTCGCCCTGCGCGCCGGCGCCCGCTGCATCAGTGCCGCCGCGGTGGGCTTCGATCCCGCCGAGCGCCTGATCCTGCTCGACGGCCGGCCGCCGCTGCGTTACGACACGGCGGTGTTCGACGTGGGCTCGACCGTGGCCGGCCTCGACACGCCCGGCGTCCGCGAGCATGCGGTGCCGACCCGCCCGATCGGCAAGTTCGTGGCCATGGTCGACGGGCTGATCGCGCGGGCGCAAGAACGGAAGCGCTGTCGAATGGTCGTGGTCGGCGCGGGCGCGGGCGGCGTGGAGCTGGCCTTTGCCTTCCAGGCGCGGCTCGCCCGCGCGGGCGTGTCCGAGGCGTCGGTGACCATGCTCGAGGCGGGCCCGCGCGTGCTGCCCGGCTATCCCGCGGGGGCGGCGCGCCGCGTGGAGGACAATGCCCGGCGCCGCGGCATCGCGATCCGTCTCGGCGCTCAGGTCGAATCGGTGAGCGCGCACGAGGTGCGGCTGACGAGCGGCGAGGCGATGGCGGCCGACGCGGTCGCCTGGGTGACAGGCGCGGCGAGCCTCGACCTGTTCAAGGGCGCGGGCGTGGCGACGGACGCCAAGGGCTTCGTGCGGGTGCGCCGCACGCTGCAGCTCGCCGAGCACGACGACGTCCTGGCGGTGGGGGACTGCGTGAGCCTCGAGGGCGCACCCGGCCTGCCCAAGGCCGGCGTCTACGCGGTACGCCAGGGGCCGGTGCTGGTCGCGAACCTGCGCGCTCGGCTCATGGGACACCCGCTCGAGCCCTACTATCCCCAGCGCGACTTCCTCTCGCTGCTCAATCTGGGCGACGGCAGCGCCATCGGGAGCAAGTGGGGCGCGTCGTTCGAAGGCCCGTGGGTTTTCCGCTTGAAGGACTGGATCGACCGGCGCTTCATGCGCCGCTTCCAGGTGCTCGCGGAAGACGGCGGGCTGGCGGAGGAGTTCGCGCGCATGCCGGTCATGGGCAATCCGGACATGGTGTGCGGCGGCTGCGCGGCCAAGGTGGGCGAGTCCACACTGACCCGCGCGCTGGAGCGGCTCGGCGCGGCGACCGATCCTAGCGTGGTCCTGGGGCTCGGCGTGCCCGACGACGCGGCCGCCGTCGCGACCGAGCGCGGCGAGGTGATCGTCACCAGCGTGGACGGCTTCCGCGGGTTCACCGACGATCCCTATCTCGTGGGGCGCGTGGCCGCGGTGAACGCGGTGAGCGATCTCTGGGCCAAGGGCGCGTTACCACGTTGGGCGTTGGCGTCAGTCGAAGTGCCGGAGGCGGACCCCGCGCGCGCGGAGGAGCAGCTCTTCCAGGTCATGGCGGGCGCCCGCGCCACCCTGGATCCCGAGGGGATCACGCTGGTGGGCGGCCACACGACGACCGGCGCCGAGCTCCAGGTCGGCTTCGCGATCCTCGGCACCGCGCCGTCGCCCGACGCGCTCCTGCGCAAGGGCGGGGTGTCGCCCGGCGAGCGGCTCATCCTGACCAAGCCCCTGGGCACCGGCGTCCTCTTCTACGCGGACATGCGCGGCTGGGCGCGCGGGGAATGGATCCAGGCGGCGGAAGCCTCGATGATCCGCACCAACGCGGCGGCCGGCCGCGTGGCCCGCGAGCACCGCGCCACCGCCTGCACGGACATCAGCGGCTTCGGCCTGGCCGGCCACCTGGGTGAGATGCTGCGCGCCAGCAAGTGCTCGGCGGTGATCGATCTCGACGCGCTCCCGCTCCTGCCGGGCGCCGGCGAGCTGCTCGCACGCGGGCATCGCAGCACGTTCCATCCCGAAAACGCCAAGGCGCGCCGCGCGCTCCGCGTGACGGAGGCCGCGCAGCGGCACGCCGCGCTCGACATCCTCTTCGATCCGCAGACCTCCGGCGGCCTTCTCTTCGCGGTGCCGGCGGACCGGGTCGACGCGGCGCTCGCCGCGCTGCGGGCGGCGGGGGATGCGCACGCGGCGGTGATCGGCGAGGTGACGGCCCCGCGGCCCGACGGGGCGCTGTTCGAGGTGGTATCCCCTCCCTGACCCCCACCATGCTGCGCTATCCTCAACCGCGTGGACGGCAGGCCCCTGCTCCCCGTACGGCGTGACGGGACGATGGCTCGCCTGAGCGCGCTGCTCCTCTTGTCATTCCTCTCGCGGTGATGGCGTCAGGTTCGCTCTCGCCAAGCCCCCGTCGGCCGGTGGGGGATTTCTGAAGCCTCTCGCGGCGCCCTCGGATCGGTGATGTCTCCCACGGGTCGCCGTATCCTCGGATTCGGCAAGCACCCCGAGATCGCCGCCGCCCTCCAGGAGAAGCTCCGCTCGCTTGGGTTTCAGGCGACCACGTTCGCCCTGACTAACGACGATTCGGGAGACGCGCGGCTGATCGCGGAGCTGAGGGGGGCGGAGTACGACGGCGTGGCCATCGGCGCCTTCATCAACGGGCAGGACGCGGTCAATTTCCCCGCCACTGAAGAGACCACCCGCTGGTTCAATCGCGTTCTCAACATCGTCCACGCGAATGCCCCGAACGCCAGAATCATCCTCGTCCGTGGCCCGGAGGACGTCGTGCCCGCGATCGAGCGCGTGCTGGGAGCCTGACGACCCGAGCGGAGGATCGGTGATCGTGAGGCGTTCTGTCCTCGCGCTGATGGTCTTCGTGACCCTTGGCGCGCTCGCGGGCATCGAGTGAGCGAGGCCATTCTCGGACGAAGAGCTCACGACGCTGGCCAGACGTTCCCGCGAGGCCTTCAGGACGCCGAAACGGGGCCAGGCGCGCCTCGAGCGGTGCGCGGGTGAGCTCGGGAAGCAGCACGGGGCCGAACCGGTCATCAGAGTGGTGAACGCGCTGGAGGCAATCAACAACGAAATCGGCTACGAGGAGAAGTAGCGGGCGGTCCGTCCGTCCTGCTGCGCTGACGTAGCACTGAACCAGGAGGGACGATGTTCGCGCGTATAGGAACGTGGCAGGGCACCGCGGAGGAGCTGGAACAGTGGATCGTCCGAGGCCGTGAGCAGGTCAAGCCGGGCATTCTCCAGGACGCCGGGCTGCGAGCGGTGTACTGGCTGGCCGATCGCAAGGCCGGGAAGGGCATGATCGTCACGATCTGGCAGAGCGAAGACGCCATGAATGCCAGCGAAGCAGCTCGGCTCAAGCGCCAGACGGCGACGGCCGCGGCGACGGGCGCCAAGGTGACGACGGACCGTTACGAGGTGGTCGATTCGGTGCTGGTCTAACCGTTTGGCCGCCCCGAGTCGACCGGCGTACATGGAGCTCGCGTGGCGGTCGTTCCGCCATGGACGTAGACTTTAAGCCCTATGAAGCTCACGGTGCGCCCGCTCGTACCACGACTCTGGCCAGCACTTGAAGACTTGTTCGGCAAGAGCGGCGCCTGCAACGGCTGTTGGTGCATGTACTGGCGGCTTGGTCCCGAGTACCATCAACGGGCGCGGGAAGAGAACCGGAAAGCGCTCCGCGGAATCGTGAAAAAGGGTCCTCCGCCAGGCTTGCTGGCCTTCGACGGAGAGCGGGCGGTGGGCTGGTGTCAGCTTACGCCAAGGGATGACTTGGGCTGGCTCAACCGCCGGCGCCCCTTCGCGCAGGTGGACACGCTGCCGGTGTGGTCGGTCTCATGCTTCTTTGTACGACGCGGTTATCGCGGACAGGGCGTGATGTCGACTCTGATCGCCGCGGCCTTGAAGGCGGCCAAGCGCGCCCATGCGCCCGCGCTCGAGGCGTACCCGGTCGACACCGGGCGCCCCGGAAGCAACACCAATGTCTTCACGGGTACGGCGTCGGCATTCAGGCGCGCCGGATTCAAAACCGTGGCGCGCCGCATGCCGTCTCGCCCGGTCATGCGCCACGATCTGAAGGGGATCACCGGCCGAGCAAGCCGACGGAGGAGCTGACCCGATGGCGATCATCGATTCCCAGGTTCACGCCTATGAGGCGAACACCCCGAAGCGGCCCTGGCACACCGTCCCGAACTGGCCCGATCACGTCACGGGCGACGAGATGGTGGCGGCGATGGATCGCGTCGGCGTCGACGGGGCGATCTTCATCTCGGCCTTTTCCATGTACCGCTACGACGCCAGCTATGCGGTGGAGGTGCAACGCGCGCATCCCAATCGTCTGGCCATCGTCAAGCCGGTGGACCCGGACGATCCCGCGGTGGCCGATGTGATCGCCGACTGGAAGAAGACCCCGGGGACGGTCGGCATCCGGATCATGCTGACGAAGGAAGCGGGGCGCGATCCGAGCGACCCGGGGCTGGCCCGAATCCTTCGCGCCGCGGTGCGGTACGACTTGCCCGTCAACATGCTCTGCTGGGGCAACGTGGACGCGGGCGCGGCGCTGATCGACCGGCATCCCGACACGCGATTCATCATCGACCATCTGGCCATCATGCAGCCCCGCACGCCGCCTGCCCCGCCAGAGCCCTGGGCCGATTTGCCCAAGGTGCTCGATCTCGCCCGGCGGCCGAATGCGGTGATCAAGGTCAGCGGCGCGTGCACGCTGTCGCGGGAACCCTATCCGTTCTCGGACATCTGGGACCCGCTGGCGCGCGTGTTCGACGCGTGGGGCTTCGAGCGCTGCCTGTGGGGCACCGACTGGACGCGCGCGTTCGCGGTCGTCAACTACGAGCAGGC
>Ga0075423_10003157_pt1 | contig 15150 bp, 16 predicted proteins | sample SoiMethybrSBSTD2_FD_80114 | JGI IMG/M metagenome (GOLD analysis project Ga0075423, IMG submission 80114) | Bulk soil microbial communities from a Populus tree surrounding site in Tennessee, USA - Soil MetaG P. TD hybrid SBSTD2 | ecosystem: Environmental > Terrestrial > Soil > Tree plantation...
CTGAAACGTGTCCGAGGCGCGACTCCATCGCGCGAGATTGCCCTGGCGGGCGCCGCCGTTGAAGCCCAGCCAGAGATCTCCGCTTCGGTCCTCGTACGCGCGGTAGAGCCCGTCGTCCGGCAGCCCGTTCCGCATCGTGTAGGTGCGGACAGCCGGCGTTTCGTCGATTCTCTCGAAGGGCACGGCCGGAAACCGGAAGAGACCCGAGAGCGTCGGAACCCACCATTCGCCACGATCGTCCCGGAACGTCAGCTGCGACCATCCCCAGCCGAGCTTCGTACCGGAGGGGAGTTGCGGCCGACGGCTGTGGAAGCGCCTTCCGTCGAAGCACTGGAGATAGCCGTCTTCGTATTGATCCGCTCTCTGCGCGTTGGCGAAGGCACAGACCTGACCCTCGCGGTCTTCGAATAACGACACGATTCGAAGACTCGTCAACCCGTCGCGCTCGTCGAATCGCTGGAAGCCGTTGCGCGCGAGCCGTTGGAGGCCGGCGTCGTCGCTGCCGATCCAGAGATCCCCGTCCCGATCCTCGGCCAGCGACCACATGCCGAGTCCCGACAGGCCCTCCGCCCGCCCGTAGCTTCGCAGCCCTGAGCGGTCGCGCGAGATCTGGGATATGCCTCCGAAGCAGCTCACCCACAGGACGCCGTCGGACGTTTCGAAGAGATCCGTGACGTGATCGCCGGCGAGGCCGTCTTTCGTCGTGATGTGCCGGACCACGCGTGCCTGCGAGCCGACGCCCGCGAGCTCGAAGAGGCCGTCGTAGTGGGTTCCGATCCAGAGAGAGCCACGGCGGTCTCGAAGGATGCGACGCACGGCGCTCGGAGCGCCCCGGGAGTCGGCGATGCGCTGGATCCGACCGTCCGGGCATCGCCGAAAAAGTCCCGCCTCCGAGCCCGCGAGGAGCGTGCCGTCGACGTCGGCCGCCAGCGCGCTCACGGCGGTTCCGTAGGGAACGCCGGCGGCCAGGAGTACGCGCTCGAGCCGCGCGTTGGGCCGCGCGAAGTCGAGACGAAACAGTCCGTCCTCGGTTCCCGCCCAGATCATGCCGGCAGAATCCACGAACAGCGAATCGACCTGGTCGCTGAGACCGCCCTCGGCGGTGTGAAACACCTGCGGGAACGAAGCGGGGCGCGTGCCTCCTCGCGATACGTCGAGGCGCACGACGCCCTCGGAAGTCCCGAGCCAGTAGACGCCGTCGGAACCTTCCACCATCGCCTGTACGGCTCCGGGCGGGACGCCGTCGACGATCGTGAAGGCACGGAATCCGTAACCGTCGAAGCGCGACAGGCCGCCGGAGGTTCCGAGCCAGAGGAACCCGTGCGAGTCGGCGAGGATGCAGTGGATGCGATCGCTCGGCAGTCCGTCCGCCGTGGTGTAGGCCTTCAGCGGGAGCTGCTCTGCCCGAGCGATGCCGCTCGAGAACGCGAGCGCGAGGCCGGCGGCGACGAGACGGGGCTTCAAAGGCCCTCCGTGGCCGGAGAGGCTATCGCGGTTGGGGCCGAAACGTCGCCCGGTTTTCGGGTCCTTCCCAGACGGTCACTTCGGCCACACGGCTCCAGCCCAGGGCGCCGGAGCCTTCCAGCCTTTCGGAAAGGTATCGGGCCAGGTTCTCGGCCGACGTGTTGCGGCCCCGGAAATCCCGGTGCTCGTTGATGTAGCCGTAGTCGAATTCTTTGACGATCGTCTCGAGCGCCTTCTTCGCGGCGACGAAGTCCACGGCGAGGTCGTACTGCTGGAGCTTCTCGGACTCCAGGACGGCTTCGACCCGATAGGAGTGGCCGTGGAGGGGCTCGGGTCCGCCGACGTAGTCGATCAGGTTGTGCGCGGCCTCGAAGCGGGCCTCGACCGTGATGCGGTACGGCATCAGCGTATCAGCCGAGAACGGTGGCTTCGCGCACGACCGACATCGAGGCCTGCTCGGCGGGTGGAACGGCGAGGACGGCTTCCAGGACCTTCTTCGCCGTCGCCGTCTCGCCGGCAGCCTGATCCATGTTGACCTCGAAGGTCAGCCGCATGCCGGTCTCGTCAGACTCGAGCGACAGGGCGCGCAGCGCCGGAAGAGTCGCTTTCCAGGACGACTCGAGAGCGGTCGTGGCGCGCTCGGCCTGCGCGACCGAGTCGAGCCGAACGCTGTACCGCGCGGCTTTCACGGCCTTCGCCAGCGACGGCTCGCCGGCGGCGAGCTCTCTCACCGTACCAACCTCGAGCCCGGCAGGGAGCTTCGCGTTGATCCGATGGGCGGCGTCGGCAGGGAAAGGCGCGTTGCCGTCGACGTCGAACACTTCGTGCCGGCTCTCCAGCCCCAGCGCCAGAGCCGGCCCCATCGCCAGCTTCATGTGGGGATTGAATCCCTCCGTGTAGCGCGCCGGCAATCCTGCGGCGCGGATCGCGCGCTCCAGGACGTCCATCGTGTTGCGATGCGAGAGGAACCGCGCGTCGCCGGTCTTCGAGAACTCGACCCGGTGCCGGAAGACGCGCTCCGGCTGCCGGCCGCGCTCGCGTGACGCCGGCGCGAGATCCGGCATCGCCTTCTGGCGATACGCCGCGCCCTTGGCCACGTCGCGGTAGGACGCCGGGTCCGCCGCCTCGGGCGCCTCGATCGTGGGAAGGCTCGATCCCATGGGGCGCGCGAGCACCGTGTCCTCGCCGTTGCCCGGCACGCCGCAGGCGTAGCAGTGCCCCCACTTGCAGTCCTCGGTGCGCATCTCCTTCCTGGCCTTGATGAGCTCGATCTGGAGCCAGCGCTTCTTGATCGACACGTCGAGCACGTCCCAGGGAAGGATCTCCTCGAGCGCGTACTCGCGCAGGTACGACTCCTTCGGGATGCCTTCGGCCTCGAAGGCCTTGATCCACAGGTCGTAGCGGAAGTGCTCGCCCCAACCATCGAATCGGACTCCGGATCTCCATGCCGTGTGGAGGACACGGCCCATCCGCCGGTCGCCACGGGAAAGCGCGCACTCGATCTCGGCCTCCCTCGGCTCGTGCCATTTCATCTTCGCGCCGCGCACGCGGCGGAAGCGGTCCTTCAGGTACGCGAGCTTCTGCGAGAGAGTCTCGACGCCGTCAAACGGCGCCCACTGAAAGGGCGTCCAGGACTTCGGCACGAACGAGCCCACCGAGACGTTGACGTTCTTGCGCCCGTGCTTGCGTCCCTGGGCCAGGATCCCTTCGACCAGAGTGACGAGCTCGTCGAGGTCGGCGCGCGTCTCCGTCGGCAGACCGATCATCGTGTAGACCTTGATGAGGTCCCAGCCCCTCGCGAACGCCACGTCGGCGGCGGCGATCATGTCGGCGTTGGTGAAGGTCTTGTTGATCACGCGCCGCAGGCGGTCCGAGCCCGTCTCGGGCGCGAACGTGAAGCCGGACTTGCGGACTTCGGACACCGCGTCGGCTAGTCCGACCGAGAACGCCTCAGCGCGCAGCGACGGCAACGAGATCGAGACGCGCTGATCGGACAGCTCGGGCGCCAGGCACTTCACGAGAGGCTCGATCTGCGAGTAGTCGGCGGTCGAGAGGGAGAGCAGTCCCACCTCGCTCCAGCCCGACTCGGCGATGAAGGTCTTCGTCATCTCGGCGACGCTGGCGGGGTCGAGCTCCCGCACGGGCCGGTACCAGTAGCCCGCCTGGCAGAAGCGGCAGCCCTGCGTGCAGCCCCGCATGACCTCGAGGCCCAGCCGGTCCTGCACGATCTCGACCGAGGGCACCATCGGCTTCTCGGGGTAGTAGTCGGGCTTCAGGACGGGAACCCAGGTGCGCTTCGCCTGGCGCGGCGCGCGCGCGTCGCTGGGCTCGACTGTGGCGATCCTTCCATCGTCGTAGTACGTGACGTCGTAGAGCGAAGGCACGTAGATGCCCTCGATCTGCGCGAGCGCGACCAGGAGCTCGCGACGCGACAGCTCTTTCGCGCGGGCCTCGTGGTAGCCGTCGAGAAAACGGTTGAGCGCTTCCTCCGCGTCGCCGACGAGGAAGGCATCGAAGAAGTCGGCGATCGGCTCGGGGTTCGCGGTGCACGGCCCGCCGCCCAGGACGATCGGGTCGTTTTCGCGGCGGTCCCTCTGCCACACCGGCAGGCCCGACAGGTCCAGCATGTTCAGGATGTTCGAGTAGTTCAGCTCGGCCTGGAGAGAGAAGCCGAGCACGTCGAAGTCGGCGGCCGGCGCGAAGGACTCCGTCGAAAAGAGCGGGATCCCGCGCTCCCGCATCTTCGCCTCGAGGTCCACCCAGGGAGCGTAGACACGCTCGCATGCGAAGTCCTCGCGGCGGTTCACCAGCTCGTACAGGATTTTCAGGCCGGTGTGGCTCATCCCGATCTCGTAGGTGTCGGGGAAGGCGAGCGCCAGCGTCACCGAGGCTTTCGACAGGTCCTTGCGCGTGACGTTGCGCTCCAGGCCGATGTAACGGCCGGGCTTCTCCACCTGCGGCAGGAGCGGATCGAGCAGAGGACGCAGGGACCGGTAGCGCATGGAACGGGAGATTCTACCGGAGGGGCCGGGTCAGAGGTACTTGAACCCGCTCCCGGTGTTGAACAAGACGACGCGCTCGGCGGGAGCTAGGAGACCGCGAGCAAGCAGATTCTTGGCGGCCGCCCAGACAGCGCCGCCCTCCGGGGAAACGAAGAGGCCCTCCGAGGCGCCGATCTCGTCGCAGGCGCGGCGCATCTCGTCGTCGGTCACCGCAATCGCGCTGCCTCCCGACGCGCGCACGTCGCGCAGAATCAGGTAATCGGCGAAGGGCTTGGGAACGCGCAGGCCCGACGCGTAGGTTGACGCGTTCGGGAACTTCTCCGAGACGTCCTTCCCTTCTGCGAAGGCCTTCGGGATCGGCGCGCAACCCTCGGCCTGCACCGCAAACATCTTCGGCCGCTTCGGGCCGATCCAGCCCATTTCCTCCATCTCGTCGAAGGCCTTCCACATGCCGATGAGGCCCGTGCCGCCGCCCGTCGGGTAGAGGATCGCGTCCGGCAGCGTCCAATCGAACTCCTCGGCGAGCTCGTAGCCCATCGTCTTCTTTCCCTCGACGCGGTAGGGCTCCTTCAGCGTCGAGACGTCATGCCATCCCTCCCGCGGCGCCCGCTCGGCGACCATGCGTCCGCAGTCGTCGATCAGTCCGTCCACCAGCGTGACCTTCGCGCCGTAGCGCTCGCACTCGACGCGGAACGTCGGCGGCGTGTCGGCGGGCATGAAGACGTGGCACTCCATTCCGGCGCGCGCGGCGTACGCGGCCGCGGCGCCGCCGGCGTTGCCCGCCGTCGGGAGAGCGATCTTCGCGTAGCCGAGCTCCTTCGCCTTCGAGACGGCGGCGGAAAGGCCGCGCGCCTTGAACGAGCCAGTCGGGTTTCCGGCCTCGTCCTTGATCCAGAGGTCCGAGAAGCCGCCCGACGCGCCGAGTCGCTCCGCCGCGAGCAGCGGCGTTCCGCCTTCGCCGAGCGAGACGACGTTGGATGGATCCTCGACCGGCATCATCTCGCTCCATCGCCAGATGGTGTGCGGCCGCGCGGCGACGGCGTCGCGGTCGAGGCGCACGGGATGGTAGCGCGCGAAGAGCGCGGCGCCGCACGCGGGGCAGACGTTGACGCGGCGGTCGCGCTCGTACTGCGCGCCGCAGCGCGTGCAGTTCAGGTGCGCGAACGCGGATGACATGGGCGCACGCTATACCCGCGGGCAGATCCGCGGCAATCGCCGGCGCACACCGGGCGGGACCTGGCTCAGAAGGATAGCACCTTTCTCGTGTGCGAAGGATTCTTGATTCTTATTTCGAGGGAGCGATAATCGCTGCGGCATGGAGTTCTCGGATCACCTCCGCGAGATGCTCAAGGAGCTGGGGCAGGCGATCAACGAGTCGATCTCCGGCTCGGGCCGCGTGCACGACTCGATTCAGAAGATTCGCGACGAGGGCTACAACCTCTACATGGTTCTCGACGCGAAGGTCGGCGTCAACAAGCGTGAGGCGAAGGCTCGGGGAACGCGCCGCGCGTCCGTCGAGCCCGAGGAGATCGAGCACTCCTCCGGCGACCGGGCGGCCTTCCGCATCAACCTCAAGGACCTCCGGTTCCTGAAGTCGCTCGGCATCGATCCCACCCGCAAGGTGCGGGCCCGCCGTGCCCCGGTCCGCCGCTCCTCGAAGTAGCCGGACCCCGGTTTCTCCAACCGAATAGACTGCGCGAATGCGCGCGTTCTTCGATCCGCTCGGCGCGTCGCCGGCCGCGTGGGAAGAGTTCGCGACGGAGCGGCAGCTCCCGCGCTATCGCGGGCGCCAGATCTTCGACGCGCTCCATCGCAGCGGGCGGAGAGACTACGCGTCGATGACCGAGCTGCCGGCGGCCCTGCGCCGCAGCCTCGCGGAAGAAGCCCCGATCCGGCTTCCCGAAATCGTTCGCCGCGAGCCTTCCTCCGACGGCAGCGTGAAGTACGGTCTTCGGCTCGAAGACGGCGCGCTGATCGAGGCGGTCTACATGCCGGGCGAGGCGTCGCAGGCCAACGTCAACGAGTTCACGGATGCGCGCATCGAAGCAAAGTCCCAGGTTCCAGGGCCCCGGTCCCAGGTCGGGAGCACGCCGCCGACCGAGAAGTTCACCGTCTGCCTTTCTTCCCAGACCGGGTGCGCGGTCGACTGCTCGTTCTGCGTGACAGGACGCCTCGGCGGCGGTCGCAACCTGACCGAGGGCGAGATTCTCGGACAGCTTTACGCGGTCCTCGACGACGCGGGGCGTACGACCGAGGGTCTGCGCATCGTGTTCATGGGGATGGGGGAGCCGTTTCTCAATCCCGAAGGGGTGCTGGCGGCGCTGGAGGTCCTATTCGAGATCCTGCCTCCGCGGCGGGTCACCGTCTCGACTTCCGGGATCACTCCGGCGTTCGCGCGCTTCGCGGCGCTGCCACGCCGGCCGAATCTCGCCGTCTCCTTGAACGCCGCCGACGCCGCAACGCGCGAGAAGCTGATGCCGATCACGAAGACGTATCCGCTGCCGGGACTGCTCTCGGCGATGCGGGCCTGGCCGCTGGAGCCGCGGCGCACGATCCTGGTCGAGTACGTCCTGATCGCGGCCGTCAACGACAGCGAGGAAGACGCCAGGAAGCTCGTGCGGCTCCTCTCGGGCTTGCCCGTGAAAGTGAACCTGATCCCGCTCAACGAGGACCCGGTGTATCTGGCCGGCCTGAAACGGCCCGAGGAGGCCGCGATCGACCGGTTCGCGGGCGTGCTCGCGCGCGCGGGGCTGCGCATCACGGTCCGGAGGAGCAAGGGCCGCGACGCCTCTGCGGCGTGCGGGCAATTGAAGGGACGGACGGTGGACCCGCGGCGCGGGCGCGCGGATCAGGCCGGCAGGTAGTTGCGGAAGAACTCCTCCCACTTGCGGGCGTAGGCGAGCTTCGCCGTCGCTTCGGGCTCGTCGGCATGGTGGCAGTGTCCTGCGCCGTTCACGTTCCAGACCGCGCTGTGCGGCGGAAGCGCGGCGGCGAGCCGCTCGGTGAAGTGCGGGGGGACCAGGCGATCCTCCGTCCCGTGCACGAGAAGCACGGGACTCGTCACGCGCGACACCGCCGCCACCGGGTCCACGCGCTCGAGCCCCTCCCGGCTGCCGTCGAGGCCCAGCTCCCGTCGGATCCGGCCGATCGCGTGCCGAATCGCCCAGCGCGTCGTCAGGTCGAGGAGCGGCGCCGGCACGCCGGTGGCACGGGACAGGTAGTGCCGAGCCATCGTGAAGAGGTCGGCGAAGGGGGACTCGAGCCACATGGCGCGGACGCCGGGACGGTCCGCGGCGAACTCGAGGGCCACCGTCGAGCCCGCGGAGCAGGAGTGAATGCCGAGCCGGTCGGGATCGAGTCCGAAGCCGTCGCGGGCCGCGGCGACGGTCAGCGCGAGATCGTCTTTCTCGAGAAACCCGAGGGTGAAGATGGTGCCGCCGCTTCGGCCGTGGCCGCGCAGATCGGGAATCAGCACGTTGTAGCCCAGCGCGAGCGCGCGGAGAGCGTCCAGCACCCACTCGCTGGCGTTGCCGCCCTTTCCGTGGAGGAACAGAATCGTCGGCCGCGTCTCGGGCTCGCCGGGTGAAGCGAACGTCGAGGAGAGCTCCACGGGCAGCCTCGGGCTTCCTTTGTGGCGCAGGTTCGCGACGACCGTCGCATTCGATTCCAGCGCGCCCAGCAGATCCTCGTAGTGATCCGGAGAGGGACCCAGCCCGCGCGCCGAAAGAAGCCGCTCGGAGAGAACGCGCGAGGCGAGCCAGGAGCCGGCGACGTAGAGCACGCCGCCCGCCGACACCCATGTGAGGATGGCACGGCCGCAGCCGTGCCGGCGACGGGACGTTGTCGTTACTCCGACTCCAGGCCGTACGCCTGCTGCGCGCGCTTGCCGCTCTTGCCGAGCACGCCGACGACCTCGACGGGACCCTGGACGTACGACTGGCAGGCCAGCCGCACGCCGCGCCCTTTCCAGCGCTTGCGCACGAGCGCCAGCGGCTTGAGGAACCAGAGCGCGAGCGAGAACTTTTCGAGCTTCGTCGGAGCGGAGAGATTCTCGCCGCCGGAGACCGGGATCACCGCGCAGGTCGCGCAGAGGCCGTCGCCGCCACACCACTTCCAGAGGCCAGCCCGGGTCTCGAAGGCGGCGTCCCAGAGGCGGTAGCCCTCCCAGACGTCGAGTTCCTTGCCGTTGATGACGCAGCGCACGCGGCGCCGCTCGGTCTTCGGATTCGCAGCCATCGCCGGAATTATACGGGGTCGGCGGATACACTTCGTCTGTGACGGCGCTCCTGCTCGCAGCGTGGCTTTCCGCGGCCGAGCCGGTGGCGGCACCGCGATTCACGGTCAAGCCGATCGCCGCGGGCGTCTTCGCGGCGATCGCGGACGTCAACGACGAGTCCTCCCTCGGCAACGCCGGCTTCGTCATCGGCTCCGATGGCGTTCTCGTCGTGGACTCGTTCGCGACGCCGGCCGCCGCCGAGAAGCTCCTCGCCGAAATCCGCTCGAAGACGGCGCTTCCGGTCCGCTGCGTCGTCAACACGCACTTCCACCGTGATCATGTCGGGGGAAACTCGGTTTTCGCGAAGGCCGGCGCCGTGATCCTGGCCCACGACAACGTGCGTGCCTGGGCGCGTCGCGAGTGGCAGAAGGACCTGACTCCGGAGCAGCGGGCGCGCTACGCGGCGATCACGCTTCCCGACGTGACCTACCGGGACCGGGCCTCGGTCTGGCTGGGCGACCGGCGCGTCGACCTGTTCCACCGGCCCGGCCACACGGGCAGCGACTCGATCGTGGCCGTTCCCGACGCATCCGTGGTCTTCGGAGGCGACCTGGTGTTGCATGGCGCCATCGCGAACACGCAGCTCGGGCGCACCGACGGATGGATCGCGACGCTGGACGAGTTGTTGCGGGACTATCCCTCGGCGACGTTCGTGCCGGGGCACGGCGACCTCTCGCGGGCCCTGGACGTGCGGCTGTTCCGCGACTATCTGCGAACCCTGAGGCTGGCGGTCGAGCGCGCGCGAGCCGTGGGCAAGTCGGGCGCGGCGCTGGTCGAGGCGGTCCGGCCGCAGCTCCAGTCGCGGTACGGGTCGTGGACATGGTTCGAGCACGTGGAGGGCAGCATCGGAGACGTCGAGGCCGAGCTCAATGGCACGAAGGTGTATCCGCCGGAGCCGAATCGCTGATTCGCCGCCACTCGGGCCCCAGGAACAGAAGCTCCACTCCCGACACGGTCTCGCCCGGCTCGACCTCGATCAGCGTCATCGCCGGATCGCGGGGGTCGTCGGTCTCCAGCGCGACGCCTCTCCAGCCCAGGAGAAACGTGTAGCCGCCGGGCGCAAAGAGCGTCAGCCGGAAGGTTCCGTCGCACTCGGTGGTCGCCCACGGCGACCACGGGATGTCGGCGCCGCGCGGGATCCCGCGCACCGAAATTCCAGCGGCGGGCCTTCCCTCCGGATCGCGAACACGGCCCACGACGGTCGCGCGAGGATTGGCGCGGATCTGTCGGGAGGCGGCCGTGGGTGTGGGAGCGGTAGCGCACGCCGCCGAAAAGAGCGCGGCGAGGAGAAGCGCGAGCGCCGGCCTCACGAAAGGCGACTATGTCATCATCGCCGCCGTGTCGGAAACCGTCGAGACGCATCGCTTCGAAGTCGCCGCGACCTGGTCCGGCGACGGGGCCGGCATGGGGCGGGTCTCGACGTCCGACGGAGCGCTCGGGGTTCCCGTGGCCGGAGCGGTGGTGCTCGGGGGCTCCGGGGGGAAGGCGAACCCGGAGGAGCTTTTTCTCGCGGCGATCGCGTCCTGCTTCGTCAACACCTGGGCGATCTTTCTGAAGAAGCTGGCGCTCGGCTACTACGAGCCATCGCTGAAAGTCGAAGGCCAGCTCGAAAAGGATCCCGCCGGAGGATTCCGCTTCCAGCGGGCCGTCATCCACGCCCGCGTGCCGGCCGCACTTCTGGAGTCGCGCCGCGAGCAGGTCGAGAAGACGGTCTCGCTCGCCGAGAAGTACTGCATCATCTCGAAGGCCGCGCGCGCGGCGATGCCGGTCGAGGTGCGCATCGAAGCGGCCTGAGGCCGTGAAACGCGTCCCGATCGAAGACTCTTTCGACCTTCACTCTTTCCGCCCGGAAGACGTCGCCTCCGTCGTGGACGAGTATCTGCGCGAAGCCGCCGCGGCGGGCTATCGGGAAGTGCGGCTGATTCACGGCAAGGGAATCGGAGTCCGCCGCGCCGAAGTGCGTCGACTGCTCGCGGGACGCGCCGACGTCGCCGGCTACGGCGATGCGCCTCCGGAGCGAGGAGGCTCCGGCGCCACCTTGGTCGTCCTGAAGACCTAACCTTCCGTCGACGCGTGCTCGACCAATTCCGGTCGCACCGGAAGCTCGGCGCCGCAGACGCACACTGCCGTGAAGCCGCCGTCTCCGGCCACGGACGCGCGGGGGATCTCGAGCTTCCGGCCGTCGTTGATGCTTCGGTCGTTGGACCAGCGCCGCACCGAGCCGGCGATGCGATCCGGACGCTCGGCGAACTGGATCGCGACCTGGCATCCGCATCCGGGACAGTCGAGCCAGACGTAGTTCATTGGGTCCTCTCTCCCGCGGGATTGCGCAGCTCGCGGTGCGCCCGCTTTCTCTCGTACATGACGCGGTCGGCCTGGGCGATGGCGACGTCGACCGGAACGCGCTTGGAGTAGATGTGCACGCCGACCGAAGCGGCCAGGAACTTCGTATAGGGCCGCCCGCCCGGCCTGGGCGATTGCTTAACCTCGTCGATCTTGGACGGGAGCATGTAGAAGCGGCGCCGCGCCAGGTCCTCGTCCATTCCCGGCAGGATCACCAGGAACTCGTCGCCTCCCCAGCGGATCACGTGGTCGTTGCCGCGCACCAGCTTCTTGATCGCCGTGGCCACGGTCCAGATCGCGCGGTCTCCCTCGTCGTGCCCTTCCTGATCGTTGATGCGCTTCAAACCGTCCAGATCGATGAGGACGATCGATCCGCCGAGCTCGCTCGCCTCCAGCTGCGGCTTGATCTCGTCGAGGAAGAAGCGGTTGTGCGTCTCCGTCAGCGGATCGAGAATCGCGCGGCGCTTGGAACGGCGGGTGTCGTCGGCCGTGCGGGCGTGCAGCATGGAAAGACGGCGCTCCGTGTCTTCCATGGCCCAGATGATCAGGCCGATGCCGAAGAGCATCTCGAGCAGGACGTCGAAGAACCCGGTGTACGGGAGCACCTCGATGTTGCGGTTGGCCTGCGTGGCGGAAAGCGAGAAGAGCGCCACGTAGGCGAACTCGACGGCGGCCGTGACTAGGGCGAGAAGCCCGGCGAACTGTCGTCCGAGCCCGGCCCGCGGGCTCTGAAAGATGAAGACCGCGACCAGCAGCCATCCGACGGCCAGAATGCCCGTGTGGACTGCGTAGAACGGGTTCTCGCGGCCGGCCAGGTGGACGACCAGGAAGGAGAGCGGAATCGCGGCCACCGCCGCGACCGCCAGAGCCTTTGCCAGCGAGGCGTCCCGGTCCATGCGGATGGCGGCGACGCAGAGCGCGACGATGTAGAGCAGCTTGAAGAACTGGTAGGCCTGCTTCTCGAACGGGATCTGGAGCTTGGTGAGGACGATCAGGGAAAGGAGCGAGAGAAACAGGAAGAGCCAGGCCGCGCCGGCGGCCTGAAGCACCCGATTTCCTTTGCCTCGAGATAGATAAAGGAAGATCAGGGAGAGCAGGCCGGCGCCCACGGTCTGGACGGTGAGCCCCAGAAGCCAGAGTTCCATCTCTTTGAATAAGAGGGTAGAGGGCGGCGTCGTCGCCGTCAACCTGTCCCTGGCCGCCGGTTCGGGCCATCGGGGGACAGGACGCTCGCTACCGCACGTTGACCCGGGCGCCCAGCCGCCGAAGCGTCTGCCCGTCGCCGTCGGGCCGGCAGGCGAATGCGGCCCCTTCGCCCGAGCACACGACGGGGATCCGCTCGATGTTGTTGGCTCCGCGGAGGACGAGGCCCCAGGGACGGCCCCCTCCGATTTCGGGAAGGAGCAGGACGTCCATCGGCGCCGCGGCGTGATCCATGTCGAGGCGGTACACGGCGCCTTCCATGCGCACGCGATACGGCGACTCGCCCTCCGTCGTGATCGTCTGGCTCTTTCCCTGGCTGTCGGTCCAGAGCCCGGACAGCTCCTCCGCGGCGAGCTCGTCGGCAGCGGTGGGGAACACCTGGTGGGCGCTGCTCTTGTACGCGCTGGCGGGCGCATATACCTGGTCGAGTCCTTTTCCGAGGCCCTGCACACGCACTTCGAGCGGGACATGGCCCTCGGCGCCGCCCAGTCGCACGACCGCCTGCCCCGGCTTATCGCCGGCGCGCACCGCCAGCGTGACGATGTCTCCGGTCTTCGAGTATGCCTCGACCGGCGCGACGACGGAGCCCGAAGGTCCGTCGAAGCGCAGCGCGAAGACGCCGCGCGGCGCGTCGGCTTCGATGTGCAGTGTCGTCTCGGGCCGCATCGCCGCCAGGCCGTAGCGCACGGCGAGCGTCTCGAGAGCGCCACGCGTGTAGAAGGTCGCGCTGTACCATGAAGGAATCGGTATGCCTTCGATCTGCGTCGACGACCGTTTCGGATCGAGCTCGAGACTGAAGCCGGCGAAGTCGTAGACTTCGCGGATCCGCAACGTCCCGCGAGAGGTCTTCTCGACGCGTTCGCGCACGAGGACCGAGGGACGTCCTTCCTCTGCCCGGAACTCTTCGGTCCAGCCCGCCGGAGGCGCGCACGCGGGAAGCTCCTTGCCCCCGGCGCCGCGGATGGGAAGAGACGCGAGCGTGCCGTCGCGATAGCGCCAGACCGTCCGGCACGCCATCGTGTCGGTCGCCGCGACCAGAACCACGAGGGCGCCGGGAGACCCCAGGGGAGCCGAGGTCAGTGTGATCGGAACGACCGCGCCGGGCGGAGCGGGGGCCTTCGCATCGGCGAGGCGTCGGCCTGCGGCGTCGAGAATCTCGAGCCGGACCGAGCCCCGGGCGGCCGTGGCGCGCGCGGTTTCCTTGGTTCCGTCTCCGTCGAGATCGGCGGTGAGACTCGGGGACAGAGCCGACGGCTCGGCCGCGCGCAGCGCGAGCGCGATAGCGAGAATCGCGGGGAATCCGACAAGCATCCGGGCGATGTGCGTCTTACTTGACCGCCAGCTCCGGCGCCTGGAATCCGATGCGTCCGTGCGTTCCGTCGCAATACGGTTTGTTCGCCGAGCCGCCGCAGCGGCAGAGAGACACCGCGCGTCCGTCCTCGATCGGAATCTCGTTTCCCTGCGGATCGGTGATCTTCGTCGGTCCCGTCACGCGATACGGACCGTTGGGAATGATCTTGATCGTCGGATCGCCCATGCGTTCTCCTTCACTGGCGCACGTATTTTAGCGCCGTGGCGCGCGCATCGACGGATGCGCCGCGTCGCGCGCCGGCGCGGGAATCGTGCTACCCTTTCGAGGAAGACTCTTGCGCGCCTTCGAGAAAGCTCCGCCGGACGTCCAGGAGCTCCTGACCAAGCCCATCAAGGAGTTGGGTCTCAAGCTCGAAGGGTCTCCCGTCGACAGCCTCGTGCAGCAGCTCTATCGCGAGCTCGAGCGCAAAGGCCTGAAAAAATTTCGCCCCCTCTGCTATCTCTCGGACGAGTGGGGCTGCCCGTCGGGCGAGCCCGTGATCGGCATTCCGTTCTATCTCGCGGACCCCAAGCTCGCGGGCCTCGAGAAAGAGATGAACGACCTCGAGGACCGGGCCGAGATCATGATGTACCTGCGGCACGAAGCAGGCCACGCGTTCAACTACGCGTACCTTCTCTACCGGACGCCGGAGTGGCGGGACCTCTTCGGGCCGTTCCGGCGGGCTTACCGCGACGACTATCGTCCGGTCCCGTTCTCGCGCCGATACGTCCGCCACATCGCGGGCTGGTACGCGCAGAAACACCCCGACGAGGATTTCGCCGAGACCTTCGCCGTCTGGCTGACGCCGCGCTCGCAGTGGCGCAAGAGGTACAAGGGCTGGGGCGCGCTGGCGAAGCTGCGATACGTGGACCGCATGGCGCGGCGCTACCGCGACGCCGAGCCTCTGCGCAAGCGCGGGCACGCCGACGTGACGGTCGAGGAGATGGAAACGACGGTCGAGGAGTTCTACAAGCAGGCGCTGGCACAGCAAGGCTCGACCGAAGATCTCGCCCTCGATACCGATCTCGTCGACATCTTCAAGGTCTCCAAGAGAAAGAAGAAGGGAGCGCGCCCGGCCGTCGACCTGCTTCGCGAGAACCGCAAGACGCTGGTCGACAAGGTGACTTACTGGACCGGCGTGCAGCGGCCGCTCGTCAAGCGCCTGGTCGAATCGATCGAGACCCGCGTCGGCGAGCTCGGACTGCGCGCCGCGGTCCGGAGCGAAAAGGAGCACTTAACCGAGGTCTCGACGTATGCCACCGCGCTCGCGATGAATTACCTGACCCGGGGCAAGTTCGTGCAGCCATGAATCGAGGGCAACCTTGAGCAAGGAGAAACTGAAGATCGCCGTGCTCTACGACATCCTCGAGGAGGAGCCGCAGTCGGTGCCGCCTCCGCCGCCGGAAAAGCCGTCCCGGGCGAAGGGCAAGCCGGTGCGCCGCAAGAAGAAGAAGGAGATGCACGACCGCGAGGAGATCTTCGAGGCCCTGGTCAAGCTGGGGCACGAGCCC
>Ga0075423_10003159_pt1 | contig 15147 bp, 16 predicted proteins | sample SoiMethybrSBSTD2_FD_80114 | JGI IMG/M metagenome (GOLD analysis project Ga0075423, IMG submission 80114) | Bulk soil microbial communities from a Populus tree surrounding site in Tennessee, USA - Soil MetaG P. TD hybrid SBSTD2 | ecosystem: Environmental > Terrestrial > Soil > Tree plantation...
GATCCCAGCCGTGGGCTGACGGTATGGTCGGTCCGTAACATCTCTCAGGGCTGCAGGGCCGCATGGAAGAGACTACTGGCGGGACGATATGAGGGCCACACGAACTGGCATGACCCATACCCGCCATCCCTCCCGCCATCCAGGTGGAAGGATGTGCCTCGGCCGTCGCCGCCGGCTACGATCGCCCGTCAGCGGAGGCTCGACGCTCAGGTCGGCCGGGCGCTCTGGCCGGTCCTCCGACGGCGGCTGAAGAAGGCGGGACGATAGGGTGCCAGCCCCACAGCCGCGTCGAGCTCGGGCAGCCCACGCGATTCCGCCTCTGCCATGGCGCGGGCGGTTGTCATCCCCGCTACCGAGACTCCTTAACACGAAAGCTCTAGGCGCATCGGCGGACGTCGCGCCTGATGGGTCGGTCGACGGTTTCGGTCGGGCACCTTCGACAGCCGGAGGCCGCTGGCCTTTGACGCGCTGCTCGTCTCCCGGCGGGACAGCAGGGGCCAAACCGCTTCGCATTTCTTGACAAGACCTCCGGTTGGGTGCGACCAGTGGGGACAATATGCTGTTCGGGTCCAGTTCGCTCGGGCGGCGTGCTGGAACTTCGAAGGTGAGGAGGTAGCCATGAGGAGATCTTCGGTCGTTCCGAAGCTTACTGTTACCGCTCTGGTGATTGCGACAGCGCTGATGCTCCCGGTGCCGGCCGCCTACGCAATACCGACAACCTTCTTTGGCAACCTCAGCGGTGCCAATGAGGTTCCTCCTGTCGCTTCGTCGGGGACGGGCTTCGCAACGGTCGTGCTGGATCCGACGGCCCAAACCCTACAGATTAACGCGACGTTTAGCGGCTTGACCTCGAACACCAACGCGGCACACATCCATTGCTGCGCACCACTCGGCACTAACGCCGGGGTCGCCACCACGGTTCCTGCGTTTCCTGGGTTCCCTTTGGGAGTGACCTTCGGGAGCTACTCCTCCGTCGTCTTTGACCTCACCCAGCCGACAATCTACAACCCGGCCTTTGTCACCTTGCAGGGCGGGTTGACCCAGGCCGAGGCAGCGCTGATCGCGGGCATCCAGAACGGAACGACCTATCTGAACATCCACACCGTGATCAACCCGGCTGGGGAGATCAGGGCTCAACTGGAACCGGTGCCGGAACCGGCCACGCTCCTCCTCTTCGGTTCCACGATGGTCGGGCTGGGTCTCGCGGCTCGCCGGAGCCGGTAGCGCCGCAGGTAATCGCATCCCGCCAGAGAGTAGGAAAGGAGTCCGAAGGGCGGCTCGAGCAGCCCTAACGTGGCCCCCCCTCCCCTCGAGGGATGGTGATGATGCCCACCACCGCCGCCGACAGGCACAAAGATGCAGGCTTGAGTTCCAATCATCACCGCTAACAGCAGCAACACGACCCTCCTATGTGTCGGCCCGCCTGTGGGGGTGTCGCCTACCAGGACGAGGCCGACGCATGAGCCTCTCCTTGCCGCCCCAACCGCGCCGTCTTTCGAGTCCGCGTAACTGTCTGAGAAACTCGGGATGATCGAGCAGCTTCACGCGCGTGGATTGCCTGCTCAAGGCGGGTGTGGATTTGGGCGGCGTCGGAGAATCGCAGCCAGAGTCGGCGGTCGCGTTCCTGTGAGTGTTGCGTGTGGTACCAGCGCCGCACCAGGTCAATCATCACGGACCGCTCTCGGGCTGCGTTGTCGATCAATATTCGCGCCGCGCCCACGGCTTCCCCGAGTTGTTGACCCAGCAAAAGAGCATCCGTGGCTGTGGCCCGGGGGGCTGTTGATGCGTCGGCTGAGCTGGGTGCTGAACGCCCTGAATGGTTCGCTTTCCGGAACTCGTGACCATGCCCCGAGCGCGTCCTGATCGAACATATGGACGAGTGAATGCGTGCCGCTCGGCTGAATCGCGCTGGAGCCTCCGGGAAAGCCGGGGCGGTTCAGGTCATCGCGATGTTGAGGAAAATCCTTAAGTCGAGGCGAAATGGAGCTAGCTAAGGCAGGCTTGCGGCCCTTGCGCCTCACGTGAGGCGGCATCTCCTCCGCTGTTCGGTTTAGCTGCAGCCCCAAGTACGTAGTTAGCGGTCATCTCTGCTAATGGGTCTCGGCCCGGACCTTGCACTGCGCCTAAGCATGAACGATCACCGAGCGGTCTGTGCGGTGTGCGCCAGGCGCATCGACGCACGAGGCGGGATCACCTTGGCGCAAGACAAGACGTACCACAATGCCTGTTGGGATCGGGACCAACTAGAGCGCCAAGGATTCCTTCGTGCGGTCGCGGGGCCAACCCCGCCATCATCACGTTCAGGGTGAGTGGCTAGGAGGCTCCCTTGGAGACTACTGACACCCGCCGCGCCGCACCCTTTTCTAATGGGATCGTCCGCGGCCGCCTAAGCGCCTATCTCGAAGACTCTATTCGGGTTGGGGAGGTGGTATTGGTTCTCCCCGAAGGAATGATCTGTAACCACCGCATCGGCACTGTTCTACAGGTCAGCTACACGCAGCATGGCGGGATAAGCGTGCGTCCAAGCTGGAAATGGTGCTATAGAGTGCATGCGCGGAACAGATCGCGCGTCCGCTTTAAATCGCGGTGAGGGCGTAGCTGCGGTGGATATAGCGTTCTAGCGAAGACCGCGGCGCCGGAGGAGGCGAGGTTACGTGCGGCATGGTTCCTGGCTGCCGCACCCACCAGCCTCGAACTCCCACTAGCGGAACGCCCTCGGGGCCTTTGCTGTACGAGCCTCCGCTGAGCGTCTGGTAACCGGTTCTCGAAGGCCTTCAGCACTCCCACTATGGCCGCCTCCATCACGCGGGCAAGCGCAGAGTTCTTAACCTGCCGGAAACGCTCAATACTGTCTATGCAAGCAACGAGTGGTCTCAACTCCTTCGCCACGACGGCGGAGGGAGGACGTCCCGCCGGCCGCGGAAGCGGTTCGTCATCTCTCTCCCAGAGAAAGCTCTCGCAGATCTTCAAGATCTTAACAGCGGGCCGGGCGGCTGGGACCCCCGTTATGCGGGGAACGAGCCCGACAGAATCTACCGCATCTCGGGCCGTCAATCACTGTCCCACATAGGGCATCTGCGAAGTCGGAGCCTTTGCCCTCGTTGCCTTCTTGCGAGGAAGTTAAAGTCTCCTAACCCGTGCGCTTACGGATGACCTACCGGGGTAGTCATGCCCCACTGGGGAAGGGCCGCCGCACCCCGCGCCCAAGGGTGACCGCTCTAAGAGCCCGATTCTCCGGCGTTCCGCTCCGGCATAGATAGTGCTCCGCATAGTTGAATGAGGAGGAGGCCCCTGCGACGGGGTCCACCGGAAAGGAGCGGTTATGTACAAGCACATCTTGGTGCCGACCGACGGATCTGCGCTTTCCGCCAAGGCAATCGAGCAGGCCATGGGCCTCGCCAAATCGCTCGGGGCGAAGGTCACAGGAATGACTGTCTCGATTCCGTTCCATGTGTTCGCCCTCGATCCCCTGATGCTCAGCGACACGGCGGAGCAGTACAAGAAGGACTGTGAGGAGCGCGCCGGGGAGCTCCTCGGTGAGGTCACGGTTGCGGCAAAGGCCGCGGGCGTCGAGGGTGAGGTGACGCACGTCACGGCCGACCACCCATACGAGGGGATCATTGACACCGCGACTCTTCGGGGGTGCGACTTGATCCTGATGGCCTCTCACGGACGGAAGGGGCTCGCGGGCCTCGTGCTGGGCAGCGAGACCCACAAAGTCCTGATCCACAGCAAGATTCCCGTTCTCGTCTCCCGCTGACTCGGAAGATGAAATTTCATCACGTATCGATGACTCCTGCGGGGAGATTTGCCAAAGACTCAAGAGGCCGATGGCCGATGCGCAATGAGTGCCATGCCGGGCTCGGGTAGGGCTTCATCAAGGTGGTGAAACAGAGGCCCCATCGGACATCGGCGTCGACTACAAGGTGCCGTCGCAAGCTGAAGACTGGAGTTGCCGGGTTCCGGGGACATTGTTCCCCTATGGGGGGAAGGGTCCAGGATGCCCAAGAGCCGACCACCGTGCCCACCAGAGTTTCGGCAGCGGATCATCGAATTGTTGCGCAAGGGCCGCACGCCTGAGTCGCTCGCCGAGCAGTTCGAGCCGACTGCCCAGACCATCCGCAACTGGCTGGCTCAGGCCGATCGGGACGCGGGGCAGCGCTTGGATGGCCTCCCGAGCGACGAGCGCGAGGAGCTCCGCCGCCTCCGGCGGGAGAACAAGACCCTCCGCGAAGAACGGGAGTTCCTGGCGCACCGCCTCTTGGATGTTGTCGGCGGCGACCGGAGCAAGCGTATCGAGGAGCAGGTGCTCGATCACGGGGTCCAGCGTCGCCGCCCGGATGGTGCAGTGGGCGCGGTTGTCCCCAGTGTCACGTAGTGGCAGACAGAGGTACCGTGGATGCCGCCGGATCACGCGGCCATCGGGGCTCGTCGAGCGGTTACTGTAGCGGGTGTGGAAGGCCCTGTTATGAATCGGACACCGCAGGAGGCCTTGAACCGAGCGCCTCTCCGCGGCCTAGGGCCGGCCTGATGTTGATGCGGTTTGCGCAAATTCGGTTCTGTACGTCAGCCCATTGCCCTGGATCCACGTAAGGGGTGTGGTGTTCATCGATGACAACCCAGCGGTCAGCGGATTGCCGTTGCTGGCGACCCCGCTTTCGCGATCCTTCCGCGGGGGTTCTTGCCGCGTCTTGCCGATGATGTATCGGCCGGCATACACCGGGTTCTTTGCGAAGCCGGTGATGCTCGCATAGGTCGCGTTGGCCCACAACGGTCGGTTCGCCGCCGGCGTCGCGGGATCTGAATGGCGTTGGTCCGCAAGTAGCGGACAACTCGTCGCAGGGATCGAGCTCGATGAACTTGTCAAAGATGAGTGTGATGATCTCCTGGACACGAGGGTCGGCTTCTTTGAACCCATGTGCCGTCCGGACGCCGGACATATCCTACGGGAGGCATGGTCGGCGCAATGCCAGCGAGCGCCTTTTTCCCCCGGGCCGCGACCGAGAGCCGACTTTTCGTTTGGTTCTCCCGAATGGCATTGAGACCTAGCACGCTTCCGATGAAGCTGGAGTTCGGATCAGTGAAGTCAATAATCTGATCACCCAGTGCGCGCGCTCAGCAATGCCGGGTGCTTCTCGATCGTGACGATCATTGGCGATCATCCTCGCGTCGACGCCGCTTGTCCGAATAGCTGGTGCTGGTGACGGCGGACGACGAGGCTACCGAAAAAAGCCTTGGCTCGAGTCCAACGCCGGTCGAATGTCGTCGGCAGCCCTCTGCCGGCCCCATTCTTCTTTGGGAAGAGTCTTCGCCGGTGTCGCAGACACGATCTCGCGCATAGGCTTTGCGATTTCACCTGCGAGGTGGGCCGATTGCTGAGCAACGTGCGGTCGGCGCTCTACCGGCGGTCTGCGGGACCTTAGCGAGCAGGTCTGGCAGTTTCTTTTTTTGCCTCTGCTCGTCCGCCGTTGCTGATTTCGGTAGAACGCCTCCTTGCCAACGGCGTCTAGGAGGCGAACTCGAGTTGGCGCATCTGGCCCGGAGGGCATGAATTTTGACGACCTGCGTGTCCCCGCATGGGCAGGCGCCGGCCGCCCTCTTGACGCTGACCCTACGGCTGGCAAGTCCTTTTTTGAGCGCCCCGACTATTTCTCGGAGGCAGGCGATTCGCTGGGTCGCCGCGTGCCCCGCCGCCAGCGAGCGAATAACCCCATGGTTGCTATGGTCGTCCCAAACAGCAACACCGTTGTCGGTTCTGGGACAGGGTCCAGATCCGATAGGGCGGTAATCGTCAAATCCACACCAACAAGCGGGAGTGACCCAGAGAATACAATCTGCGGGAGTCCCGTTTCAGGGATCAAGGTTGTGACGACGCCGGCCGGAGCGCTCAAAGCCGCTTCGGTATCCGATTCAAAGGAGACCTGGTACGCGCCAGTGAGCATGGTGCCTGATACGAAGGCCCGCGCGCTGATGAGATCGCTAATGGCCCCCGAGCCCTGCTCGGTGAGCCCGATTGAAAGAAGCGGTACGCTGGTCGCCGTCGCGGTCCCAACCGTGACGGTGGCAGATTCAGAACCCACAGAAGTCGTAAAGGACCCGAGACCCGAGGTGAGCAGCAGGATCGTCGAGCCCTCCGACAATTCAATGAAAGAAATGGACGCTGCGCTTGCGGGAGCCGTGTAGACGGGGCCAATGAGGACGATACCCAGAGCGGCTGCGATGAGAAGCTGCGGCTTCATAAGACCTCCGCGTGGCGCGAAGTGGGTCGGCCCTGGTGCACCGACAGTAGCTCTTTGAGGGCCGGAACTAGGAGCCTCCTCCGCTCCTGTTGACCGATGGTTGTGCGGTAGAAACGAGTAGGACTCTAGGTACGCCCGCCGGGTGGTGTCAACACTGTCCTAGCTCAGGGCGTTAAACGCTGCGCTAGCCTCTCGACTCATATCCCGGAGTGCCTCACCGCGGCTTGCCCACCCGCGCGTATCGTGCCTGCCGAAGCTGGCGCGGCGGGATGGCCTCCTGCGCGCGTTCGATAGGGAGGTCAAGGAGGGCGAACCGAGTTCGCGAGACTCACCCGCGCAGGTTCTTCAGACGGCCGGCCTGGCCCGTATCGGTCGTGCCCTCCTACGTGTCGGTAAGCCATTACCACGCACATTCGTCGCTGGCCTCGTAACTAGCCGGGAACCCAGGCTGACACCTGCTGGAACGCAGCTTGCTGCCTTTCAGTAGCTATCGGCTACATCCGCTACGAAAGGAGCCGTCGCCATGATTCGTGCTCGCGCGTATACGATCGACAGCTGCTATGTGGGTCTTGCCGTCACGGGGCGCTACCCCTGGGTGCGCTCGTGGTGGCGGTGGCTCGGTAGTCGGTAGGAAGCGACCATGCGAGGACTCGAGACATCGATCATCTTGCTGATCGCAACCGTTGCGTTCATGTGGGCGGTGCTGGGACATTCCACCGCGGACGAGCGGGCCCGGATGCACGACTCGATCGGCGAGAGCACGCACATCGCCTGGCGGTAAGAATCCGGCATGCTGTCACGCGCCCAGGAGGCTCGGGTCCGAGACATTCTGACAGATCACGCGCCGGGCATCGTCAGGACCTATTGCCTGGAGCACCTGGCCGCTCGCGCCCAGATCCCCGATAGCCTCCTCGGCGACCTCGCCGCCTACGTGCGGAGTCTCCGCGCCCACGGCGGTTGCCAGACGCAGTACGGCGGCGTCTGCCATGCCGAGGAGCATCGGACGTCTCGAGTCCTGATTTGGGGCTGAAGGCCCGGCCGGTTGACAGCACGACCAATCCAGGATAACCGGGGCACTCTCGCGCTCGGACCTTCCGCAGTCTTCGGGACCTGCGACCCTCCTCTGGGACAAGCGGGACGCGTTCATGATCCGACGACCGCCGAGCAGCACCCGAGTCCTTCGGGCGGCGATGCGAGTCTGCGTATCCACGACCCACCACGAGGAGTGACTGCTCCGAGACCCACCTGTTCAGGCGCCGCTCCGTAGGAGGTGTCTATGATCGAGCTCCTGGAACAGCGTGTGAGACGCGGCGGCAGCTCCAGGGCCCGGCTCAGGCTGCGAGCTGCTTGGTGCCCCCCTGGGCCGCGCGGACGATGTAGTCCACGAAGCGCGCGGTCGGGTCGAAGCCCACCACTTCGGGAGCGTTGGCGACGAAGTTCGAGGTGGCGTTGACGTCGTAGTAGTAGATGTTCCCGTCGGCCTTGGAGACCAGGTATTCCACGCCCCCCACGTCGATGGAGGCGGCCCGCGTGAGACGGATCACGGTGTCGATGGCCTCTTGAGGCGCGTCGACACCGGTCACGCTGAGCCCCGGCTTTGCCTCGACCGGGCAGGCGCCGAGATCCGACGGCGCCGACGATGGTGCCGCCGCCGATGACGCCCCCTGCGGCGCGTGGCAGAGGTCGGCGGGGCAGAGGTTGAAGCCCGCGTCGGCCTGCCGCACGATCCGGATCGCGTAGAGGTACTGGCCGTCCAGCACCTCGACCCGGACGATCGCGTCCTCCTCCGACTCGATGTACTCCTGCACGAGCGCGGTCCCGTCGGGGCCGAAGTCGAGCGTGTCGAGACACTGCACGACGTCTTCGCGGGTGGTGAATCGGACGATGCCCGCGCCGGAGCCCCCGACGTTGGGCTTGACCACGAGCGGGAAGCGCACGCGGTCCAGGGCCTTGAGCACCTGGTCCCGATGGTTCACGACGAGGGCGCGCGGGTAGCGCACGCCCAGCCGCTCGAACAGGCCGAGCTGCAGCGCCTTGGACTTCTCGAAGCGGTAGGCCGTCACGGGGTTGATCACCGGGATGCCGAGCGACTCGGCGTGGGCGAGCAGCGCCTCCGCATAGAAGAGCACGCCCTTGTGGCCGCGGGTGTGGGACGAGGGGCTGGTGCGATTGACGATGACCGAGTAGGCGGGCCGGCGGTCTCGCGGGTCGAAGCCGTGGCTCGAGTGGTCGATCTTCTCCCACGGGAGGCCTCGGTGGGTCAGCTCGGCTGTGAGCCGGGACGACCACCCGGGATGCTCGTCCAGGATGCCGATTGGGGCCTTAAGCGCTTGACTCATTGGGCGCTCCTCTATTAAACAGTTGTCGACCGGAATAGGTGATAAATAGACCCCAGTCCATCGGTCGTCAAGCGCCAAAAGGCCGGTCGCCGCCGGGCTTGCGCACCGCTACCGTTCTGCCGCCACTACGCCGATCGCCACATCGGGCTGGCCTGCGTGCCCTTCCAGCGTTGATCCCGCCCCAGCCGACTTCCTCCAGGGCCTGCGCGAGATCATCCGGCGCCACGGGATTCTACTGGTGTTCGATGAGGGGTGACCGGCTTCCGCCTTGCCCACGGCGGCGCCCGCGCTTTTCCGACTGGCTCGAGCGCGTCCCATCCGCCCCGGCCAGACCCAGCTAGCCCCGCTGAGAGGGTCGTCGGGTCACGGGCCTTGGACGTCGGTATGGAAATAGGTCGCAATACGGTCGGGCGACTGCTCGCGGATGGTCATAACCGCCTGATGGTAGGCCTTCTCCTGCGCGGACATGTCATGGTCGGCAACGATGTCCGGCGGATGCGGCACGTCGGGCCTCGGGGTGTCTCGGGTGAAGAGAGCCGAGAGACGGTCGAGCGCCGGGGTGCCCTGATGGCGCCGATCGACGGCGGGGGAGTAGTGTCCATTCCCGAAGCGCTCGCCCAGGAGTTGCAGGATTGAGGTGTGATCGAATCGGCCGTGCGAGACGGTCGCCGCATCCACGAAGGGAGAGACCACGAGGCCGGGCACCCGCACCCCCAGGGTCGAAAACGGATCGTAGGGCCCGGCCGGCAAGGTACCGATCGCCGGAGGCTGCAGGTGATCGAAGAACCCACCGTGCTCGTCGTAGGTGACGAGCAGTGCGCACTTGGACCAGATCGCGGGGTTGGCGCTGAAGGCCCGGTAGATTCTTGCGAGAAATCGCTGGCCGAAATCGATCGAGGATGGCGGATGGTCGTCGTTGGGCGGGGCGGAATGGCCGAACGGGATGTCGGTGTAATCGGGCTCGATGAAGACAACCGGCGGAAGCAAGTCCGGCTGCTTGAGATCATTCTCCAGTGAATCCAGCCAGCGAAAGCGCGGATCCTCTTGGAGCTGCTTGTGATCATCCTCGCCGATGGTCTGCATCCACTTCCGCATGAGCCCGATGAAGGGCACGATGCCGTCATGGTAGACGCGCCAGCGGATCCCACGCTCGGTCAACCAGTCATAGACGAGCTCCTGATCGGGCAGGTAGAGCGGCGCGTTGTCGCCGACCTTCGTAAACCCGGCAAGGGCCATGAGCCGATTTGGCTGGGTACCCGCCGGGAGTGCCGAGAACCAGTGATCGCAGACGGTGAAATTCCGCGCGAGGAAGTCAAAGAGAGGCACGTCGGGAGCCGTGTAGTAGCCCATAACGTGTGACAGGGAACGTGGACGTTGCTTCCGTTGCGCGTAACTCGCGACGAATCCGGTCATGGGTCCTTCGGCGCCGAGGCTTGTACCGAGCTGAAGAGCGATTGTTGGCCGTGTGTGCGGCGGGTCGTCGATCAGACGATCAGTGAAGTTATGCGGAGCAAAGCTGCGGCTGTCGTAGAAGTTGGTGAAGCGTCGGACCCATGCCGGGTCGAGGCTCACCCCGTCGACGCCAGGGCGCCCGACGTTCCAAGGCGGAAGGTTGAGGTAGCCGAGCATGTGGTCGAAGGAGCGGTTCTCCATCATCACAACCACGATGTGCTCGAGCGCTGAGAGTGGGTTTGCAAGTCGTGCTGCAGTTGCGCGCCGTCGCGTGATCGTCGGGTGCTTCGCCGCCGTTCGGGGCCGTTTGCGCCGCCTGGCAGTCATGGACCCTCCTCGGGAACGTCGGGTGGTTGAGCAGAATAGGCTAGTGTGGACTCTAGGGAGCAGGGGAGTCATGTGTCAACGTCAGGATGTGCTTACTGGATACGTTGAGAACGGATGATGGTGCCCGCGGTCGCCGCCCGGACGGACCGAGGCAGCGCACTCAGCGGCCGCCTTCCTCCCCCAGACGACCGGCTCGGTGCCGTCGGCCTGGGGAAGCGCCGCCCAGTGATCTTGGTCCATTGACCCGGCACCGTTGACGCCAGGCCGCAGAGCTGGACCCCTAGACGATCAAGCCCGAGGAGGCGACCAAGAGTTGGCCCCTTCCCCCTCGGGCTCGATGAGTGCTTAGCCTGGCACGTCCTCTTACCAGTCGTGGCGATGGTGATGGTGCCCACCACCGCCGCCGACCGGCACCGGTATGATGCACGCTTGAGCTCCTACCGCCACCGCCAGGAGCAGCATCGCTATTTTCAGATACCGCATAGAGCGCACCTCCTCAGAGGATCGTACGTGTATGAACTGAGGCCACGCAGTCGCTGCCTACGGGCAAATCCATTGCCCGGGCACCCACTGCTGTACGTAGGTATAACGACCCCACGCGTCGACGTAAGGCTGATTCACTGCGTACCCGGGTTGCCAGGCGCAGGCCGGCGGCGCGTACGCGTAGTAGGGGGACGGATAGAACCCGAACCCGATCGCCGGCCCCCGCTCGAACCGCCCATGACCACCGAACCGCTCGCGGCTCCCGCGAGTCTCATGCCTGCCGCCATGCCCACCGTCCCACGCTGCCCACGCCGGCAGCGGTAGAGTCGCAATCGCTAGAATTGTCAGTCCCAGAAAGAGCTTACGGATCATAGATACACCTCCCGAGTGCCGCTTCCTTCATGGGCTTTGACGGTCCACCTTGCCGATTCATGCGCTGGGCAAATTGAGCGGGCGGCGGGCGACGCTCCTCGACCGATCGCGGGCGCGCCGGCCTCCGCGCCCTTGACGGTGGAGCAGCAGCAGCTCCAGCGTCGGCGTCGGCTTGGTGCCGGCTGGTTCTACTGGGTGGCGGGCATCTCCCTCATCAAGGGGCAAGGCGTGTGCCAGGGCCTGGATGTCTGAGCGCAGCGGAGCTGCGAGTGGGGTTCCACATCGTAGCCTTCGGGTCCTCGACATCCACGTCGAGGCTGGCGGCCAGACGACAAGAATCGAGTTGACGTAGTGCTGGCGACTTCGATCTGCAGCGTCCGTGTAGGACGCCACTAGCACATGGCGGGGCGCCGCGCGGAGCAACGGCACTTATTCACGCCGTGGTCATGGGGGTGGACGCTACGGTCGCTCGAGGCCTCGTCGGGTCGGCTTTTCTGAGCTCGATCGCCTTTACGACCCATCGTCCGTCGGCTATGATCGCGCATCGCAAAGGGCTCGCTGGGAACCCTGGCCGCCGGCGCGCTTAGAGGAGGGTGCCATCGTGAGGCGAGGAGGCTGCTGGGCGCTCTTGCTGACGCTCCTCACGGTAGCGATCGCATGGGGGGCCGATCCCAAGGGGCCGCGGACGGGGGACCCGACCGGGCGAATCTCCGCCATCCGAGCCACGGTGATCGGGGTGCGGTTCTTCGAGAGCCCGGCCACCCCGAAGCAGCATCACTACGACGATCTCTTCTTCTACAACGCCGCCCGGTACGTCTACTACGAGCTGAACCTCGCGCATCCCACACCGGGGCGGCCGACCCCGTTCACCGTCGAGGAGCTCTGGCACGCGCCGGGGGGCGCCATCGTCCATCGCGGCAGTCGCACCTTCACGATCCAGGCCGACTGGACGGCCTCGGCCTTCTACGGCGGCGCGCGCCTCGTCGGCACGAAGACCGTGGAAAATCCGCTTGCGACGATTCCGGCCCCGTCGTGCCTGGAAGGCAACCGTGATCGGCGCAGCCGCAACGAGCCCGAGATCGCGTGCCCGGGGGTCGGGCACGGGACGGTTGATCTCGAACGGTGGCAGCAAGGGACCTATCGGGTCGACCTCCTGGTGGACAACGAGAAGGTGGCGACGGGGTGGTTCGTGATGTCGGAGAAGGACGCGATCTACCGGGAGGTGGCCGAGCGCGTGCGCGACCGGTCCGCGCCCACGGGACGAATCGCCGAGATCAACGCCGGCGTGCAATCGGTCCAGTTCTACGAAGCGTCGGCGAACCCCTTCGACCGCAAGGACAGGCGCTACGCGACGCGATTTCCCGAGACCGCGCGTCATGTCGTCTGGGAGCTCGACCTCCAGCATGCCGCCCCGGGGCAATGGGTACCGCTGCCGATCGAGGCGCTCCTGTACTTGGTCGAGCCGACGGGCGCGCGGGTCGTCCAGCGGAAGATCATGCACAGCGCCGTCCCGGGCGACTGGAAGAACACGTACCACTCGGACTCGTTCGGCTGGGACGACGACTACTACTGGGACCGCACCGGGACCAGCCAGTACTCACCCCGCGGGTGGATGGCGGGAAGCTACCGGGTCGACCTCTACGTGGCCAACCGCAAGGTCGCCAGCGGCTCGTTCCAGATCCAGCCCAACCCCGGCGTCCCTCAACCGGCGCCCTCGGACAGCCCGCCTGCACCAAAGGACACGAGCGCGACCTTCAGCCGGATCTACCGCGAGTGCATGAAGGGCAGCCGTAGCACCCGCATGGTGGACGAGTGCTCTCGCAAGGCATCCGAGGGGGCCGCGCGGTAGCGGTCGCCATGGGTCCATGCTCGCCTGATCCTGCTCGTCGCGATCGTGCTTGGCCTCGGGCTCCTCGGCGCCTCGCCCCGGGCGCATGCCCAGCCGCGTAACACCGCGACCGGTAGAATCCCGGCATAGACCTCTGGCGCCACCACCGCTGACGAAGGAGGCGAGCCGCACGGACCTCTTCGAACCCCGACGCCGCCAGCCAGCAGGACACCATCGTCATTTTGTTCCAGGAGAAGAATCTTCGCGAGCTGAGTCCCTCAGGTCGCTTGCTCATCGGGTTCCCCTCGGGCGCGCGTCGTCGCGGTCCCCGATCGGGGTGGGGCACCGGTGGCTGAAGCTGCAAAAGCCGGGCACGTGCCAGATGTGGCCATCGCTCGGCTTGAAGTAGTTGGCATTGAGCTTTCGTTCGTAGAGGAACCCGCCGCATGCGGCGCAGCGATTGTCGTTCTGGCAGCGGCAGTGCACCGTCACGACCTTGCAGACGAAGGTCGGGGACGGGTCGAGACAGCACCCGCGCCACTCCCCGCACGTCGCGCAGAGGTCGAGGCCGCGCGGCCGGCCTTCCGGCCCAGCCCCGGCCAGGCGCCCGACTTCGTCGGCGGTCGCCTCGCGCCCGCCCTTGGTGAGGTCACCGAGCATGTAGCCGCCCTTGCGGCGATGCGCCGCGACGAGCGCGTCGAGCTGCCGCTGCCGTGCCTGGAGTTCCCCGGTGTCCGCCCACAATCTGGCGGCCTTGAGAAGTCCAGTGACGAGGGTGCCGCCGCGCGGCGGGGTCTGTGCCAGTTCGTCGCGGCCGTCGGCGCTGATGAACCACGCGCGGTCCACGCCGGTGACGAGGCAGGTCTCGAGCCGGTTGGCGCGCCATTGCGTGCGGGCCAGGAAGACCAGCTCGCTCTCGCTCGCCGTCGCCGGCAACAGGATGACGTGGTACATGGCCGGCACGACGCGAGTGACGAGGTACGGGAAGCCCTCGAAGAGGGGTAGGGTTGGGTAGAGCCGCCGCGTGGACTCGGCATCGAAGGTGGGCTCGGGCAGCGACAACGCCAGGTGTTCCTCCCTTGCGGGAGGGCTCTGGCCACGGTGCCCGGGTGGGAGAAACGAAGAACCCCTCCGGGTGGAGTGGTCGGCGCCCCGATGGTTGCTCGGCTCGAGCCGTATCGTCCCCGTTGCCGGGCTGGCATTGGCACCTTGATGGCGTTCCACCAGGTTGCCGGGCGCTTCGCAGGGCCAGAACCCTCTGCGCCTCTCTGGATACTGGTGCCTGCTTACTATATGAACGGAGTCCACTAGGGTCAAGGCCCCGAGTGGATGCCTATGGGAAGCGAGTTGCGCTTTTCGTGTCGTTGCGGTTGTCGATCCGGGCGACTCGTCGAGCGCTGTGCAGTCAAGGCGACCCCGAAAAGGCCGTCTCGGCAATGCTCACGAGGCTGTGCCGCTGAGCACGCGCACCAGGTGCTGCTGGAACGCCGGCAGCGGCCACTGCGACTTCCTGAATGGCGCCAGTGCTTCGATCAGGCAGCATGGACCACCCTGCAAGCGCGGCGCGAACCTCGTCATTGCGAGGGGCCCGATCCTTGCCGCGGATCACGAGGGGCACGGACCTTGCGGGCGATGGCGTAGTGCGCGTCCCGTGACTGAGGGCGGCGGTGCTCCGGAGGGCGATCATGCGGCCCATCGTCCACCACCTCCACGAGGGGTGACGTGCATGGCCTGTGTCAGACAGATGATGTCGCCGCGCCGAGGGCCCTAAACGTTCGACCGCATCCGTGTTGGCCAGTGCAGGTCGAACTCGTCGCCCTCCTGCTGAGGCTCGAAATGACGCGTGGCCGGGTCTTCTCCACAATAAGCCCAGAGGGATGAGGCGGCGCTCGCGGCGCGGCACCGAGGATCAGGGGCTGCGCTGGAGATAGCGGCGCTCCACCAGCCAGCCGGCGAAGCGGTTCAGCTCGACGAGGCGGCGACGCACGGTGTTGACGCTCCAGCGGCGGGTGGCCATGAGAGCCTGGTAGTCGTGGATGAAAGCTATGGAGCCCCGCAGGGGAGAGGGTGGAAGAGCGGCGCCGACGGAGGAATCGCAGGAACAGGC
>Ga0075423_10003160_pt1 | contig 15146 bp, 14 predicted proteins | sample SoiMethybrSBSTD2_FD_80114 | JGI IMG/M metagenome (GOLD analysis project Ga0075423, IMG submission 80114) | Bulk soil microbial communities from a Populus tree surrounding site in Tennessee, USA - Soil MetaG P. TD hybrid SBSTD2 | ecosystem: Environmental > Terrestrial > Soil > Tree plantation...
AAGGCCCCGTAGGTCCCGGGAGGCGCGTCCGGCTTCATGTCCGGTACGTCACCGACCCACTTCTCGCCGTTCCAGACGATGCCCGGCCGCTGCGGATCCCAGGGCCGGCCCTGCGCGTCGGCCGAGGCGCGGTTGTACATGATGCGCCGGTTGGCCGGCCACGAGAACGCCCACTCGTGGAAGAACCCGAGCCCGGTCGGATCGACCGGATTGCGCCGCTTGGCGAGGTTGCCCGCGGCCGGGTACACGCCCGAGTGCAGCCAGTTCCCGCACAGCGTGGAACCGTCGTCCTGCAGCTGCCCGAATCCGTCGATCTGCTGGCCCGCCGCCTTGATGATTTTCGTCGGGTCCTTGGGGTCCTTGATGTCCGTGATCGCCTTTCCGTTGATCTCCTTGAGGACCTCTTCCAGATCCGGGTTCACCGGGTTCGTGTAGTTCCACACGACGTTGGTGACCTGCTCCGGAAGCGCGCCGCCCTCCTTCTTGTAGAGGTCGCGGACCGCGAGGAGGATCCGGCTGACGATCTCCTGGTCGGTCTTCGCCTGACCGGGAGGATCGATCGCCTTCCACTTCCACTGGATCCAGCGCGCCGAGTTGGTGAAGCAGCCGTCCTTCTCCGCGAAACTGGAGGCGGGCAGCAGGTACACCTCCGTCGGGATCTGCGACGCCTCAGGCGTCCCGTACTCCTTGGGGGCCTTCCAGAAGGACGACGTCTCGGTATCGACGTTCTCGACGACCACGAGCCACTTCAGCTTGGAGAGCGCGGCAACCCACTTCGGCGAGTTAGGGCCGATTCCCACCGGGTTCATGCCGAAGGAGATGAAGCCCTCCGGCCCTGGCTCCTTGCCGCCGGCGCGGTTGGCGCTCTGGCGGTACATGTCGTCGCAGATGTACATCCACGAGTAGTTGCCGTCCGTCTTGGGCAGCCATTCGTAGCCCCAGTCGTTCTCCTTGGTCGCCGCCTTGCCGTACGTCGCCTTGAGCAGGCTGACCATGAACTTCGGATAGTTCGACCAGTAGTTCATGGTGGACCACGCCTGCTTGTTGAGCGTGGTCGGGGTGACCTTCTCCAAGTACGTGGTCAGGTCCTTCAGCTCGCCGCGCGGCGTCGCCAGGTAGCCGGGCAGGATCTCGAACGTGCCCGCCATGTCGGTGGCGCCCTGGATGTTCGAGTGCCCGCGGAGCGCGTTCACGCCGCCGCCGGGCCGGCCGACGTTGCCGAGCAACAGTTGCAGCATCGCGGCGGTGCGGATGATCTGCACGCCGGTGGAGTGCTGCGTCCACCCGAGGGCGTACATGATCGTTCCCGCCCTCTCGGCATTGCCGGTCGAGGTGACGGTCTCGGCGATCTTGAGGAACTGCTCCTTCGGCGTGCCGCAGATCTTCTCCACCATCTCCGGCGTGTAGCGCTCGACGTGCTTCTTCAAGAGCTGGAACACGCAGCGCGGGTTCTGCAGCGTCGGGTCGACCTGGTAGCCGGTGGTCTTGGGATCCGGCTCGTACCCCCACTGCGTCTTGTCGTACTCCTTCTTCTGCTCGTCGAACCCGGAGAAGAGCCCGTCATGGAAGGTGTACTTCTCGCCCACGATGAAGGAGGCGTTGGTGTGCTCCTTGACGTAGTCCTCGTGGAACCTCTTCTTGTCGAGCGCGTACTTGATGATGCCGTACAGGAACGCGATGTCGGTCCCCGCGCGAACCGGCGCGTAGAGATCGCAGACCGCCGACGTACGCGTGTAGCGCGGGTCGACGTGGATCAGCTTCGCGTTGCGCGTCTTCTTCGCCTCGATCGCCCACTTGAACCCGCACGGGTGGGCTTCGGCGGAGTTCCCGCCCATGATGAGGATGACGTCGGCATTCTTGATGTCGACCCAGCCGTTCGTCATCGCACCGCGGCCGAACGTGGCGGCCAAACTGGCCACCGTGGGACCGTGTCAAACTCTCGCTTGTGTGTCTCGGTACGGGACGCCGAGCGCCGAGATCGCCTTCCACTGGAGGAAGTTGAACTCGTTGGTGTCGGTGCAGCCGCCGATCCAGGCGATGCCCGGCGTGCGATTGACCGTTTCACCCTTGGCGTTCTTGGCCACGAAGGTGCGATCGCGCGTCCCCTTGATGTGCCGGGCGATTCCCTTGATCGCGTCGTCCCAGCTGATGCGCTCCCACTTGTTCGAGCCGGGGCGGCGGACCTGCGGGAACGTCAGGCGGTTGGCGTGGGTGATGTCGTCCTTGAGGGTCGCGCCCTTCGGGCAGAGGGTGCCCCGGTTGATGGGGTGGTCGGGGTCGCCCTCGACGTGCACCACTTGCGGCGTGACGTTCTTCGCCTTGTCGCCGAGCGTATGGATGATCACCCCGCAAGAAACCGAGCAGTACGGACAGGTGCTGCGCGTTTCGGTGGTGCGGGCGATCTTGAACTGCCGCATCTCCGCGCGGGCGCGGGACATGTCGAAACCGACGCCGACTGCTGCACCGCCGAGAGCCGCGCCCTTGAGAAAGGTTCGCCGCTTCATGTGGGCCCTCCAGGCCGTTAGCGGGGCGAACACTCACGCGCTTTCCACAATCCTGTCAAGCCCCCGGTCGGATAGGGAGGTGTGCGATGACCCGTTTCGGACCCGATACAGCGACGTGCGAAGTATTCACAAATCGTGAAGGCGCGCTGGCGGCGATCGGACACGATTTGAAATTTTGTGTGCAAACTTTTGACGTCCAGATCGAGGGCGGCGCGGTCCGCGCGCGCTTCGACCCGGCCTCGCTGCGCGTGATCGCCGCGATGCGCAACGGCGCCGAGGATCCCCGCGCCTTGTCCGAGCGCGACCGGCGGGAGATCGAGCGCAACTGCGCTCGCGAGGTGCTCGAGGCCCACCGCTTCCCCGAGATCGCCTTCACCTCCACCGAGGTGCGGCCGGGCTCGGTGCGAGGGACGCTCTCGCTGCACGGCCGCGAGCTGTCGGGCGAGTTCGTCGTGCAGCGCAAAGACGACCGCGCCGTCGCCGAGGTCGACCTCGACGTGCGCCGCTTTGGAATCCGGCCCTACAGCGCGATGCTCGGCGCGCTGCGCGTCGCGCCGATCGTGCGCGTGGTGGTCAGCACCCCCTGGCCCGACGTATAGGGCCGCCATGTACCTGCGCTTCGAATTCGAGGGGGACCTGCACCGCACGCTCGAGTTCATCCCGATGGCGGTCCGGCGCAAGCTCGACCTCGCGGGCCTGAAGCTGTCGCTCGCGGGATGGACGGCGATGAACCGCGGGGAACGGCTCGCCGTGTGCCACCTCCCCGTCGACGCGCCCGGGGACCTCGAGGTCTACCGCGAGGCCGTTGGTGCGTTCGCCGAGCGCGCCGGCCACCCCGTGCCGCCCCTCGAGGGGGGGCCCGTCGACGCGAGCGCCTGGGGAGCGGCGAAGATCCCGGAGAGCGTCGCGGCGCGCGCGCCCGCGTTGCGTCCGGCGAAGTGGACCGCGCTGCCGGACGAGGCGCGCTACGTGCTGTGGCGTCTCTCGGAAGCGCGGCGAGGTCCGGAGAAGTTCGACGCGGCGATGCGCGAGCTGGGGCTCGCGCGGGAGTAGGCTCTCGATCATGGCCGACAAGCTCGAGCCCGGGGTCGTGACCGACTTCCAGGGCCGCATGACGTACGGCGGGTACCTGCAGCTCGGCCGGCTGCTGTCGGCGCAGGTGCCGCTCTCGCAGCCGCCGCACCACGACGAGATGCTCTTCATCATCCAGCACCAGACCACCGAGCTGTGGTTCAAGCTGCTGCTGCACGAGCTGCGCGCGGCCGTGCAATTCGTGCAGGCCGACGATCTGGAGCCGTCGTTCAAGATCCTCGCCCGCGTGAAGCACATCCAGGCGCAGCTCGTGAACCAGTGGTCGGTGCTGGCGACGTTGACCCCGTCGGAGTACGGCGAGTTCCGCCACGTGCTCGGCCCCGCGAGCGGCTTCCAATCGCCGCAGTACCGGCTGCTCGAGTTCATCCTCGGCAACAAGGATGCGCGCATGTTGGAGGTGTACCGGCAGTCGCCGGAGGATCACGCGGCGCTCGAGGCGGCGCTGCGCGCCCCCTCCTTGTACGACGAGTTCCTCCGGCACCTGGCGCGCCGCGGAATGGAGGTCCCGCGCGAGGTCCTCGAGCGCGACGTCACCGGACCGCCTCCGCGGCACCCCGGTCTCATCGCCGCGTTCAAGAAGATCTACGAGGATCCGAAGGATTGGTGGGACGCGTACGAGATGTGCGAGAAGCTGGTCGACGTCGACGAGCAGTTCGCCATCTGGCGGTTCCGCCACGTGAAGGTGGTCCAGCGCATCATCGGATCGAAGCGGGGAACCGGCGGGACCGCTGGGTACGACTACTTGAAGCGCCTCGTCGACATCACCTTCTTCCCCGATCTGTGGGACGTCCGCACCGAGCTCCGCGGTTAGAGGACGCCGTACGGCGCGAGCACGGGGACGAGGCGCGCACGGAGGAGCGTCTGCGCGAGCGAGTAGTCGACGTCGGAAGCGGACCGCGCCGCGCGCGTCAGCTCGCGCAGCACGTCGAACTGGATGCGGCCCGCTTCCTGCGCGACGCGGTACGGGATGCGCGTAAAGGTGACGAGCTGATAGCGCGAGCGATACTCGCCGGGGAAGCGGCGGGACAGCTCGGCTTCCACCTCCTTCCACAGCACGAACTCGGGGTCGGCCACCTTGTCGCGCATCTCGACGAAGTTCTCGACGGCCATGTCGGCGATGGCGTCCACGTCGCGGCGGCGCGCGCGGGACAGCTCGGCGAACGCGGTCTGCCAGTCCGGCGTGCGGTCGAGGATGTCCATCAAGACGGTGCAGTCCTCGAAACCCGCGTTCATCCCCTGGCCGAAGAACGGGACGATCGCATGCGCGGCGTCGCCGATCAGCAGCGCCGAGCCAACCGACCACGGCGAGCATCGCACGGTCGCCATCCGCCCGAGCGGAGCGTCCCGCAGCGCTTGCGAGACGCGCGGGATCAAGGCGTGCGCGTCGGGGAAGTACCCAGCGAAGAACGCCTCCGCCGCGCCGGGGTCCTCGATGGCGGCGAACGAGGCTTCGCCCTCGAAGGGCAGGAAGAGCGTGCAAGTAAAGCTGCCGTCGAGGTTCGGCAGCGCGATGAGCATGAAGTTCTTCCGCGGCCAGATGTGGAGCGCGTTCTTCTCCAGCGAGAAGCGGCCGCCGGGCGCGGGCGGGAGGGTCAGCTCCTTGTAGCCGAAGTCGAGCCAGCTCTGGTCGACGCGGACGCCCAGCGCCACGCGCAGCGCGGAGGCGCTGCCGTCGGAGCCGAAGACCACACCCGCCGCGACGTCGCGCTCTTCGCCGCTGCGCTCGTGGCGAAGCCGCAGCCGGGCGCCCGCGTAGCCGACCAGGCGCTGCTCGAACTCGATGCGGACGCGGCCAGTCTTCTCCGCCTGGGTCATGAGGAGCTTGTTCAGCTCGCCGCGCGACATCGAGTTGATGAACTCCGAGTCGTCGCGCCCGTAGCGCAGGAAGCGCGCTTCGCCGGAGGGGCCGTGCACCATGCGGCCACGCATCGGGATCGCCTGTCGGAGCACCTCGTCGTCCAGCCCGAGGTGGTGCAGCGCGTACAGGCCGCGCGTGGAGACGGCGAGGTTGATCGACCGGCCCGCCGCGATCCCGACCCTGCGCATGTCGGGCCGGCGGTCGAAGACACGCACCTCGTGGCCACGCCGGGCGAGGAAGAGCGCGAGGAGCGAGCCGACAGGTCCCGCTCCGATCACCGTGAGCGGCTCAGGCACCTCGCAGCTCCTCGCGCAGCACCGTCGCGAGGCGCTGCACGTCGGCGAAGCGCGTGTAGAGCGGCGGCGCGGAGACGCGCAGCACGTCGGGCGGCCGCGCGTCGCACACCACGCCGCGCGAACGCAGGGCGCGGACCAGCTCGGCGGTATTGCCGCGCACGCGCAACGCGAGCATCGCGCCGCGGCGCGCGGGATCGGCGGGCGTGATCGTCTCTGCGGCGCCGCGAAGCAGCCACTCGAGATAACCGGTGAGGCGCACGCTCTTGTCGCGCAGCGCGTGGATCCCCGCGAGGTCGAACAACTCCAGCGAGGCGCGGAGCGCGGCGAGCTGCAGGATGGGCGGGTTCGACAGTTGCCACCCCTCGGCGCCCGGGATGGCGCGGAACGCGGGCGGCATCGCGAATCGCGACTCCTTGTCGTGTCCCCACCATCCGGCGAATCGCGGCAGCCCGGCGCCCGCGTGGCGCTCGTGCACGAACGCGCCGCCGGGGCCGCCCGGGCCGGCGTTCAGGTACTTGTAGCTGCACCAGACGGCGAAGTCGGCGCCGGAGTCGTGCAGCGAAAACTCCAGGTTGCCGATGCCGTGGGCGAGGTCGAATCCGGCGACGCACCCGCGCTCGTGCGCGGCGTGCGTCAGGGCCGCCACGTCGAAGGCCTCGCCGCTGAGGAAGTTCGGGACGCCGAAGAGCAGAAGCGCGACCGACTCGTCCAGGTAGCGCTCCGGATCGTCGCCGCGTGGCACTTCCACGATCGCGTCCGGATATCCGTGGAGGCTCGCCTGCGATTCGACGGCGTACCGATCGGAAGGGAATGCGCCCTGCTCGATGACGATCCGATGCCGCGCGCGAGTCGGTCTGTAGAAGGAGACGAGCAGCAGGTGCAGGTTCACGGTGAGCGAATTCATCACCACCACTTCGCCCGGCCGCGCGCCGATCAGCCGGGCCGTCGGCGCGGCGAGCACCTCGTGGTACGGGAGCCACGGCCGTTCTCCCTGGTGGTGGCCTTCGACGGCGCGGCGCCCCCAGGCGTCGAGCTCGGCGAGCACGAAGCCGCGCGAGCGGCGCGGCATCAGCCCGAGCGAATGCCCGGCGAAGTACAGCTCGATTCCTTCGGGCAGGACGAACTCGTCGCGCAAGCGCGCCAGCGGGTCGGCCTCGTCCTGCGCGCGCGCCCACGCGGCGTCGTCGCGGAGCTCCGCCGTCATGCGAGGTCCAGCTCCCGCGCCTCGCGCCCGAGCCACTCGAGCGCGTTCGACGTGAGCAGAGCATCGCGCGCGCCGCCGTCCGCAAGCTCGAGCGACCGGATGAGCGCGCCGGGGCGGTCCTCGCCGAGCGGGAACGGATAGTCGGTGCCCAGCGACACGCGCCGCGCGCCGAACGTGTCCACCACCAGCCGCAGGATGCGCGGATCGTGAACGAGAGAATCGACCCAGAACCGCCCCAGGTACCGCGACGGCGGATGAGGATTGTCCGCGGCGACCAGGTCCGGACGGCACTCGAACCCGCGCTGGATGCGCCCGAGCGTCGCGGCGAAGCTCCCGCCCCCGTGGGCGAAGCAGATGCGCAGCGCGGTCAGCCGCTCGAGAACGCCGCCGAAGATCATCGAGCAGATCGCCTGCGACACCTCGGCGGGCATGCCGACGAGCCAGGGCAGCCAGTACTTGGTCATGCGCTCCTGCCCCATCATGTCCCACGGGTGCACGAAGATCGCCGCGCCCAGCTCCTCGGCCTCGGCGAAGACCGGGAACAGCTCCGGCCGATCGAGGTTCCAATCGCCCACGTGCGAGCCGATCTGGGCGCCCGCGAGGCCGAGGTCGCGGACGCACCGGATCAGCTCGCGCGCGGCGAGGTCGGGCGCCTGGAGCGGCAGGGTGGCGAGGCCGACGAACCGGCGCGGATGCGCGGCGCACACCGAAGCCAGGTGGTCGTTGAGGAAGCGGGCGACGTCGAGGGCGTGGCGCGGCTCGCGCACCCAGTACGAGAACATGACCGGAACGGTCGAGAGCACCTGGACGCCGACGCCGGCCTCGTCGCACTCGCGCAGCCTGACCGCCGGATCCCAGAGGTTGCTCTCCACCTCGCGGAAGCGCACGCCGTCGTCGCGCACCATGCGCGCCTTGCAGCCGCCGATCTGCTCGAGCCGGATGAAACCGCCGTAGCCGAACCGTTCGCTCCAGCGCGGCAGCTCGGGCGGAAGGAGATGCGTGTGGACGTCAACGCTTCTCATGCTCGTGACCGCACTTCCTGCAGGTGGTGTTCTTCGGGTCTCCCCAGTAGCGGGCGAAGATGGGCGGCAGCTGCTTGACGATGTCGGTCAAGTGGAACGACTCGCGGTACAGCTCGTGGCCGCAGCGGTCGCACACCCAGAGGAACGTGTCGAGCTCGTCGGGAAGCCGGCGCCGCTCCAGCACGAGCCCGACGGTGTTCGGCGGCCGCTGCGGCGAGTGCGGGATGCGCGGCGGCAAGAGGAAGATCTCTCCCTCGCGGATGGGGATGTCGCGCGGCTTGCCGTGCTGGAGCACGCGCAGCGTGATGTCGCCTTCGATCTGGTAGAAGAACTCCTCGCCCTCGTCGATGTGATAGTCGCTGCGCGAGTTGGGGCCGCCCACGACGGTCACCATGAAGTCGCGGTCGCCTTCCCAGATCTGCGCGTTCCCCACCGGCGGCTTGAGCAGGTGGCGGTGCTCGTCGATCCAGCGCTTGAAGTTCAGCGGCGTCAGGTCAGGCATGGCTCACTCCACCGTGGCGATGCACTTCAGCTCGATCGCGATCGGCGTCGGCAGCGCGGTGACTCCGACCGTCGTCCGGCACGGCTGCGCCTCCTGGAAATGCTCCGCCCAGAGGCGGTTGTAGGCGGCGAAGTCGCGGCCGAGGTCCGTCAGGAAGACGGTGACGTCGACCAGGTTCTGCCACTTCGATCCCGCCTCCTCGAGCACGGCCCGGACGTTGGCGAAGACGGAGCGGCACTGCGCCTCGATGTCGTAGCTCTCCACCGTGCCGTCTGCGCGCAGCTTGACGCCCGGGATCTCCCGCGAGCCGCGCACCCGCGGCCCGATGCCGGAGAGGAAGAGCAGATTGCCCACGCGGCGCGCATGGGGGTATGCGCCGACGGGCTCGGGCGCCCGCGTGGACTCGATCCCAGTGGTCATAGCTTCACGCATACGTTCTTCGCCTCGGTGAAGAAGCGCAGCGCCTCGAAGCCGCCCTCCCGTCCGACGCCGGATTCCTTCACGCCGCCGAAGGGCGTGCGCAGGTCGCGCAGCATCCAGCAATTCACCCAAACGATCCCGGAATGGAGCCGCGCCGCCACCCGGTGCGCGCGCGAGAGATCGCGCGTCCACAGCGACGCCGCAAGGCCGTAGCGCGTGGCGTTGGCCAGCCCGACGGCCTCGTCCGCGGTATCGAACGGCTGGAGGGTCGCGACGGGCCCGAAGATCTCCTCCTGATTCGTGCGGCACGACGGCCCCAGCCCCTCGATGAGGGTCGGCTCCACGAACCAGCCGTTCTCGCAGCGCCCTTCGACGCGCGCTGGTTTGCCGCCGCAGAGGATGCGCCCTCCTTCCTGGCGCGCGACCTCGAGGCATCCTGTCACCTTCTCGAAATGCTGCCGCGAGACGAGCGACCCCTGCTCGGTGGCGGGATCGAGCGGATCGCCGATGCGCAACGCGCGCGCTGCCGCGACGAGGCGCTCTTTCACCTCCGCGTAGGCAGCCCGCTCCACCAGGATGCGCGAGCCGCACAGGCAGATCTGTCCCTGGTTCTGGAATGCCGCGCGCACCGTCTGCGCGACGGCCTCGCCAAGGTCGGCGTCGGCGAAGATGACGTTCGCGTTCTTGCCGCCCATCTCCAGCGACGATCGGACGAATCTCTCCGCGGTACGAGCAGCGATCTCGCGGCCCACCCGCGTCGAACCCGTGAAGCTGACCGCGCGGACCTCCGGATGCGACACGAGGGCGCTCCCCGCCCGCGGGCCCAGGCCCTGCACGATGTTGAGCACGCCCGGCGGCAATCCGGCCTCCGCGCAGAGTCCGCCGAGCAGGTGCGCGGTCATCGGCGTCATCTCGCTCGGCTTGGCGACGACGCAATTTCCCGCAGCGAGGGCCGGCGCGACCTTCCAGGTCAGGAGGTACAGCGGCAGGTTCCACGGCGAGATGCAGGCGACCACCCCGAGCGGCTGCCGCAGCGTGTAGTTCAGCGCCACATCGTCGGTCGGATGCGCCTCGCTGTGCCACTGGGTGATGGCGTCCGCGAAGAAGTCGAAGTTCTGGGCGGCGCGCGGCACCTCGACGGAAGAGGCCAAGGTGACGGGCTTGCCGCCGTCGATCGCCTCGGCGCGGGCGAGCCTGTCCTTGTCGCGCTCGATGAGCCGTGCGACCGCGCGCAGCAGCCGCGAACGCTGCGCGACGGGCGTCGTCGACCAGGCCGGGAACGCGCGCCGCGCCGCCGCGACCGCCCGCTCCACGTCTGCGGAATCGCTCGAGGCGACGCGGCCGTACGGCGCTCCGGCAGCCGGATCGAAGTTGTCCAGCCACTCCGCCGCCGGGACCTGCTTCCCGTCGATGGTGTTGAGCGCGTCCACCCCGGTCCTACCTACACTCGCGCCCGCCCGCCGTCGAGGCGCGCGTGCTAACGTGGTCGCGTCGTCGACGCGCTGGTCCTCCACGAATGCGCTTCCTCTTCGACTGGCTCGATCTCGCCCTCCGCTGGGCCCACGTCTTCGCCGGCATCCTCTGGGTCGGCACCACCTACTACTTCACCTGGGTCGGCCGGCGCCTGGGCGAGGAGGCCGCGGGCGTCTCGATGGCGCACGGCGGCGCCTTCTACACGGTGCGCAAGCAGGCGACGGCGCCCGAACGGCTGCACTGGTTCCAATGGGAAGCGCTGACCACGTGGCTCACGGGTCTCGCGCTGCTGTGGATCGTCTACTACGTGCGCGGATCGGTCGCGCGCGTGAGCGGGCTCGGCACCGGAGCGGCGTTCGCCATCGCAATCGCGACGCTGGCCTTCGCCTGGATCGTGTACGACCTCCTCTGGATGTCGCCGCTGGCGCGCTTCGAGACCGCGCTGGTCGCCATCTGTTACGTCGTCCTCGCGGCCATCGGGCTGCTGCTGACGAGGGTGTTCAACGGCCGCGCGGCGTACATCCACGTCGGCGCCCTGCTCGGGACAATCATGACCGCCAACGTATGGCTGCGCATCGCGCCGACGTACCGGCGCATCGTCGCGAACATGCGCGCCGGCGTACCCCTCGACGAGCCGCTGCTCGCGCGCGTGCAGATCCGCAGCAAGCACAACGCGTTCCTGGCCATGCCCGTCGTGCTCACCATGATCAGCAACCACTACCCGCGCGTATACGGCTCGCGGCATCCGTGGCTCGTCCTGGCGGTGCTGATCCTCGTCGGCTGGGCGGCCGCGAAGATCATCCGCGATCACTGACGGCGGCGGTTCTCCAGGATCTTGAGGAAGCTCCGGCTGCGCAACTCGTCCAGCGTGACACCCGCCGCCAGCGCCTCCTGCTCGGTCAGCGCACCGCAGTTCACGCCGCGCAAGAAGAAGTTCAACAGGCCCTGCCCGGTCGCCGCGTCGTCGAAGACGTCGCCCTGCAGCGTGGCCTGCGCGGCCTTCGCCACGAAGTTCTTCAGGCGCTCCGAGGCGGCGGGCAGCCCCTCGAGGAAGAACGCGTAGACGGCGCCGTACCGGCTGGGGAGCTGCGCCGGATGCAGGTCCCATCCCTGGTAGTACCCGTCGACGAGCGAGTGCCGGATGTCGTCCGCGTGCAGCCGCCACGCGGCGTGCACCGCGCGCTGGTTGTCGCGCGCCTGCTCCGGCGTGAGCTGCTGGCCCTTCGCTGCCTTGTGCGGAGCGACCGGCATCACCGTCGTCGCCCCGTCCGAGAGCCAGATGCCGGTTCCGGCGTAGGCCACCTTCATCATGTGCTTGGCGAAATCGCACGCCGGATGGCGCATCGATTGGTACATCGCCGTCACGTTGCACGACGCGGTGTAGTCGTAGGTCCCGAAGTGCGCCGCGACGCACCGGCCGCGCGCCGCGGACAACAGCTTCGGCAGCATCGACTCGCCGCGCTCGTCGAGGATCGACTGCGTCGTCTCGATCATCGGCTCCATCTTCAGCGCGCCGCGGTCGAGCCCGAGCCTCGGCTCCAGCTCCTCGAACGCGTCGACGAGCACCGAGACCTGCTCGGGGCTGGTGACCTTCGGCAGCGTGACGACGAATCCGGGCGGCAGCTTCCCGGCGCGCTTGGCGAGCGCGGTCAAGAACAAGTCCAGCGTCCGCAGCGCGCGCCCGCCCAGCTCGGCGGAGAACGTCTTGATGCGGATTCCGATGAACGGCGGCAGCGTCCCTTCGGCCAGGCCCTTGGCGCACTCCTCCGCCGCGGTCTGCGCGTGCGCGTCCTCCTCCGAATCCGAACGGATCCCGTACCCATCCTCGAAGTCGATGCGGAAGTCCTCGACGGCCTCGCGCTCCAGCTTGCGTCGCACCCGCGCGTGCACGATGTCGGCGAGCGTCGCCGGGATGCCGATCGCATCCGCGAAGGTGCGCGGCTCGGGCGCGTACTGATCGAGCGCCCTGACGGCGAGGTCGCCGAGCTTGCGCGTGGTGTCCGACTTGAAGAGGTGCGCGCCGCCGTACACCGTGTGCACCGGCTGGCGCGTGCCCTGCTCGCCGGGGTAGTGCCGCGCGAACTGTTCCTGCACCTGGCGAATGCGCGCCGCGTACTCGCGCAGCTTCGACTCGGAAAGCGAGCTCATCATGCTCCTCTCGGGAGGAGTCGTGCATATCGCAACCCGCGGCCGCGCGCTTCGACTCAGCGGCCGCGATGTCCGATCCTCATTTGGGCGGCTCCTGGTTCTTGCCGGGCTCGGGCACGAGCGTCACGCGCAGCTCCGCCGTCTGGCAACCGCGGCCCGCAGGCGCACCGCAGACGTCCCGGAGCAGCGCCTTGAACTGCCGGTAGCCGGACTTGGAGATGGTCACCGTGCAGGCCAGCGGCACCGTGCCGACGTGCTGCGCGCGGAGCTCGCCGTCCTCGTCCGAGCGCCCCAGCTGCCGCGGAAACGGCTCGTCCGGGCAGTCGAGCGTGCCGCTGGCCCCCTCCACGGCCTGCTGCGCGTCGCCCGACCCGCCCGTCACGTGCGCGGCGACGAGAGCAGCGCGGTCGTGGCCGCACGCGGCTGCCAGGACCAGGAGGAGCGCGGCGAGGCGCATCGCCTCACGTTGCCGCGTGGCCGCGCCGTTCGCAAGCTCGCTGGGGAGGCGCGCCTCCCGAGGAGGACCTGGATTGCGCTGGATTCGAGGAGTCGTGCTGGCGGCCCTCTCCGTCGCCGCTGCCTCGGCCCGCGCGGCGCCCGTCGACGTGAGCGGAAACGTCGCCATCCTCGACAGCGTCTACCTCACCGTGCTCGGGCCGCAGGAATCGTTCCCCGCCACGCGCGAGGGCGCGCGCAGGGTCGAGGAACGGCTCGCCAGCTTCCTGCACCACTCCGGCTACGACCTCGCCGTCGTCCACGCGCGCGCCGCCGACGGCCGCATCGAAGTCGAGATCGACGAGGGAACGCTGGACAAGGTCATCGTCCTCGGGACCGACCTCGTCACCTGCCTGCGCATGCGACTCGACCTTTCCATGGCGGGCCGCGTCTACAACCGCCCCGAGGTGGAGCGCAGGCTGGGTGATCTGCGCGAGAAGTACGGCGTCGACGGCGTGACGTACGAGCTGGTTCCGATAGCGGGGCCCGAGCAGGACCGACCGCGGCTCGTTGCGATGACGGAGCTGCACCCGCTCGGCATCGCCGATGCTCCGCGCCGCTACGAGCTGCGCGTGCGCATCGCGAACGGTACCGGGTGGGCGCCCGGCGTGACCCCTTCCGTCGAAGTGACCTCCCTGGAAGGTGGAGCGATCGGCGCCGAATGGCGCTCCAACGGACCGGCTCCGGAGAGCCGCATGCTCGTGCAAGCGCGCGTTTCCGCGGGCTCGCGCGGGAGCCTCGACACGACCGCCAGCCGCCTCGCGCTCTCCTCGGCGGACGTGTTCGCCGCCCTGTTCGCGCCGCCCCTCACGGGCGACCTGCGCCCGGCCATCGGGGCGCGCGTCTCGCTCCTCGATCGGCAGCGACAGGACCTCGGCCTGGACGGATTCCATTTCGCCACGCTGCAGGCGGTCGCGTTCCTCCAGGACGACGTCTCGCCGAACTTGAGCTTGTGGATGGGAGGTGGCCTCGAGCGCCGCTTGCTCCTCTCGGTGCAGCGCGCCGGAACGACGAGCCCCGCGGTGGACGCGACTCCTCGGGCGCAGACGCGGCCGTTCGGCGCACTGCGGTTCCGCTACCGATTCGATCCCGAGACGCTGCGGCGCGACCGCGGCGACGTGCTCCAATTCGACGCGCGCCTCGCGGCACCCGGCGGCGGCGCGCGCGACGGGGCCGCGTACCTGCGCGGGCGCTTCCAGCACGTGCGCCTGATCGGATGGGACGAGTTCTGGGTCCAGGGCGTCGGCAACCTGCTCGCCGGAGACGTCTTCTTCACCGAGGAAGAATCGCTTGGCGCCGACGCGCTGCGCGGCGCGTTCTCGGGGACGGACTACACGCGCCGCCTGCTCGGCATCGGGTTCGAGTACCGCTACTCCTTCTGGCGCGACGTCTTCAAGCTCGGCCTCTTCACCAACCTCGCCGTGTACCAGCCCATCGATCCCATTTTGGACCGCGGAGTGGGAGCGCGCTTCGCCGCTTCCGCCGGCCCGGGTATCCACATGCTCGTCGAGGACACCATCGCATTCGATGCGTACCTCAGCATCGGCGTGGACGCGCTCGGCCGCACGGGCGTCGGCGCGCAGCTCGGGCTGCACCAGGCGTTCTAGGCCGATTGCGCTTTGGGCGCGGGCGCCTCGGGCTTTTCGCCCACGGGATGCCCGCGGCGGCGGAAGTCGAGCGCCAGCAACGTGCCGACGACGCCGCGGCGGAAGAAAAGCACCGTCGCCGCGAACACCGCGCCCGTGACGACGCCGCTCGCGGCAGTGCTGAAGGCGAGCGCGTCCTGCAGGAGAAGCACCAGCGTGGCGCCCACCAGCGGGCCCAGCAACGTCCCGGTCCCACCCAGGAGCGTCATCATCACCACGATTCCGGACGTGGTCCAGTTGACCGCGTCGAGCGAGACGACGCCATGCCCGACGGTGTGCACCCCGCCGGCGAGGCCGGACAGCGCGGCAGAGAGCACGAACGAGACCAGCATCTGCACGCGCGGGTTGTACCCGACGCTCTGCGCCCGGACGCGGTTGTCGCGAATGGCGCGCAGCGCCTGCCCGAACGGCGACTCGATCGCGCGCGCGGCGACGAGGTAGCCCGCAGCGGCGAGGACCAAGGTGAAGTAGTAGGGATGCAGCGGG
>Ga0075423_10003164_pt1 | contig 15139 bp, 14 predicted proteins | sample SoiMethybrSBSTD2_FD_80114 | JGI IMG/M metagenome (GOLD analysis project Ga0075423, IMG submission 80114) | Bulk soil microbial communities from a Populus tree surrounding site in Tennessee, USA - Soil MetaG P. TD hybrid SBSTD2 | ecosystem: Environmental > Terrestrial > Soil > Tree plantation...
AGGAACGCGTAGCCCTCGAGCAGATGAATGTTGAACAGGCGCGCGATCCCCAGCGGCGTGGCCCACTCCGGCGATGCCTCGATCACGAGCACGATCTGCGTCGAGTCCATCAGGCAGGCGTCGTAGAACGAGGGATCCTTGTCGTAGACGTGCTTGTAGGTGTTCAGGAACTCGCTGCCGACCATGCGCTCGAGGAACGGATCTTCCGCCCAGTTCGAGAGATACTCGAGGTCCTCGGGGCGCAAGGTCCGCAGATAGACGCGCGTGCCCCGCGAGACCACACCCGTGCGGCGCGCCCTTCGGGCGTCGGGCCTCCGTGACACGGACGGCATCTCTTCCACGGCGATCATTCCCCTGCCGATCGGGCTGCGTTAATCGAAATCCACCTCGACGCGGACGGTCGGATCGCCGAGCGCCCGCTCGCCGGGCAGCACGCGAACCGGCCGACCGCGGTCGTTCTCGTACACCGCCACGTGATGGAGCGTGAACGGGAGCCGGAACTTCCCGGTGAACGTCGCGGCGGGCGGCAGCGGAAATCCGGGCAGCACCGAGGTCGGCGTGAACGTGCTCCCGGGCAGGATGTCGATGATGTGACCATCGGCATCGGCCACCTGGATCTTGCCCGCGAAGGTGCCGTTCATGATGACGAGCTCCTGCGCGTCGGTCAGATTCGTCGCGTCGCTGTTGACGACGACCCAGAAGTTGCCGCTGATCTGACCACCGAAGCTTTGCAGGCTGATCTGACTGTCTCCCAGCGCGACGATCCGGCAGCGCGGATCCACGCGCACGTGAACGCCGACCATCGCGAACAAGGCCTTCGCGTAGGTCTCCAGCCCTTCGGGGCACAGCGCCGAGCCGCGCCGGGCCGAGCCTTCGAGCGACGACGACGCCAGGCGCAGCGTGTCCGTGAGCACGACATGCTCCGTCAGCTCGTACAGGACGGCGTCCGGATTGCCGCCGCCGCCATGAGTCGCCTCGCTCGTCCCGAGCGCCGGTCCCACCAGCATCACCGCAGTCACCAGCACAACCGAGCTCACGCGCGTCCACATCGTACGGCTCCTCATCGTCACGGAATCCGGGACGAGCCCCGGTGCTTCGCCCGCGATGCACCGCGCCACCATCACCTCGGTCGCGCTCACTTCGCGCGGCACCACGCGAGACGGCTGATACCCGACAGGAACGTCTGGCGGGCCTCGAGGACTTCGAAGCCGGCGCGGCCGAGAGTCTCGTGAAACTCGGGCGCGCTCAGATAGCGGTGCTCGCTCTCCCGGAAGAACTCGAACGCCATGGTCGGCAGGAGCCAGCGCAGCGATCGGACCGCCGCGCCGAGCCCCTGGGATGCGCGGACGTCGTGGAACGTCGTGAGGCCGGCCGGGCGCTCGTAGGTCAGGAAGATCGCGTGACCGCCGGGCTTCAGCGCCCGCCGACACGACTCGAGAAGCGCCGCCGGATTCGGATGCCAGTACAGCGTGTGCATGCTCACCAGCACGTCGAATGTTCCGGCGCCCGGCACGTTGTCACGCGCGATGTCGAAGTGCTGGAAGGTCAGGTTCGTCTCGCGCGGGAAGCTCTTCTCGCGCGCGATCTCGACCAGGTGTCTCACGCCGTCGATGCCGACGACGGTGTAGCCCTCTTTGGCCAGGCGGAGGCTCACGTTGCCGATCCCGCACGCCACGTCCAGCACGCGCGTCGCGCGCGGCGCGGTCGAGTCCGGGGCCGAGCGGGCGACGAACGCGACGATCTCCTCGAGCATCGCCTCGTAAGGCGGGAAATGCGTCACCACGGCGTCGTACGTGACGCCGTACGTGACGGCAATCATGTGCTCGAGCGCTTCCCGAAAAGGCATACGATCTCCCGCCCCCGCCCCCACTGTGGCCGCGACCGCCGAAACGCCGCCGAGGGGTTGCGATTGGTGTTGCGCGATCTCTCCGCGATTCATTCAGTTCTCACCGTTCTTTCCGCGCCCACACCAGGAGGCTCGCGTCTCCGAGAAACGTCCGTCGCATCGCCAGGATCGAGAACCCTGAACGGCGCACCTGCGTGGAAAACGTGTCTTCGTCCCAGTAGTGAGGGCCGACCCGTCGGCGTACCGCCTCGAAGATCGAATTGGGTAGCACCCACAGAAGTCCGTGGAGCGCCGCGCCCAGGCCGTCCCGGCGGGCGAGCTCGCGCACGGTGGACCACCGGCCGATCTGTCGCGTGTGATTCACGAACACGGCGTGGCCCCCTGGCTTGAGGACGCGATAGGCCTCGCGCAACAGCCGATCCGGCGCCGGATGAACGTACAAGCCGTGGATGCTGACGACCTGATCGAAGGTTCCGTCGCGGAACGTGTTGCTCCGCGTGAGCTCGCCGCGGCGGAAGGCCAGGTTGGCCAAGTGGCGAGCGCGCCGCTTTTCCTTCGCCACGTCGACGAGCGCCGCGTACGCGTCGAGCCCGGTGACGGCGAAGCCCGCCTCGGCCAGCGCGCAGGTGAAGTTCCCCGGCCCGCACGCCACTTCCAATACCCGCACGTCACGCCGCTCGACTCGCGCGGGAACCGCGGCTTCCACCAGATCTCGCACCTCTGCCTGGAGTCGCTGATAGTGGCTGAAGCGCGGGTAGACGTAGTCGTAGACCACGCCGTAGCCGACCGAGAGCATGCGATCCAGCCACCCGCGCAGCGCATCGGCCGCCGCTTTCATGATGGTGGTTCCGGCCGCTTCCGCCGTCAGGGTCGCGTGCGCGCTCGGCGGCACCCTGCGATCTCCTAGGCTTTGCTCGCGAGGACCTTGTCGACGGCCCCCCGGAGCTCCGACGGCGTGAAGGGCTTCAACAGGATGTAGTCGAAGCCGAGGCGGGTCGCCTCGTTGATGATGTCGGGGGTGCCGTGTGCCGTCATCAGCATGCAGGCCATGGCGGGACGAATCCGGCGGGCCTGCTCGAGTACCTCGAAGCCGTTCATGCCGGGCATCTTGTAGTCGACGACCAGGAGATCGAACAGCTCCTTGCGGCACAGGTCGAGCGCCGTCTCGCCACGATTCGCGGCCCTGATCGCGTATCCCAGCGCCTGCAGCACGTTGACGCACAGGATCACGACGGGGCCGGCGTCGTCGACGACGAGGATCTTCGGCCGGGAGCTCTCGGTCAATGGACCTCCAGCAACGACGAAATCGGCGAGTCGATCGCCGGCGACCGCAGATCGAGATGTTGGCTGATCTGCTCGAGGCGCGCCAGCGGGATCGTCAGGAACGCGTCGGCGGCCGTCGGGTCGAACTGGGTGCCGGCGCCGCGGCCGATCTCCTCCAGCGCTGTCGGCAGCGGCCGCTTGCTCCGATAGGGGCGGTCCGACGTCATCGCATCGAAGGCGTCAGCAACCGTCACCACCCGCGCGATGAGCGGGATGTCATCGCCCTTGAGGCCGTCCGGATAGCCCTTGCCGTCGTACCGCTCGTGGTGATGACGCACCGCCTTTGCCTCGCAGGCGAGGAACCGGAGGGGCTTCAGGATCTTGTCGCCCACGACCGGATGGGTACGGATCAGCTCGAACTCTTCTTCGGTGAGCTGCCGGGGCTTGCGGAGAATGTTGTCCATGATCACGAGCTTGCCGAGGTCGTGCAGCATGCCGGCCCGGCTCATCATGACCACATCCGCCGACGGGACACCCATGACCGTCGCGAGCTCACCCGAGTACAGGGATACGCGCGCTGAGTGGCCCTTGAGGTACGGATCCTTCGACTCGAGCGCGATGACGAAGGACGAGATCGTGTCGATCAGGTTCTTTTCGAGGTTCTCGCGCAGCAGCAGCTTCTGGAGCGCGACCGCGGTGGTCTGCGCATACCCCAGCAGGAGCGCCTTCTCGTCGGGCAGGAAGCCGCCATGGTCGGCCGCGCGGCCGACGCAGAGAATGCCCATCGCATCGCCCACGCCCGGGACCATCGCGGCCAGCGCCTCGAAGCCGTGCTCACGCTTGGTGAGTACGAACGTCTCGCGGCCGGCGGTCTTGACCACGTCGCCGAACGAGGCTTGCAGGAGCGCCAGGATCTGGCCGACCATCGACGGCTCGCCCTTGCGGCTCGCGTTGAACTGACCGCCCTGGTCGCGGAGCAGCATGAGCGCGCCGTCGCACCGGAGGCTCTGCATCGTGTACTCGACCACCTTCTCGGCGAACACGCTCGGCTCGAGACCCTGCAGGGCCACCTCACCGATGCGCGAGATCGCCTCGACGCCGCCCTGGCGCCGGGCCAGCTCTTCGGTGAGCCCGGCCGGGTAGTTGACGTTGCCGTTGCCATCAGCCCGGTCGCGCCGGAGACGGCGGATGAGCTCCTTCACCTCGGTGACCGAGAACGGCTTGGGCAGATAGTCATAGGCGCCGTGTCGCAGTCCGAAGACCGCCGAGTTGACCGAGGGCACTCCGGTGATCAGCACGACCGGCGTGCCGGGCTGCTTGCCCTTGACCGCGCGGAGCAGGTCGAGGCCGCTGAGGCCCGGCATCTTGATGTCGGACACCACGAGGTCGTAGGGATCGTCGCTCAGCTGCTCGAGAGCTTGCTCGGCAGTCGCCGCCGTCGTGACCTGACATCCGTTCGATGAGAACGCGGACGCCAGGAACCGGAGCACGGACGCGTTGTCGTCGACCAGCAGAACGCGGAGCCGCTCAGCCGGCGCGCTGCCGGGAACCTGAGTCTCGCCGTCCATCGTGGTCGTCACAGGGGGCTCCTGTTACTTTGTCGCGCCGAGCTGGCTGAGGAACTCCAGCCACTGGCGGGACAAGCCGTCCTTCGGGAAGCTCAGCGATTCGAGCTCCGGACGGTCGTCGACTTCGAGTCCAACCTTGCTCGCGGCTGGTGGCGAGGCCGGCTCGGCAGTCGCCGCCACTACGGCGACCATGGCCGGAGCTTCGACCGGGCTAGTGCTCTTCGTCGCGTGCGCGAAGAAGTGAGGCTTGGTCCCGTTGGCCTGCGCTCCGGGCTTGGCCCAGACCGGCGTAGGCGGTACGGGCGCCGGAGCGGGCTCCACCGGCATCACGGGAGCGGGAGCTGCCTCTGGCGCCGCGGGCACAGGCACCGCGGGCGCGACGGCAATCGGCTCTTCGACCGGGGCCGTGACGCGCGGGGCAGTCTCGATCACGGGCGCGGCGATCGGGTCAGGCTCGGCGACGTGTCCATTCGTGTAGGCGCGCGTGGACGTGGTCTCGATGGCCTCGAGCGCGAGCGCGGGCTCGACCGGCATCGTCACGATTGGCTCAGGCGCCGTTGTCACGACCACAGGCGCGGGCGGCACGATGGCGGCTTCGCTGACGAGGTTCACAACCGCCGGAGCAACCTTGACCTCGGCGGCTACACTCGGCTCCGGCTCCACCGGCACGGGCGCCCTCGGAACCGCGACGACCGGCGCAACGGGCTCGGGCTTGGCGGCGACGACCACGGTGGGCTCGAGGCGAATCGGCTCCGCGACGACGGCCTTGAGCGGTTCGACCCGCTTGGGCTCGCTTACCGGCTCGCGCGACTCCACGGGCGTCGCCCACGCGAGAGCGGGCTTCGCCGGCTCGACTGGAGACTCCACGCGCGGCTCGACTCGCTGTTCGATTCGCGGCTCGACACGCGGCTCGACTCGATGCTCAACGCGCGACTCTACGGCAGCCGGAACGACCGGGGCCGGCCGGGCGGCCGCGGGTGCCGCGACCTCGCTCGGCGCATCCACGACCGACTTGCGCAGGCGCTCGACGAGATCGAAATAGACGACGGAGGCACCGTTGACTTCCAGGTAACGGAACTCGAAGCAATCGATCTCGAGGCAGCTGAGCTGCTTGACCCGGCGGAGGAACGCATCCGTCACCTTCTCGACGATGAACAGAATGCGGGGCGGCCGGGACGTTGCCTGCGCCATCGGGTAGAGACGGCGAAGCGTGTCCGGGTACTCGAGACACCAGGAGTAGGCGTCCATCACGCGCAGCAGGAGTCCGTCGTCGGCGCTGAAGTCGAGGGCGATCAGCACGAGGGAGTCTTTGGAGTCGAGACCCACGAGGTCGATCGCGGCCTGACCGAGGAGCAGCCGCGAATCAACGACCTTCAGGCCCGGCTCGACGCCGTCGATGTTGTCGGCGACCAACCGCTCCAAGTTGCCGATGTCCTTGACTTCCAGCTTCCTGAACGTCGGTCTCATTCCACTCTCCCCTGGCCGTTTTCGTGCGAGGCTCGCACGAAGAAGTAGCAAATGGGGGACCAAGGGCCTGCTTGGTTGTAAGTAGCCATGAAATCAATCAATTTGGGATTTCCGGTGTCGCCCTTCAATGGCTGATTAGTTGCCAAGATTTCACAGAGCCGGGCGACCCCCATTCCGGAAAGAATTTAATTTCAACTACTTGCGAGTATCCGGATCCTCTGGGCCCGGAGTGGCCCCGAACTCACCAGTGGCGATGGTCTGATCGACCCGTCACTCTTCCATGAGCTTCTTGCGAAGCGTCTGGCGCGAGATCCCGAGAATCTTGGCGGCTTTGCTCTTGTTCGATTCGACGCGCTGCATGATCTGCGCGATGTAGGCGCGCTCCACTTCGGCCAACGTTCGGGGCTCGTCCGTCGACGCTTCCGGAACGACAGCCTGACGGACCTGGGTCGCGAACTGCACCGGCAGGTGCTGCGGCTCGATGAGCTCGGAGCTGCCCAGGATCACGAGACGCTCGATCAGATTCCGGACCTCGCGAACGTTGCCCGGCCACTGGTAGCCCACCATCAGCCGCTCCGCGTCCGGCGTGAACCCCTTGATGGATTTATGGAAGCGCGTGTTCGCGTCCATGACGAAATGTCGAGCCAGGGGCATGATGTCGTCGCGGCGCTCGCGCAGCGGAGGGATGTGAATCGGAATCACGTTGAGCCGATAGAAGAGGTCCTCGCGGAACAGTCCCTCCTTCACGCGCATCTCGAGCGGCCGGTTGGTCGCGGCGATGATTCTCAGGTCTACCTTGATGTCCCGCGTCCCGCCCACTCGCCTGAGGACGCGTTCCTGGAGGACCCGGAGGAACTTCGCCTGGCTGTTGAGCGACATCTCGCTCACCTCGTCGAGGAACAGCGTGCCGCGGTCGGCCAGCTCCATCAGGCCCTTTTTCGCGGCCTTGGCATCGGTGAAGGCCCCCTTCTCGTGCCCGAACAGCTCGCTCTCGAAGAGGGTCTCGGTAATGGCCGCGCAGTTGACCTCCATGAAGGGCGAGTCGCGCCGCGCGCTCTCGTAGTGCAGGCCGCGCGCGACGAGCTCCTTGCCGGTTCCGCTCTCGCCGTGGATCAGGATCGTCGCCGCCTCGCTCCGCGCGAGCTTACCGATGAGCTCGCGGAGCCGGCGCGTTCCCTCCGACTCACCGATGAGCTGATCGACCCGGTATTCCTTCTCCTGCAGGCGATGAAGACGCTGGATCTCGCGGCGGGCGCGCACCTCCTCGAGCGAGCGCGCGACCGCGAGCTTGAGCTTGTCGAGGTGCTCGAACGGCTTCTCGAGATAGTCGGTGGCGCCGGCCTTCATCGCCTCGACCGCGCTCTGGATCTGCCCGAAGCCCGTGATGATGATGACCGCGGTCTCGGGGTGGCGGCCCTTGAGGGCGCGAAGAACGTCGATGCCGTCCATGTCCGGAAGGCGGAGATCGAGGAGAACCAGGTCGGGACTCACCTCGTCGGCCGTCTGGAGCCCCTCTTTGCCGGTACCAACCCCGTGGACTTCGATCTGGTCCCCGGCCAACACCCGCGAACAGAGCGTGCGGATGTTCCGCTCGTCGTCGACGACCAGGATATTGTCCATAGTCATAAAATAGCGGAACTAGAGCGGCCCTCGCCCAATTTCTTACCACCGCCGACGATCCTATTTGCGGTAGCTAGAAAGCGCCATACCCCTATGGACGGGGTAGTCCGAGCGGATACCTCTGATGCACCTTTCCGGATAGTTCCTGAGCGAGAGCCGATCAGTGATGGCAGGTGACGCAGTCGAGAGGCGCGTGGCTTCCTCGCGTTGCGTTCTGCTCACGATGGCACTCGATGCACCACCCCATCGTCAGGGCTCTGGGGGGTGGGCGGAAGCCGACGAGCCGGAGCAGGTCGTCACTCACCTTCGGTCCCGTGTCCGCGCCGACCACCCGCATTCGCTCGACCGGGCCGTGGCACGTCTGACACTCGAGCCCGAAGCGCACGTGAGCTCGATGCGGGAAGAAGGTGAACTCCGGGAGCTTGAAGATCCGCACCCAGGGGATCGGCTGGCCGCGCTTGGCGTAGTCGTGGATCTTCGCGATCTCGGGATTGTCCTGGGCGCCGATGATCTTGTGGCACCCCAGGCAACGCTCGACCGACGGAAGCCCCGCGTACTCCGATCGGCGGGCGTCGGCGTGGCAGTACTGGCACGGGATCTGGAATGAGCCGGCATGAATCACGTGATTGAAGAAGATCGGCTGTCGCGGCGCGCGCGGGGGCGACACGAGCGGCTTCGCCATCTCGGCGCGGAAGGACGGCGAGGCGATCGTGCGAAGGTACTGGATCACCCGGCGCGTTTCGGCGTCGCTCAAGTATGCGGACAGCGGCGGCATCCCCGGCGACAGCCCCTCGGCCGGTCCGCCATGCATGATGACGTTGTACAAAAACTCGTCGGGGAGTCCGTTCATGAGACGGCCGTCGGTCAGGTCAGCGGGTTTGGTGGCAAATGAGGCGGCCGATGCGCCGTCGCCACGCCCGGCGTCGCCGTGGCAGGTCGCGCAGTAGCGCACGTACACCTCCCGCCCTGCCTTGACGTCGCCGCTGTCGGCGCTGGCGCGAGCGGGCCGAGCGCCCGGAATCAGGGCGAGCCAGACGAGGCAGCCGAACGCGGCGGCCGCGGCGAGGACCCCGAGGAGCATGAGGCGCCCCCTCACGTTACTCCTTGATCAGCTGCTCCCGGCGTCGGAGGTAGCCGTGTCGGACGGCACTGTACAGGTCGACCACGCTCTCCTCGAATCCCTGGAACAGGTCGAGATTCAAGGCACGATCGTTGACGATCTCGCCGAGCTTGAGGGCGAGGCCGGTCCAGATGAACGGAATAGGTCCGAAGTACGAGAGCGGATTCATCAAGGCATCGACGCCCCGGCCGACCCCGTCGCGAACCGTCATCGGCTCCAGGAAGGGCACGATGAGGTACGGGCCCGGGGTCACCCCCCAGAACCCGAGCGTTTGCCCAAAGTCCTCGCGGCTCTTCTCGATCCCGTAGTACTTCGCCGCGTCGAACAGCCCACCGATGCCGAGCGTGCTGTTGATCAGAAAGCGGGACACCTCGCGGGTGGCGCCGAGGAACTTCCCCTGCAGCAGGCTGTTGACCATCCGCGGCACGAAGGCCATGTTGTCGAAGCCGTTCCCGATCATCACCTCGAACGGCTCGGGCAGAATCACGCTGTAGACCTTCGCAACCGGCTTCAGCACGAACCGATCGGCCTGCCGGTTGAACTCGAAGACCTTCTCGTTGAACTTCTCCCACGGATCGTAGTCCTCATCATCGGCCGGCGGCTCCCCGGGCTCGCCCTTGTCCTGAGGCGTCTGCGCCTGAGCGATCTTGACCGCGGTCGCGCCGTCTCCATTCTCGCCCGCGCCCGACTCGATGGCCGGGGATTCGCCGCCTGTGAGGACTGGCTCGCTGGACGCGCTCGGTAGTGGACCGGAGTCTGAAGGCGGGGTGCTCGCGCTCGGAGGCTGCGCACCGGCAAGGATCGACGACTCGGGCTTGACCGCACTCGATACGCTGCCGCAACCACTGAACGCCACCATCGCGATCGCCACGGCCAGCGGGGCCGCGACGAAGCCGAGCCGGCCGGTCAGAACCCGAGGCAAAACGACGCATCCTCCTCTTCGAACGTCGCGGTTATTTGGGCGATATCGGTACGCTTGCGAGTCAGGTCCTTTATAGCTGAATCGCGACCTTCGTTCGACACAATTCGCCGCCGGCGTAGGGAAAAACGCACAGACATGTTGTATGGACGGGGCTCCTGTCGTATGGTGAACGAGCCCCCTAGTAATCGAGTGCGACGCCGGTCTGGTCGCGCTGAGGAGATGACGTGAGCCGAAGCCGAGCGCGTGAGTATTGGTGTGGCGTCGTGTCCGAGAGTGTTGAGATCCGACTGCGTCGGCCCGGCGGATTCGGACGGCCTCAAGGCTACTTCGTGCAATGCAACCAGACCGATTGCCAGTACGTCGACGAGAACAAGCCTCCCTGCCCGCTGACGACCGCGATGTTCGCCGACGAGATCAAGGCCGCCGAGGAAGCGCGCGCGCAGCGAACCGAGTAGCAGCCGAACACGCTCGGAGGCCCGCCGAGCGCCACCACCCGATCAGCTCACCCCGTTGAGGACGTAGTCGAATACGTCGAAGTTTCGCAGGTCGCTGGCTCCGGCGAGTCGCCGCGCGCTCGCCTCGTCGAGCGGTCGATTGATGACGAAGGGCACCATCTGCTCCGACACCCCGCCGTGCGAGCGGAGCGGCTCCTCGAGCAACGAGAGATCGTGCTCCTCGGGCGATTTCCCGAGCACCGTGTGGATGTCGCCGATGACGATCAGATCGCCGACCCGATCGCGCGGGAGCTCGAACCGCGCGCAGCCCGTCGCGTTGTCGTAGACCTCGGCGATGCCGGGTGTCGCGGCAAGGCGCGCCGCCACCGTCTTGGCCCGCGGCGCGTCGTCGAAGTAGATCGTCGCGAACGAGCCGAGCGCCCCGTGATGCACGACGTACGGATCGGTGATCGGCAAGATCACGCGCGCACGCCCGGCGCCGACGAGCTCGTCGAGCAGCGGACGCAGGTAGACCACCCTCGGCGTACCGTCCGAATTGGACTTGGCGTTCATCCCGTGATCGGCGGTGATTCCGAGCACCGCGCCGGCGCGGTCGAACGCGTCGAAATAGCGGTCGAGCATCGCGTAGAACGCCGTGGCGGCCGGCGCGCCCGGCGCGTGCTTGTGCTGCACGTAGTCGGTCAGCGACAGATACATCGCGTCCGGGCGCTCGCGTTCGAGCAGCTCGAGACCGGCCGCCAGCACGTACTCCGACAGCTCGGCGCTGTAGACCGAGGGCACCGGCATCCTGACGAGGTCGGTGGCCCGCTCGATCCCGTGCTCGCCCTTGGTCGTCTGGTCGGCCTTCTCCGAGGAAAAGCAGATCCCGTCCATTCCGTGACCGAGGAGGCGCCGCAGCTTGTCCTTGGCGGTGACCACCGCCACGCGCGCCCCCGCGCGAGACAACGTCGCCAGCAGGGTCTCGCAGCGCAAGAACTTGGGGTCGTTCATCATGACTTCCTGGCCGGTCGCGGGATCGTAGAAATAGTTGCCGGAGATCCCGTGGACCGCCGGCGAGGCGCCGGTGACGATGGACAGGTTGTTCGGATTCGTGAAGCTCGGCACGACGGATCGGGCCACCCGGTACACGCCCTCGTTCCGGAAGCGGGCGACGGCGGGCGTGGTGTTGCCGGCGATCCCGCGCTCGAAGTATTCCGGCTCGGACCCATCGATGCAGACCACGACGACCGGGCGGCGGGGGGTGCGATAGTCACGACCGTTGACGGAGACGGTGGTCGAGTTCATGGTGCCACCGATACTACGGCGGCCGCGCCGCTCACGAAAGCGGGTTTTCGGCGCGTGGACGCACTGCCGGGGACGCCGCTCCGGCGCGGTCACGGCGCCGGCGCAGCGCCCGCCGTCCCCACTCCCATCCGCGGACACCGAGCAGGAGGACGAGCACGGCCGCGTACCAGTACGGATCCTTCACGCCGACCTTCGCGAGCCACAGATAGTGGAGGACCGCGCACACCGCCGCGAGGTACGCGAGACGATGCAGGCGCGTCCAATTCCGCGCGCCGAGGCGGCGGATCATCCCGGTCGTCGACGTCACGGCGAGCGGGATCAGCGAGAGCAGGGCCAGCATGCCCATCGTGATGTACGGGCGCTTGACGATGTCAGCCCACATCCGCGGCCAGTCGAAGAAGAAGTCGAGCACGCTCCACACCGCGAAGTGCAGGCACACGTAGGCGAACGCGAACAGCCCGAGCAGCCGGCGAAGCGTGATCGGCCACGACAGGCCGAACAGAATGCGGAGCGGCGTCATCGCGAGCGACGCGAGCAGAATCCGCAACGTCCAGTCGCCGAGCGTATTGGTGATGAAGCTGATGGGGTTGGCGCCGAGATCGTCGGTCCAGGCCCGATAGGCCAGGAGCGTGAGCGGCGCGAGGCAGATCCCCCACACCGCGACCTTGAGCGCGATTCGCGCCGGACGCGTCACGGCGGTACGCTCAGTAGTTCTTCTTCAGGTCCATCCCGGCGTAGAGCGACGCCACCTGCTCGGCGTATCCGTTGAACGGAAGTGTGGGGCGGCGGCGAAACTCACCGAGGCGCCGCTCGTCCGCCTGGCTCCAGCGCGGATGGCTGACGGCGGGATTGACGTTGGAGTAGAAGCCGTATTCCTGCGGTGCCGCCTTTTCCCAGGCGGTCTTGGGTTGCTCGCTGACCAGCCGGATCCGGACGATCGACTTGGCACTCTTGAAGCCGTACTTCCACGGCACCACCACCCGCACCGGCGCGCCGTTCTGATTCGGCAGCACCTTGCCGTACATGCCCACCGTCAGAAGCGTCAGCGGGTGCATCGCCTCGTCCAGCCGGAGCCCCTCGACGTAGGGCCAGTCGAGCGACGAGCCGAAGAGCCCGGGTTTCTGGCCCGGGAACTGGTTCGGGTCGAGCAAGGTCGTGAACTCGACGTACTTCGCCTGCCCGTTCGGCTCGACACGCTTGAGGAGGGACGCGAGTGGAAAGCCGATCCACGGGATCACCATCGACCATGCTTCGACACAACGAAGCGAGTACACCCGCTCCTCGAGCGGAAACAGCCGGGTGAGCTCGTCGATGTCGAACGTCTTGGGCTTGTTGACGAACCCATCGACCTGAACCGTCCACGGGCGAGGGCGCAACGTATGCGCGAGTCGTGAGGGATCGTCCTTGTTGACGCCGAATTCGTAGAAATTGTTGTACGTCATCGCCGCCTCGGCCTTCGTCGGCGTGTCGTTCACGCTCAGGGCCGCGTTCCGGGTCGCGGACAGGGCCTGGAGCGCCGGCGGCGCCGCCGCACTCAGAGCCGGCGCCATCGCGAGAGCCGCGGCGGCGCCGGATATCAGCTCGCGGCGGCTCAGATAGAGCTTGGGATCGGTGATGTCACTCGCGGTGAACCGCGGTGCGCGTCGAATCAGCATGGGTTCTCCTTTTTCATCATATACACGCGTCGCGATATACACGCGTCGCGCGGCGCGGTGCTACTCGATCGCGAACTTGTAGCCGTGGCCATGAAGGGTCAGGATCCAGACTGGACGGTCGGCGTCGGTCTCGAACTTTCGGCGGAGCCGAAGAACGTGCGTATCGACCGTCCGGGTCGTCGGGAACCGCTCGTAGCCCCACACCTCGTCCAGGAGCCGCTCGCGCGTGATCACCTCGCCGCGATGGGCGATCAGGAACACGAGCAGGTCGAACTCCTTGCGCGTGAGGCGCACTTCGTGGCCGGCCTTGAAGACCTGTCGCGCGCGCGGGCGGACTCGCACGTCGCCGAAGGCGAACTCCTCGAATCGCTCCCGCGGACCCGGCCGGCGCAGTACCGCGCGGACCCGGGCCAGGAGCTCGCGCAGCGAGAAAGGCTTGGCGACGTAGTCGTCGGCTCCAAGCTCGAGGCCGCGAACGCGATCGGCCTCCTCTCCCCGCGCAGTGAGCATGATGATCGGCACGTCGACGCCTTTCTCCCGCAGCGCGCGACACACGTCCCACCCGCTCATCCGGGGCATCATGACGTCGAGCAGGACGAGATCGGGGGCGCCGCTCAGGGCGAGCGACAGCGCCTCCTCGCCGTTGGCGGCCGACGCGGTCTGGTAACCCTCGAAGCGAAGATTGTCCTCGAGGCCGCGCACGATTTCGGGTTCGTCGTCCACGATCAAGATCTTGGCCATCACGCCCCGCCGAGCGGCAGGCGCAGGGTAAAGCGACTCCCGGCGCCCGGCTTGCTCTCGACCACGACGTCGCCTCCATGAGCCTCGGCGACGTGCCGTACCAGCGCCAGGCCGACTCCGCTGCCTCGACGCCCTTGCGTATCGCTGCGCCCGACCCGATAGAATTTCTCGAAGATCTTCGTCTGCTCTTCGGGCGCGATCCCGAGGCCGCGATCGCTCACCGCCACGACCAGTCGGCTATCAGCGACTCGCGCATCGACGGTCAGCGATCGGTCGTCGGCCGAGTACTTGATCGCGTTGTCGATCAGGTTGGTGAGCGCTTGCCCGACGGCGTCGGCGTCCATCGTCACGTCGGGGAGGTCCGGCGCCACGCTGACCTCGACCTTGAACCCCTGCTGGGCCAGCGGGTACGCGAACGCCTCGAGCGTGGAGCGGATGAGCGGCTCGACGGGGGTCGGCGCCATGTCGTACGTCTGGCGCCCGCCCTCGATTCGCGAGAAATCCAGCACGTTGTCGATCAGCCGCGAGAGCCGCTCACCCTCACGGGTGATGACTCGATAGTATTCCTGGCGGCGGCCTTCGTCGGTGACGCGGCCCATCCCGAGTGTCTCCCCGAACATCCGGATCACGGAGAGCGGGGTCTTCAGATCATGAGACACGTTGGCGACGAAATCCGATTTGAGCCGGGCCATTTCGGTCTCTCGACGTATCAGCCGCCACGTCATGACGATCCCCGCCACGATGACGGCCACGAGCACGCCGAGGGCGGCCGTGAAGAGCATGACCTGGCGCCGCACCGCCTGGCGCGGCGACCCCGCCGGTGTCTGGTAGACGGCCAGCCGCCAGTCCGGTAGCCCTTCGCGAAATCCGACGGAGAGCAGGCGCTGGGCTTCGCCGATCGGTGCGCGGCTGTAGACCGTGCGCCCCTCGTGGTCGAGCACGGCGATGATCGTCGACGACTCGAGCGTACCGAGCGTGGCCTCGAGAATCTCGCGCCGCAAGGTGTCGGGGTCGCGGACGAAGGCCGCCACGACCGGCTCGCCGCTGCGCCCGGTGAGGAGCGCCAGGCACACCTGGTTGTTCGCGATCACCTCGCGCTTGCCGTCCCGGGCGAGCCGGCGCACCGCGCTCTCCGACAGGAGCGGTCCGAAGACCGCCTGATCGCCGTCTTGCCACGCGCGCGGGTAGATTAGCTCGC
>Ga0075423_10003166_pt1 | contig 15137 bp, 14 predicted proteins | sample SoiMethybrSBSTD2_FD_80114 | JGI IMG/M metagenome (GOLD analysis project Ga0075423, IMG submission 80114) | Bulk soil microbial communities from a Populus tree surrounding site in Tennessee, USA - Soil MetaG P. TD hybrid SBSTD2 | ecosystem: Environmental > Terrestrial > Soil > Tree plantation...
CCCGGTAAGTGAGCGACGAGGACCGACGTAGATCAAACGCGGCGCATTGTTATGATCGGCGCGGGCATCAGCCCAATCGAGCTGCTGCGGTACCATCGCGCCCCAATTGTCGAGGAAATCCGCGCCGATGGAAACGATTAGTCGCGCCGCCTTGAAATCGAGGCGCGGCCAGGCCGCACTATATGTCTGGCGATTGGCCGCGATCACCGCGTGATCTGCTTCCGCGTCGTAGCTCATATGCGGCGGCATTCCAAAATTCCCGAGCCATGAGTCGAGGAATCCTGTAAAACTTCCCGACTCGTGCTGATTGATGAACACGGCGCTGCCGGCCTGACCGCGACTACGCAACGCACCGAGCTGTTGCGCGAAAATCTGCAGCGCCTCGTCCCAGCTCACATTCTGCAGAACACCATTCTTTCGCGCCATCGGTCCGCGATAGCGATCCGGGTTGTACAGACCCTGGAGCGCCGCCTGTCCGCGCGCACACAACGCGCCGCGATTGACTGGATGGTCGGGATTTCCTTCGAGCTTGATAGTGCGCCCGTCGCGCGTCTCCGCGATAATGCCGCACCCCGCCGAGCATTCACGACAAGTCGTCGCGTAGTAGTCGGAGACGCCCGGTACCGTCTGATCGGGCGACACGAAATACGGAATGAGCTTTTCAACTTTTTCCGATGCGCAGCCAAGCATCGTGGTAGCCGCTGCGCCGCCACCGAGAACCTTCAGGAACTCGCGGCGCTTGACCCCAGTTGAATGCGGCGCTGTCGCGGTAGTCGAATCTGGTCCCTGACTCATTCGCTCAGTAATGACAGACCGCGCAATCATAACGCGCGCGGAAAGGTGGATTTGACTGACCGATGTGACAGCTCACGCACCAACCCATGTTGAGTGAGTTAGCCTGGTAAACCTGTTTCATCGTCTGTATCTGTCCGTGACAGGTCTGACAGGTGACGCCGGCGTTGACGTGCCGCATGTGCGGGAAGTGGACGTACTCGGGCAGCTTGTGGATGCGCGTCCACGGAACCGGCTCTTTCTTATCTGCGAAACCGACGAGCTTCTTGATTTCGGCTTTGTTGTCGTCGGTCGTACCCTGCACGACGGTGTGGCAGCCCATGCAGGTGCTCATCGCGGGTAAACCCGGATCAAAAGATTTGTTGGCGGCGAAGTGGCAGTACAGGCAATTCATCTTCAGGGTATCGACGTGCACCGTGTGTCTGAACTTCACCGGTTGCACGGGACTGTTCCCTTCCGAGGAAGAAGCGCCGCTATATGCAGAAAGCATGGTGGCGAGTGCCGCGATGCAGATAAAGCCCGGCACTGCAAACCATCTGCTTCGCAAGTTCATCCGCGAGAGTTGGTGTAAAGGCGAGTTAATAGGTCGGGTTTGTGAAGAATTTCACAAGCGACCGAACGGCGGAAAAATGCCGGGACAGGTTGTGCAGCGCAAGGTGCGCGTCATTGCTGCAAACCTCCTGCCTTCCCCCTCGCGATGCGGTCGATTGTCCGTACAATCTCGATAAAAATCGCGCGCAGCAGTGCGAGCTCGCGCGAGTCAGGAGCGGCGCGATAGAAAAGCGTTCTCACCGTGCGCATGATGTGCTCGTGGTAGCGCGTTTTGAAAAAGTCAATTGCCTGTAAACCGCGCTCGGTGTCGGCAAACAGCTGCTCATACTCTTCCGCCGATGCGGGCGGAGCGTCTTTGCGCGGTGGTGCCAGAGTGCGAGTGGCATCGGCGGCGGCGAGATGCATCTCGTAGAGCGCTACCATCACCGCTTGCGCAAGATTCAGAGATGCGTGCTCGGTGGTCGGAATCGTAACCAGCAGGTGCGCGCGATCGAGTATTTCGTTGGGGAGTCCCTTGTCCTCTCGCCCGAACATCAATGCCACCGGGCCGGTGTGTGCGAACTGCAGCAGCTCCGCACTCGCTGCTCGGGGGTTGACGACATCGCGTTTAGCAGCGCGCCGACGAGCGGTAAAACCAGCAACGCGAACGACGCCCGCGAGCGCTTCTTCTATTGTGTTGCAATTCCTGATGCGCTCGATGACATCGTTGGTGTCGTGGGCTATCCCCTCTAGCCGCCACGGATCGTACTCCACGGACTTCACGAGATAGAGGTCGCGGCAACCCATGTTTTTCATCGCACGGATTGTCGCGGCGATGTTCACCGGATCCTGAGGCTCGTAGAGAATGACTCGAACCTCGGAAAGAACTGAACGTGGCGCGGTCAGTGACACGTCGGGAAATTGAGGGCAACCGCGATGCAAATAAAAAGTGCTGCTCTCACTTCGATATTATCGAAGCGAGAGCAGCACTAGGCATCCGAAAAAAAAAAGCGCCGCCTAGACGACCGGCCTGCCGGTGATCAGACGATAGATAACGACGATAACCGCGATGACAAGCAGCAGGTGAATCAGGCCGCCGCCCACATGCACCACGAAGAATCCAAGAATCCAAAGGATGAACAGGATTACCGCGATCGTCCAAAGCATGATGGCATCCCCGCAAGAAGTGAGTTACACCCGGCGCGACAGACTGTGTCCTCCGCTTGGCGCGCGGCCACTCGGCCCGGCGTTATGGTACCGCACGCTCAGCATGATGGCAACCTGTATGCCTGTAATGTGCGAGAGGCGGGAGGAGAGAGGCGAGAGGCGGCGCGTTTCGCGTACTCAAGGCCGTATTCGCCTACCTCCTCTCGCCTCTCGCGTTTACAAAACATCTGCGCCAAACAGGTCGCTTTGAGGCGCAGCATCATAATGAACGCGTCCACCTGTATCGATTCTGCCGAAGGACGTGAGGCGATGCTCGTCGGCGCCCGCGTCCATTATGTGGAAAACCGCAACTCCTTTCGCGACCGCAGCATCTGAGATCAATGAGCGGTGACAGCGCCAAGGTACGGCTTCGGCACACATGATCGCCGTCGATTCGCGCGAAGCGACCTCCAACAGGTCATCCAGCGCGGCTGAGAATTCGCGGGTTTCCATGTAATCGGCGTAACCGCGGAAGCCCGCATTTCTCCAGAGCGTGTTGTGCGAATCGCGACGTACTTTTCGCCGGCCACCCAGCCCAGGAAAGTGTGTGTAGTGGATTCCAACCGCGGCGAGACCGTCGGTCAGATTCGCCTGATTGAAGTGCGGGTAGCGCGCTGATGTCGGAAAGGCGCGCACATCGACCAGATGCGACACGCCTTCCCTTTTCAGCAAAGCAATAAAGTCGTCGAGCGTTCGCGTCGAATGCCCGATCGTGTACAGCTTAGCGGGGGCCACGCTCCACGAAGCTGCCTCCTTCCACGCGCGGTGAGCCGGACGGTGGAGTTATTCCCGTCGAGCCCGTCTGGTGCAGCGCCTGGCGGCCGAGGAGGATTCGCGTCGCTCTGACGTCATGACCCATGTCGATCAGGAGCAGAGCGAGATCACCGCTACCCCAGAGAAGTCCCGCCAGCACCACCAATCTGCTCATTTCGCCGAGCAGGGTTGGGATCGACGTCGTGCCCTGGGTTACCAGACCGGTGATGATCTCCGAGACGAGGAGAAGTAGCAGGATGACCGCCATCAACTTGAAAAGCTTGGACAGGTAGCCAAGTCCGACGTACGGCTCTAGATCCGCCAGTCGTACCGGCATCGCCGGGTCCCTTTTCGGATTTGCCGGCGTGTGTCTGTGCTCTTCAGAAGGTGCCGCGAGGCTGCTAGTTGTTTTGTCCGCCATTAGCCATCTCCTGTTCCAATCCAGCGAGCGGGGTAGCCTCGCGTGTCGATATGGGTGAACGGCCCGTGCGCTGACGTGCCGGAATATATGCCGCACCCCCCTATCAGCGAAGGGTGTGCCCGTTCGACGCGATTGACCGCGTCCTGAATGACTTTGCTATCTGCAATATTCACGCGCCCGTCATGATTGAGGTCATCCATCTGCCCATTCCCATCGTTGTCGATGAAAATGTCGTTGGCGTCCCCATACATATGTCGGCTCAAGGCCGCGCGACCGCGCGGGTCTCCGCCGCCGGCATTGTACTGCGGCGTTCTGAAACCGCTCATCACGCGTACGCCGTTCGGGTTGATTCCGTGCTGACGGAGGTCCTCGAGCACGAGCTCGTCTTTGTCGATCAACTTCATGTCGAGCACGATGTACTTTGGCCAGACATTGCCCTGATCGTGCGGCAGGAAATCCTTGAGTTTGAAGTGCTCGGATAACTGGGTGTTCTGGTTTTGTTGCGTGACTTCGATAAACCCGCTGGGCGGATCGTAACTCACTCCAGGCTGACCCTTTCGCGCTGCCGGCCAATTTCCAATGTAGTAGAGGCCGAGTCGCGACCCCTGCTTCTCGGAAGCGGGACGCAATGTGATGACGCTAAAGTCCGCCAGCGGCTTGATCGCGTTCCCTATCCTGAGCGCAATGTTCCAGATGCCCGGCCGCGATGGGGCTTTGAGCGCTGCCGTTGATTCAGCGGCGGCGCCGGAAGAAAAAGTCGCACTCGCACCCGGTGGTAGCGTGTCGGCCAGGATCGGACTGATCGGCGTGCCCTCTGCCTGAATTCTGACGCGAAGTTTTCCGCTTTCGCCGCGCGCGGGTGCCGCCAAAGCGGACAGCGCTGCGTTAGTGAGATACGCAACCGATGGCGCGGAACCATCGGTAAGTGCCGCGGCAATCGTCGCTGTCGCGGGCGTAACACCACCTTGTTCTCCGCTCGCACGAGACCGCGCAATCGACCAAGACCATCCCACAGTAAAGAGAACGAGCAGTATCACAGCGGCAGCGGTGAAAATCCGTTCAGCTCTGCCGATGCGACCGAATCGCGGGCGACGTTCAGGGAACGCAAGCAAAAAGTCTCTAGTTGCTTTGCGCCGCGGCGGCGGTGAACTTGAACGTCTCTCTTCCATTCGATTTCTCAGAACGACTGGATGCAAACGCTCGTCGATTTTTTCCACCGACTTTCCGATCTGCCGGGTCTGGTGCAGTGGGCGGGACTCTTCGGTCTCGCCGCCATCATCTTTTCAGAAACCGGACTTCTCGTCGGTGTGTTTCTACCCGGCGACTCGTTGCTCGTTACCGCCGGATTGTTCGCCGCGAAAGGATATCTCAACGTGTATGGGCTTGCGCCTGCACTCACCTTAGCGGCCATTTGTGGCAACTCCGTCGGTTATTTCATCGGCCGTGCAACCGGCCCGCGGATCTTCAGGCGCGAAAACAGCCTCTTCTTCAACAAAAATCATGCTATCCGCGCCCACGAGTTCTACGAGAAGTACGGCAAGAAAACCATCGTGCTAGCGCAGTTCATGCCTGTGATCCGCACTTTCGCGCCGGTTACAGCGGGTGTCGCGGGCATGCCATTCACCACTTTCATCGCATACAACATCCTCGGCGCTTTTCTCTGGATATGGAGTATGGTTGGCATCGGGTATTTCCTTGGTAACTATATTCCGGGCATCGACCAGCATATCGAGATCGTAGTCGTCATCGTCGTTTTCATCTCGCTATTGCCGGGCATCATTGGCGGAATTCGGGCGCGGCGCAAAAGGCGTTATCGCGCAACGCCAGCATTGAAGGTTGATTGACGAACAGGAGACAAAAATGGCCTTTACGCTTCCACCCCTTCCTTACGACTTCGCCGCTCTCGAACCGCATATAGATGCCAAGACCATGGAAATTCACCATGGCAAACACCACCAGACGTACGTCAACAATTTGAATGCGGCGATCGAGAAGGCACCGGATCTCGCCAAAAAGTCGCTCGACGATCTGATGCGCAGCGTCAACACCGTCCCCGAATCAGTGCGAACAGCGGTGCGAAACAATGGCGGAGGACACTGGAATCACTCCATGTTCTGGCAGATCATGGGGCCAAAAGCGGGAGGCGAGCCCGGCGGAAATCTCGGCAACGCCATCCGCAGTGCGTTCGGTGACTTCGCCAAATTCCGCGAGCAGTTCAGCGCCGCAGGCGTCGGTCGATTCGGATCAGGCTGGGCGTGGCTGATCAACAGTGGCGGCAAGCTCTCGATCAGCAGCACGCCGAATCAGGACAACCCGCTGATGGAAGGTCAGCGCGCGATCATGGGCCTCGATGTCTGGGAACACGCCTACTACCTGAAGTACCAGAACCGCCGGCCGGATTACATCACGGCCTGGTGGAACGTTGTGAACTGGAAGGAAGTGGAAAAGCGATTCTCTCAGGCTTGAGAGCCGCCTTACCTTGCCGCCTCGCCCTCGAGGTAAGTGTAGCCCTCCAACCCGGTCACGTAGTCCGCAATAAAAGTGTTCGCCTCCTGCCGCGTGATGCCCGTGGCGTTGGCGACTTTGCGGCGGAAGGTGGCGAGTAGATCAGAGCCGCGGAACTGCACGTAATCGAGGACCTCCGTCACCGTGTCTCCGTGCACGAGATCGGTCACCTCGTATCCCTTGGTCCCCGACAGGCGAATGTGCACGGCGTTCGTGTCACCGAAGAGATTGTGCAGATCGCCGAGAATCTCCTGGTACGCGCCGGTCAGGAAGATCCCAATGATGTATGGATCGCCGTCATTGAACGGATGCAGCTCGAGACTCTTGGCCGATTTCCGGTCACCGATGAAGCACTCGATCTTGCCATCGGAGTCGCACGTTACATCCTGAATCGTCCCGCGTCGCGTCGGCTCTTCGTCGAGTCGGTGGATGGGCATGATTGGAAAGATCTGATCAATCGCCCAACTATCAGGCAGCGACTGGAACAGCGAGAAGTTGCAGAAGTAACGATCGACCATCGTCGCTTCGAGGTCGTCGATAATATCGGAGTACTCGTTCCGATCGCGCTGTGCAATTCTGACCACGGTCGCGATCGTCGAGAGGTAGATCTGCTCGGCGACGGCGCGGTCGCGGAGCGTCAAGACTCCGGCCGTGAACAGCTCCTGTGCGCGCTCCTTATCGAAAGTGGCATCGTGATAGACCTCGCGCACTCGCTTGCGAGAGAGGCGCGGCTTCGACAGCGACGCGTGATCGGCGGCCATTTCGTGGAGCAGGGTGTGATGGTCCTCATTGAGCTCCGGCACTGCCGTTTCCGATTGCGACTCGACATCGATCACGCTCAGGAGCAGCAATGCATGGTGCGCTGTTAGCGCGCGACCAGATTCGCTGATGATGTGTGGCATCGGCAACTCGTGCTGTCGGCACGATTCTGCAATGGTGTAGATGACGTCGTCAGCGTATTCCTGCAGCGTGTAGTTCACACTCGCCTGCGAGGTGGACCCGCTGCCATCGTAGTCGACGCCGAGTCCGCCACCGACGTCGACGTGAGTGATGTCGACGCCGAGTCCGCGCAGCTCCGCGTAGTAGCGCGAGACTTCCTGAAGGCCGGCCTTGATGTAACGAATGTCGGTGATCTGCGATCCAAGGTGAAAATGGAGCAGCTTGAGGATGTCGAGTCGGTCGAGCGCCTTGAGCTTGTCGACAAGCTTCACGAGCTGCGCGGTGCTGAGACCGAATTTTGACTTTTCGCCGCCGCTCTTCGCCCAACGACCGGAACCTTCCGAGTAAAGCTTGATGCGAACACCGGCTGTTGGCTTGACTCCGAGCTCGTCTGCGACCTGCAGCAAAACGTCGACTTCGCTGAGCTGCTCGAGCACGATGAACACCTGGTGGCCGAGCTTTTGTCCCATCAGCGCCAGGCGCATGAACTCTTCGTCCTTGTAGCCGTTGCACACGATCAAATGATCGGTGTGCTCCGCGAGGCCCAGGACGGCTTGCAGCTCCGGCTTGCTGCCGCACTCGAGGCCAACGCCAGCGCTCTTCCCGAACTCCACGATCTCCTCAACCACGTGTCGCTGCTGATTGACCTTGATCGGATACACGGTGGTGTACCCACCTTCGTACGAGTACTCCTCGCGCGCTTTGGCGAATTTCTCGTTGAGGGATTCGATGCGAGAGCGCAGAACGTCGGAGAATCGAAGCAACAAGGGCAGTCCGACTCCCTGCTCTTCCAGATCGTTGGCGAGCTCGAACAGATCGAGCTCTCGCTCCGGCCGCTCACGATCAGGCCTGACGACGACGTGTCCCGCGTCGTTGATATCGAAGAAGCCTATCCCCCAGCCTTCGACGTTGTACAGCGCTTTGGCCTTGGCGACTGTCCACGGCTCCGCCGGCTCGGGATGCGTCGGCGACGGGTGTCCATTTTTTTGTCCGCCAGGTTGCGCGGGCTGAGTGGGTGGAATGCGGGTGCTGGTCATCTCACCATTTTAGAGCAAAGCGGTGGTCAGGTGTAGCAGCGACTTATGGATAAAGAGTCTCGATCTTCCAGCCATCGCCGGTTCTCGTGTACAGATGTCGTTCATGTAGACGATTGGGCTTGCCCTTCCAGAACTCGATTCTATCCGGTGCTACGCGAAAACCTGACCAGAACGATGGTCGAGGGACGGTTTTGCCCTCGAACTTTTTTTCGTACTCGCGCACGCGCTTGTCGAGCGCATCCGGCGTCTCCAAAGGCTTACTCTGTTTCGACGCCCACGCGCCGATCTGACTGAGGCGAGCCCTGGTCGCGAAATACGCATCTGCTTCATCGTCCGAAACCTTCGTCACGGCACCCTCTACACGAACCTGAATGTCCAGGGGTGCCCAATAAAAGCAGAGAGCTGCCTGCGGGTGCGCGAGCAGATGTTGGCCTTTTCGCCCATCGTGATTCGTGTAGAAGACGAAGCCACGCTCGTCGAACGCCTTTAGCAGCACGATCCGCACAGATGGTCGTTTGCCCTCCTCGATCGTGGCGAGCGACATCGCAGTTGGATCGGGGATGATCGATCGATCGGTTTTTTCAGCGAGAGCGAAAACCTCGCCAAATCGCTCGATCGGATCCGGTGGGATCAACTAATACCTCGTCATCGTTGGATCGACTTCGTCGATCCAACGCAGAATTCCGCCGGCGAGGTTTCGAACCTCCGACAGCCCGGCGTCAGCCAGCTGCTCGGCGGCAAATCTGCTGCGCACCCCAACCTTACAGTAGAGAACCGTTTCCCTGCGCTTGTCGAGACGAGGGATTTCGTCGGCGATGCGGTCTAGCGGGACGAGCCGAGCTCCTGGTATGTGGCCAATGTCCCACTCGAATGGTTCTCGCACGTCGATGATCTCCAGATCGTCGCCGGTGGCTAGTCGGTCAGCGAGCTGCGACGGCTGGATCTCTTTCACCGAACTGTGTTGCTCGCTCGCCCCGACGCCGGCGCAGAACTGCTCGTAATCGATCAGCTCTTTGATCTCGTGAGTGCCGCACGCGGGACATTCCGGATCACGAGTGATGCCGATCATGCGAAATTCCATCGTCAACGCGTCGATCGTGAGCAGTCTGCCGGCGAGCGTATCGCCGAGGCCGAGCAGCATTTTGATCGCTTCCGTAGCCTGGATGGTGCCGACGAGCCCAGGCACCACACCGAGCACGCCTGCTTCCGCGCAGCCTGGTACCAGCTCCGGCGGTGGCGGCTCACGGAAAAGACAACGGTAACACGGGCCGCCGGGCGTTCCGAACACTGACGCCTGACCTTCAAACCGATGTACCGCGCCATAGATGTTGGGAATTCCGAGCAGGACTGAGGTGTCGTTGACGAGATAGCGGGTCGCGAAGTTGTCGGTACCGTCGACAATCAAATCGTAGCCGCGCGCGATCTCGAGCGCGTTGATCGACGTGAGCCTCGTTTGGTGAAGCTCGATGTGGATGTGCGGATTGATGTCGTGCAAGCGTGCCCGAGCGGACTCCAGCTTCGAGCGGCCAATTGCGGCGGAGCCGTGCAGAATCTGGCGCTGCAGATTGGAAAGATCGACGTCGTCGTAATCAACCAGTCCGATGGTGCCAACTCCGGCCGCCGCGAGGTACAGCGCGACCGGCGAACCCAGTCCACCGGCGCCTACCAACAACACCCGCGCCCCTTTCAGACGGCGCTGTCCATCCTCGCCGACCTGCGGGAGCAGGATGTGTCGGCTGTACCGCACCCGCTCGTCGCGGCTAAGCTCGTTGGTATCAACGCGGTCGTTGTTCACGTCGTGGTATATTGGGCTGTTGAAATCGATGCCTCGACTCTGACGCTAACTACTGGCGCGTCGCACAGCAACGTTACCCGCTACTCCGCTCGCGCATGATCTTCAAGCGCTTTTACGACGAAAATCTGGCGCAGGCAAGCTACCTCATCGCGTGTGAAAGAACACGCGAAGCGATCGTGGTCGACCCGAACGTTGACGTCGGCCAATACACGCGCGGCGCGGGCGCGGAACGTCTCCGCATTGCGCACGTCACCGAGACCCACATCCACGCTGACTATCTCTCCGGGGCACGTGATCTGGCCGACGCCACCGGTGCAGCGCTGCATCTGTCCGCAGAAGGCGGTGAGTACGGATACACGGCGGCTGCGCTCGACAAGGCGAACGCTTTGCACGATGGGTCACATATCGACATCGGCGACGTGCGTGTTACCGCGCGCCATACGCCCGGTCACACACCAGAGCATCTCACTTTTTTTCTGAGCGACCGCGCTCGCGGTGACACGCCCGTTGGCGCGCTCACCGGTGATTTCGTGTTCGTCGGCGACGTCGGTCGGCCTGATTTACTGGAGAAAGCCGCCGGCATCCCGGGAACGATGGAGGATTCAGCGCGCAAGCTGTTCGCGTCGCTCAGTCGCTTCAAGAAAGAGCCAGATCTTCTGCAGATCTGGCCCGGTCACGGCGCCGGCTCCGCTTGCGGCAAGTCACTGGGCGCAATGCCACAGACGACCTTGGGCTACGAGAAGCTTTTCAACTGGGCGTTTGCGAAGATGTCAGAACCCGAATTCGTCACGCGAGTGCTCGAGAATCAGCCCGTGCCGCCACGGTATTTCGCCAACATGAAACGCCGGAACCGCGATGTCGGACGTCCACGCAGCACCCGCGATCCCGAGCGCAAAGCGTTCGCTGATCTCGAGAAAGCGCTCAACCGAGGCTGCACGGTTCTCGACACGCGGACCGCTGAGAAGTTTGCCGCGGGTCACATTCCGGGGACGCTCAACATTCCTCTCGGCAAATCGTTCCTGAACTGGGTCGGCGCTTTGGCACCTGACGATTCCGAGGTCTATCTGATCGTCGATTCCGACAGCGACGAAGCGGCGAAGCAGATTCTCGCCGACTTGTGCAAGATCGGCATGACCAATATCGCTGGGTACTTCGGCAGCGGCCTGGTGGAGGAATGGAAGACACGCGGAGGCGCGCTGAACAAGGTCAACCAGCTCGACATCGCGGAATTCCGCGATCGTGGAAGCAGAAACGGCGCTCAGGTAATCGACGTTCGTAGCCCGGAAGAATGGAGTCACGGTCACCTGCCGGGTGCGGTGCACATCCCCTTGGCGGCCCTACCCGATCGACTCGATGAGATCGATCCTTCACGTCCGGTTGTTCTGCAATGTCGTGGCGGTGGCCGCTCTTCGATCGCGACGAGTCTGCTGATGTCGCGCGGACTCACCAACGTCGCCAACCTGAAGGGCGGTTACGACGAATGGGTTGCAGAGGGCTTACCGACCGAAACGCCTGGAGAGTCCGAGAGGAAGTCGTCGCGGTAAACGACTGCCATATGCAATGAGCCACCCTGTTTTCGTGCCAGCTCCCTTCCGGGGACGTCGGGGAGCGCCAGGCGACGATGGTCCGTCGAGCTGGAGAGACCGACTGGACGCCCTGCGGTACCTTCCGGCCCTGTTCCGGTTGATCTGGCGCACTCATCGCGGATACACGGCGGGCATAGTAGTGCTGCGTGTCGTACGATCGGTCATACCGGTCGCGACGTTCTGGGTCGGTAAGCTCATTCTCGACTCGGTAATTGGCGCGAAAGCCGGGGCCGCTCCCCTCTCCAACGTCTGGCGCTATCTCGTCCTCGAGCTCTTGATCGTGCTGGGCGCCGAGATTCTTGCGCGAGCCTCTTCTCTGATCGAAAGCCTTCTCGGAGATCTGTTCTCCAACGAGATGAGCGTCGAGCTGATGAAGCACGCCGCAAAACTCGATCTCGCGCAGTTCGAGGATCCGGAGTTTTACGACCACCTGGAGCGCGCGCGACGTCAGACACTTGGACGCATTGCGCTGCTTAGTCTATTGCTGTCGATGTCGCAGGATGGATTGACATTGCTGACACTCGCCGGCGCGCTGATCGCGTACAGCCCGTGGCTGCTGATCCTGCTTGCTCTCGCCGTCATTCCCAGCTTCCTGGGCGAGACTCATTTCGCATCGCTCGGCTATTCCCTCCTCTTCCGGTGGACGCCAGAACGCCGACAGCTGGATTATTTGCGTTACGTCGGCGCGAGCGACAAGACGGCGAAGGAAGTGCAGATGTTCGGTCTCGCCCCCTGGCTCACTGACAGGTATCGCGAGCTGTCGCAGCGATTTTACGAGGAAAATCGCAAGCTCTCCGTGCGTCGTGCAGTAGTCAGCGCTTCGCTGTCGGTCGTCGGGACCATGGGTTACTACGCTGCGTACGTCGTTATCCTCATCCGCGCTGTGCGTGGAGACATTACCATTGGCACGCTCACCTTCCTCGCGGCTTCGTTCGGTCGGGGGCGAGATGTAATTCAGAACATCCTGCTGTCGGCGAGCAACGTGTTCGAGCAGGCGCTTTACCTGCGCGACCTGTTCGTTTTCCTCGACATGCAGCCGACCATCCATTCACCGCCCGACGCGAGGCCGGTGCCGCAGCCGATCCGTGAGGGATTCGTCTTCGATGATGTCGGCTTCCGATATCCCGGAAGTGAGCGATGGGCAATTCGCAACGTGAACCTGACGTTGCGACCAGGAGAGCGCGTGGCGCTGGTCGGCGAAAATGGCGCTGGGAAGACGACGATAACGAAGCTGCTCGCCCGTCTCTACGACCCAACCGAAGGAAAAATCACGCTCGACGGTGTCGATTTGCGCGAGTACGACCTGGCGAGTCTGCGACGCGCCATTGGCGTGATCTTCCAGGATTTCGTTCGCTACGACATGAGATTCGACGAGAACATCGGAGTCGGCGAGATCGACTCCGTTCGCGGCGATCTCGAGAAGCACAACGGCACACCGAAGTCAATCACCGCAGCCGCCGAGAACTCGCTGGCGGCATCGCTGCTGCCGCGGTTTCCGAAAGGTTACCAGCAGATGCTCGGTCGCCGGTTTGACGAAGGTGTCGATCTTTCGGGCGGAGAATGGCAAAAGATCGCGCTCGCCCGCGCCTACATTCGCGACGCTCAAGTCCTGATTCTGGACGAACCGACCGCCGCCCTTGATGCTCGCGCGGAGTACGAGGTCTTCCTCCGGTTCTCAGAACTCGTCGCTGGCAGAATGGCAATTTTGATCTCGCACCGATTCTCGACGGTGCGGATGGCTGATCGGATCATCGTGCTACGTCACGGGCAAGTAGAGGAACAAGGCTCACACGAAGAGCTGCTCGCGAAGCCAGGACTCTACGAAGAGCTCTTCAGAATGCAGGCGGCGGGGTATCGATGACTGAGGGTGAGGACCGGCCCTTCGTCCTTCCAAAACCAAAATCAGTAGTGCTCTATCAACCCTTCGGAATAGGGATGTCGTTCCAGCGCGCCTGGTCGAATGTGCCCGCGGGGAATTCTTCGTTGATGCGAACGTCCGCGTACTCCTCGCGCCAGACTGGACGGCCATTGCGAAGCACGAGGAACTCCGTGGGGATGTCGAAGCCCTCGATTTCCTTGTAGCTCTTTACGCGCATGTCGCTGACGATGGTGCGATCGCCGGCTTTTGCGCGCTGAATGAATCGCAGCAGCCGCAGATTATCCTTGTCGACCCAGAACTGATTCGAAATCGTATCGCCCGCCTTCGCACCCACTACGTAAACCGGCGTGCCTTCCCAATCGTCGCTGCGAATAATGTCGGTATCGACGTGCAGCGAATCGAGTCCGCGGGTGATGTCAGCCATCGGCGCAACGTACACGTCGGCGGTCAGCAACAACAGCGGATTAATGGACGGACGAAAATCAACGCGAATCCCGTTGTCGAACGTCGCAACGCGGTCATCCACCTGCACCAGTCCGCTCTTTAGCGTCGCGGGGAGAAACGCGATCCGCAGCTTGCCGGGAACCTCGAGATGTTCATACCACTGCGACTTCCGCTCCTGGCCGCTCGGAGTATACGACGTGTTGTTCTGGAGGAAGCTCAACGTCTTCACGTACTTCCCGTCGTAACGATCGTGCATCGCCTTGAGCAGCCCGCTCGCGCTCGTGATACGGGCAGTCGACGCCGCTCTCGACGTGGTCGGCTTTTTCGCCGGCTCCGCAGTCGGTTCAGTGACTGGCTTCGACTGAAAGTAGGAGCAGCCGGAGATGACGAGAGATGCGAGTAGAATGCGTGCGCGCATTGCTTAGTCCCCGAGGGTGTTTCTGTAAAGAATTCCGTTGAACAATAATTTGAACGTGCCGTGTGGTTGCGAGCGGAAATACGGATCGGGACCGTAAAGAACCAGCATCCCTTTCCCGACCGGCGCCTGCAGTACCTCTGTTACACCATTGAGATACCTTTGGCCCCAAGCCCATCCGCTGCGCAACGGGGTTGGAGTGTCCACCCAAACGATGCGCTTGACGCCTCGGGATGCGGCAGCGGGCAGCAGTCTGAACGCTTCGGCGTTGTCGTAATAGAAATCGGTGACCGGCCGCATTCCCTGAGCGAGAGCATTGGTAGTGTCGACGCGCATGCTGAGGATCGAGCCCGGGACATAGAACCTCGTGCGCGGCAGCGGCCGTCCGGCGCTGTCGGCGAGAGCATTCACAATCGGTAGTTGTAGCTGATTGCCTAGATCCGTCGCCGAGCCGATTGCCAAGATTGTCCCGCCGCCATTCAGGAATTCGAGCAGCTGCGGGATTGTTTTTGCGACCGTAGGATTGCCAAGGCGGTCGCGATATTCCGCGGGAACATCCTCCGGATCGATGCGCTGCGCCTGGCGATTGCCCGCGCGCGCGAAATTGACGCCATCGGGAAGAATCAAAACGTCGAACTTGCTGCCCAGGTTGCCGGCATCGAGCTGCGCGGGATACACCACTTCATACGGAAACTCGAACTGCTCGAGGATGAACCGCGCCCAGCCGGAGGTGATCAGACCACCGTACTGGTCATACAAACCGATGCGGGGCGCCCTGATCGGCTTGAGTATCGTGGACGAGAGATCCGTATCGATCGGATCGAATTCGAGTCC
>Ga0075423_10003167_pt1 | contig 15134 bp, 16 predicted proteins | sample SoiMethybrSBSTD2_FD_80114 | JGI IMG/M metagenome (GOLD analysis project Ga0075423, IMG submission 80114) | Bulk soil microbial communities from a Populus tree surrounding site in Tennessee, USA - Soil MetaG P. TD hybrid SBSTD2 | ecosystem: Environmental > Terrestrial > Soil > Tree plantation...
AACGTGCAGAACTTCGTCCAAGCCAACAACGCCGGCTCGTTCACCACCAATGCGTTCGCCGACGCACCCGCCACCGCGGCAGCCTTCATCGGCACCGGCCCACCCGGCGACAGCACCAGCTGCCCGACACCGGCCAGCTGATCGCCGTTTCGCGTCTCAACTCCCGTCACGCAGATCACCGAGTCGACCGGCCGTGTAGGCGATCTCGTCGAACGTCACGGTGCAGCCTGGGCCCGTGGGGGACTGCGCCTTGAGCGCGAAGTAGCGGACGAGTCTCCACGATCGGCCGTCGTCCGAGGCGCGCAAGGCGAAGGCGGAGCCGAGCTTTGCGAGACGCAGCCAGTCACCGACTTTCGCGAGCGGAACGTCACGCTTTTCGTGGGGCAGAAAGATGGGCGCTGGTTGGTTTAGACTGGGATGGAGATCGGCAACGCGGTGGTTTGCCGGCAGCGTGTGGAGGGTCATATGAGGGGCTCGTGGGTGCGGGTTCTGGTCGTGTTGGCCGCGGCGCCGTTGGGGTCTGTGGTGGCGGTGCCGTCGTCGGCGCACGCTGGCGTGGAAGCCGACGCACGGCCGCGCTCGCCCCAGCGAGGTCGGCGCCTTCGCCTTCGTCGATCGGGGGCCGCCCCATTCCTGAAAGGAGATCCCTATGGCTGAGCCTTTTCTGTCGGAGATCAGGATGATGAGCTTCAACTTCCCGCCGAAAGGCTGGGCCTTCTGCAACGGGCAGCTTCTGCCCATCAACCAGAACCAGGCGCTCTTTTCGCTCCTCGGGACGACGTTCGGCGGGGACGGGCGCCAGACCTTCGGGCTGCCGAACCTCCAGGGCAGGACGCCGATCCACGTCGGCAGCGGGCACACGCTCGGTGAGCGAGGCGGCGAGCCGTCGCACACGCTGACCATTCAAGAAGTGCCGGAGCATACGCACGTGATGAACGGGTCCAGCGCCGCCGCGGAGACCAATGCTCCCACCACCAGCGCCTATCTCGGCGGTGTGGCCAACACCTACGGGGGCACCGCAAACCCGGTGACGTTGTCACCCGCGAGCGTGACAAGCGTGGGCGGCAGTCAGGCGCACCTCAACATGCAGCCCTACCTCGCGGTGAGCTTCTGCATCGCCTTGCAGGGCATCTTCCCATCAGCGACTTGAAGGAGGTCTGACCGTGGCACAACCATACGTTGGCGAGCTCCGGATGTTCGCCGGGAATTTCGCCCCCGCCGGCTGGATGTTCTGCGAGGGCCAGCTCCTGCCGATCTCCGAGTACGAGACCCTGTTCAACCTGATCGGGACAACCTACGGCGGAGACGGAGAATCGACGTTCGCCCTGCCGGACCTGCGGGGGCGCATTCCTGTTCATCAGGGCAATGGAGTTGCACTCGCCGAGACCGGCGGCGCGGAAGAGATCACGCTGACCGTGTCGCAGATCGGTGCGCACGCTCACCCGTTGCTGACAACGAACGACATCCCGAACCAAACGAGCCCGTCGAACAACCTGCCGGGCCAGGCGGCTGCGAAGATCTACCGGAACGGCAGTCCTTCGGTGTGGCTGAATCCACAAGTCGTCGCGTCTACGGGCGGCAGCCAACCGCATGCGAATTTCCAGCCCTACCTCTGCGTCGAATTCATCATCTCGCTGTTCGGCATCTTCCCGTCGCAGACATAACAAGGAGATCCCCGTGGCAGACCCTTTTGTCGCTGAAATCCGCATCTTCCCGTTCAACTTCGCGCCCAGGGGCTGGGCCTGGTGCGATGGCCAGATCCTGCCGCTGTCGCAGAACACGGCGCTGTTCTCGCTGCTCGGCACGACGTATGGCGGCGATGGCAAGAGCAACTTCGCTCTTCCCAACCTCCAAGGAAGCGCGCCGATGCACCCGGGGCAGGGCCCGGGACTGAGCCTGCATGATCTCGGTGAAACGGGCGGCTCAGAGACGGTGTCCTTGCTCGAGAGCGAGATTCCCTCACACAGCCATCAGGTAGGCGCGCAGAACATTCCGTTGGGTGGTGTGGCCGCTCCTGCAGGCGATACCACGCTGAATCGCCCGGCCAGCGGGAACCTGTTCAATGTCAACAACCCCGCGCCGGTCGCGATGTCGTCTTCGGCGCTTGGGCCGGCCGGTGGCAACCAGCCGCACAACAACATGCAGCCGTACCTGACCTTCTACTTCAACATTGCGCTGCAGGGGGTCTATCCCCCGCGCACGTAGTGCAAGAGCCGCGCCTGCGCCCGGTTGCCGCCGGCGACCGGGCGTTTCTGGTCGAGCTGTACGCCAGCGTGCGCGAGCCCGAGCTCGCGCACGTGCCGTGGGACGACGCCACCCGGCGCGCGTTCGTCGAGCAGCAGTTCGCGGCGCAGGACGTGCACTACCGGGAGCACTACCCCGGGGCGACGCTCGACGTGATTGAGGTTCACGGGGAGCCTGCGGGGCGGCTGTATGTGCACCGCGGGCCGCGGGACATCCGGATCATGGACATCGCGCTCGCCCCGCCGTTCCGCCGGCGCGGCATCGGCACGGCGCTGCTGGACGCGCTGATCGCCGAGGCGCAGGCGAGCGGCCGGACGCTGTCGATACACGTCGAGGCCGACAACCCGGCCCGCCGGCTGTACCAGCGCCTCGGCTTTGCGCGGGCCGGCGAGCACGGCGTCTACCTTCTGCTCGAGCGCGCGCCTCGGTGAACTACGTGAAGATCGCCTGGTAGCGCTGGCCGGCCTCGTCCGGCCCGATCGGGACGAGGAAGATCTCGATCGCGTCGAGCTCGCCATGCTCGACGCGGTAGATGCGCTGCGGCAACGGCGGGTCTGGGCCGCCGCGGAAGACGAGCGAGAATTGCTTTCGCACCGGTCCCGGGCTGTCTGTCTCGGAGACCTCGATCAGCTCGACCTCAAAAGCGGGCTCTGTCGAAGGCGCGATCAGGAAGCGGTCTCCCCGGTACCGCCCAAAATCAGCGGCGGTCAAGCGCTCGAGCATCGGCTGGAGCCTACCCGGGAAGCGCATTTTGTCGCCGCAGCTGGGGTTTGACATGCTGGTCGCAGGGGCCGCACCACCGGCGCGCCACTGATTGCGAAGCGAGAGGAGCAACGTGCCGGATTGGTCGGTCACCGATCAGGTTCCAGTGGACGTGCTGTGCGATGCAGACGGTGCGGCGCTGAGCGCGAAGATCGCGGAGCTTCGCGAAGAGTCGTTCGTCGTCGTTACGGACTTGAGCCTCGGCGCATGGCGAGGGCAACATGTGGCACGTGAGCTACGGGCGCAGCTCGGCCTGCAGACTCCCAGTGCCCTCGAGGATGCTGGTCGCCGACACGAGGAGCTCCTGGTCCGGGGCTCCAGCTATGCCGACATCACAGCCAGCGCGGTTGCCGCCGAGGCAGCTGGAGACGCGAAGGTCGCGGCAGCAGCGGCGGCGGCTGGGCAGATCGCCGATGCGGTCCGCGAGCGCGGGCCGCACACAATTCTCGTGGTCGCCCCTCGTTTCGGCGTGCCGTGGGAGGACGATGACATTCTGCTTCTTGACTTTCTCACCCGCTTGCTTGGACCGGACGAGGTGCGCGTCTTCGTGGCCGTCGCCTCTGATTCGCCCACGCTGCCTCGCCGGTTCCACGTGAGGCAGCGCGGGCCGGCCGCGCGCACCGTCCCGTTGGAACCAGTGGCCGCCGCCACGAGCATCGTTGCCCTCGTCCCCGGGCTGGTCGAGGAGAAGGTGCAGGCGTCGCTCGACGCGTCGTTTCCGGGCGCGGTCGTGGGCCTGCTGTCGATCGGGGAAGGCTTCGCCCTTGTCGCGCCGGAGCATCGCCGTCCATTGGCGAGTGTCCCCGTGCACGAATTCGACTGGTTGGCCGTTGTCTCCGCGCCGTTCCCTTGGCTGGCCGCGTTCGCCCAGTGTTTCTCGTCCCGAGAGCTCGTGGACCCGCGACTTCTCTCTGCAGAGGCGAGGCGCCGGTGGGCGGAAGGGGCTGTGTCGGTTGCGCTCCGCATGGGGGTTCGGGCGATCGACTCGGCACGGACGAACCAGGAACGCGATGCGCTGCAGTGTTGGGTCCAAGGGGTTCGGATCGCGGCGCACCGATTCGACGAGCTCGCGAATGCCCCCGACCCCCCTGTGGAATCAGCCCCCGCCACCCAAGGCTTCTTGCACGAGGCGAAGGGCTGGGGCCTCGTCATGTCCGGGCAACCTCACGAGGCGGGTCGGCATTTCAAGCGAGCTCAGGAGCTGCTCTCTCCCCATTCTGGCTCCCGCGAGTACCTGTACCTGCTGAACATCTCCGCGCTCGGCCAGTTGCGTTCGGGCGATGCCGTTGGCGCGCTCGCTCTCGAGGAGACGATCGCCGAGCGAGCTGAGCTCCTCGACCCGCGAGACTGGTCACTCGAGTACCTGAACGCACTCAACTTGGCACGGCTCCGCAAATACGTCGGTGATGCAGAGGCGGCCTACAGCGACTACAGGCGCGCGTTCGACGTCACCTTGGGTACCCGCTCCGACAGCGAACGCGTCTACTCGAATGTCGTGCTGGGTCGTGCCGCAGCGGCGTCGGGCCGCCTCGAAGACGCCTTCTTCTGTGCTCTGCGCGCATCGCTGCACTGGCTTTCGAGCCGCATCCCCGAGGCGATCGGCAGTCGCACGCTGGCTGCGATCCTCGCGCGGCCATGGCCCCTGACGTCGCGACCGACGATCGCGGAGGTGGCCGGTGCGCTGGAGGCTCAGCTCACCGACGCTGCGATCGCGCTCGGTCGGCCGGCGATCGTTGCCGCGGTTCACCGTGACGCTCGAGACGCGGTCCCGGCGTTCGTCGGTGGCGACCTGTCGCCGTCACACGATGTGGCACTCGATCTGCAGGCTGTCGGCACCGAGGGCATCGGCTTCCTCGTCACGGAGTGTCGCGCGCCCGCGCGGCAGGCGCCTGACGGCCGGCTCCGGCTTGGCGCGCTCACCCGAGACCTGCTCGACGCGCTGTGCCCGCGCGCGGGCATCGAGGCTGCAGGCACGATCGTCGTCGAGGAGAACCACGGCCGGGAGGTACCGACGTCTGCGGCGGAGTTGCTCGACGTGTGCATCCGCCGCGGCCTTCGTCGCATGGTGTTCTCGGATCGCGGGGTCGGGCTCGACGACGCCTGTCGGTCACGCTTGGAACGCGCTTCGCTGGTGACCCTCGGGCCGGCCGTCGCCGGGATCGACGGCGGCGACTCCGGCCGGCGAATCCGCTTCAAACGTGTCCTGGCTCCCCTCCTCTTGGGGGATGGCGAGGATCGGGTGGTGAGTCATCTCAGCGAGCGACCCTCGCTAGCAGGACTCGCCTCTCGACTGACGACCGCAGGCGCCGGCGACGACGTCGTTCGGTTGGTGAGGAAACTCGAGGCGAAGCGTGCCCTCGAGGTTCATGTAACGAGATCGGCGTGCGCCGAGGTCGGGTTGTGAACGTGCGGATGACCGACGTAGTCACAACTTTCGACCCGTTCGCATACTTCGCCGAGTTGCGGTCGGGGGGACCGGTAGTTCGCCGCGACAACGTGTGGCTGGCGCTCAGCCATCAGAGCTGCAAACGCGTCCTTCTCGACCATTCTTCGTTCTCCAGCGCGCCGCTCAATTCTGTGGACGGTGTCGCAGGGCCTCAGCTGTCGATGCTCAGCACCGATCCTCCGGTTCACGCTCGGTACAGATCGGCCACGTCTCATGCCTTCTCCCATAGCCGAGTGATGGCGATGCACCCGACGTTCACCCGGACAGCACGGTCGCTGACTCGGACGCTGGGGGAAGGGCCGGAGCTCGAAGTGATGGCCGGCCTCGCCGAGCCCCTCGCGCGGGCAGCCATCGCCGCGATGGTCGGCGTCCCAGAGGCCGACCGAGCGAGCTTCACCCGATGGTGCCCCGCCGTCATGGCTGTCGCCGGCCGGGGGACGCGACCGCAGGCGACGGCTGAGGACGAGACGGCAGTCGGCGAGTTGAAGGAGTACCTGCGCCATGCCCTTCGAAGCAACACGGTCCACCCGGACCTGCTCCTCGGCGCGCTCGGGGCGGACCAGCGTGAAGGGCGCATCACCGAGGACGAGGCTGTGTCGATCGCAGTTGCAGTGCTCGTCGGAGGGATCGGGACGACTGCTCACTTGATCGGCAACGCCCTCGTTGCTTTGCTCGAACACGAGGCGGTGTACGACGCCGTTCTCATCGACCGCGGGCTCATGCCTCGAGCCCTTGACGAGACAGCGCGCCACTCACCTCCGGTGCTGGCCATACCTCGCTGGTCCCGAAGTGACACCGTCCTCGAAGGCCAGACGATCCGTGCCGGATCGGTCGTGCTCGCAGTCATCGGCTCCGCGAACCGGGCCCCCGACGTCTTCTCCGAAGGATGGCGCTTCGACATCCATCGTCGCGGCGCACCGGGCCTTGCGTTCGGCCACGGCGCTCATGGCTGCCCGGGGAGGGGAATGGTGCTCGACGTCGCCCGCACCGCGCTCGAGGCCTTGCTGGATCGGTATCCGACGCTGACACCCGCGGCCGGCGCTTGGGTGAAGCGAGAAGCCTCACTCTTCGTCTACGGGCCGAAGACGGCGCACGTCCGTGTGGGAGAAAGGCGACCCTAGTCGGGCCGGGACATGGGCGCGTCGCCTGACGAGGTAGTAGCGCTGCTGCCGAGCGCGAACTCGCCCACGGAAGTCTCCTCGTAGTACCTGGTGCCGACCGCCGCGGCGAACGCGTCCGAATCTCCGCCGCCGATGCCACAGGCTGCCAGTCCCATCGCGGTCGCCACGAGGTACATCTGCTGATACAGAACGCCCACGTGTTTGAGGATGAGGGCATAGGCCATGCTCTCGTACTTCCTTGACACCCGCTGGAAACGCGCCGCGACCACGATGAGCACCTGCGGAACGGCCGGGACCTTCATGGCGGCGGCAGCCTCCCGGAGGAGCAACTCGACGCCGGCGGTGCGCCCGCAGACCGGGTACAGGACGTGCTCATCGGGCGCGTACTGGTGTATCCCGTCCGCGACGCCCTCGCAGCGGTCGATGACTGCGTAGAGCGTCAGCTCTGAGCTCGCGCCGCCACTCGGGTAGGGATAGAAGGCAAGCTGCCCGTGTTCCGTTTCCTCGAGGTGGCGCAATCGTGCTACTCGGTAGAGGAACTCACCGAGTTGGAGCGCTGTGATGGGCTCGGGCCCGTGGACTCGCACCGAGCTTCGGCGCTCGATCACGGTTGTCAGCGTGCTGTCGAGTGCAGCCAGACGGTCCAGGTCCGGGCGGTAAAGATCCAAGCCTTTCACGCGTGGGGGCGGCTTCACAGCGGGCGACGGCGGCAGTGAGCCGGCGAGGCGGTACGTGCCACCGTACGGCCTATCGTGGCGACCACGGCGACTTCGGGTGTGAAAGAGCAGGTCGTGGGCCTCCCAAGAACACAGAGCTGGGTCGGCCTCCTCCGTCGTCCGCCCGTCTTCGTCCACCTCGGTGAGAGCGGCCAAACCGAGCAGCAGTCGTCCCGTGGCGACCGCCGCTTCCTCGCTGATGCCTGGGAGCTCGTCGACCAGCCCGCTCGGCGTCGCACCGAAGGCGAATCGCGCGATGATGGCCGCCCCCCGCCAATCGTGGAGAACGAGTCGGCAGCGGGCCAACGGCGTCTCGAGGACGAGCCTCGTCGAGTCACGGCGAAGATACGCGAAACGCGAGAGCACATAACGCACGTCGGGACTGGGTGCGTGCTCGAGGAACCCAGGAGACGCGGCAACCGGTTCCACCGTGGCAAGGGGTCTCTCGTCCACCACGAGCGTCCGGGACAGTGCCCCGACGGCATCGAGTCGTTGTAGGCAAAAGTGGAGAACCGGCAGCGCGCCGTCGCCGTCGACCCGGCGCACAGCGTTCTCGAGCGTCCACTCGTCGGACCCCGGCTCGTCGAGCATACGGATTGCCTCGCATACGCCGGGCGTCATGCCCGCCAGCGCGACGGCGCCGAGGGGACCTTGCACTTCCACTCGATCGTCAGCGCGCGGGACGGCAGACACGCCTGGACGAAACCCGATCCGAACGTCAGAAGAAGATAGGTATCGGATTGAGCTCATCCTCGTCCAGGGGCCGTTCCAGCCAGCCGAGCTGCACGGGCACGTCGTACAGTCGACCAGGAGCGAGCCGGGCCCAGAAGTGCCGCATTCCCGGCACAACCACCTTCACGACGGGCAGTCCAATGTCCGGTCGGGTCTGGTCCAGCACGAGGGCCTCCAGGCCGTGGCGCTCCAAGAGCCGAGTACAAGTGAGGACATCCTCGCGCAGGTCGTCGCTCGACAGATCCGGGAAGTCGGCGGCCGTTCGAGGCGCGTCCTGACAAGGAGTGAGGTAGGGCTGGTTCTCGAGGGTCGCTGTCGACCACCAGTCGAGAGCGTCCGGGTCGAACGCGAGGATCTCGTCGCGGTTGTCACCAGCTCGGTCGAATGCAACGAGGAATTGATTGACCTCGGTGAGAGCCCGCAGGATGGCGAGCCTGGCCTCGAAGTGAGCGCCGAATCCGACCACGACCTGCTCGTCGCTCGAGCCAACTCTTCGCGAGACGGCCGCGAAGGCGGGTATGCCGATGTCAGTCGTGATGTCCAGCACCCAGAACGCGCGACCTCGTCTCTCGAGGCACTCCGCCAACTGGGAGAAGTACGGCTCGTCGAAGCTCGACAAGTCGACCGGAGGCCGGTTGACCCGACTGAACCACCACAGCGCTACGCTGTCGCGCTCGACGACTTCCATGAACCCTTGGAGAATGGCCTCTTCGAGGGTGTTCCCGGCAGCGTTGCCGTTGGAATCAGCCCATGCGAAGCCGGAGCCGTAGCGGACGTCCACGCCGTGAACGTCGTTGTAGCCGTAGAACAGGTAAGCGGTGGGCAGATATTTGAAGCTCCGCTCGGTCAGCGACCACAGAGGTGTCCAGTCGACCTCCTCTCGCTCGTCGAACGGAGCTGGAACGAATTGGTATCTCCGGTCCCGCCGGTTCAACGACGCGCGATCCCGGTACTGGGCGTCGCTGTACAGCATGCAGTCGTTCGGCCGCAGGGCGGCTTTGCCCATCCTGACGAAGGATGAGCGACGGCGCGGCTCGTCGCCTCGATACACCCCGGAGTATCGCTCGAGTGCCTCGCACATAGCGCTTGCCTTCGCCTGCGCATCAGTCGTGCCTTTCCCGCCGCTGTGCGAGCGAAGGCTCTTCCGCAGCAGCGAGATGCTCTGGTAGCCGATCGCGAGGTTGTGACCCGCGGAGTAAGCGTGAAGCACATCGTCACCGACGCCGGTCATCCGTCTGACTCCGGTGATCGCGCCGGTCACCGGGCTTACGTGCCGTTCGTACCGGCGAATGGTTTCCTCAGGCGAGCACGTTCTGTGGCCGCCGTCGGCGGTGAAGGCCTTGGGGCGGGACGTCAGGACCAACGGCGCCGGCGGGGCGTAGGGGTTTCCAGGTTCACCACATGTCTGGCACTGCGGGCGCTTCGTGACCCCGTGACGCTCGGTCTCCCACGAGAGCGTGTCGAGGGTCAGCACGCTGCCCACGACGCCGGCGCGTCCCGTGACGATCCACTTCGCCGCCTCCGTGGCCGCGATCTGAATCGCCGCATTCGCCGTTGTGACGAGGGCGGCGCGCGAGGTCACGAGAGGGAACCCCCGCCCCTGACGCTGCAGAACGAAGCGATCGATCGGGCGGTTGTGTCGCAAGCGTTCCGCAAGGCATTCCCAGCACGCGCTCTGGCCGGGGTCGACCAACGGGCCGATCCACGGCTTCGTTCCGACCGGCTTGACGAGCAGGAACGGCGTGCCCGAGCTGAGAGCCCGCTCGTTGACACCGGCGAGCGTTTCCCGAAGGTAATCGTCGGTGAGCACGATGTTCAGCGTCGGCTCGTCGCGCACGACGTCGACACCAAAGGACTTCAGAGCGCCGCCAACCGCTCGAGTCCATTCCTCAGAGATCGTTCCGCAGGCAACAACGCCTGGTCGGAATCCCGCCAGCCGGCGAGCAGCCTCCTCGCCGGTCACATCCAACCTCTCCCAGAACGCGGCCGACTCGGCCGGCACGTTGTCGGCCGAGCCGACGAGGTACCCGCTCCGCTCGAGCTCCGAGAGTGCGTAGTGGACCTCTGCGGCGCTGACCGTACCTGCAAGAAGCGCGACGATCTCGTCGTCGGTTCGATGCCCATCGATCAGGGCGGCCACAAGCTCGACCGAGCGACCCGTGAGGAGCCGATAGGACGACTCGGTGATGAGAAAGACTCCGACTGAGTCGACAACCTCGACCACGAATGAAGACCCGAAGCAGGGCCTGCGCGTGAACGTGTTCGTCTCGGGGCTCCATTGCGACGATAGGTGGACCGACCTCATACCGGGTTAGTCACCAAAGGCACCACACGAGACGCGTGGCCCAGACGGTGAGCTGGTCGCGCTCGACGCGGAGCCAGCGGATCGATTCGCGGCAGACCCCAACGCCGAGCGTATCTGCGCGGGGATCGTGCCTACTCAGCAGCAGCAGCAGATGCTGCAGCAGATGGTGACGCCGTCGCTGTCTCCTACCGCGAGCGCCTCGTCGCTCACACCCGCAGGCTTTTGCGGGATTGTGAGCGTGTAGACGGGCGCATTGTTCACGTTCTCGACCGACCAGGCTACGTCCCCGCTCGTGCCCTGCACGATTTTCACATCCATCCCGTCGGGCGGGTCGAGGTCGAACTGACCCAACGCCTCCTTCGGGTTGGACAACAAGAGGCTTTCAAACGCCGGGTCACTCCACGCCTTGCCAATCACCCGCGGCATCGTGGTTTGCCACTTGTCAACCTCACTCATCGCTAGCCTCCTCTATCAACTTCCGTCAGTTGAGATGAACCTCTAGCTGTCGGTCCCTGCTTCCACTCGGCACATCCAAGCGCGGTCGCGGCCGCACTATAGTCTACTACCGAGACGCTTAAGTCAACGATGGATGGGGACCTCTGACGCGAGGAGCAACCCGCCGGTCCGCGTTCCGCGAGCCTCGCTGACTCGCAGGCGTCAGCCGTCGCAGGCGACTGCGATCTCGAGGGCTGTGCAGATCAGGCGCATCCGTTCGTCGCTGAGTCGGCCGAGCCGCTCGACAAGCGTCGCGAGCGAGACGCTCTCGACCGAATCGAGGTTCACGACCGAGGTGCGTGGCACGGGGTCGTTGTCGGGCTCCAGCGGCACCTCGCTCGGAATGCCGCGGATGGTCGTTGTGCACGGCGCGATCAGGGTGCGGCGAAGGCGCGGGATCGCCGCGTCCCGAGACAGCACCACGACGGGCCGGCGGCCGGCTTCCGGGAGCTCGCACCACCAGACTTCTCCGCGCATCGGAAGCGCGTTCACGACGAGCCGGCGGCCGCGCGGAACGACGCCAGGTCGCCCCACTCGTCGTCGGCGTCGAGCGGAAGGCGGTCGTAGGCGGCGTAGGCCGCGTCGATCTCCAGCGCGCGGTTGCGAGCGAGGAGAGCGCCGAGTGCCTCGTCGATGAGGGCGGAGTCGATCAGCCCAGGCCGCGTCTCTCGGGCTGCGCGCAGCAGCTGCTCGTCGACGGTCGTGCTGATCCTGACGCGCGCCATGCCATTGTTATACCACAAATGTGGCATAGCCGGCGCGCTGACGTCGCGCAAACCGCGGCGAGGTTAGGGCGCGGTTGCGGCGAGCGCTTGTGCGAACTCGCCGGCCGTCTCGACGATCAGGTCGTCGTCGGTGACGAGACGCGTGCCGGTCGCCTCGGCAAGGGCGATATATGCCCCGTCGTACGCCGTGAGACCGCGCGCCGTCCAGTATGCGATGCGCGCGAGGTCCGGCTCGCTCAGTTCGAAGCCGAGATCGTCGAGGGCGGTGGCAAGCTGGAGGAGCGCGGGCTCGCCCCATTGCCAGCGTCGACCTGCGACGTTGACGATCTCGAGCCTCAGCAGCGGCGGTGCGAAGACGATGAGCTCACCCGCCTCGAACGCTGCACGCAGAGCGCGCGCTGAGTCGACGTGGCGCTCGCCCTCGGAGCGGAACCACTTGATGACGACCGAGGCATCGAGAACGAACTCGATCACCGCGCGTCGCGTTCCGCCCGGATCGCGAGTGTCGAGTCGTCGGCAGGGCCTCCCGCGAAGAGCTCGTCGAGCCGCGTAAGCGCGCGTTGCGCCGTCCGACTCGCACCGGGGCCCTCCGAACGAGCGGCGTCTCGTTGGGCAAGCTCGGCGAGATATGCGCTCCGAGAGAGGCCGCGCGCCTTGGCGATCCGATCGATGCGACGCAGGAGGCCGTCGTTCAGCGATACGAGTATCCGGCGTGTCAAGCGAGACCAGCGGCGAGCGAGCGCGGCGTCTGGGGCACCGGCCGAGCATGCACGTCACCGCGCCCGCGCGGGCTGACCGCTGCCGTCAGTTGTCGTCCACAGCCGCGGCGAGCGCCGGAATGTGACGGTGCTCTGTTCCGCAACACCCGCCGAAGACATTCAGCCCGGGGAGCGTGCTCCGGAGTGACGCGACGTGTTCTGCGGCTCGTGGTAGCGCTGCGCCTCCTCGGTTCGGTCGGCCCGCGCGGCGACGGCTACGTCGCCGACCTTCTGACCGCGTCCTCCCGGCTCACGATCCGGCGTCATTTCCGAGGGACGAGATTCTCCAAATCCAGCGCGTACCATCCCTCGTACGTCGAGAAAGAGGGACGGGATCTCGCAGGCACATCGGATCGTCGCCGTCGTCACGCTGCTCGCGACCTCGCTCGTCCCGTCTGGTGCGAGTGGCGCGGCGCCGAGCCCTGCGCTCCTGAAGCAGCTCGAGCACGGCGGCTACGTGCTGGTGCTCCGCCACGCGATCACCGACCAGTCGAAGCAGGACGAGGATCCGGTCGATCTCGCCGACTGCTCCACGCAGCGGATGCTGTCGAGCGAGGGCCGCGCGCAGGCCCGCGCGATCGGCCGCGCCGCGAGGCGCCTCGACATCCCGATCGGGACGGTCCTCACGAGCCGCTTCTGCCGGACGCGCGAGACGGCACGGCTCGCGTTCGGCCGTGGCACGGTCTCACCGGCGCTCCTGAACACGATCGCGTCGGTTCACGACGCCCGCTGGCGCTCGCAAATCGCTGCCGCTCGTCGCCTCTTCGGGACGCGGCCGGCGCCGGGGAAGAACACGGTGCTCGTCACGCACGGCGTCGTCGTCACGGACACCACGGGGCTCGACGTCGACGAGGGCGAGATGCTCGTCTTTCGCCCGCTCGGGAGCAGCCGCTTCCACCTCGTCGGGCGGATCTCGGCCGACGCGTGGAACGATCTCCGCAAGCCCGCCTCCGCCTCTGCGCTGCGCGTCACCGAGTACGACGTGCCGGCCGGCTCCGGGCCGCACGACGTCGCGCCCGCCGGCGACGAGACCGTGTGGTACACGGCGCAGGCGTCCGGCAAGCTCGGCCGCCTCGACCCCGCGACGCGAAAGGTCACGGAGGTGCCGCTCGGGGACGGCTCCGCGCCGCACGGCGTCATCGTCGGCCCCGACGGCGCCGCCTGGGTCACCGACGGCGGACTGAACGCGATCGTTCGGGTCGACGACGAGTCGCTCCTCGTGAAGCGGTACCCGCTGCTCGCCTCGACCGGGTACGCGAACCTCAACACCGCCACGTTCGACCGCCGCGGCCGCCTCTGGTTCACCGGGCAGAGCGGCGTCTACGGCCGCCTCGACCCGCGCATGGGCTCGCTACGCGTGTTCCGCGCGCCGGGCGGGCCGGGCCCGTACGGGATTGCGACGACGCCGGGCGGTCAGGTCTGGTACGCGTCCCTCGCCGGCAGCCACATCGCGCGAGTCGATCTCACGACGGGCAGGTCGACGATCGTCCGGCCGCCGACCGCCGGGCAGGGCGCCCGCCGCATCTGGTCGGACTCGCACGGCCGGCTTTGGGTGAGCGAATGGAACGCCGGCCGCGTCGCCCGCTACGAGCCGTCCACTCGCCGGTGGCGCGAGTGGAAGCTGCCCGGGAGTGCGCAGCCGTACGCCGTCTACGTCGACGACCGCGACGTCGTCTGGCTGACCGACTTCGGCGCGAGCGCGATCGTGCGGTTCGACCCCGCGAAGCAGCGATTCGTTCAATTCCGACTGCGCACAGGCGCGAACGTGCGGCAGCTCCTCGGGCGTCCCGGGATCGTCTGGGGAGCCGAGTCCGGCGCCGACCGGCTCGTGTCGATCTCGTCGCGGTAGCAGCCCGCCCGGTTCGACGGCTAGAGACGCGTCGCCGTTCGTCGTCGCGGTGTCTGGTCGTTCGCCGACAGCAGCGCGACGACGTGTTCGAGGAGCTTCCACATCACGTCCGGGTTGGCGCGTGCGAAGTCGCGGAAGTCCCAGAACCGAATCTCCAGGCAGCGCATCGGCGTCTGCGCGGTCACTGACGCGGAGCGTTCCTGCCTCGTGATGAGAGCGAGCTCACCGAAATGGTCGCCGGGACCGAGGTGCGCGACCTCCTTCCCGCCGATCGTCACAGCCGCCTCTCCCTCCGCCACCACGAAGAAGCCCACGCCGCTCATCAAGCCTTCCTTCACGATGGTGGTCCCGGCATTGACCTGCCGCTCGCGGCAGAGGCGTGCGAGCTTCCGCCGTTGGCGATCGTTGAGGCTGCCGAAGAGCGGGACGCGTTTCAGGTCGTCGGCGACTGACGGCACGGGTCGATGCTACTCGTTGCTACAGACGCGCCAGCCGCTCGCGCGACGCGCGCTCGAGCTGCTCGCCGAAGGCCGGCGCGTCCTTCATCAACCGGATGACGAGCACCCAGTCGAGCACGAGAAGGCGCGTGGGCTCCGTCGCCGTGACGGTCGCCGTGCGCGTGCGCGCGAAGCCGGCACCCCACTCGATCGCCGCGAGCTCACCGAAGAAGTCGCCCGGGCCGAGGGTCGACAGCACGCGACCGTCCGCGGTGACCTCGACTTTCCCGTCGAGGACCACGTAGAGGTCGCGGCTGACCTGCCATTGCTCGACGACCGGCTCGCCCGGCGACGCCACGTGCTCATGCGCGTCGTGGAGCACGCGCTCGGCCCGCGTATCGTCGAGCGTTGCGAAGAGCGTCAGCGAGCGAAGCGCCTCCGCGTCCAGGTCCGGGCGTCCGAGCCAGCCGGCTTCGAGTGCCGGGTAGCTCACGCGCACGTCCGCCATCTGCCCGCCGGTCGCAACCGGCAGCGTCGCCGCGAG
>Ga0075423_10003168_pt1 | contig 15134 bp, 11 predicted proteins | sample SoiMethybrSBSTD2_FD_80114 | JGI IMG/M metagenome (GOLD analysis project Ga0075423, IMG submission 80114) | Bulk soil microbial communities from a Populus tree surrounding site in Tennessee, USA - Soil MetaG P. TD hybrid SBSTD2 | ecosystem: Environmental > Terrestrial > Soil > Tree plantation...
AGGAACGCCTTCCAGTCGGGTGAGCCCTTCACGTTTGCCTGGCAGATGGAGCTGATCCAGCGATCTTCACCGAAACGGGAATCTCGCTTTGCGATCGGCCCGCAGTCGTAGCTCTTGCTGACGAAGTTGTCTACGCGCTTGTCCGCTGCTGCCGGCGACGATTCATAGTACTGATCCCAAAACAGCATCAACTTGCCGGAGACGTTCTCGCCATTCTGCCGGATGATGACCAGGTATTGGGGGTTTCCGAATCCGGAATACCAGATGCGTACTTCGCGCTCGCCTTTCCGGAGATCGGTTTTGGCGAGCGGTTGCAGTCCGGCGGTAGTCACAGCGGCGTCCTTCGTCTCGAAGATCGCGGTGCTGACTGGGCCGCTGTCTGCAGATGCGAAACCGGCCTGCTGAGCGAGTGCGGGCGTTGCCGCGGCAACCAGCAGAGCGGCTGGGAACATGAGTCGGCTCATGCCTATATGACGGTAGCAGGCACGATGAGGTCACATTCTTTGGAGCCTTTTGCTGCAGGGCTGTAAATCTTTGTGATATCTACGCTTACGGTGTGAACAAGCCGCTCAAAAACGGCTGTTCTTTACCGTTAATGCCCGCAATCAGGCTACAACTGCCGGCCAAATACCTGGCAGTAATACAGGCCACCGGTCGCCGATCGGGCAACTGCAATTCCGGTCTCAACTACGCCGGCATCGAGAATGTTTTGGCGATGCCCGCGCGAATTCATCCAGCCCTCGACGACGGTCTCGGCGTTGGGATAACCGAGAGCAACGTTTTCTGCGATGCGCCCAAAAGTGTAGCCCACATACCGCGCGCGATCGCCCAACGTCGGGAGCGTCGCATTCGGAAGAACGTGCGCCATTTTCTGGTAGTAAGCCATGTTCTGCGCCTGGATTCTCGCCATCTGGTTCAACTTCGCGCTGAACACCAGCGATCGTAGGCCTTGATGTCCGCGCTCGGCGTTGATCAGATCGAAGATGCGAGCCTCCGTGGCGCCAGCAGCCGTTCCGGTGGCTCGGACTTCAGTCGTGGATGGCGTGGCGCGAGTTTCGGCTGCCGATGATCCGGCCGACGTGACCGGGTACGCGCACGCGAGCTCGAGGAGCGAGCAACCAGCAAGCAGAAACGGCAAAATCCGCATGCAGTTTATATCGCCCGGTCAAAGAGTTCGTTCCAGGGCGCTCCTCACTCGAGTCGGATCGAGGGGCGTTCTGCGCGCGGTGAAGACACGTAGCCAGCGAGCGCTCTCATAGAGCTCCTCAGACAGCGTCGGAAGGTTGATGGTGCCGATCCAGCCTTCCCCTGTTAGACGCTCTACGTCGCCGCTTCGGCGCAGCACCGGGATATCCAACCCCAGCATCTGGGTTTTCTGTGGGTAGTCGAGGAGCAACTCCCCGTCGCCGAGTCCGCACTGCTTCGCCAGCTCTGACTCGGCGTTTGCTACACGCGTGCGATCCGTCGCAATCCACTCCAGTCTTTCACCATCGAGCTCCGCGGCTGGCCACTCTACCGCGCGCTTATAGAGACGACGCTCCTTGAGCGCCATGAGCAGCCTCGTTGGATTCGCGCTCTCGAGGCGGTGCATTAAACCTTCGTCAGTGTAAGTCGCGAGCGACTGAACGTCGACAAAGCCCGCTTTCACCGCATCCTCAACCAGTCGCTTGTACATCGCTGTCGCGCTCCTTACAGCATGGTGCCAGTACACGTTTCGGTACATCTGGTACTTCGCGAATAGAAGCGACTCCAGCGCAGACAACGCTTTTTCTCGGACTCCAAGAGTTGGCCTGCCTGTTTCCGGGTCGTCTACGATTACCATCGAGTTTGTCAGGCGATCGACGTCGATCTCACCGTAAGGCACGCCGCACATGAACGCGTCCCGCTTGAGGTATTCGATTTTGTCGAGATCGAGAGAGCCCGAGATCAGACCCTGCAACGCGCTGGCGCTTTTGCCGCGAATGAGATCGAATACAGCACCCGGCGCGTCGCTACCGATGTGCGTTTCCAGCAGTGACGCGACATTGCCCTCGGTGACAAGTGCGCGTGCGACATCCTCGTGGTGCAGCGCACCGATCTCCTCCAGCGCGTGCGAGAACGGATAATGTCCGACATCATGCAGCAGTGCGGCGGATCGTACTGTCGCCTGTTCCTTCTCGCTGATCGCGATCGACTCATCCGACTCGCAAAGGAGTGCGAGCGTGCGTCGCGCCAGATGATGGGTGCCTAGCGCGTGCTCGAAACGCGAGTGTGTGGCGCCAGGATAGACCAGATATGTCCAGCCAAGCTGCCGGACGTAGCGAAGTCTCTGGAAGACTTCGGTGTCCACGAGCTTCAGGGTCAGCTCGTCGACACGAATGTTGTTCCAGACGGGGTCGCGCAGAATCTCGAAGCGGACCGACCGTCTCTTCGTCAGATGCGGATCAGACTTTCGGGCCGGCGTTTCTGATCGCCGCGTCGACGGTTCCAAACTTGGCGAAGTTCTCGCGAAACATCGCGGCCAACTTCGTCGCCTGCTCGTCGTACGCCCGCGGGTCATCCCACGTTGCGCGTGGGTTCAGCAATTCGGCGGGCATACCGGGAATCTCGGTCGGCACCGCGAGACCGAAGATTTCGTCGTGCTGCGTCGTCACCTTGTCGAGCTTTCCCGCGAGTGCAGCGTTAACCGTTGCTCGCGTATAGCCGAGTTTTATCCGCTTTCCCTTTCCGTATGGGCCGCCGGTCCACCCCGTGTTTATCAGCCAGACATTCGACCGATGCGTGCCCAGCAGTTGGCCGAGTAGCCGGGCGTACTTTATCGGCGGCCAGACGAGGAACGCAGCGCCGAAGCATGCGCTGAAAGTCGGTTGCGGCTCTTTTACTCCGCGCTCAGTGCCGGCGACTTTCGCCGTATAGCCGGAAAGGAAATAGTACATCGCCTGGTTAGGCGTCAGTTTGGCGATCGGTGGCAGCACCCCAAACGCGTCGGCGGTTAGAAAGATGATGTTGCTTGGATGGCCGCCGCGGCCGCCCGCGACATAGTTCCGGATGTAGTGCAGCGGATACGACGCGCGCGTGTTCTCGGTGATCGATGAATCCGCGAACTGCACTTTCTTCGTCGCCGGATCCAGCACCACGTTCTCGAGAACGGTTCCGAACATCTGGGTGGTGCGATAGATGTCCGGCTCACTCTCCGGCGAGAGGTTGATAACCTTGGCGTAGCATCCGCCTTCGAAATTGAAGATCCCTTCAGCAGACCAGCCGTGCTCGTCGTCACCGATGAGTCCGCGGTGCGGATCTGCCGACAGCGTGGTCTTCCCGGTGCCGGACAAGCCAAAGAAAAGGGCAGTCTCGCCGTTGCTCCCGACGTTCGCGGAGCAATGCATTGGAAAGACGCCTTCTTTCGGCAGCAAATAATTCATCACAGTGAACATCGCCTTCTTCAGCTCGCCGGCGTACCGAGTTCCGCCAATGAGGATCGTACGTTCCACGATGTTGAGCACGATGAAGGTGCTGCTCTTGGTGCCGTGCCTTCTCGGATCCGCCTGGAATTCCGGAGCGTGCAGGACTGTGAAATTCGCATCGAACGTCGGCAAGTCGCTGAGCTCGGGGCGGATGAACATGTTCCGTACGAACGCCATGTGCCACGCGTTCGGCGAGATGTAGCGAACCGACAACCGATATGCCGGGTCGGCGCCACAATACAAATCCTGCACGAACAACTCGGCCTGGCCATCGAGGTAGTCGCTGACGTCGCAGCGGAGAGTGTCGTACTGGCCTACTGAAAGCGGTTGGTTGACCTTGCCCCAGTCGACGTCCTTCTCCGAGGTAGGTTCCTTGACGACGAACTTGTCGTTCGGCGATCGGCCGGTATGGGGTGCGGTAACGGCGACGAACGGACCCATATCGGCAAATTCACCTTCATTACGCCGCGCCGCCGCCTGAAAAAGCTCGGGCGCAATCAAATTCCAGTGGACGACGCCGCGCGGCCTGAGTCCCTGTCGGCCCAGATCTATGCGGCCCTCGTTCGCAAAAGTCTTTCGTTGCGGCTTGATCTCTGTTGCCATTTACGACCCTTTCCTCTCGGTCATCCGCTGCTGCGCGTCGATGACGGCGACCGCAGCCATGTTCACGATATCCTGGACGTCAGCGCCCTGTTCCAGTACGTGAACGGGAAGATTCATACCCAGCAGGATTGGGCCGATTTTCGTCGCACCGCCGAGGTGGTGCAACAACTTGTAGGCAATGTTCCCCGCACTCAGATTCGGAAAAATCAACACGTTTGCCCGTTCTTTCAGCACGCTGAAAGAGTACCCGGAGCGGAGAATCTGCTCGTCCATCGCGGTATCCGCCTGCATCTCGCCATCCACTATCAGCGCCGGATCGCGCTTTCTCAGAATCGCGACAGCTTTCGCCACTTTCTCCGCCTCCGGATGTCGAACGGATCCGAAGTTGGAGAATGACAGCATCGCGATCTTTGGATCGATGCCGAAAGTGCGAACGATCCGGCCCGCGGAGTATGCAATCTGCGCCAACTGCTCGGCCGTCGGATCGATGTTGACCGTCGTGTCTCCACAGAAGATAACGTGCTTCTCGAACACGAGCATGTAGAGGCCGCTGACGATCTCTGCTTTCGGATGAGGCCCGATGACCTGCAACGCGGGGCGAATCGTCTCGGGATAGTGCATCCCAACGCCTGAAAGCAGCGCGTCAGCATCGTGGCAGGCGACCATCACCGAGCCGAAGTAATTGGTGTTGAAGAGGAGCTGGTGAGCTTCTCCGTGGCTGAGACCCTTTCTCTGGCGGCGCTGCCACAAGTAGTCGGCGTACTTGTCGCGCTTGTCGCACGTTGCGGGATCAACGATCGCGATATCGCGCAAAGAGATGTGGTTGTCGGCGGCGAGACGCTCGATTACGGGACGTTGACCGAGCAGAATCGGCGAGGCAATGCCTTCGTCGAGGAGCTGGCGTGCCGCGCGCATTATTTTCGGCTCCTCGCCTTCGGGGAAGACGATGCGCTTTGGATCGCCGCACGCGCGATTGATGATTCCGCGCATGATTCCGCGCGCACGACCGAGTCGGGCCTCCAACTGCTCGCGATAGTTTTCGAGGTCGATCATCTCCTTGGCCACGCCAGAGGCGACCGCGGCCCACGCTACAGCGGGCGCGACCCAAAGGAGGACGCGCGGATCGAACGGGAAGGGAATGAGATAGTCGGGGCCGAATTTCACCGAGCGCAGGCCGTACAGTCGCGACACACTCTCCGGCACATCTTCTTTTGCGAGCGCTGCCAGTGCGCGTGTCGCCGCCATCTTCATCTCTTCGTTCACCTGCGTTGCCCGCGCATCGACGGCTCCGCGGAAGATGAACGGGAAGCCAAGAACGTTGTTGACCTGATTCGGGTAATCGCTGCGACCGGTAGCAATGATTGCGTCGCTGCGCACTGCTCTCACCTGATCGGGCAGAATCTCCGGCTCGGGGTTCGCCAGCGCGAAAACGATCGGCTTCTTCGCCATCCTGGCGACCATTTCACCCGTGATCGCTCCGGCTACCGACAGTCCGACGAATACGTCGGCACCAACCATTGCGTCGGCAATGCTACGCGCTTTGGTCTCGTGCGCGAACCTCGCTTTGTACGGATCCATATCGCCGGGTCGCCCTGCGTAGACGACACCCTGACGGTCAGTGAGGAGGATATTCTGACGTGGCACGCCCAGCCTCACGTAATGCTCGGCGGTTGAAATAGCGGCGGCGCCCGCGCCGGAGAAAACCACTTTGATCTTCTCGATTTTCTTACCGACAATCTCCAGCGCGTTGAGCAATGCAGCGCCGGAGATGATGGCGGTGCCGTGCTGATCGTCGTGGAAGACCGGGATCTTCATCGTCTTCCGCAGCGTCTCCTCGATGTAGAAACAGTCGGGTGCGCGAATGTCTTCGAGGTTTATCCCACCGACGGTGGGTTCGAGCAGCTGGCAGAAACGGATGACGTCGTCCGGATTTTCCGAACCGACTTCGAGGTCGAAGACATCGAGATCGGCGAATTGCTTGAAGAGGTTGCCCTTTCCTTCCATGACCGGCTTGCCTGCGAGCGCGCCGATGTTTCCGAGGCCAAGCACCGCCGTACCGTTGGTCACGACAGCAATCAGGTTCCCTTTAGCCGTGTATCGATAGGCGTCCTCGGGGTTTGCCTTGATCTCGAGACAGGGGAGGGCTACTCCCGGAGAGTAGGCGAGGGCCAGGTCGCGCTGGTTGTTGAGCGGCTTGGTTGGGACTACGGCGACCTTACCAGGCCGACCGCTGGCGTGGTAATCGAGGGCGTCTTCACGCTTCATGGAACGTGGAAAAATGCCATAGGCACAATCCAAGTGCTACCCTTTTGATCGGTGTCGGGTACTTTAAGTACAGAAATGATGCGCGGTTACCTGCTGAATCGACGGTCTGAAAGACTTTGGCGTCTGCTCGCGGTTCTGCTGGTCGTGATCGGCCAGCTGGGAATCGTTAGCGCGACGCTGACGCTGGCTCGCGATGAGTCGAGCGCCATCTCGCATACCGAGGAAAGTGGGACCAATCTGCATCACGGGCACAACGAAGCGACTTGTCCGTCGTGCGCGCTGCTGTCGATGCAGACAGCCGTCAACCACGCCCCGCCGCCGCTGGACATTCTCGCGGTTCAGCACGTCGTCTTCGCGCGTCTGGCGCTTCAGCGTCTAGCCACTCCACAACTCCTACCAAACTCCTGCCGGCCCCCTCCCTCCGAAGAAGTCTGATCAACTGGCTGTAGTCAGTCTCACACTTCCAAGGGAGGAACATGTACATCAAGCAGACGTTCAGCGCGCTCGCGCTTCTGGTCTGCAGTGCACTGCCGGCAATGAGCGGCGCGCAGGTGCCGGTGCCAAAGTCAAAGCAGGACTCGATCGCTCGCGCGGATAGCATCGCGCGAGCTGACTCGATCGCGCTCGTCAAACAGCTCGAGAAGGAGTTGGGCGCGCAAAACGCCGATACATCCGCAGCTCCATCGCGCGCGCAAGGTCCGGCCGCGACTGGCAGCTACATGAACATCGGATTCGTCGCACTCACCGATGCCGGGTGGTCGACGGCGCACGACATTGGAAAAATCGAGCGCGGCGATCACGATCCAAAAGTGAATGGGTTCACGATTCCCAACGCCGAGATATCGCTCGACGGAAACGTTGATCCGTACTTCAAAGGCTTCAGCAACATCGTTCTCAAGATCGATTCCGCCGGCAACAGCGGGATCGAGCTCGAGGAGGCGTACGGTCTCACGACGTCGCTGCCGTGGAATCTCCAGCTGAAGTTCGGGCAGTTCTTCGCCGAGTTTGGCAGGCAGAACCCACAGCACCCACACTCGTGGGCGTTCATTGATGCACCGCTGGTGCTGACGCGAATGTTCGGGCCCGATGGTTTACGCAGTCAGGGCGTACGACTCTCGTGGCTGCTGCCGACGCCCTTCTACACGGAGGCGCTGGTCGCCGTGATGAATGCGACGGGTGAGACCGCAACCAGTTTTCGCTCACCCGAGTCATCGGACATCCACGGCGGAGTTATCGACGATCGCCCCGTCAGCAATGGATTCTCGGATTTGCTGATCGTGCCGAGGCTCAATACATCGTTCGATCTGACCGAGACGCAGACCGTGGTGCTCGGTGTATCCGGAGCGTTCGGGCCCAATAATTCGGGACCTTCCGCGACGACACAGATCTACGGAGCGGATCTCTATTGGAAGTGGAAGGCGGCCACCGCGCAGGCGGGATTCCCGTTCCTGTCGTTACAAACCGAGGCGATGTGGCGGCACTACGACGCGGCACAACGCCTTGCGAAAGACGAGCTCCTCGTCACGCTGCCGAGTGAAGTGCTAAAGGATCGCGGTGCGTATGCGCAGGTGTTGTGGGGTATCAAACCGCGCATTGTTGCGGGACTGCGCGGCGAATTCGAGCACGGCAACCCGGGTTCCTTTGCGACGGATTTGCGCGGGGACCAAACGCGGTGGTCTCCAAATCTGACCTGGTACCCGACCGAGTTTTCCAGAGTCGGCGTGCAGTACAACTATGACAATCGCAAGGCAATTGGCACCGATCATTCACTGTGGTTGCAGCTCCAGTTCCTTATCGGAGCCCACGCCGCACACAAGTTCTAATCCATCAACCAACATATGAAAACGAATATGATCAATAGAATGGCAGCGCTCGGTCTGGGCGCGATCTCTTTCATCAGTGCACAGGCCACCGCCCAACTCAAAGTCGTCGCAACTACTCCCGATCTCGCGTCGGTAGCCCGTGAGATCGGCGGCGATCGCGTCAACGTCGTGGCGTTGGCGAAGCCCACCGAGGATCCGCACTTCGTCGATGCCAAGCCAAGCTTCATCGTCATTCTCAACCGCGCAGACGCGTTAGTCGAGGGCGGTGCCGAGCTCGAGCTCGGCTGGCTACCGCCGCTGTTAGAAAACTCGCGGAACTCGAAGGTAGCGGCTGGCGCGCCGGGACGAATTGTCGCGTCCGAAGGGATCAGGCTCCTGGAGATTCCGACCAGTTTCGACCGATCGAAAGGCGACATCCACTCGCTTGGCAATCCGCATTACATGATCGACCCGGCAGCCGCCAAGGTCGTCGCCCGCAACATCGCGACTCACTTCGCCGCCCTGGATCCAAAAAACGCGGCGGCGTATAACGCAAACCTCGCGCGGTTCAATTCGCGAATCGACGCCAAGCTCGCCGACTGGCAGAAGCAGCTCGCGCCATATCGCGGTGCGAAAATCGTCACGTATCACCGCGACTTCATTTACTTCGCGCAGCGGTTTGGGCTGTCAATCGTCGATGAGCTCGAGCCGAAGCCAGGCATTGCGCCTTCTCCAGCGCATCTCGCCCAGGTAATCGGCGAAATGAAACGCGACAACGTCAAGGTGATCCTGGTGCAGCCGTTCCAGAATCGTAAGACCGCCGAGACGGTCGCGCGGCAGACCGGTGCGACAGTTATCGATGCGCCGCAGCAGCCGGGTGCGGCGCGGAACACGTCGAGCTATTTCGATAACATGGACAACCTCGTGCACTCAATTGCCGACGAGCTCGGAGAAAAGAAATGAGTGGCGATTTCGGCCTGGCTTGGGAGGTCATGAAGTGGCCATTCGTGGCCTCCCTGTTGTTCCCGCCGCTGCTAGTGTACCTCGGCCTGCACGTCGTCAAACGGGAAGTAATCTTCGTCGATCTCGCATTGGCGCAGGTTGCAACGCTCGGCACCTGCGTCGCGCTGCTGATGGGATATCACTTCGAAGACAGGATCACGTTCTGGATATCCCTCGGAGTCACTTTCCTCGGCGCCGCATTTTTCAGCTGGACCCGCAGCCGGACCAGGCAAGCCGTGCCGCAGGAGGCGATCATCGGCATCACCTTCGTCGTCGCCGCCGCGGCGGTGATTCTTCTCCTCAGTCGAATCGCGGGTGGAAAAGAGGAGCTCGAGCACCTGCTGACTGGAGATATCCTGAACGTCACCAAGGGAGAGGTTGGGCAGCGCGTGATAGTGTGGGTTGTGCTCGGCGCCTTTTTCGCCGTGTTTCACAAGCGCTTCGTACTCATCTCCTCAGAGCCTGATAGGGCATTCGCCGAGGGAGTGCGCGTTCGTCTATGGGACTTTCTGTTCTACGCCGCGTTCGCGATCGTGGTAGTCAGCTTTGTTCGGTTGGGTGGCGTGCTGCTCACGTTTGCTTATCTGATCGTGCCCGCGGTGTGCGCCACGATTCTGTCAGGCGAGTGGAGAAATCGACTCATTATTGGCTGGGCGATCGCGGCGATCGCGAGCGTCGTCGGGCTCTGGTCCTCGTACAAGATGGATCTTCCAACGGGTGCGGCAATCGTCGTCGCTGCTGGTCTACTGCTGGCGATCGTTGGGGGGATTAACGCCGTCCGTCAGAGGTAACGGGAGCGGGGCCTCCCATGTTGGCGAGCCCCATCGCGTCGGCCATCGCTTTCCAATCGGCGACGCTAACGATCGACGAAACATCGTCACGGTACTTCGCGGCGGCGTCCAGAATGAGACGCCGCTTTTCGTGACGGGGAATCGACTGATCCGCAAGGATGTCGGAGACCACGTCGTGAAGTGAGTGAAGGTTGTCGAATATGATCGCCGTCTCAGGGTAGCGATCCGAAAAGCGTGGTGCGATGGCGGGGGACTGCGGCATCACTGTTGGGAGCGATTTCGGCGCGCCGTCCAGCATCGACCAGAATCGACCGACGACGGCATCCACATTTTGTTGCCGCTCGCTCGGCGTGTGAGAAGCGAGGATCGCTTCGTAGAGCGTCATCTGCAGCCAATGATAGGACCAGATGAGGCCGTTGTAGGTAGGAAAGCGCTTGCGGAAGGAAAGAGAGTACGGCTGCCCCTCCATCAGATTCATGTTCTTCGGCTTGCTGCTGAATGCGAGTGAACGCCGCGATCTGTAATACTGGACCAGCTCCGCTACTTTTGCATCCTTGGCGGCGTCCGGAATCCGATCGTCGGCCCAGACATCGTAAATCTGTCGATGAAGCATGTGGGCCCAGTCGAACATCGCGACCACTTCCGGCGCGAGCTTGTCCCACTCGGGAGCGATCGCTGCTTCGTCCAGCGCTACGCTCGGCGGATTGCGCAGAAGATCGCGAGTGATGAACTGGAACTCATGCTGGTCGAGCACGGACTGATCGGCAGATGGGTTGCGCCAAAGCGTTTCATAGAGCTTGGCGTGGCCGTAGTCGAAAGCGTTGAACAATGCATCGACGCGCGGGAAGCGATTGCGAAATGCCCAGTTGTGAGATGCCCAAAGGTAGGTCTGGTCATAGAACGACTCCGAGGTCGTTCCACCGCCCCCGCTTGCGCACCCACTCGTGGCAGAGAGAAGACACGCAACCGCATTGAGTCCGGCGATCACTAGACGGGAGCGCCTCACCGGACTCTGCTATGGCTGGAGGGCACGATCGAGCGTGATGCCGAGCGTGATGAAAGTCGAGAAACCGGCTCCGCGGAAATGTCTTCCCAGCGCGCCCGAGAAAACCATTTGCGGGCGCATCTGGTGGCGCAGCCCGATCTCCGCTGTCATGTCAATCCTCCGACCGATTCCCTCGAACTTTTCGGCGAAAAAATCGCCGACGAGCAGAGTCGACGAAAGTGGAATCGACTTGTCGAATGCGGTACCAAGCAGCCAGTGACTGTGCGTTTCAGTGGGATTCGTAGCGGCCTGCGCGGCGCTCTGCTGAGGAGCGATGGCGTTGCACTGAAAGGACGCTGCGAATGCGGAACCGACTGAACACGGTCCATCGAGCGGCGGTAGCGGTGGGCCGCCACAGTTGGTGCCTGGCGTACCGGAGCCGGGAGGGCAGGTGATGACCAGCGTCGGCGCCGGGGTGATCGAGTAGGACGCGATGCTCGCGTTGAGATGGACGCGGCCGGTCGAAAAGCTTCGCGTCAAAAGCGCTCTGAACGAGTAGGACATTGGCAGCGCATTGGGCCCAGCCGGCTTGAAGAACTCCGTCGCGAGTGCCGCGGCCGGCAGGAGCTGGCTCTCCAGGTTGAGCTGATACATCGCGCCCAAACCCAAACCTGCCAAGCCACCTCGCGGCACCGAACTCCTCTCGCGGTAAAAGACAGGAAGTCGAAGCCACATCTCAGTCCGCGGCAGTACGCCGTACGAGAGCTCCGGCTCCCAAAGCAAGCGAGAGCGGAGATCGGAAAGTTTGTCGTACCGAATGTTGAATAAATCGAGGTCGAGTGCGTAGCGCTCGATTACGACGGCGTCCTCGACACGGACCGGACGGCCCCCATCGAGATTTCTGTACGAGGACTGTGCCTCGACCTTAGTCGCAGCTGACAATGCGCCACAGACGAGGAGTGATCCGTAAAATCGCGAAACGCTCATCCGACTAATTCGTTTTTCCTGAGGCAGAAGCAGTCAAAAAGAAAGTAACCAACGTACATCGTCCGTGATCGAAATCTCTCCGCACACAATCGCGCAGCTGCTCTACCTTGTGCACAGTGACCCCGAGGAGCTGCAGGAGGCACTGGGCGAGCTGCGCGCGCCCGACATCGCTGAGGCGCTCAAAGAGCTGCCGCCGGAGGCGGCGGCGAAGGTGATGGCGGCGTTGCCCTTCGATCTCGCGGTAATGGTGTTCGACGAGCCGGAGCTGACCCGGCACCGCTGCGCCATCATCCAGAATATCGATGAGAGTAAGGTTGGATTACTGATCGAGGCGATGTCGGCCGATCAGCAAGCCGACCTCTTCCGGGAGGTACCTGCCGACGAGCGCAACGCACTGCTTGCGCGGATCAGAGAGCCAACCCGCGTCGCGCTCAGAAAGCTGCTCAAGTATCCGCCGGAGACGGCGGGCGGAATCATGACGACCGAGTTCGTCAGCGTCCCCTCAGATTGGACCGTGCATCAGGCACTGTCGCTGATTCGCGAGGTCGGTGGCAGAAAGGAGACCGTTTACGCCATCTACGTCGTTGACTCGGAGGATGAGTCACTGGTACATGTCGTGTCGTTGCGTGAGCTGATGACGTCAGATCGGGAAGACAACGTCCTCGAGGTGGGCCGTCGTCGGCCGCCGCTGACTGTCAAACCCGAAACTGATCGAGAAGAAGCCGCCAGACTGATCTCGAAGTACAACCTGTTGGCGATACCCGTTGTCGATGAGGATCGGCACATCCTTGGTATTGTCACCGTCGACGACGTCATCGACGCGCTGGTCGAAGAACAGACGGAAGACGTGCAGCGCTTCGGCGGTATGGAGGCGCTCGATGCTCCATACATGGAGATCGGATTCATGGAGATGGTGCGCAAGCGCGCCGGATGGCTGTGCGCACTGTTCCTCAGCGAGATGCTGACCGCCACTGCGATGCAACGCTTTCAAAGCGAGATCGAGCGCGCAGCAGTGCTGGCGATGTTCATTCCCCTGGTCATGAGCTCGGGCGGCAACAGCGGCTCGCAGGCCACATCCCTGGTAATTCGCGCGCTGGCCCTGCAAGAGCTCAAGCTTCGCGACTGGTGGAGAATTGCGGTGCGCGAGCTACCGACCGGACTTCTGCTCGGCGCAATACTGGGCGTGATCGGTTTCGTGCGTATCGTGCTCTGGCAGAACATGCACATCTTCAACTACGGCCCGCACTACATGCTCCTCGCGATCACGGTCGGCTTCGCCCTGGTTGGCATCGTCGCATTCGGATCGCTTGCAGGGTCGATGCTGCCGTTTCTTTTAAAGCGGATCGGGTTCGATCCGGCGAGCGCATCCGCACCCTTCGTGGCGACACTCGTGGACGTGACGGGATTGGTCATCTACTTCTCAGTGGCGTTCCTGGTATTGCACGGAACGTTGCTTTAGAGGTCCTCGGGCCTCGGTCCTCCCATTATCTAGCCGCACGGAGCCACTCCGCCGGATCGACAGCGGGTCCTCCTCTCCGAATCTCAAAGTGCAGATGTGGTCCGAGCGCGGGATCGCTCACCCCAACGGTTCCGATTGCCTGGCCTTTGATCACCCGCGCGCCTTTGCGCACGTCGATTCGTCCGAGCGAGCCGTACACCGAGTAGTCGCCGCCGCCGTGCTCGAGAATGACGGTGTTGCCGTAGGTGCCCATCGGACCGGCGTAGGCGACGGTTCCCGCTGACACGGCCTTCACTGACGTGCCGACCGCCGCGGTGATGCCCACACCGTTCCACCGCGTGGTCGTGTTGTTTGGATTTACCTGCCGACCGAAGCGATAGAGGAACACGCCGTTCACGGGCCAATCGAGGCGGCCGATATCAGTGGTGCGGATCGAGCTCGCTGTGGGATTCGCAGCGCTGCGGGAGCCAGCGCGGCGGCGCTCGGCTTCGAATGACGCGATGAAGTTATTCAGTCGAGTCTCGCTCTTCTCCAACTCGGCGAGCCGAGCCTTGGTGCGCTTGGTGTCTTCCTGAACGCGCTGAAGATTCTGCGTCTGCAGGCGCTCGAGGTCGGCTAGGCGGGCCGCTTCCTTCTCTTTTTCCGATCTGTTCTCCACGACGCTGCTCTGCAAACGAACCAGCTGGCCCTGCTGAGCCTCGATCCTGTCGTGAAGCTCATCGAGCCGTTTCACGAGGCCTTTGTCACGCAGCGCGAGGAGATGCAGGTACTTGTAGCGCGCTACGAGTTGTCCCACCGATTGCGCAGAAAAAAGCACCTCGGCGGAGTAGAGAGGCCCGCGTTTGTAGATCTCGACCAGCCGGCGTTGAAGTACTTCGCGCTTGATCGCTGCCTCCCGCTCCGATTTCGCAAGGTCGCTGGCAGTAGTGGCGACTTCGTCGGTTATGGCCACCAGCTGCTGATCGAGTGATTGCACCATGCGCGCTGTCGCGTCGTGTTGCTTGTCGAGCAGGTTGACCTCGTCGCGAAGCTCGTGAGCGGTGTTCTGGAGCCCGCTCATCTTTCTTTCCAGCTCGTCGCGCTCCGCGCGGATACGAGCCAGCTCTTCTCGCTGTGCATTCACGCGCGAGTCAGGATCCGTCGGCTGCTGCGCTCTCGCCATCGGGCCATAAAGGCAACCGACAGCCAGCAGTGCGGCGAGCTTCAAACGCGGCGTAGATGCCTCCCCACTGACACGAGGCTGCCGAGGACTCCCATCAACGCGCCGCCAATCACGCCGAGAAACATCATCTGGCGATCGAAGAAAATCGTGTCGATGAAATACACATTGACGACTCGATTGGTGATCCAGACCAGGAGCAGCGCGAGCAAACCGCCCAGCACTCCTTTCACCAGGCCGTCGATGAGGAATGGCATGCGAATGAACATGTCGGTCGCCCCAACCAGTCGCATGATGGAGATCTCTTTCGCTCGCGCCAGCACCGTCATCCGGATCGTCGCGCCGATAATGATCACTGCGACCGCAGCGAACGCTGCGCCGAGTGTGATGCCGGCAACCGTGGCAATGTTTCTCAGCTTATAGAGTTTCTCGACCCACTCTTCGCCGTAGCGCACGTCGTCCACGAAATGGTAAGTCCTGATACGATCGGCGACCGATTTGACTGTTGCCGGGCTGCGCTGCCCAGGCCGCAGGTGGACCTCGATCGAAGCCGGGAGCACGCCCGCCTCGAAGACATCGGCAAATTCGCCCATCTCTTTCCGGGCGCGATCGAGCGCTGCCTCTTTGGAGACGTAGTC
>Ga0075423_10003169_pt1 | contig 15134 bp, 10 predicted proteins | sample SoiMethybrSBSTD2_FD_80114 | JGI IMG/M metagenome (GOLD analysis project Ga0075423, IMG submission 80114) | Bulk soil microbial communities from a Populus tree surrounding site in Tennessee, USA - Soil MetaG P. TD hybrid SBSTD2 | ecosystem: Environmental > Terrestrial > Soil > Tree plantation...
CCGAACCCGCAGCTCACCGGTGCGAACGGCCAGCCCTCCATCAGCCGCCGCGAGGCGAAGACCGAGGTGCTGGTGAAGGACGGCGACACGACCGTCATCGGCGGCATCTACACGCGCCGGAACTCCGAGTCGTGGAACGAGGTTCCGCTGCTCTCGCGCATCCCCATCCTCGGCTGGCTCTTCAAGAAGAAGGCGGTCACCGACGACCGCACCGAGCTGCTCATCTTCATCACGCCGCGGATCGTGAACAGGTCCCAGTCGGTCGTCGCCGCCGGTCCGTCCGGCGACGACGCGGCCAACAAGTGAGGGGCGACGCCATGAAGAAAATCCTCTCCATCGGTTTCGCCGCGCTGCTCCTGGGCGCCTGCGAAGTCCCCTACAAGAACAACGCGTACCTGGTGGTCACCAAGGTCATCCAGGCGACCGTCCAGACCTCGGGGCAGACCACGGGCTGCATCTATACGCCCGACACGCTCGAGCAGACGTTCGGCGTCTTCAACCCCGGCGGTGGCTTCTACACGCACGGGCTGGTGGTCGAGAACCGGCTGGAGGACAACAGCTTGCTCGGTCCCGGACGGGTGAACACGAACGACTTCCAGATCGAGTACGCCACCATCGACTACGCGCAGGTCGACGGGCCCGCGGTGATCATGCCCGAGCAGACGGTCCCAGCGAACGGCCTCATCCTCACCAAGGGCAAGGGAGTCACGCAGGTCGACTTGATCCCTTCCGCGGTCGCGCAGGCGATCGGCGCCTCGACGATGAAAGTGCGGGTCCTCGTGCAGATCTACGGCCGCCTGCTGGACGGTACCCGCGTGAAGACGAACACGTACGAGTACGTGGTCCAGGCCGACCCGACCTTCCTGGTCCCGGCTCCGGCCTGCACTGCTCCGAAGGTCCCCGTCGCGTGCGAGGGCGTCAACCAGGACACGGGCACCGGCTGCGAATGATTCCTTGACAAAGGCCCGCCCGGCCTGCGTCGATTCCGCCATGACCATGACGCTGGCCGAGCTGTACTTGAAACAGGGCCTCGCGGGACGCGCCCGCGAGATCCTGCGCAAGCTCGCCGACGAAGGCGATCCGGTCGCTCGGGAACGCCTTGCGCAGATCGTGCCTCCCGCGGCGGAGGAGATCGCGCTCCTGCGCGATCTGCTCGAGCGCGTCCGCGCGCGAAGGGGCGCTCGCTGATGGGCTTCCGCGAAGACCTGCTCGCCATCTGCGGCCGCGTCGACGGCGCGCTGGCCGCCAGCCTGATGGGGTTCGACGGCATCGCCATCGAGACCGCCGAAGTGAGCGCGCCCGACGGCCTGGAGTTGCAGAACCTCATCATCGAGTATTCCGGGATCCTCTCGCAGGTGCAGAAGGCCGCCGAGGGGCTGCAGATCGGGAAGACCTCCGAAGTCTCCATCCGCACCGACAAGCTGGTCGCGGTCGCCCGCCCGCTCACGCCGGACTATTTCGTCCTGCTCGCGCTTTCGCCCGACGGCAACGTCGGACGCGCCCGGTACGAGCTGCGCGTCGCGGGCCCGAAGCTCGCCGCCCAGCTTTGAGGTGGCCGGCGGAGGTGCGCGCTGGTCGCTCCTGTCAGCATGCTCGCGGCCGCTGCGGTCGACGACGCCGTTCTCGCGGTGGAGTACACCCGTCCGGCACCTGCGCAGGTCGCTTCGGGCATGCTGCGTCGCGGCAGCGCGATGTCCTTGTCGCTCCGCTTCTAAAGCTGACGCCCGAGGGGGCGACACGGCAGGTTCCTCTCTGGACGGCCATGGCCGTTTGCGATACATCGCCTTCCCCTCGTCGGAGGAAGGCCCGTGGCAGAAGTCTACGACACCAGCGAATTCCGGAACGGACTCAAGATCCTGTACGACGGGGATCCGTTCGAGATCGTCGAGTTCCAGCACGTCAAGCCTGGCAAGGGATCGGCCTTCGTCCGCACGCGCATCCGCAACCTCCTCACCGGGCGGATCCTGGAGCCCACCTTGAAGTCCGGCGACAAGGTCGGGCGGCCCGACATCGAGGAGAAGGAGATGCAGTACCTCTACAAGGAGGGCGATCACTTCGTCTTCATGGACGTGAAGACCTACGACCAGGTGCACATCGGCGTCGAGGCGCTCAAGGAAGGGAAGAACTTCCTCAAGGAGAACATGAACGCGCACATCCTCTTCTGGAACGGGCGCGCGATCTCCGCCGAGCTGCCGAATACCGTCGAGCTCCGCGTCACCCGCTGCGATCCCGGAGTGCGCGGCGACACCGTGTCGGGCGCGATGAAGCCGGCCACCCTCGAGACCGGCTACACGCTCAACGTCCCCCTGTTCATCAACGAGGGAGACGTGCTCAAGATCGACACGCGCAACGGGCAGTACCTCACCCGCGTCGGCTGAACCCGAGGGGGCATGGACGTCGAGAAGCTGAGAGAGATCCTGGCGGCGCTGCAGGGAACCGAGGTCACGCGCCTGGATTGGACCAACGGCCAGGAGAGGCTCACCCTCCGCATGGGGCACCCGCCGGCGCCGGTCACGGCGCTCCACGCCGTCCCCTCCGCGCCGTCCGCGACGGCTTCGCTGCCCACGCCTCCGCAGGTCGCGCCCTTAGCGCCGCCGCCCGCCGCGGCGCCGGCTCCTCCCGCCGCCGCGACGGCTCGCGACAACACCTTCACGATCAATTCGCCCTTCGTCGGCACGTTCTACCGCGCAGCCTCGCCGGACAACCCACCCCTCGTGGACGTGGGGCAGGTGGTGAAGAAGGGCCAGGTACTCTGCATCGTCGAAGCGATGAAGCTCATGAACGAGATCGAGGCCGAACAGCCCGGGCGGCTCCTCGAGGTGCTCATCCAGAACGGCAGCCCGGTCGAGTACGGAGAGGCACTGTTCCGCTTCGAACCCGTGTGAAGCGCCGGCGCGTCCGGACCGAGATGTTCCACAAGATCCTCATCGCGAACCGGGGCGAGATCGCGCTGCGCATCATCCGCGCCGCGCGCGAGGTGGGCATCGACACGGTGGCCGTCCACTCCACCGCGGACGCCAACTCGCTGCACGTCCGCTTCGCCGACGAGTCGCTCTGCATCGGCCCGCCGCCCTCCAAGGAAAGCTATCTGAACATCCCGGCGATCCTTTCCGCCGCCGAGGTCTCCGGGGCCGACGCCATCCATCCCGGGTACGGCTTCCTCAGCGAGAACGCCGAGTTCGCCGAGATGGTGCAGCACGCCGGTCTGGGCTGGATCGGGCCGCGGCCCGAGATGATCCGGATGATGGGCAACAAGATTCGCGCGAAAGAAGCGATGCGCGAGGCCGGGCTGCCCCAGCTTCCCGGGTCGGAAGGCGTGGTGCGCGACGACCGCGATCTGGTGCGCCTGGCGGAGAAGGTCGGGTTCCCGGTCATCCTCAAGGCGGCGGCGGGCGGCGGCGGCCGCGGGATGAAGATCGTGCGCGAGAAGGAGCAGCTCGCGCAGATGTACCGCACCGCCTCGGCGGAAGCGCTGGCGGCGTTCGGCAACGGCGACATGTACGTGGAGCGCTACGTCGAGCGGCCGCGGCACATCGAGATCCAGATCGTCGCCGACGAGCACGGCGAGGTGGTCCACTTCGGCGAGCGCGAGTGCAGCGTGCAGCGGCGGCACCAGAAGATGCTGGAGGAATCGCCCTCGCCGGCGCTCAACGAGAGGCTGCGCGAGCGGATGGGCCGCGTCGCCGTCGAGGCGATGAAGAGGGTCCGCTACAACAACCTGGGGACGATCGAGTTCCTCCTCGACGAGCGGGGCGACTTCTTCTTCATGGAGATGAACACCCGCATCCAGGTCGAGCACCCCGTCACGGAATCGGTGACGGGCATCGATCTCGTCAAGGAGCAGATCCGCCTCGCCGCCGGCGAGCAGCTCGGCCGGTCGCAGAAGAGCGTCGTCCTGCGGGGACACGCCATCGAGATGCGGGTGAACGCCGAGGACCCGGTGACGTTCGCGCCGTCCCCCGGGCTCATCACCGCCTACCACGCTCCGGGCGGGCTGGGGGTTCGCGTGGACTCGGTGGCGTACGAGCAGTACCGCGTGCTGCCCTTCTACGACTCGATGGTGGCGAAGCTGATCGTGACGGCGGACTCGCGCCCCGCCGCGATCATGCGGGCGCGTAGGGCGCTGCAGGAGTACGTGGTCGAGGGGATCAAGACCAACATTCCCTTCCACCGGCGATTGTTGCAGTTCGAACCGTTCGTGCAAGGGCGCTACGACACGCGCGCGGTGGAGCGGCTGCTGGCCGAGTCGGCTCCCGCGCCGGCGGCCGCGGCGAGTTGATAGCGTCGCAAAACTACTTGTCGGTAATGGATTACATCAGCCGTTGTCGACCGACATGCTCCGACATGTCCGTGACGCGCTGCTGCCAACGTGCTCCGGTGTGTGCAGCAGATCGCGGTTTTCCTAGGTGGCGGGCTGCCTTGAATGTACCTTCGGAGCACGTTACGCTGGAATTCCGCTGCCCGGCCCGCGAGCGGAACTGGGAGCCTTTCCCGACCGATGGACAAAAACAAAGTCATCGAGTCGGCGACCAAGCTGATCGCCAAAGGCAGCTTCGACAAAGCCGTCAAAGAATACCAACGCGTCCTGGACCTCGATCCGGACGACGTCCGGGTGCTGCAGAAGCTCGCCGAGCTGTACCAGAAGATGAAGAAGCAGTCCGAGGCGGCGGACTGCTTCGAGAAGGTGGCCCGGACCTACGCGGCGCAGGGCTTCTACCTGAAGGCCGTCGCGCTCTACAAGCAGGTGCTCAAGGTCGTCGAGCGCGTCGAGGTGAACGTCCGCCTCGCCGAGCTGTACCAGCAGCTGGGGCTCATCGGAGATGCCACCAAGGAGTGGCAGACGGTCGCCGCGCACCACGAGAAGACGGGTGACGCCAAGGCCAGCCTGGACGCCCTCAAGAAGCTCGTCGACCTCGATCCCGACAACGTCGCCTCGCGCATCCGCCTCGGCGAGCAGTACGCCCGGCAGGAGAACCCGATCGAGGCCGTCGCCGAGCTGCGGCGCGCCGCCCAATACCTGCAGCGCAACGGCCGCACGGACGACTATTTGCGCGTCGCCGAGCGCATCAGCCACCTCGACCAGTCGGACACGAGCCTCGCCCGCGAGCTGGCGGAGCACTTCCTTTCGCGGGGCGACTCCAAGCGGGCCCTCTCGAAGCTGCAGATCTGCTTCAAGGCGAATCCGCGCGACCTGAACACCCTGCAGATGCTGGCCAAGGCGTTCCAGGACCTGGGCCAGACCTCGAAGACCGTCTCGGTGCTCAAGGAACTGGCCCGTGTGCATGCCGACGCCGGGCGCTCGGACGAGGCGCGCAAGACGTATGCGCAGGCCGCGGAGCTTGCTCCGGACGATCCGGACGTGAAGGCCGGGCTGAGGGGCGGGGGCGATTCGCCACCCCCGCGTGCGGCGCCCGCCGCCCAGAGACCCGCGCCGGCGCCGGCCCCCCGCGCAGCTGCGATTGCGCCGCCGCCACCGCCGGCGGCGCGCTCCGCGCCTCCGGCCGGGGCTGCCCTCGCGCCTCCGCCGCCCGCGCGCAGCGTCGAGCCGGCGGCCCCGGGAAGCATCCCCAAGCTGCTCAAGGAGACCGAGGTCTACGTGAAGTACGGTCTCCACGACAAGGCGAGCGAGCACCTGCGCAAGATCCTCGCCGCCGACCCGGAGAACGTCGAGGCGCACGAGAAGGCGAAGACCGTGGCGCAGGCCAGCGGCCGCACCGACGAGGCGATCGCCTCCCTCGCCGCGCTGGTCCGCATCTACGGCAAGCGTCGCGATCCTCGCGCGGAGCAGGCGCGCGCCGAGCTGCGCGACCTCGATCCGCGCAACGCCGCCCTCGCCGGAGCGCCGGCGCCGGTGGCCGCCGCGCCGGCGCACGAGCTCGAGCTGGATCCCGCCGAAGCCGAGATCGAGCTGGACATTGGAGGCGCGCAGCGCGGAGGAGCCGGCTTCGCCGGCGACGGGCGGAGGCCGCAGGCCGCAGCACGCGGAGGAGCCGGCTTCGCCGGTGGGCGGAGGCCGCAGGCCGCAGCACTGGAGGCCGAGCCACTGGTCGAGGCCGAGCTCGAGGCCGCGGAGCTGCCTCTGCCCGACGAGGACGAGCCGTTCGTCGAGGCGGAGCCGATCGCCCCGGCCGGGGCGGGCGGCGACGACGCGTTCGCGTCCGACCTCGCGGAGGCGGACTTCTACATCGAGTCCGGGCTGAACGACGAGGCTCGCGCCATCCTCGAGGCGATCCTGATGGGCGAGCCCGGCCACCCGGGCGCCGTCGCGCGGCTGAAGAAGATCGGCAAGGGGGCGCAGCGGACGGCGCTCTCGCGCCCCGCGGCCAAGGAGCCCGAGCCCGCCGCGGCCCAGGACGACCTCGCCGCCGAGCTCGCGGCGGAGCTGGCCGCCGAGATCAACGCGGCGCAGCTGGTGGAGGACGCGCCGCTCGACGGCGACGTGCTCGACAGCTTCCAGGTCCCCGCGCACGAAGTGCTGGGCGAGTTCCGCAACAAGGTGGCGCAGACCGTCCGGCGCGAGGACGCCCAGACGCACTACGACCTCGGCATCGCCTACAAGGAGATGGGGCTGCTGGAGGAAGCGATCTCGGAGTTCGAGGTCGTCCTCCACCACGGCGGCGGCGCGCGCCGCGCCGACTGCCTGACCATGCTCGGCACCTGTGAGGCGGAGCGCGGCAACCCCGAAGCCGCGGAGAAGTACCTGCGCGACGGGCTCGAGCTCGACGGGCTCAATCCCGAGGCGAAGCGCGCGCTCGCGTTCGAGCTCGGGGCAGTGTTGGAGACGTTGGGACGCAACGACGAAGCGCTCGAGCAGTACCAGGCGGTCGCCGCGGAGGAACGCGGCTTCCGCGACGTGGCGGCGCGGATCCAGCGGCTGGGCAGCGTGGCCGCCAGGCCGCGGGGCGCGGTCAGGCCGGCGGCGACGCCCGGTGCGCGGCCTGCTCCCGCGACCGCCACGGCGGAAAAGAAGCCCGACGCGAGCGCGCAGCGCAACCGCAAGATCGGGTTCGTCTAGGCTGAGGGCGGCTCGAGATGAACTACCTCGACTACTACGAGCTGGCCCAGGAGCCGTTCTCCAACGCTCCGGTCTCGCGCTTCTACTTCAACTCGCCCCAGCACGCGCAGGCGCTGGTGCGCCTCACGCACGTGTGCTCGCAGATGAAGGGCCTCGCCATCCTGGTGGGCGACATCGGGGCCGGCAAGACGACGCTGGCGCGGCGGCTGCTCGACTCGCTGCCAGAGAACGAGTACGAGGCGGCGCTCCTGGTGATCATCCACAGCGGCGTCACCGCCTCGTGGCTGCTCAAGCGCATCGCCCTCCAGCTGGGCGTCGACGCGCCCAGCGAGGACAAGCTCACCCTGCTGGGCCAGCTCTACCAGCGGCTGGTCCGCATCTACGAGCAGGGAAAGCGCGCGGTCGTGCTCATCGACGAGGCGCAGATGCTGGCCACCCGCGAGCTGATGGAGGAGTTCCGCGGGCTGCTCAACCTCGAGGTCCCCGAGCGCAAGCTGCTCTCGCTGATCTTCTTCGGCCTGCCCGACATCGAGGAGAACCTTCGTCTCGACGCGCCCCTCGCCCAGCGCGTGGCGATGAAGTTCCGGCTGGCGCACCTGACCCCGGAAAGCACCGAGGCGTACATCAAGCACCGGCTGCGCCTCGCCGGCGCCTCACGGATGCCCTTCACGCCCGAAGCAGTGAACGCGGTCCACCATTTCTCGAGCGGCACCCCTCGCGTCATCAACACCTTGTGCGACAATGCGCTCTTCGAAGGATACGTGGCGAGGGTCCCGATGATCGACGAAGGCATGATCGGACGCGTCGCGACCGAGCTCGGTCTCGACGGCGCGCCCGCGGCGAACGACGCGCCGCCCATCGCGCGTACGGCGTCCCCTGCGCTGGACGAACCGAAGCAGCCGCTCGATCTGGGGGAGATCGATCGCTACCTGGCCGGCCTCGCCAAACCCTCGTGACCGCCGCCGGCGTCCGCCGGTCGGGAGCTGAAGAGAACATGAGGCGTGCGCGGTCAGCTGCGGGGATCCGGCCCTCGCCCGTGGAGCTCCCGTGCTGAGGCGCGTCCTCGTCGCTGGCGCGCTGGCCGCCGCCGTGGTCGCGGGAGGGGCCATCGCGTTCCTCCGGACGGACTTCGTCGCCAACAACCTCTGCGCCTACGCGGTGGCCACCATCGAGGAGGCCACCGCGGCGCAGGTCCGGCTGGCGCGATGCTCCGTCGACCCCGCCCGCGGCCAGCTCACCATCGACGGCCTGCAGGTCGGCGATCCCGGCGGGCGCATCGATCTCAAGGTGGCCCGCGTCTTCGTCCACGTGCTGGTCCGGCCGGTGCTGCAGCGCGTCCGCCTGGAGCGGCTGGAGATCGACCACCCCGAGCTCCACCTCTCGCTCGACCGGGAGTCCGCTCCCACCGCGCGGGCCCGGCGACAGGAGTGCTTGCCCGATCTGCTCGACCGCTTCGAGCTTGGCCGCGTGAAGATCCGCAAGGCGTCCGTCGAGGTGCGTGGCGGAGGAGTGCGGGTGGCGGTGCCCCGGGCGAACGCGTCGATCCACGGCACCGGCGATAGGATGAAGGTCGAGCTGGCGACGCACGGCGGCGTCGTGGACCTGCCCGGCCGCAGGGTCGGCCTCGTGTCCGTGAACACGAGCGCCCAGCTGGACTTGCGCGGCACCGGTCAGCTCGACGTGACGCGCGCCGAGCTGGTGGGGAGCGAGGCCGCGGCGTTCATCTCGGGTCGGATGTCCGACCTGTGCGACCCGCAGATCGAGGCCAACCTCAACGTCCGAGCGGACGATCTGGGAGCGGCGGCAGCGGCCTACCTCCCGGGCGTGCTGCGCGACGTGCACGGTTCGCTGGCGGCGGACGGCGCGATTACCTTCGCTCGGAAGGATCCGCGGGTGCGCGGCGACGTGCGCCTCCGCGGAGTGCAGTTGAACGGTTTCGAGCCAGGCGACTTGAACGCGCGCTTCGACTTGAACGCCCGGCGCGTCAAGGTCGAGCACCTCGACGTCGCCGTCGGGCGCGGGCAGGTGGCGGGAACCGCCGAGCTCGGCTTCGGGCAAGGCCTTCCCCTCACCAGCGATCTCGCGCTGCGCGACGTGGAGCTCGCCGAAGCGCTGCGCAAGCTGACGGTGCAGCACGCCTGGGTCGTCCTGCGGAATTCCGGCAAGGTGCAGATGAAGGGGACCCTGCTGCCGTTCGCCCTCAGCGGCGACGCATCGCTCGATCTGTCGGACTTCGCCGTCCTCGACCGCGCCTACGATGCGCGCCGTGCAGGCGGCCCGCGGCGCATGCTGGAGATGCAGCGAGGCCACCTCACCAGCGCCGTCGCCGTCGACCTGCAAAAGGTTTCCTTGCGGGGGGCGCGCATCGATTCCGGTTCGTCGCGGGTCGACGTCGAGGGAGCGCTCTACACGGATCCGCGCCGCGGGCTCGACCTGCTGGCGCAGAGCGACGATCTCTCGCTCGACGACCTGCAGGGCCACATCGCCCAGGTGCCATGGCACGGGCGTGCCGCGCTGGCCGCGCGCGTACACGGCCCGTACGCCGACGTGCGCGTGGAGTCCAGCGCGGCGATGCGCGGCTTCGAGTTCATGGACCTTCGCCTCGGCGACCTCTCCGGCCAGGTGGCTTTCGGCGGCATGGTGCTCTCGGTCGACCAGCTGCGGGGGCGGAAGGATCGCTCGACCTATGCAGGCCACATCAAGCTCGCGTTCGGTCACGGCGAGCCCCTGATCGAGGCGCACGTCGACCTGCCCGACGCCTACGTGCACGACCTCATCGATCTGGGGGCAGGGCTGGTGCCGGCGTTCGAGCCCGTGAACGATCCGGACGCGATCGACGGTCGCCTCTCCGGCGCGCTGAACGTCAAGGGGCCCCTGGCGGGTCCCGACGGCGAGGCCAGGGCGACCTTCTCCTCGGCCGCGCTCTGGGGCCAGGAATTCGACGGCGGGGAAGCGCGCATTACTCTGCACGGCAGGGAGCCGCGCTTGCAGATCGAGCGGCTCCTGCTCCGGCGCGACGGCGGCGAGCTGGAGCTCGCGGGGCGTCTCGGACCTGCCTGGCAACTCGAGATGGATGCGGCGACGCGCGACTTCAGGCTGGAAGCCCTCGACTTCGCCAGGCAGGCGAAGCTGTCGGGTCCGCTGTCGCTCGACGCGCGCCTGCGCGGACCGGTGCAGCGCCCGGAGGTGGACGTGCGCGCCAGCTTCCCCTCCGGCCGCGCGGGCAGCGCCGAGCTGGGGGACGGAAAGCTTTCCCTGCGCCTCGACGACAGGCAGCTGCGCTGGCAGGGCGCGGTCGGAGCGCACCGGCTCGAGGGCAGGGCGACGCTGCAGGGCGACGCGCCGTACTCCACGACGCTGGCGGTGCGCTTTCCCGACTTGTCGGGATGGTTCCAGAGCTTCCTGCCCGAGGCGGAGGTGCAGGGAGGCTCTCTCGCCGCCGATCTGTCGCTTTCGGGGTCGCTCCTGCGCTGGCGGGAGTCGGAGGGCCGCGCCGAGCTGACCTCGCTGCAGCTCACCCGCAACGGCATGACGTTCGAGAACGACGGCCCCGGCCAGGTGGTCTTCGGGCCGGCGGTCGTCGAGGTGAAGAAGCTCGCCTTGCGCGCGCCGTACACCACCGCGACGGTGAACGGAAGCAAGCTGCGCGGCGGCAAGCTCGACCTGCGCCTCGCCGCCTCCGTCGACGGCCGCATCCTGCAGAACCTCTTCGCGGACCTGGAGCACGCGGCCGGCACCTACCTCGTGCAGGCGACGGTGGGCGGGACCCTGCAATCGCCGACGGTGCTGGGGAACCTGCGCATCGAGGACGGCGAGGCGCGGCTGCGCGGTCTTCCGCTCAACGCGCGCGAGCTGAACGGAAGCGTTTCGTTCAGCCAGGACGCGCTGGTCATCGACGAGCTGCGCGGCAAGCTCAACAACGGCGAGGCCAAGCTCTCGGGCGGCGTGGAGATGAAGTCGCTCAAGCCGCAGAAGATCGACATCGCGGCGCACATCAGTGACGTCAACGTGAAGATCCAGGACAGCCTCCCGGCCACCATCGACGGCGACGTGACGCTCTACGGGCCGCCGCTGGAGCCGGTGCTGGGCGGGTCGGTCTTCTTGAGCCGCGTCCGCTACACCGAGGATCTCGATCTCGAGCGCAGCCTGCTCGACTTCAGCCGCCGTCCGCCCGCTCCGCGCGTGCTGGCGAAGAGCACGGTCGTGGTCCACTTCGACCTCGACGTGCATCTCGCTCGCGGCGTCCGCATCGAGAACAACCTGGCTCGCGCCGACCTCAAGGGAGACCTGAAGGTCACCGGCACGTCGCGCAGCGTCGGGCTGCTCGGCTCGATCAATACGGTGCACGGGACGGCGCAGTTCCGCGGGAACGATTTCCAGATCGAGCAGGGCGTCCTCACCTTCACCGACCGCACCCGCCTGCGGCCCTCCTTCGACTTCCAGGCGCTCGCGCAGGTGAAGGAATACAAGGTGCGGCTGCACGGGTTCGGCACGCCCGCCGAGCCGCACGTCACGCTCACCTCGGAGCCCGCGCTGACCGAGGCCGACCTGGGCTTCCTGCTCACCTTCGGCTTCATGTCGCGCGACATGCAGCAGTCCGGCTTCAACGCCACGGACTCCGGGCTCGCCATCGGCATGGAGGCGTTGAACAAGGTCACCGGGTTCTCCGAGGAAGTGCGCAGGTTCATCCCGAAGAACACGATCCTGCGCGACCCGACGATCGACTTCGCTTCCGACTTCTCCGGCGCAACCAACCGGGTGGAGCCGATGGCCCGGTTCCGCTCGCGCCTGCTCACCGAGAAGCTCGACCTGCGCGTCCTGGAAGGCCTTTCGACGCGCCGTTACCGCGGGCTCATCTCGTACCAGCTGTCGGAGGCGTTGTCGGGACAGATCCAGCTGGACAACGAGCACGTCAACACCGGTACCGACTTCGGCGTCGACTTGAAGCTGAGATGGGAAGGCGAGTGAAGGCCGGGCTCCTGGTCCTCGCCTTGGTGGCATTCCCCGCGCAAGCACGCGTGGGCGACGAGCCGATCCCGGCCTGGGCGCAGCCGCAAGGCGGCGAGCCGGTCCGCGTCGGCGAAGTGGTCTTCGAAGGAATGGACGCCAAGGGCTTGCGCGCCCTCGTCGCCATCGAGGACGGCGCCGCATTCGACCCGCGCGACGTGCGCGACGCCGTCCGAGCGCTCCACGCCAGCGCCCGTTTCGCCAAGGTCGCGGCGTACATCGAGCCGCTGCCTGCCGAGAGCTACCACCCCGGGTGGACGCGCGCGGTTCGCCTCGTCTTCGTCCTCGCGCCGGTGCAGAAGCTGGTCGCCATCGCGTTCCGCGGTCAGAAAGCCCTCGGCGAGAGCGTCCTTTTGCAGACGGCGAACCTGCAGGTGAACGCCGAGTTCCAGGAGGAGCTCGTCCCGCGCGCGGTCGAGTCCATCCGCGCCGCCTACCACCGCATCGGTTACCGGAGCGCGTCCGTCACTCCGCTTCGCGCGCCCGCCAAGGAAGGCGTGGCGCTCGAGCTCCGCATCGACGAGGGGCCCGTCACGCGCATCGCGGAGGTTCGCTTCATGGGCGACGTCGGGCTGCAGCGCGACGAGCTGCTTGCCGCGTTCAAGATGCAGCCCGGCGACGTGCTCAACCTCTCCGCGCTCGACGAGGGGGTGCGCGGAGTGCGCGATCGCTACCGGCGCGCCGGGCGCCTGCGCGCCGCGGTGGAGTCGCCGATGCTCGAGGACGTGGCGCCCGATCGCGCGCGCGTCGTGGTGCCGGTCCGGGCGGGTCCGGTGGTTCGCTTCCACATCCGCGGCAACCGCGCGTTCCCCGATGCCGTGCTCGTCGGCCAACTGGGCCTTCCAGCCCCGTCTTCGGGGGACGAAGAGCCGGTCGACGCGCAGAGGGCGCAGGAGATGGCGGCGCGGCTGAGCCGCTTCTACGTCGCGCAGGGGTTCTTGCGCGCGCGCGTCGCGGAGAGGGAGATCGTCACGCGCGACGGCGCGGTCGAGCTGGTGTTCAGCATCGACGAGGACCGGCCGGTCCGCGTCGAGCAGATCGTCTTCAAGGGCAACCAGGAATTCTCCAGCAGGCAGCTCCGCGATCGCGTCCTGCAGCAGCTCCGGGACGGCATCGTCATCGATCCGGCGCCGGGAGCGGACCCTTGGTCGGTGGACGCGACCCAGGTTGCGGGGCGCTTGCCGGAGCCGCGCGTGCCGCGGACGCGCACGGAACCGGAGACGGTCTTCGACCCGGTCCTGTACGCGCGCGCGCTCAAGCAGATCGAGGACCTGTACAAGAGCCAGGGGTACCTGTCCGCCCGCGCAGGACCGCCGCGGCCAGAGGCGATCGGGGCCGACCCGCACCGGCTGCGAGTCACCATCCCCATCGCCGAAGGTGAGCAGACGCGCGTCTCCCGCATCCTCATCGAGGGCGGCGGCGAGGTGCCGGCGCGAGAGCTCGACGGTGCCATCGTGCTGCGCCAGGGGCAGCCCTTCAGCTACCTCGCCGCCGAGGAAGGCCGCGCCGCGCTCACGCAGGCCTTCACCCGCCGCGGCCACCTGTACGCGCGCGTGGAGGACGAGGAGAGCTTCGACGAGAGCAGCGAGCCTGGCCACGAGTTCGCCTCGGTCGAGGTGCGCTACCGGATCCAGCCAGGGCCGGTGGTGCGCGTCGGTTTCGTCGAGGTGGTCGGGCAGCGCAAGACGCGAGAGGATCTGGTGCTCGACCTCATCGGCCTCAAGCGAGGCGACGTGCTCACGCCGGAGGTCATCGACCGCGGGCAGCAGGCGCTGCTCCGGACCGGCATCTTCTTCAGCGCGACGCTCACCCCGCGCAATCCGGAGGTGCCGGAGCCGGAGAAGACCGTGCAGGTGCAGCTCCGCGAGCGCCCGACGAAGGACTTCCAGGCCACGCTCGGGTTCTCGCTGGCGGACGGTCCGCGCACGACGTTCCAGTGGACGCAGGGGAACCTGCTCGGGCGCGGACTCACCTTCACCGCGGTGGCGAAGGCCGACTTTCCCTTCCTGCGCTACACGCAGACGGTCTGCCCGGCAGAGCTCACGCCGACCACGCAATGCGTGAGCAAATTCGATCCTCCCTCCGACCCGGTGGAACGGGTCATCGACCTGGGCATCAGCGCACCGCGCTTGTATCCACTCACGGACAAGCTGCGCGGCGGCATCGACCTCATCCACGTGCGCGAGGTGCGCCCGAGCTACCGGCAGACGAAGTACTCGGCGCAGGTTTCCGTCGAGCTGGCGAAGAACCGGCCCCTCGCGGCGGGAGTGCAGTACGAGGTCGGCTTCCGGCGCTTCGCGCCGTTCGCGACGCTCGCGGACTACGTCGCCGATGTCGACCCGCGCGTCTTCCGCCAACCGGCGGGCGACATGCTGTTCGGGTCGCTGCGCCCCAGCGTCGCGCTGGACCTGCGCGACGATCCGGCGCGCCCCCGCTCCGGGGTCTTTGCCCAGGTCTCGGCGGACTATCTACGCTCGTTCGAGGCGAGCGAGCTGCTGGTGCGCCTCGTCAAGGTGCAGGGACAGGTCGCCGGGTACGTGCCGTTGCCGCTGCTCTCGAGCCTCGTGCTTTCGGTGCGCGGCGGACGCATCTACCAGCTCGACGGGGATTCGCATACGCCGGGCGACCGCAGCTTCTACCTGGGCGGGGCGACCACGTTGCGCGGCTTCCACGAGGACGCCGTGCAGCCGCAGGACATCGTCGAGGAGCTGCATCGCTCCGTGCGCGATTGCCAGGCAACGTTGAATGGCGGCTTCGGCCCCACCTGCACGCCGCAGGCGCGCGTCGCGCAAGCGGGAGGCGCCTCCAGCGGCGGCGACGAGTTCGTCTCCTTCACGGCCGAGCTGCGCATCCCCGTCGCGCGCTCCCTGGAGATGGCGCTCTTCTACGACGCGGGCAACCTGTGGCTCACCCCGCAGCGCGACTTCTTCAACAAGCTCGTCTTGCGCGACGCCATCGGTTTCGGCCTGCGCTGGCTGACCCCCATCGGCCGCATCGCCATCGACCTGGGCTTCAACCTCGCTCCGGATCCGCTGTTCGGCGAACCCCGGTTCGGCCCGTACTTCGCAATCGATCCCTTGTGATCGAAGCGGTTTGTCGGGGGCGGCGGAGC
>Ga0075423_10003170_pt1 | contig 15132 bp, 11 predicted proteins | sample SoiMethybrSBSTD2_FD_80114 | JGI IMG/M metagenome (GOLD analysis project Ga0075423, IMG submission 80114) | Bulk soil microbial communities from a Populus tree surrounding site in Tennessee, USA - Soil MetaG P. TD hybrid SBSTD2 | ecosystem: Environmental > Terrestrial > Soil > Tree plantation...
AGGCATAGATCGCTTCGACGTCGCGGGCGTAGCGGGCGCTCGTGAACGCGGACTCCAGGCGACGGCGGCCCTCGGCGGCCAGGCGGGCCCCCAGGGCGGGCTCCTCCAGCACGCGCAGCACCGCGTGCTCGAGGGCCTCCGCGCTCCCCGTGCGGAAGAGGAGCCCGCTCCGTCCGTCCTCGAGGATCTCGGCGGGCCCGCCGCTGTCGGAGGCGATCACGGGGGTGCCCGCGGCCAGCGCCTCGAGGACGATCATCCCGAACGGCTCGTGGTCGGAGGGACAGACGAGCACGTCGAGGCCGGCCAGGACCGCGGGCACGTCGTCGCGATGGCCGAGCACGGCCACCGTCCGCTCGAGCCCGAGCTCCCGTCGCCGCGCGAGGACGGCGGCGCGGTACCGTTCCGCGTGGGGAAGCGGGTCGCCGTACGGGCCGCCTCCCACCATCGCGAAGCGGACGTCGGGACGGCGCGCGCCGATCCGCGCCGCGGCCTCCAGGAACACGTGATGCCCCTTCCACGTGTCGTAGCGGGCCACGAGCCCCACGAGGGGCGCGGCCTCCGGCACATCGAGGCTCTGGCGCAGCGTGCGCCGGTCTCCGTTCTCGAAGGACGCCGCCCGGATCCCCGGAGGCACGACGCTCGTGCGACGGGCGAGGAGCCGCGGCGCCGGCCCGAGGCGGGCGGGCTGCGCGGCCGAGACGGCCAGCAGGCGGTCCACCGCGGGCAGGGCCAGGCACGCGAGTGCCATCCGGCGCGGAGCGCCCCCCAGGTAGTGGAGCTGGTACACGAGGCGGGCATGGCGCGGCCGGGCGGCGACGAGCAGCATCAGGCCGACGACGTCGCCGCAGTGGAGGATGCGCGCCCGGCGCTCGCGCGCCAGACGGCGGAGCCGCCAGGCCGCCCGCGCCAGGCGCGCCAGCGTCGGCGGCCAGGCGATCCGGAAGAGCGGGGGCGCGGGAAACGGCATGACGACCACCTCGATGCCGCGGCGGTGCAACGCCTCGCGCAGCGGCCCGTCGCCGCCGAGGACCACGACCGGCACGAACCGCGTCCGGTCCAGCGCGTCGAGCAGCTCCAGCAGGGCGCGCTCGGCGCCGCCGATCGTTCCGTAGAGGTTCAGGTAGAGGACGGTCGCGCTCACGGTCGCGGCGCCCTCAGGTAGCCCCACGCCACCGCGGCCTGCGAGAGGGGGACGCCGAGGGCCAGCGCGAGTCGGTCCTCGCGACGGGCCTCGCCGAGCGCGGCGACGAAGGCGCGCAGGTACTGGAGCGGCGCCATCCGCCTTCTGGCTTCTCCGGACCGGGGGCGGCGCGCGTAGTAGCGCCGCGCGCCCCGGCCGTAGGCCGCCTGCTGGCGCACGAACCCGGCCCAGCTCATCGGCGGGCGGTGCGTGACGACGACGTCCGGAGCGTAGGCCAGGCGCTCGCCGAGCTCCCGCAGCCGCTCGTGCAGGTCGCGCTCTTCGCCGCCCGCGCCCGCGAAGCCCTCGTCGAACAGCCCGGCTCGGCGCAGGGCATCGCTCCGATAGGCGACGTTGTTGGACGTGAGGAACGCGGCCTCGGGGCCGGCGTTGAGGGAGCGCGCGATGCCGTTCGTGATCGCCTGGGAGACGCGGGCCGGCCGCGGCGCGTCCCGGGCGGCCACGACCCGCCCGCCCACGGCGGCGGCGCCGGTCTCGACGAGGCGGTCGCGGAGCCGGGCGAGCCAGTCGGGCGGCACCTCGCAGTCGTCGTCGGTGCAGGCGATGACCTCCCCCCGCGCGCGCCGGATGCCGGCGTTGCGGGCCGCCGCGGCCCCCCGCCCCTCGCCCTCGACGCGCAGGAGCACGCCCCGCCCCGCCGCCTCGGCGAGGAACCCGCCGGTGCCGTCGGCGCTGCCGTCGTCGACGACGATCAGCTCGAAGCGTCCGGCGCCGACCTGTCGGCGGAGGGCCTCCAGGGCCACCCGGAGCGAGTCCAGCCGGTCGCGGGTGGGGACGATGACGGAAGCCAGGGACATGAGCGGGCCTAGGATACCTCTGCCGTGTAGAATCGGGACGCCCCGCGGCGGGGCGGTCCCGCTCTATGCGCGTCGATTGGCGAAGACGGTCGCTCGAGCTGACCCTGCGGATGGCGGATGCGATTCGCGGCCGCGCCTACAAGCTGCCCGCTTCCCTCCTGTTGACCCCGATGCCGCCCTCCCCGACTGCCGGCCCGCCCGCGAGCGATCCCGGCGCCGCCAAGGCGGCCGCGGCGAGCCTGAGCGCGGTCAAGCTGGCCGCGTTCCTGTCGTCCGATCGCACGCTCGAGCTCCCCGCGACCGAAGCTCCCGAGGTGAGCGTCCTCCTCGTCACCTTCAACCGCGCGGAGCTCACCTTCGAGTGCCTGCACTCACTCTGCGCCCAGCGCTTCGATGGCCTCGAGGTCGTGATCGTCGACAACGCGTCCACGGACCGGACGGCGGAGCTGCTCGATCGGCTCCGCGGCGCCACCGTCGTTCGCAACGGGATCAACACGCACTTCCTGGCCGGCGCCAACCAGGCCGCGGGTCTCTCCCGCGGCCGCACGCTCCTCTTCTTGAACAACGACGTGCGGCTCCTGCCCGGGAGCATCGAGTCGGCCCTGCGCACGCTCGGCCAGTCGCCCTCGATCGGAGCCGTCGGGGCGCGGCTGATCCTGCTCGATGGGACGCTCCAGGAGGCGGGCAGCATCGTCTGGAACGACGGCTCTTGCGTGGGCTATGGCCGCGGCGAGGACCCGGCGCGGCCCGCGTTCATGTTCACGAGGGAGGTGGACTTCTGCTCGGGCGCGTTCCTCCTGACCCCGCGGGCCTGCTTCGAGGCGCTGGGCGGCTTCGATCCGGGCTTCGCGCCCGCTTACGGAGAGGACGTCGATTACTGCCTGCGGCTGTGGGAGAAGGGCTACCGCGTGGTGTACGACCCGGATGCGCCCGTCCTCCACTACGAGTTCGCCAGCTCCCGGGCCCCCGAAGAGGCGATCCTCCTCCAGGGTCGGAACCGCGAAGCCCTGCGCCGCAAGCACGCCGACTCCCTCCGGCTCCACGAACCCCCGGTGCCGGGCCGGGCGCTCGTGGCCCGGCGCCATCGCGACCGCGCGCGGCGCGTGCTGTTCGTGGACGATCGCGTGCCCCGCGCGACCATGGGCTCGGGCAGCCCGCGCACCCGCCAGATCGTGTCGTCGCTGCTGCGCCTCGGGTGCTCCGTCACCTTCTACCCGCTCACGGAGCCGTTCGACAGCTGGCCGCGCATACGGGCCGCGCTCCCCCGCGAGGTCGAGGTGATGATGGGGTACGGGGCGGCCCGCTTCGCCGAGTTCCTCGCGGAGCGCCGCGGCTACTACGAGGTGCTCCTCGTCAGCCGGCCCCACAACATGTCCTTCGTGCGCGACCTCGCCGCGGCGTCCCCCGGGCACGTCGCCGGCCTCGAGATCGTCTACGATGCCGAGGCCATCTACTCGCTCCGCGACGTGGCGCGCGGCCGCCTGAACGGCGACCCGATCTCGCGCCGGCGGGCCGAGGCGCTCGTCGCGGAGGAGGTGGACCTCGCCCGCGCCGCCCATCGCGTCATCGCGGTCTCCGAAGCCGAGGCGCAGGCGTTCCGGTCCCACGGACTCGCGGAGGTCCACGTCCTCGGTCACGCCCTCGCGCCCCGGCCGACGGGCCGGCCCTTCGCCGACCGCCGCGGCCTCCTCTTCGTCGGATCGGTCCCCGAGGCCGCGAGCCCCAACGCGGACTCGCTGCGGTGGTTCATTCGCGAGGTCTGGCCGATGATCGAGGGCCAGATCAGCCCCGCCCGCTTCGACGTCGTGGGCGAGAACCACGCCGACGAGATCCGCCGGCTGGCCGCCGCCGGCGTCACGATGGTGGGCCCCCTCGAAGACCTCACCCAGGCCTACGACACCCATCGCGTGTTCGTGGCCCCCACGCGCTTTGCCGCCGGTCTCCCCCACAAGGTCCACGAGGCGGCGGCCCGCGGCGTCCCCGTGGTCGCGACCCCGCTCCTCGCCGATCAGCTCGGCTGGCGCCACGAGGTGGAGATCCTCAGCGCGGAGACTCCCCGCGCCTTCGCGGACTCGTGCGTGCAGCTCTACCGCGACGCCGGCCTGTGGAGCCGGATCCGGGCGAACGCGCTGACGCGGCTCGAGCGGGACTGCTCGCCGGAGCGCTTCCTCGAGTCGCTGCGGCGCGTCGTGCAGCCGGGCGGCGGGAGGGCCTCCGGATGAGCGCCCCGAAGCCGCCGCGCCCGGAGGAGTTCAACACCGGCGACATGAAGCGGGATTGGGACGCCCGCGCGCGCGCATGCGCCCGGGAGTACATCCTGACCGGCTTCGCCGGCGAGGCCGACGCCTTCGCGCGGACCGGACGGGAGGCGGCGGCGAGCCTCCTGGCGCTCTGTCCGCCCGGCGCCGTCGTGCTCGACCTCGGCTGCGGGGTCGGCCGCGTGGCCCGCGAGATGGAGCCCCACGTCGCGCGGCTCCACGCGGTCGACGTCTCGGAGGAGATGATCCGCCAGGCCCGCGAGTACGTCGGGCCCGGATCCCGGATCCAGTTCCACGTCAACGACGGCCACACGATCCCGCACATCGGGGACGGCTCGGTGGACTTCGCCTTCGCCCTCCTCACGATGCATCACGTGACCCGGCCCGCCTTCGCGAGCTACCTGCGCGAGGTCCACCGCGTGCTCGCGCCCGGCGGTCTCTTCTGCTTCTCGGTCGTGTCCCGGGACCGCTCCCCCGCCTACGAGGTCGACGACCACCGCGACACGTTCACCGGGCGCAGCTACTCCGACGCCGAGCTGGACCGGCTCTTCCGCGATCGCTTCGAGGTCGCGCGGCGCTGGTTCACCGAATCGGGAGAAGGCGCGTGGCGGGTGACGTACGTAAACCTCCTCATCCGGAAGCTCGCCGAGCCGACGCCGCGCTGGTGGGCGGTCACGGGCGGGCCCCTGCGGGGGGCCGAGCTCCTCCTGCGGCCGGGAGCCGCTCCGTGGCAGGCGGAGATGCGCGAGGGACGTTTCGAGGCGTTCCTGCACGAGGCGGTCGCGGACGAGTCCCTCGCGGGCCGGGTCGTGTGGGACGTCGGCGCGCACGTCGGCTACCACACGCTCGCGTTCGCCGCGCGGATCGGGCCCGCCGGCCGCGTGATCGCGTTCGAGCCCAACCCCCACAACGCGGAGCGCCTGCGGCAGAACCTGGCCCGCAACCGGGATCTGGCCGACCGCGTGCGCCTCGAGCCGATGGCCCTCTCCGACGAGGACGGCGCGGAGCGTCTCTTCCACACCGCGGTCGTGGACGACGGCACGAGCTCGGGTGCCGCCCTCGAATCGGCCCTGACCGACGACAACCGGGCGGCGTATCGCGCCCTCGACGCGATCGCGGTGGACGTCTCCCGCGCGGACAGCCTCGTGCGCGCGGGGCGGGCCCCCGCCCCCGCGCTCGTCAAGATCGACGTCGAGGGCGGCGAGGTGCGCGTGCTCCGCGGCGGCGCCGAGCTGCTGGCCACCGCGCGTCCGCTGCTCCTGATCGAGGTGCACGACGACGCGGCCCGGTCCGCGATCGGCGAGATGCTCGCCGCTCACGGATACGCCCTCACCGTGCTGTCGTCCGACCGCTCGTCCGCCCGATGCCACGTGCTCGCCCGGCCGCGGGACAGGGTCTGACATGCGGATCCTCTTCGTCGCGATGGCGCACAGCATCCACACCGCGCGGTGGATCGCGCAGCTGCGCGGGCGGGGCTGGGACCTGCACCTGTTTCCGGTCGAGCGGGCGCGGCTTCACCCCGGGCTGGCCGACCTGACGATCCACGACGCGTTCGGCGGCGACGCCGCGGCCGTCGACGCCGCCGACCGGCTCGCGGCGACCATCCGGGACGTGCGGCCCGACGTCGTCCACTCGCTCGAGCTGCTGAAGGCGGGACATCTCGTGTGGGAGGCGAGCGGCCGTCTGGCCGGCGCGCGGCCGCCCTGGATCGCCACCAACTGGGGCAGCGAGACCGCGCTGCTCGCCCGCTTCCCGCAGTACGCGGAACCCCTGCGCGACGTCCTCGCCGCCTGCGACTACTACACGTGCGAGTGCCAGCGGGACGTCGAGCTGGCGCGCGCGCACGGGCTGCGCGGCGAGGTGCTCGCCGTGGTGCCCAACGGCGGAGGGTTCGACCTGGAGGCGTTGCGCGCCCTCCGGCCGGCCGGTCCGCCCTCGGAGCGCCGGACGGTTCTCCTCAAGGGATATCAGGGCTGGGCGGGCCGGGCCCTCGTCGGGCTGCGCGCGCTCGAGCGCGTGGCGGAGTGTCTGGAGGGCTACCGGATCGTCATCTACTCGGCGGACGCCGACGTGGCCCTCGCCGCCCGCCTCGCGAGTCAGGATACGGGCCTGCCGATCGACGTCGCCTCCGAGCGGTCCCATGACGAGATGCTGGGCCTGCACGGCCACGCCCGCGTGTCCATCGGCCTCAGCCTCAGCGACGGGATCAGCACCTCGCTCCTCGAGGCGATGGTCATGGGCTCCTTCCCGATCCAGTCGACCTCGAGCTGCGCCCGGGAGTGGATGGCCGACGGCGTGAACGCCCTGTTCGTGCACCCGAACGATCCCGACGCGGCGGCCGACGCCGTGCGCCGCGCGCTCACCGACGACCGGCTCGTCGACCACGCGGACGAGCTGAACCAGCGGCTGGCCCGGGAGCGCTTCGACGCGGCGCGGCTCTCTCCCCAGGCGGCCGCGCTGTACGAGAGAGCCGCCGTCCGGGCGGCTTCGGGGACGGACGCATGAGCGAGAAGACGCGGGCCGAGCAGCTCGCGATCTTCGGAGGTGATCCCGCGTTCACCGAGGCGGACGCGCTGCACGTGGGGCGGCCGAACGTCGGCGATCGACCGCGGCTGCTGGCTCGCATCGCCGACGCCGTGGAGCAGCGGCGACTCACCAACGACGGCCCGTATGTGCGCGAGCTCGAGGGACGGCTGGCGGCGGCGCTGGACGTCCCCCACTGCGTGGCGGTGGCCAGCGGCACCGTGGGGCTCCAGGTCGCGGCACGGTCGCTCGGGCTGCAGGGAGAGGTGATCGTGCCGTCCCTCACGTTCGTGGCCACCGCGCACGCGGTCGAGTGGATGGGGCTGCGGCCGGTCTTCTGCGACGTGGACCCGGAGACGCTCGGCGTCGACCCCCGGCGCGTCCCCGAGCTCCTGACCGCCCGGACGAGCGCGGTGGTGGGCGTGCACCTCTGGGGGCGGCCCTGCCGCGTCGAGGATCTCGAGCAGCTGGCCGCGGAGCGGGGGCTGAAGCTCCTGTTCGACGCGGCCCACGCCTTCGCGTGCGCCCACCGCGGCACGGGCATCGCGCGCTTCGGCGACGCGAGCGTGTTCAGCTTCCACGCTACGAAGATCGTCAACGCCTTCGAGGGAGGCGCCATCGCCACCCGGGACGGCGCGCTGGCCGCGCGGGCCCGCCTCGTCCGGAACTTCGGCTTCGCCGGCTACGACGACGTCGCGTGCCTGGGGATCAACGGCAAGATGAGCGAGGCCTCGGCGGCGATGGCCCTCACGTCCCTGGAAAGCCTCGACGAGTTCCTGGCCGCCAACCAGCGCAACTACGCCGCCTATCGCGAGGCCCTCGCTGGCCTTCCCGGCGTGAGCCTGCTCGCCCCCGCGGCGGGCGATGCCTGGAACCACCACTACGTCGTCCTCGACGTCGATCCGCCTCTCGCCGGCATCGGGCGCGACGATCTGCTCGCCGTGCTGTGGGCGGAACGCATCTTCGCGCGGCGTTACTTCCATCCCGGCGGCCACCGCATGGAGCCCTACGCCTCGCGCGACCCCGAGGCCGGCCGGAGGCTCCCGGTGACGGAGCGCGTCCTGGGCCGGGTGCTGCTGCTGCCGACGGGGACCGCCGTCGGCCCGCGTGAGGTCGAGACGGTGGCCTCGATCGTGCGCACGGCCGTCACCCATGCCCGCTCGGTTCTGGCGCGGGTCGCCGTCCCGACATGAGCCTCCGGCAGCGGCTTCGCGCCTGGTGGCGGGCGGACGAACGGCTCGGCGCGCTGGAGAGCGGCGCCCAGGCCGCGGCCGATCGCTCCGCGGCCATCGAGCGCTCCCTCACCGACGTGCGGCTCGATCTGGAGAGGCAGCAGGCCCGAACCGCGGCGGCGCTCGAGGCCGCGGGCGCGGACCTCCGGGGCGTGGGGGAAGGCCTGGCGTCCGGCCTGCGGGCGCTGGAGGAGCGGCTGTCCTCGCTGGAGGCCGAGGCCCGCCGGCGCGCCGAGGAACAGGACAAACGCGAGGGTGAGCACCGGATCGAAGAGGCGCGCCGGGACGCCGGCCTCCGCGGACTGGAGGAACAGCTTCGCTCCCTGCAGAGCGACCTCGCCTCCGTGCAGAGCGACCTCGCGCGCGAGCTGCGCGCCGGCGTGGAGCGGCTCCATCACGTGCTCGGGCACCACTCCGAGCAGCTGGATCTGCTGAAGTCGAGCCTGGAGGTCGACGCGGCCCTCATCGACGAGTACGAGCGATGGAAGGCGGCCCATCCGCTGTCCGATCGTCCCCTCGTCAGCGTGTGCATCGCGACCTACAACCGCGCGCCGCTGCTCGCGGAGCGCTGCCTGCCGTCCGTCCTCGCCCAGAGCTACCCGCATCTCGAGGTGGTCGTGGTCGGCGACGGCTGCACCGACGAGACCGCGGAACGGGTCGGCGCGATCCGCGACCCGCGGCTCCGGTTCGTGAACCGGGAGCGTCGCGGGGACTACCCCGCCGATTCGCTCCGCCGGTGGATGGTCGCGGGAACCCCCGCCGTGAACGAGGCCCTCGCCCAGGCGAAGGGAGAGCTGATCACGCACCTGGACGACGACGACGAGTATCTCCCCGGGCGTATCGAGAAGCTGGTGGCCTTCATACGCGACGAAGGCGGCGACCTCGTGTGGCATCCGTTCTGGTACGAGGATCCCGACGGTCGCTGGCTCCTCAACGACGCCGGCGCGTTCGCGTTCTCCAGGGTGACGACGTCCTCGGTCCTCTACCGCTCCTGGTTCAAGAAGATCCCCTGGGATGCGGGGGCCCACCGCTTGATGGAGCCCGGCGACTGGAACCGCTTCCGGCGCCTGCGCTACGTGGGGTCGGTGTTCCGGCGCTTCCCCGAGCCCCTGCTCCGCCACTACCGCGAGCGGCGGCCCGGGCCCGCGGCCGATGCCGTCCGCCTCCAGGGCTGACATGGAGCCGCCGCTCAAGGTCCACTCCCACCGGCGCTCGGGCACGCACCTGCTCATGGCCACCCTCGCGGCGAACTTCGAGCTGGGCGACCTCGCGATCGAGGTCGACGTTCCGGGCCAGCGCTGGCACGCCACGGGAGAGGCCCGGGCCGTCGTCCCCTGGGGCCGGTTGTTCGGCGATCACGAGCGGTTCCCCGAGAGCCGCACGCCGCCCGAGAAGGTCCTCTACATCGTCCGCGACCCCCGGGACACGCTGCATTCGCTGTGGCGCTTCGAGGCGCCGGCCGCGCCGCTCGGCGAGTTCTTGACCCGCGAGCGGATCGAGTACTGGTACCGGCACGCGTCGGAGTATTGCGACCGGGTCTGCTGGGTCCGCTACGAGGACCTGACCGGCCCCGGCTTCGAGCGCGTCATGACGCAGGTCGCCGGTCGCTTCGCCCTGCAGACGCGCGCGGGGGACGACGCGTCGAGCGCAGAGGCGGCTTCCTTCCGTCGCGTCGAGGAGCCGGTCGGCTGGTCCCCGGGCGCCGGGCGGCAACGGCAATGGCGGGAGTGGCCGGAGGACTGGCGCGCGCGCTTCACGTCCGTCATCCCGCCCGGCTTTCTCGGCTACGAGTGATGAGCCCGTACGCTCCGAGGCCGGCAATCACGATGAGCAGCGCGATGACGGCCACGACCGGCCCCGGCAGGCCGGCGGGTGGCCGTGCGAACAGGGCGGGCCAGATCGCCAGATCGTCGTAGCCGAAGAGGTCCATCGTCTTCACGCCCCCCGCCGGCAGGGGGACGTTCCAGGTCAGGCTGGTTCCCTCCCACGCCCGATGCAGCCGGGAGAGCAGGAGCCACGCGCGACCGGCGACCGGTGAGAACCCGGGATCGTAGAGGATCGGCGCCCAGCCTGGAGTGCCCGGCTCCGCGCCGAGGACACCGGCGTCGATGAGCAGCTTGAAGTAGAGCCAGGTGGAGGTGGCGACGCCGACGACCTGCACCCCCGCCCCCAGGCCGGCGAGCACGAGCACGGCGGCCCTGTGGACCAGGTCCGGACCGCGGCCAGCCAGCGGCTCGAAGGCGCAGGCCAGCCCGAGCGCGAGCGGACCCACGAGGGGTACGAGATAGCGAGGGCCCCAGGCCCCGTCGCCGCTCCAGATCGTGAACTGGCCATAAACGAGGACGAAAGATACGAGCAGGGCCAGCGGCAACGTACCCAGCCATCCCGCGCGTTGCCGGAACGCGCGCCACCCCGCGAGCGCGAGCACCAGTGGCGGGGAGTAGAGAAAGAGGCTCTTGCCGGCGCTGAACAAGAGGCCGTAGGCGCCGACGTAGAGGGGAAGATCGTAGCGGCCCTTCTGCCATTCGTACCCGGTGGCCGTGAAGCGGCCGTAGCGGCTGGCGTTGAGCAGCGCGAGCAGGGCGGCTCCCAGAACGAGGGGCAAGCCATAGGCGACGGCGCTCCAGACCCCGCGCCCCGGTCGCGCCGCGCTCGATCGGGCGGCGACCCCCATGTAGGCGGTGACCACGGGAACCACGAGCAGGATCATGGCGGGCTGGCTCAGGATCAGGACGGCCTGCGCGGCGCCGGCGAGGGCGGCCCACGCGAGCGCCCCGGAGCGCAGGAACTTCACGGCGCCGTAGTAGGCGAGCGAGATCAGGAGGCCGTGGAGCGACTCGAGCCCGTTCGCCTTGCTGTCCGCCCAGAGGATCGTGCCCAGACCGGCGACGAGCGCGGTCAGGAGCGCCGTGCGCCGGCGGAAGCCGAAGGCGAGAGCGGTCTCGAACAAGACGACGCACTGGGCGGCGGAGAGCAGCGGGCCGGCCAGGGTCGCGAGGAGCATCGGCATCGCCAGCGGCCCCGCGTCGGGCCCGAGCTCTCGTCCGCCCAGGCGCTCGCCCGCCCAGACGAGCGGAGCGATCAGGAGCGAATAGGACATGCCCTTGGGGAAGTACAGCCGCCCGTCGCGCCCGCGCAGATGAGCGTAACGATGCGAGGCCGCCGGCAGCATCGCTTCGACGTCCGCGGGCACCGAGAAGCTGCCCGTCCGCGCGAGGTTGAGGGCCACGCCGAAGGCGAACATCGAGTCCGAGTTGTCACGCACCGTTCCCGATGCGCCCAGCAGGTAGAGTCCCGCGAAGAACGCGAAGAGGGAAAGCCTCAATGGAGACGTTGCGGTCGGAGCGACGCGTCGCCTCGCGCCCGCGTCATTCCGTGGTACGGTACCGCGCCCGCGCCGCGCGCTCGGCCATCGCGAACGGCATTCTACGGCATGAACGAAAAGAAGATCCTGCTGACGGGCGGGGCCGGCTTCATCGGCCACCACGTGGCCCAGGCTCTCCGGGGGGCCAACGAGGTCCATGTTGTCGACAACCTCTGCCGCCACCGCGCCGTGCCGGCCTGGCTCACCGCCCAGCCCGACGTGCGCTTCCTTCACCGCGACGTCCGCGACGTCGAGGCGGTGAGGCGCTTTCTCCCCTCGGACCTGACCCACATCATCCATCTCGCGGCGGTCGCCGGCGTCCAGACCGTCCAGAACGACCCCGTGGAGTCGATGCGGTCGAACCTCGAGGGCAACCTCGCGGTGGGCACGCTCGCGGAGGCGTTGCCCCGGCTCGAGCGCCTGGTGTTCTTCTCGAGCAGCGAGGTGTACGGGCCGAACGCGGCGGGAGTCGCCGAATCGCACGTCGACCTGCGCCTCCGCGTCGACGAGCCGCGCTGGACGTACGCGATCAGCAAGCTCGCGGGGGAGATGCTGCTCCACCAGATCGGCCGGCGGTCGGGCCTGCCCGTCACCGTCGTCCGCCCGTTCAACGTCTACGGTCCCCATCAGCTCGGGGAGAGCGCCGTGCACTCCTTCGCCGCGCAGGCCCTCGCCGGCGAGCCGCTGCGCATCCGCGGGTCGGGACAGCAGCGACGCGCCTGGTGCCACGTCCGGGACCTGGTGCACGGACTGCTGCTCATCCTCGGGAGCCGCCGGGCGGAGGGCGAGATCTTCAACCTCGGCAACCCCGACGCGGTCTGCACGGTTCGGGAGCTGGCGACGGCGATCCGAACGGCCGCCCGCTCGCGGTCCCCGCTTCGGGACGAGCCGACGCCGTTCGACGATGTGCTGGATCGCGTGCCCAGCATCGAGAAGGCCGAGACCCTCCTCGGCTTCGCCCCGCGCGTGGCCCTCCCCGAGGGGCTGGAAGACACGGTGCGCTGGTACGAGGGCCTGTATGCTCCGAGCCGCGTCCAGCCCGCCGGCTGACGTCCTCGTCGCGGGCGGGACGGGCTTCGTCGGATCGCGTCTCGTCGAGCGTCTGCTGCGCCGGAGGACCGCGCGCATATGGGTCCTCGCCCGGCGCCGGCCGCGGGGTCTCGCCGACCCCCGGGTGGTGTTCGTCACGCACGACCTCGCACGGCCGCTGAGCCGTCTCCGCCTTCCCCCGAGGTTGCGGACGGTGTTCCACTGCGCCTCGCCGCGAGGCGCCGACGCCACCGCCGCGGAGCTGTTCGCCGCCAACGTCCACGGCACCCTGGGCCTGCTCGAATGCGCCGCGCGGGCGGGAGCGCGCCGGTTCGTATACGTGTCCTCCGGAGGGGTGGCCGGCTATCGGCAGACGCCGATCCCGGAGACCGCGAGTCCGGAACCAGGCTCGGCCTACCTGATGGCGAAGCTCGCCGGTGAGCTGGCCGTGCGGGCGAGCGGATCGGCCGTGCCCGCGACGATCGTCCGCCTGTTCTTCCCCTACGGGCCCGGCCAGCGCCGCGGTCTGCTGCCGCTGCTCTGCCGCCGCCTCGTGCGCGGAGAGCCCATCCGGATCGGGCGCGGGGGCGCGCCCGCGATCAACCCCGTGCATGTCGAGGACGCGGCCCGGGTGCTCGCCCGCATCGGAGACGCGGCCCGGGCGGACAGTGTCATCAACCTGGCCGGACCCGATGTGACGAACGTGCAGGACCTGGCGATGCGCCTGGGCGCGCTGCTCGGCCGGCGGCCCCTCTTCCGCCGCGACGAGACACGCCGAGATCACCTGGTGGCGGACACGCGACGGCTTGGCCGGCGGTACGGCCGCGGCATGATCCATCTCGACGCGGGGCTGTCCGAGTTTGCCGAGTGGTGGAAGGCCGAGGTTGGATAGCGACCTCGTCGTGCTCGGGGGCGGGATCACCGGCCTCAGCCTGGCGGATGCGGCGGGGCGGGCGGGAAGACGCGTCGCCGTGCTGGAGGCCCAGCCCGCGTACGGCGGCCTCCTTCGCACCGTGAGCCTCGGGGGCCATCTCTTCGACACGGGCCCCCACGGGATCTATTCCCACGATCCGGAGGTGCTCGCCTGGTTCCAGCGGCTGCTCGGCGACGACCTCCGGCCCATCGACCGCCACAGCTACACGCTCTTCCGCGGAAAGCGGGTCGTCTATCCGCTCACCGTCTCCGGGGCGCTGCGAGCGGTCACGCTGGGAGAGGCGGCCCGCATCGCATGGGAGGCCGGCGTCCTGCGCTCCCTGCACGGTCCGCCCCGGCCCGCGGTCACGTTCGAAGAGTGGGCGATCCGCTCGTTCGGCCGCACGCTCTACCGGCTGTTCTTCGAGCGGTACACCGAGAAGGTCTGGGGTCTGCCCTGCCGCGAGCTGTCCGCGGCCTGGATCTCCGCCCACCTTCCCGCCAACAGCCTTCTGCAGGTTCTGTACGACCGCCTCCAGCGGCGGGACCTGCCCATCGGCTTCACCCGGCGCTTCTACTACAGCGCCCGCGGCAGCGGACAGCTGGTGGACCGGCTCGTGGAACGACTGGAGCGGCAGCCCGGCGTCTTGCTCGCGTCGTCGGTGCGCGTACGGCGGATCCGTCGATCTTCGGGAGCATGGCGCGTCACCGCGGGCGACGATGGCCGGCGGAGCGAATGGTCGGCGCCGGAGCTGGTGTCCACGATCCCGCCGGGGACGCTGCTGCAGCTCATGGACCCGGAGCCTCCCGCCGACGTCCTCGCCGAGGCTCGGGGCCTCCGCTTCCGCAACCTCATCCTCGTGCTCCTGGTGGTGGACGCGCCGCGGCTCAGCGACGCGAACTGGGTCTACGTGCCCGATCCGTCCGTTTCGGTGGCGCGCATCTCGGAGTTCAAGAATATGATCGCCTCCATGCGCGATCGTCCCGATACGTCGGTGGAGATGGAGTTCTTCTGCTGGCCCGACGACGCGCGCTGGCGAGAGACGGACGAGACCCTGGCCGCGCGGGCGCGGGAGGACGCGGAGTGCCTGGGACTCTTCCGCTCCGGCCAGGTGAAGGAGTGGAAGGTGGTCCGGGTGCCGAACGCGTACCCTCTCTTCGACCTCCAATACGAGGAGCGGATGCGGCGCATCCACGAGTACCTCCGCGGGCTCGGCGGCCTGCACCTGCTGGGCCGGACCGGAGGGTTCCTCTACCTCGACCAGGCGGGCTGCACGAAGCAGGCTTTCGCGTGGGCCCACGACCATCTGGGCCTCGCCGCCTCGTGAGCGATCTCGGCACCGACAGCGCCGCCCTGCGTCACCGGATCGACGCCCACGGGCGGTTCGCGCGGTACGAGATCAACGACTGGATCCTGGACATCGCGAAGCCGTGTTCCGGTGAGCGCGTGCTGGACCTGGGCTGCGGGACCGGGAAGCAGCTCGTGCCCCTCGCCGCGCGGGTCGGCGAGGCGGGCGTCGCCGTCGGCCTCGATTGCTCCGAGCCGGCGCTGGCGGCCGCCCGCGCGGCCGCCGACGCCGCGGGCCAGAGCCGTGTCCAGCTGGTGCCGGGCCGGCTCGAGCAGCTCGAGGCCGCCCTTCCGCCACTTTTTCAATACGACCTCGCGGTGTGCTGCTTCGCCCTCTACTACTCGTCCACCCCGGAGCACACGCTGCGGGAAGCGGCCCGGCGGCAGGCGCCGGGAGGGCGCCTCTTCGTGTGCGGACCCGCTCGTGACAACAACCGCGAGTTCGTCGCCTTCTGCGACGCGGTCGTC
>Ga0075423_10003174_pt1 | contig 15121 bp, 11 predicted proteins | sample SoiMethybrSBSTD2_FD_80114 | JGI IMG/M metagenome (GOLD analysis project Ga0075423, IMG submission 80114) | Bulk soil microbial communities from a Populus tree surrounding site in Tennessee, USA - Soil MetaG P. TD hybrid SBSTD2 | ecosystem: Environmental > Terrestrial > Soil > Tree plantation...
ATGGCTTCCGGCAGCGCCGCGACGAGCTGCATGTCGACCCGTGCGGTCGTCTCGACCGCCACCGGCACGCCATCGCGGATGGTGGTCCGGAAACCCGGGAGCGTCGCCTTGACGGCATACGAGCCCGGCTGCAGGAGAGGAACCGAGTAGTACCCGTCGGCGCCGGTGATCGCGGTCCTGACCTGGTTGGTGGCGGTGTTGGTGACCTCGATCGTCACGCCGGGGATGACGGCTCCGGACTGATCGACGATGACGCCGCCGATCGCACCCGTGGCCTGCGCGTCAGCGGTGGAGGGCAGCGTGGCGACGAGCGCGGCTGCGGCCAATACCAGGAGGGTTCGTGCCATCAGACGCTCCTTGAATGCGGCCGTCCAGGAGATGTTACAGGCGATCTGTCGATGTGAGGTCGAGAATGGCGAGCGCCAGCACCTTCGTCGCGTTGACCAGGTCGTCGATCCGGCACCATTCGTCCGGCTGATGCGCGAGATCCAGAATGCCGGGACCGTACGCGACGCAGTGCGGGATGCCGGCGATGCGGTCGACGTGCTTGTGGTCGTAGGTGCCCGGACTGGCGATGCGCGCGGCGCGGCGCCCGAGGACGCGCTGGATCCCTCGCTCGAGCGCGCCGATGACGGGCGATGAGTCCGGCGTCCGCACCGGATGTACCACCATCAGGTCGCGAAGCTCGAAGTTGAAAGACGGAAGCTCGCCGGCAACGCGGTCGAGCAGCGCCAGAATCTCTGCCTTGGCCGCGTCGAACCCCTCTTCCAGGAGGAACCGCCGATCGAAGATGGCCTTGCAGGTGTCGGCCACGCACGGCGTCTGCAGGCCGTCGACCGGCTGCCCTCCGGCGATGCTGTTGATGTTGAGCGTGGCGTGGCGCGCCAGCACCGGCACCACCGGAACGGCGGTCTGGCGCGAGGCGAGCGCCGGCACGATCTCGCGCTGGATGCGATCGAGGATCACGCCCATGTGCTCGATCGCGTTCACGCCGAGGAATGGCATGCTGCCGTGACCGATCCGCCCGTGGGTCGTGATCTCGAACCAGTAGACGCCGCGATGGCCGATGCAGATGCGATCGACGTTGAGCGGCTCCGGGATGATCACGGCGTCGACGCGATCGGCGGCAATCCAGCCGTGCTGCGCCAGCCACGCGACGCCGGCGAAGCCGCCGCTCTCCTCGTCCACCGTTCCGCTGATCTCGATCGAGCCGTCGATCTCGACCCCGGTGCGCCTGATCGCTTCGGCCGCGTAGATCGCGGCGGCGATGCCCGCCTTCATGTCGCAGGCGCCGCGCCCGTAGATTCGGCCGTCGCGAATCTCTCCGCCGAATGGATCGACCGTCCAGCCCGAACCCGCAGGCACGACGTCGAAGTGTCCGTTGAGATGCACCGCCGGCCGCGGCGCGCGTCCCCGGCGGGTGCCGACGACGTTGACGCGCGGGTGAGTGAGGGTGTGCTCCGGGAGACCGTCAGCTTCGACATAGGACACGTCGAAGCCGCACGTCGTGAGCCGCTCGCCGATCAACTGCGCGCACGCCGCGTAGGAATCGCCCGGCGGATTGATGGTCGGGATGCGGATCAGGTCGGCCGTGAACTCCACGATCTCCGGCGCCGCGTCGTCGATCGCCGCCAGAACGCGATCGATGTCCGCTCCGCCGGCATGCATGGTTGGCGTAACATAGCACGCCGCCCCGCGCGTGACTCTCCACCTCTTCCTGCTCATCGTCTATTCGGTCGGCGTCATCGGGCTTGGCCTGTGGGCCTCGCGCTTCGTCCGCGGCAGCAGCGAGTTCTTCGTCGGCGGCCGCTCGCTCGGTCCCATGCTGCTGATGTCGTCGATGCTGGCGGCGAACATCGGCGCCGCGTCGACCGTCGGCGTCGCGGGCAAGGCCTACCAGGAAGGGATCAGCGCGTGGTGGTGGGTCGGATCGGCGGGGATCGGCTCGCTGCTGTTCGCGCTCACCGTCGCGCCAGCCTTATGGCGGCTGGCGGAGGCGCAGCAGTTCTACACCACCGGCGACTATCTCGAGTTTCGGTACGGAGCCGCCATCCGCACGTGCCTGTCGATCGTCATCTGTGTTGCGGCGCTGACGCTGCTCGCCGGACAGCTGCTCGCGGGCGCGACGATTCTCAAGCTGATCGTCGGCATTCCACTCTGGGCGGGCGCGCTCGTCGGCGCGGCGATCATGACGATCTATTTCGCGGCCGGCGGGCTGCTGGGGTCGGCGTGGGTGAACGGCCTGCAGCTGTTCGTCATGCTCGCGGGATTCCTGATGGCGCTACCCGTGGCGCTCGAGCAGGCGGGCGGGCTGGCCAGCGTGACGCGGCCGCCAGGTGCGCCGTCGACCTTTGCGACGTTCTTCCACTCGTCGGGTCCAGGCTCCGGGTGGATGTTCCTGGTGCTGACCGCGCCGTCGTTCCTGATCTCTCCGGGCCTCATTCAGAAAGCGTACAGCGCGAAATCCGAGGCGGCGCTGAAGCTCGGGATCGGGCTGAACGCCGTGGTCCTGATGGCGTTCGCGGTGGTGCCGGTGCTGTTCGGAATGGCGGCACGCAGTGCCGTGCCCGGCATCGCCAACCCCAACGACGTGTTGCCCACTTTCCTGATGACCCAGCTTCCGGCCTGGCTCGGCGCGCTGGCGCTGTCGGCCGTGTTCTCCACCGAGGTCGATACCTGCGACACGATTCTGTTCATGCTGTCGACCGCGATCTCGAAGGACGTCTACAAGCGCCACATCAATCCGGCCGCGAGCGATGCCCAGCTGCTGCGTGTGGCGCGGATCTCCGCAGCGGCCGGCGGCGCCGCGGGCGTGATCCTGTCGCTCGTCGTCGGGACCGTCCTGGGTGCGGTGACGATCTTCTATCAGGTCATGGTCGTGACCTTCTTCGTGCCGATCGTCGGTGGGCTCTACGTGCACGGGATGAGCACGCGTGCCGCCGCGGCCTCGATTGTCGCGGGCCTGCTCGGGCTGCTCGCTGCCTGGCTTGTCATTACGCCGGCGTTCCGGTGGGCCGATCCGGTCCTGGTGGGCCTCTTCGCGGCGGTCGGCGCCGCTGCGAGCGTCGTAGTCGCCGGGCGGGGTCAGCTCGCCCCGCAGGAGACGTGATGGCGTCACACAACATCTTCGATCTGACCGGCAAGGTCGCCGCCATCGTCGGCAGCGGCTCGGGCATCGGCGAGGCGGTCGCGTTGGGCGCGGCGCGCGCGGGCGCTCGCGTCGTCAGCCTCGACATCAAGGCCGAGGCGGCGGAGAACGTCGCGGCGCAGGCCCGGGCGGAAGGGTGTGACTGCACGTCCGGCGCGCTCGACATCCGCGACGCCGCCGCGGTCGAAACCGCGTTCCAGTCGATTGCCAGCTCCCACGGCGGCCTCGACATCGTCGTCTGCACGCCGAGCATCAACGTCCGCAAGAAGATCCTGGACTACCAGGACGACGAGCTCGATCGCGTCCTGGACCTGAATCTGAAAGGGAACTTCTACGTGCTGCGATCGGCCGGCCGGATCATGACCGGCCAGCGGCGGGGCAGCATCGTGCTGTTCTCGTCGATCCGCTCGCAGGTCGTCGAGCCGGGTCAGTCGGTGTATGCCGCGACAAAGGCCGGGATCGTGCAGATGGCGCGGACCGCCGCCTCCGAGTTCGGGCCGTACGGCGTGCGGGTCAACGCGGTGGGCCCGGGCGTGATCGAGACGCCGCTCACCGCGCCGATCAAGAACAACCCGGACTGGTTCAACGCCTACTCCGCCAAGAGCGCGATGAACCGATGGGGGAAAGCAGAGGAGATGGTGGGGCCGACGCTGTTCCTCGCGTCGGACGCGGCCAGTTTCGTGACGGGGACGATCCTGTTTGCCGACGGCGGGTGGCTGGCGCAGGATGGCAGATTCACGCCGCCTGGCATGTGAGCGGCGTGATCAACTTCCAACTCCCAACCTCCAACTCCCAAGCCGATCTCTTCGAAGAACTCTCCTTGGGAGTTGGAAGTTGGAGGTTGGGAGTTGACGGATACCCAAAAAAGAAAGGCGCGTGGATTCACCCCACGCGCCTCGAATAACTTCTCCGGGAAGAACTAGAAAACGAACCGGAACCCGACCTGCCCGACGCGCTGCTCCGGCTGGCCGTTGTCGCCCGCATACGCGTTCGGCTTCATGGACACCGAGTTCGGCGTGTGGTTCGCCAGCGTGCCCGTGTAGAAGGCCGCCGATGACGCCGCGCCGACGTTGAACGCGGGATTGAGCGCGTTGAACAGGTTGAAGACCTCGCCGAAGAGCTCCACGCGCACGGTGCCGCGGAACGGGATCGTCTTGGCCACGCGCAGGTTCATCTGGGACAACGGCGCGCCGCGGCCGCAGTTCACTGTTTCGCAGGTGCCCATCTCCTCGAACGACGGCACACCCGCATCGTCGACGCTCTTGAAGCGGTAGGCGGTGGGGTAGAGGTCGTTGCTGACGCCGTCGAGGTTGTTGTCGTAGCCGTACCAGATGTGCATCGGCAGCGCCGAGCGATAGCGGAACACCGGCGCCACCGTGACTCCCCACGGAGCCTGAATGATCGCGCTCAGGACGATCTTGTGGCGCGCGTCGGTGCGGGCCGCGGGACCGGACTGCACGTCGGCCAGCGGCTCGAGCGAGTTCTGCACCAGGTTGGTGGTCAGCTCGTCGACCGCCTGACCGCCGCGGCCGGTCGCCTTCGCGAGCGTGTACCACGCGTTCATCTGGATGCCCCGGGTCATCCGGCGGCGGACACCGAAGTTGATGCCGTCATAGCGGGTCGACCCGATGCTCATGTTCATCGTCGGGTTGGCCGGGTTCAGCGGCAGGTCCGCGTAGCGGCGCGCGCCGCCGTTCACGCGGGTGTTGAGCGGCCAGCGCACGCCGATGTCCTTGCCGGCGGAGTGCGTGTAGTCGACGTCGAGCACCGTCGCGCCCGAGAACTCGTGCGACCAGCCCACCGAGGACTGCTGGGTGTAGGGCTGGCGGATCTGCGGTGCCGCGACGTTGGAGCTGTAGAACGGACCGTTCGGGTTCACCTCGTTGAGCGATGCGATGTTCGCGATCGGCTGTCCGACCGTGAAGAAGCTGCCGTCCGGATTCTTGATGCCGGCGCTGTTGTTCACGTCGAACACGATGCCCGATCCGCCCTGGGCGCTCAGGCCCGGGAACAGGATGTTCGCGTTGGTGAAGCCGTAGTCGTAGTAGATGCCCCAGCCGGCGCGGACGACGTCGCGGCCGTCGCCGCGCACGTCGAAGACGCCGCCGATGCGCGGCTGCCAGTTGTTCTTGTCCTCCTGCGCTTTCTTCCCGAACTCGTCGAAGCCGGGGACGCCGCTGAACCGGCCCGCGGCCGCCGCGGCGGTCAGCGCGATGTAGTTCGGGATCTTCGACTGGTCGATCAGGAAGCCGGTGACCAGGTCGTAGCGCAGCCCGGCGTTGATGGTCAGCCGGTTGGTCGCGCGGAAGTCGTCCTGGATGTAGAAGCCGTACTGATCCATGGGCAGATTGGCCGAGGCGCCCTCTTTGTTCCGGGTCACGCGGCTGATCGGTCCGTTGAAGTCGTTGGTCAGGTGCGTGTACGCGTAATCGGCGCTGCCCGAGGAGAAGGTGACGTAGAGCTTCGGCTCGTGGATGTAGTTCGCGCCGGCCTTCATGTCGTGGCCGAGGCCGCCCTTCCCGGTGACGTGCCACGAGAAGTCGTCGCGGAACTGGTACTTGTGCTGCGCGGTGGTCTGCGGGGTGTTGGTGTTGTAGCCGATGGCGACGCCGTTCGGGAACGTCTGCTGCGGTGCGGCCGTCCGCGCGTCGATGTGGTTCTCGAAGTCCGCGTACTGGAAGATGAACTCGTTCAGCTTCGAGCCGCCGAGGACCCAGTTGTGATTGAGGTTGATCGAGTTGAACGTGTTGACGCTGTCGCCCCAGTTCTCCGGGACTGTGCGCGGCGCAGCGGCGTAGACCTGTGAGTTCGTGTTGCGGCCATAGCGCACCGAGGCGTACTGCGACGGCGTGAGGTTGGCCGACACCTTTCCGGTGAACAGGTTCTCGCGGCTCGGCGTCGGGTAGACGCCGTCCTTCGAGGGATCGAGGCCCAGCGTCGTCACCGCCTGCTGGGTGTCCTGCTGGGTGCGCTCGTAGGCGGCAAAGAAGTGCGCGCGGTTCTGGACGACGGGCCCACCGAACGAGCCGCCGTACTGATACCGCCGGTACGGCTGTTTGCTGACATTGCTGAGCTTCTCCGTCATCGTCTTCGCGTTGAGATCCTTGTCGCGGAGGTTGGTGAACCAGCTGCCGCGGATCTGGTTGGTGCCGCTCTTGGTGACGATGTTCATCACGCCGCCGTTGCTGCGTCCGTACTCCGCCTTGTAGCGCTGGGTGACGAAGTTGAATTCCTGGATCGCCTCGAGCGGGAACAGCTGCAGCAGGCCGCCGACGGTGTCGTCGTTGTTGTCGCCGCCGTCAATCTGGTAGTTGACGTTGCGGCCGTTGCCGCCGGCGATCTGCGGCGAGTACTGCGTGCTCTTCGTCGGATCCGAGTGGAAGCCCAGGCCGACGCCCGGAATCGTGATCGCGGCGTTGGCGAACTGGCGGCCGTTGAGCGGCAGGCTCTCGATGCGCTCCACGTCCACGACCCCGCCGACCGACGACGAGGTCCGCTCGATGAGCGGTGTCTCGCCCCGGACTTCGACCGCCTCGGCGAGCGCCGCGACCTTCAGCGTCACCGGGATGTCGAGGGTCTGCCCGACGTTGAGCACGATGCCCTTGCTCTCGATCTTGGTGAAGCCCTGGAGCTCGGCGGTGATGTCGTAGCTGCCGACCGGGAGTGCCGTCAGCCGGTAGATGCCCTCACCGTCGCTGACGCCCGTGCGGACGAACCCGGTTTCCGCATTGCGGGCAGTCACCGTGACCCCCGGGACGGCGGCGTTCTGATCGTCGGTAATCCGGCCGCTGATGTTCCCCGTCGTCTGCTGGGCAAACGCCGGGGCGCTCAGCACGAGCGCGACGAGCGCCAGCGCTGCATAGGTCATCCTTCGCATTTCCTGTAAGCCTCCTGATAAGTGCGGTGTCGTTATAAGGGCGGTGTCCCTAAAAAGTGGGACGAGCTGCTGGCTGCAAGGGACGCACCACGGAAACAGGGACGAATGCCCCTTGGAAATGGTTGAAACTGCGCTACTTGCGGTCGAAACTCGGGACCAGCGGCGGGCGAACACCAAGAAACTGCCCCGCTCGATCCGACTTCTTGAATGCAGGGGACGGGTGGTGGGACGAAATGGGGTCAGATCTCGAATCTCGATCGACTGGCGTGCGGCACCATTCGAAATTCGAGATCTGACCCCACTCAGGGCGCTTTTTCGGTGACCGACTGCAGCAGGCGCTCGACCTCCGAGCGCTGCGGCGCGTCGGGACGAAGCCGGCGCAGCAGCTCCTCGGCCTGACGCGCGGCGGCGGCCCGGTTGCCGGCTCGGGCGTGTGCGAGGGCGAGATTGAACCGCGCTTCGTGGAAGTCCGGGTCCATCGCGAGGGCGCGCTCGAGGGGCGCGATACCGTCGGCCGGATGACCGCCGTCGGACAGCACGATCCCCAGGTTGGCGAGCACGACGGGATTGTCCGGCTCGGAGCGATCGGCCTCGCGCAACTCGGCGGCGGCAGCCGCGTAGCGCCCGGCGAGCGCGTGACAGCGGGCGATGCCAAGGTGCGGATCCGCCCCGGGCGTCCCGCTGCCGATCGCGGCGGCGAAGTACTTCATCGCCTCGCCGCAGCGGACCGAATCGGACAGCACGAATCCGAGTCGCATGGTCGCCTGCGGATTTCCAGGGTCGGCGACGATGATGGCGCGCAGGGCCTGCTCGAGCTCGGCGCCGCGCAGCTCACCAGAGGTGACGCGCGCGATATCGGCTGCCAGCTGGAGGCGATCCTTGGGGTCGGCGCGTGTCACCGGCCTCATTCGTCCTGCCCCGACATAGCCGAGCGCCCGCAGCCGCGCCGCGCTCTCGCGATCCGGCAGCCGCACCTCGCCAAGACTGGCCGGCGAGTACTTGTCGACGCGTTCCCGCATCTCGGCCATCCGGGCAGGAGCGGTGAGCGCCAGGTCCCGGGTCTCGCCCGGGTCGGCCGAGACCTCGTAGAGCTCGGGCCGCGGCGCATCGATCACCTTCCACCCGTCCTGGCGCAGGCTCCGGAGCGGGCTCCAGCCGAAGTCGAGGAGCGGCGCGAACGATTCCGCGTAGAGCGCGCGGCGAGGCACCGGCTCGCCTCGCAACGCGCCGGACAGGTCGACGCCGTCCGCATCGAAGCGGCCGAGGCCGGCCAGCCGGGCGAGCGTCGGCGCGACGTCGACCAGAGACACCGGCGCGTCGATCGACCGGACGCCGATGCCCGGGCCCGCCAGCACGAGCGGGACGCGAAGCGTGGTGTCGTAGACGAAGATGCTGTGCGCGAACTCGCCGTGCTCGCCAAAGGCCTCGCCGTGGTCCGCCGCCAGGGCGATCACGGTCTGATCGGTCCGGCCGCCAAGCGCCTCCAGCAGCCGTCCGACCTGCCGGTCCGCCTCGGCAACCTCGTCGTCATAGCGCGTCTCGACGGGCCGCGTGTCCCACGTCGCCCCGTACGGGGCGTGCGGCTCGAAGAGGTGGACCCACAGGAAAAACCGCGCGGATTCCTGACGGCGCAGCCACTCGACGGCTTCGTCCACGACATCGCTGCCGGGCCGTTCGTTCTCGACCGCGCCGGCGCTATGCGGCATCCGGTCGCCGTACTTCTGGAAGCCCCGCCCGAGGCCGAACCGGCGGTCCAGGGGAAAGGCGGCCACGAACGCGCCGGTCGTGAAGCCTGCCTTTGCGAACGCCTCGGCCACGAGCGGCACGTCATCATTGATCCGCATCCCGTTGTGCCTGGCCCCGTGACCCTGCGGATACCGTCCGGTCAGCAGCGAGGCGTGCGAGGTCAGCGTGATCGGCGCGGCCGCATAGGCGCGATCGAATCGGGCGCCGCGGCGGGCCAGCGCGTCGATTGCGGGCGTACGGGCTCGCGCGTAGCCGTACACTCCCACGCGATCGGCGCGAAGCGTGTCGATTGTGACCAGGATCACGCCGCGCACCGGCGGCGGCGCGGCGGGTTCGGGCTGTCGTGCGCAGCCAGCCGGCGCGAGGAGCAGAGCGAATAACAGACCCGCGACTGCGAATCGATGCTGACGGGGGCATGCTTGTTGCGATAAATAGCACCTTACAAGGAGGCACCACAGCATGCGTGGAGATAACGGCAACGAAGACCTCATGGACGAAGATCTGGACGTTGGGAGTGGCGACGAAGGCGGCGGCGACATGAGGGTCGCAGATCCGACCACCGGAATGACGGACGCCACGGGTGGTGCCCCGGCCCCGAAGCGCGGTGGCGGCCGCAAGAAGGCGTCGCGGAAAAGCGCAGGCGCAGCCCGCAAGGCCGCCGGGGCCCGGAAATCCGCTGGTTCGCGCAAGTCCTCCGCAAAGGCTCGGAAGGGGGGCGCGCGGAAAGCAGCCAAAGGCGGTTCACGGAAAGCCAAAGCCGCGCGCAAAGCGGGCGGCGGGCGGATGGCCAAAGGGGCCGCGCGCAAGGGCGGCCGGCGTGCCGGGGCGCGGAAAGGCGGCGCCAAGAGGCGCTGACACGTCAGGTTGAAGCCACGGGGCCGCATCACTGTGCGGCTCCGTCTTCAATACATACTCCTGCGACCGAACTCGCTACGGATCAGAACCACCGCTTCGCCCACACCACCGAGACGACCGCCGCGTTCGTCCAGGGATCGGTGGCGCCGTAGCGCCGTCCCCCTTCGTAGCCGGCCTTGAGCGTGATCTCCGGGGACAGCCGATAGCCTCCGGACAGCTCGAACGCCGTCCTGGTCCGGCGCACGCGTGTCGTGCCCGAGAGGGTGGGCGTGTTCACCCGCGTGAACCGCGACGCCGTGAAGATGCGAGGGGTGAGCGTCTGCGTCCCCTGCACGTAAAAACCGCGCGACACCGCGGGCTCAGGAGAGCTCTCGAACCTGTCGCGAATCCACTCTCCGGTCAGCTTCGTGTACCTGAAGGCGTACTCCGCCTCGAGGTTGAAGAAGGTCGCATCCGCCTTCGCGATCACGGCCGTCTCCGGCAGCGCGTAATAGTCGTTGTCGCTCGCCTGGCGGTAGGGCCCGTGCGCAAATCCGGCCCCGATTCGAAGGCCGGGAGCAGGGGTGACGCCGCCTCCGGCGATGAACTGGGCCGCGGGCTCGGGATTGTTGCGGGCGAAGATCTTCCGGTAGCGCGCGGGAGTGCCGTCGGTCACCCCCGCCCTCGCGTCCCACCACGCGCCCGAGGTGCTCAGCACCGCGCCGATCGGATAGCCGCCGGAGATCAGCGAAACCCGATCCGATGGGCGGTTGAACCCGGGCAGCGGCCCGAAATAGTAGAAGGGACTTCCGACCAGCGGATTCAGGTCCTGCCGCAGCTCCAGCGTGCCCAGCCCGAGCGGCGACGAGATGATCCCGGCATCCACACGCAGGTGCGGCGCCGGCTGATAGCGGATCTGGGCCTGGTAGAAGAGCGCGTCCCAATCCCCGCCGGGCAGCCGCCGCGCGTAGGGGCGCACGATCACGTCCACCTGCTCGCTCATCCGGAACGTCGTCGCGAGGTCGAGGAAGACGAAAGGATTGTCGACGTCCTGGGATGACGTCGACATCGCGGCGACCGCCTCGATCGCGAGGCGGCCGGGCTGGAACGCCTGGGCCGACACCGCGGGGTCCGGCAGCAGTGCTGCGCCTATCGCGGCAATCGCGACCAGCCGTCCCAACAGCTTCCGATCGAGGGCCACGGTCAACTCCGGGCGCCGGCGAGCGACAGCCGTCGCGGCGCCGCCTGGGCCGCCAAGTCTATCGCCGATTGCGTCGCGGCGATGGGCGCGTCGTTCGTCGAGACCGCCTGCACCAGCGCCTGCACCACCTCCGCGTCGAACTCCGTCCCGGCGCACCGCCACAGCTCGCGCATCGCATAGCTGCAGTCCAGGGCCGGGCGGTAGGCGCGCGCGCTGGTCATCGCGTCGAACGCGTCCGCGACATGGACGATGCGGGCGAGCATGGGGATCTCGTCGGCGGTCAGCCCATGCGGGTAGCCGCGCCCATCGGGCCGCTCATGGTGCAGCTCGACGATGGGGATGTGCTCGGTGAGGAAGGGCACAGTCCGTAGAATCCGGGCGCCGAGCCCGGGATGTTCTTTAATCAGCTCGTATTCCTCGGCGTCCAGCCCTCCGGGCTTTCGAAGGACGTTGTCGCTGATGCCGATCTTACCGATGTCGTGCAGGAGCGCGCCAAGGCGGAGGACCTCCAGGTCATCGCTGGAGAGGCCCATCTGACGGCCGATCGCGCCGGAGATCGCACTGACCCGCTCCGAGTGGCCGGCCGTGTAGGGATCTCTTGCGTCGAGGGTCATCGCCAGCGCGCGGATCGCTCCGACGTAAGTAATCTGTGTTTCCGCCTCCGCCGCGGAGACCGTCTCCATCATCGAGTTGAAGGTCCGCGTCAACGCGTCGACCTCCTGGCTCGACCCGGTCGTCGGCAGGGCCCTGTCGAAGGCCCGCGACTGCGCCATCGCGGTCAGCGAGGTGGACAGTGTGTCGATTGGCCGCGCGACCGCACGGGCGGTCCAGACGCTCACGAGTCCGGCGATGCAGAACGCGGCGATCCCGAGCGGAATCATCGAGCTCAGTGCGCCGTTGATCACCGGCGCGACCGCGCCGTCGATCGAATCGAGCGTGTAGACGGCTGCCGGTCCCGACTGCAGGACCAGCCCCACCGCATACTCGGCGCCGCCGAGCGTGACGGTGGACGAGGCCGGGAGCCGCTGCACCAGTTCCGCCGTCAGCCCCGCGGCCGCCGCGGGCGGCAGGGTCGTCGCGATCACGCGCCCCTCCGACATCACCAGCGTGCTGGCGCCCGACAGCTCCGACATCCGGTGCGCATAGCCCTGGTCCATGGCCGAGGCGACGCTGAGGATGCCGATCTCCGCGTCCTGCAGACCAATCGTCGTGCTGATACGCCGGAATATCCCCGAGGGGAGCGACACGACCGTCTCGCGGTCCTTGACCGCAGGCGCCGGCATGAACGCAGGCCAGCTCCGCTGGTGCCGGCCGGCCGTCGCGAGCACGTTGCCCGCGGGATCGGTGACCGCGAGCACATCCGGCTGGACGCGGGCCGCCAGCTTCTCGACCTCGCGCTCGACTGTCCGGAGCAGCTCCGCGCGCGTGCTCGCGTCCGAGCGGCGGATTTCGGATTGATACGTGTCGACCGCCGCCTTGAGCGTCGGGCTTTCCGCCAGGATCGCGACCTGAGCCTTCAGCTCGCGGGACTGCCGCTGCTCGAGCGCGAAGAGCATGCGCTGGCCCGCGGCGAGCTTGTCGGCGACGGTCGCCCGCACGTAGGCGGGGCCCTGGATCCCGATCAGCAGCAGCACTGCGCTGAGGACGATCGTCACGACCGTGAACATCGCAACCGACGTCCGGACGACGAAGCGCGGCGTGCCGAAGAGGCGCCGGATCATCGCTCGGTCTCCACCGGCAGCGCGAACTCGACGCGCGCCGTCCGCCCGGCCTCGACCCTGGTGGTGTTCACGCTCTCGCCGATCCGCTCGTGCCACGCGCTGATCTGATAGCTCCCCGCCGGCACGTCTTCGAGCGTGAAGCTGCCGTCGGGGGAGGGAATCCGGAAGTAGGCATGGTCGAAGACCATGATGGCCGCAGTCATGTGCGAATGGATGTGGCAGTAGACCTTGACCAGCCCGGCGTTCGGGAAGCGGCGGCTTTTCGATTCTCCCTTGGGATAGCGGCCGAGGTCGAAGGTCGCGCCGCGCGACAGCGAGAAGACGTTGTGGAAGAAGGGATCCGTGTTGGGAAAATCGATTGTCGATCCACGCGTGACGGCGACGACGTGGGGCTCGAACGCTTCATCTTTCTGCATGATGGTCGCACGCATCGGCGCGGGTTCGCCGCGGCGCGGCGGGTCCTTCAGATAGACGATGACGTTGGCCATCTCTGCGGCTCTCGACAGCGGCCGGCTCACGCGGCGTGACGGATAGACCCCCGACGGCACTGCCCCGGCGGGCGGCAGGACCAGGGTGACCTTGCCCTCGATGCGACCCATCGCCGGCTGGCCGGCCGCCTGCGCGATCGTCAGCGCCGCGAGTGCGCACACGACCACCTGTATCGCGGTGGCGCGAAAAGGAACACGGTCGTACAAAGGTGTTACCGACGCAGCGGTCTCCAATGCGCTTCCTCGTCCGGATCTCGCTGATTCTACGAGGTATGCACCGAGTTCGTTTACTAGTCCGGTGTCGAAGGGTCGGCTGACGTGAGGCATGCCGCATGCCGCGGATCCTCGGGATCCGGGCCTGGCAGATGCCTCTCCGTCCGCTCGTGGAGCAGCCCGATCAGCTCGGGTTGCATGAAGGAGAACTCGTCCGGAATGTCCAGGCAGATGAGGCGCTCGAGCGCCGGGTGCGACCCGAATCGGCGCTTCAGCGACCGCCGCTGCTGGTCGTCCATGATGAAGATCAAGTCGGCCCACTCCAGCATCCGCGCGTTGACGCGCGCGAGCGCGTCGGCCGCGGTGCCGGCGGACCGCACCTCGAGGTCCGCGCGTTTGCCGAACACGCGCTCCGCGGTCGGACTGCGCATGCGATTGTGCCGGCACAGGAACAGGACGCGCGTCGGTGCTGCCGGATCGGCCATGCGATTGCGCTAATCTTACCGGATGCGATACCTCATCAGCGCTGCGCTGATCGCGTCTGGCCTTGGTTGGAGTTCCCTCGCCGCGGTCCCTCAATCGGGACAGCCGCCAGCCGTGGCCCTGCCCGCCGAGCGGCATCTCAAGAACGTCCGCAAGCTCACGAGCGGCGGCGAAAACGCCGAGGCCTACTTTTCCGCGGACGGCACGCGTCTGATCTTCCAGGCCACTCGCGCCGGATACCCCTGCGATCAAATCTACACGATGCGGCTCGACGGCTCCGACCAGCGGCGCGTCAGCACCGGGACTGGCCGCACCACCTGCGGCTACTTCTATCCGGCGGGCAAGGAGATCCTCTTCGCCTCCACGCACGAAGCGGGCGCCGGGTGTCCGCCTCGTCCGAGCTTCGAGCGCGGGTACGTCTGGCCGATCTACTCCGGCTACGACATCTACCGCGCGAATGCCGACGGCACCAACCTGCGTCCGCTGACGCGGTCGCCGGGGTACGACGCGGAGGCGACGATCGCGCCCGACGGCCTGATCACTTTCACCAGCGTGCGCGACGGCGACATGGAGATCTATACGATCAGGGGGGACGGGTCGGACGTGCACCGCCTCACCACCCGCCCGGGTCCTGACGGCGGCCCGTTCTTCTCGTGGGACGGCAAGTCGATCGCGTTCCGCGGCCGCCCGCTCGAGCCCGGCAAGGAGCTGGACGAGTACAGGTCGCTCCTCAAGGAGGGGTTGTGGCGCCCCACGCAGCTCGAGCTGTTCGTGATGAATCGCGACGGCAGCAGCCTGCGGCAAGTCACGAAGCTTGGCGGCGCCAACTTCGCGCCGTCCTGGCACCCGGACGGCAAGCGCCTGATCTTCGCGTCCAACATCCAGGACCCGAAGGGCCGCGACTTCGATCTCTATCTGATCAATCTGGACGGCAGCCGCCTGGAGCGGGTCACCTTCAACAACACGTTCGACGGCTTCCCGATGTTCTCTGCCGACGGCAAGCACCTCGTCTTTGCCTCGAACCGCCAGGCCGCGGCGGAAGGGGAGACGAATGTGTTTATCGCGGAGTGGGTGGACTGAACGCCGCGGTTCGCGGGTTCGGGACTCGGTGCTCGGGGCTCGGGGCTCGGGGCTCGGAAGAAAGGTACGACCCAGACGCAGTCAGCAGCAACCGCGCCGGAGGCGCGGTCTTCGCGTGGGGGTGGGGCCCCACGCGAGTTCGCGGGGGTGGGGCCCCGCGAACAACTAAGAAAAGCTGATCGAGTCCACCAAATCACCCCACTGTCTGAAAGTGGCGTCCGAGCCCCGAGCCCCGAGTCCCGAGCCCCGAGCACCGAGTCCCGAACCCGCGAACCGCGGCGTTCAGTCCACCCACTCCGCGATAAACACATTCGTCTCCCCTTCCGCCGC
>Ga0075423_10003178_pt1 | contig 15118 bp, 13 predicted proteins | sample SoiMethybrSBSTD2_FD_80114 | JGI IMG/M metagenome (GOLD analysis project Ga0075423, IMG submission 80114) | Bulk soil microbial communities from a Populus tree surrounding site in Tennessee, USA - Soil MetaG P. TD hybrid SBSTD2 | ecosystem: Environmental > Terrestrial > Soil > Tree plantation...
GGGCTTGGCCGCGCCGGAGCTGACAGGGGAGGTTGCCTGCGGCGGCCGGTAGGCGTCGTCGACTTTGGGTTTTGCTTTCGGTTTGGGCTTCGGCTGGCCGGCCGCTGGACCCGGGGCGGGAGGCGCTTTCTCGGCCGCTGCCGCGCTGGGCGCTTTGGCCACCGGCCCCTTGCTGGCGGGCTGCTTGGCTTGAGCTTTGCCTGGCGGCTGGGGCTCCTTGGCCCCCTTCACCTCACCCGCCTTGGTTGGCACCGCGCCCTCTTTGGCGCGGTCGGTGGGCGCAGGCGGCTCGGCCTCCACGCCCTCGGGCAGCACGACCAGCGGCTTGCCCTGGCAGCGAAACAAAAGCTGTTCCTCGACGTCGAGCAGCCGTTTGATCTGCAAGAGCTTGTCAGCGCTGAGATTGCCCTTCGCCCAGTCCGGGCCCTTGCCCATGTTGTTGCGCGTGCCGGCAAGCTCCAGCTGCAAGAGCTCGGTCTTGAGGCGGGCGCAGGCATCCTGATCGAGGCTGGCGGCTGCGGCCGCACCGGCGCCCATCAGCAAAGCCTGCACGCCAAGCAACAGGCCGAAACGGGTCATGTGCTTTTGAGACGCGGTCATGCGCAAGGGGGACAAGATTGGGGGGCGACTAAGGCCTCATTCGCGCGGCCCGGTCAAGCGCCGCAAGCCGCAACGATGCCGAGAAAATCGGCGGCCTTGAGGCTGGCACCGCCCACCAGTGCGCCGTTAACGTCGGCGATTGCCAGCAGTTGTTCGGCATTGTCCGGCTTGACGGAGCCGCCGTAGAGCAGGCGCAGGCGCGCTCCCTCTTCGCCGCAGCGCTGGGTGAGCGCCTGGCGCAGGAAGCCATGCACCTCGGCGACATCCTCCGGTTTGGCGCTGAGCCCACTGCCGATGGCCCATACGGGCTCGTAGGCGATCACGGTATCGGCGGCACGCACGTGCTCGGGCAAGGAACGGGCAAGCTGCCTGCCGATCACGTCGAGCGTCAGGCAGGCGCGGCGTTCGCCCGCGGTTTCGCCCAGGCAGACGATGGCGGTCAGGCCGGCGCGATGCGCGGCGCTGACCTTGCGCCGAACCTCCTGATCGCTTTCGCCGTGCTCGGCGCGCCGTTCCGAGTGGCCCACGATCACGGCGCTCGCGCCCACATCCTTGAGGAGCTCGGCGGAGAGGTCGCCGGTGTGCGCCCCGCTCGGCGCGGCGTGGCAATCCTGGGCGCCAAGTTGCAGGCGTCCCCGTGCCAGTTCCCCCGCCAGCAGAGGCAGGAGCGGCGCGGGAGGACAAAGCATCACATCGACCCCGGCGGCGAAGTCCGGCTCGGCCAGCCGGTCGCGCACGGCCAGCGCCTCGGCAAGCGCGGCCACGGAGCCGTTCATTTTCCAGTTGCCGGCAATCAGGGGCCGCAGCGGGGGCGCGTGTGCCATCTCTCTTCTCCTCGCTCGCATTAAGTTTCGGCAATGGTCGGCCGCCAAGCCAGCGGAGCGCCTTGCTGGCGCCCACCAGCGTTCATAATATGCCGCGCATGCGCGTCAAGATGTGCTAAGCCCCATCACCGATGGGGCCGGTTCCCTGGCCATCGGCGCACCCTGCAACTGGAAATGCTACCATGCTCGACTCCTTGCGCCGCGGCGCGCTCAATTGGTTCGCGAAGGGGCTGCTTGGGCTGCTGGTCATCGCCTTTGCCGTCTGGGGCATCGGCGACGTCATCCGCAACGTCGGCAGGGGCACGCTTGCCACCATCGGCAGCTCGCACATTACCGTCGATGAATACCGTCAGGCCTATCAGGACGAAATGGCCTCCCTCACGCGCCGCTTCGGTCGCCGCCTCACCAGCGAACAGGCCAAGCTGCTGGGGGTCGAGCAGCGCGCGCTGGCGCGCCTGATCTCCGCGGCCGCCATCGACCATCACGCGCGCGACCTCAAGCTGGCTCTGTCCGACCAGGGCATCGCCGACATCATTCGCAACGATCCAGGTTTCCAGGGTCCCGACGGCAAGTTTTCCAAAGAGCTGTTCCAAAACTTCTTGCGCCAGATCGGCTTGAGCGAGGGGCGCTACGTCTACACCCGCCGGCAGGAGGAGCTGCGCGATCAGCTGACCGACACCCTGTTGAGCGGACTTGCGGCGCCGCAGACCATGATCGATGCACTTTATCGCTACCGCGAGGAGCGGCGCACCATCGACTTCTTCACGCCCGATTTCGACAAGCTCATCAAGCTCGGGGAACCGGACGATGCCAAGCTGCGCGCCTATTACGAGGAGAACAAGGCACGCTTCACGGCACCCGAGCGGCGCAAGATCACCGTCTTGCTGTTGACGCGCGAGGCGGCCAAGCAGCGCATCGCCGTCAGCGAGGACGACCTCAAGGCCGCTTACGACGCCGACAAGCAGAAGTTCAATATCCCGGAGATGCGGCGGATCACGCAGCTCACCTTCCCCGACAAGGCGGCGGCCGAAAAGGCCTACGCCGACCTCCACAAGGCCGAGAATTTTGCCGAGGCCGTCAACAAACTGGGCTTCAAGGAAAGCGATATCGAGCTGGGTCTCCTCGCCAAACGCGACATGATCGACAGCCGCATTGCGGAAGCGGCCTTCGCGCTCAACAAGGACGAGCTGTCGCAAGCCGTCGAGGGTCAGTTTGCCACGGTATTGCTGCGCGTGACCGAGGTGGTGCCGGGCAAGCAGCGCAGCTTCGAGGACGTGAAGGCCGAGATCGGCGATCGTCTCGCCGAAGAGCGGGCCAATCTCGAGCTGCAGAACCTACACGAGAGCGCCGAGAATGACCGTTACGCGGGCAAGTCGCTGAAGGAGATCGCCGAAAAACTCAAGCTGCCGTTGCTGGAGATCGCCGACATCGACCGGACAGGTAAGACCGCCGAGGCTAAGCCGGCGATCGAGCACGCCGATGCCAGCAAAATTGCGCAGGCGGCCTTTGCCGGCAATGCCGGGATCGAGGCAGAGGCCGTGGAACTGGCCGATGGCGGCAACGCCTGGGTGGATGTGCTGCAAGTCACGCCGGAGAAGCAAAAGACCTTCGAGGAGGTGACCGCGGAGGTGAAGACCCAATATCTGGATCAGCAGCGCCGAACCGAGATCGGCAATCTCGCGGCAAAATTCGTCGATCGCCTCAATCAGGGGGAGGCGTTCGAGACCGTGGCCAGCGAAGCCGGCGCCAAGCCTGAGAAGACCGGCCCCGTCACGCGCTCGACCACACCGCAAGGTCTCAGCAACAACGCCGTGCAACTGGCCTTCACGCTGGCGAAGGGCCATGCCGCCTCCGCCCCCAGCGCGGACGGCAAGGGGCGCACGATCATGCGTGTCGATGACATCAGCCCGGCGCCCGCCCCCACCTCTGAGCAGCTCACCACGCTTAGAAACGAACTCAACCGGCAAATGCAGAGCGACATCCTTGCCGAATACATCGCCGGCCTGCAGACACGCTATGGCCTGTCGGTCAATCAGGAGGCGCTGAGGCAGGCGCTCGGCGGGGAGCGCGGGGGCGAGGCACCCAGCCTCGAATAACAATTAAACCAAGACCGGGCCCAAGGATCCGCGCGCCCCATGACCAAGCTCGAGCCGGTTGGCAGAGACCTCGAAGTTGATCCCCCACGCGGCGAATTCGCACGCCGCTACGCGGCCGGGCAGCCGCAGGTCGTGTGGACGCGACTGATCGCCGATCTCGAAACCCCGGTCTCCGCGATGCTGAAGCTGAGTGACGGCCAGCCGCTCAGCTGCCTGTTGGAATCGGTGCAAGGCGGCGCCACGCGCGGTCGCTACTCCATCATCGGGCTAGCGCCCGATTTGGTCTGGCGCGCCTTCGCCAACCGCGCCGAGGTGAATGAGCGCCCACTGGCGACGCCGGCAGCCTTCAAGCCCGAGACCGCCCCGACGCTGCAGTCGCTGCGCGCGCTGCTTGCCGCCTCCCGCATCGAGCTGCCGGCCGAGCTGCCGCCGATCGCGGCCGGTATCATCGGCTACATGGGCTACGATACGGTGCGCTTAATCGAGCACCTGCCGCACGCGAAGCCCGACGCCTTGGGGGTACCGGACGCCGTTTTTGTTCGCCCCACCCTGATGGTGGTGTACGACACCATCAAGGACGAGATGGCGGTGGTGACGCCCGTGCGTCCCGCCCCGGGCATCGATGCCGGGGCCGCTTATGCCGCCGCCATCGGGCGCTTGAAAGGCGTACTCGCCGCGCTCGATGCGCCGTTGCCACATGCTACCAACATGTCGGGGGTCGACCTGGCGCTGCCCGATGCGGTCTCCAACACGTCCCCCGCCGAATTTAAGGCCATGGTGCAACGTGGCAAAGAGTACATCGCCGCCGGGGATGTCTTCCAGGTCGTGCTCTCCCAGCGCTTCGATGCGCCTTTCGCCCTGCCGCCGTTGGCGCTTTATCGCGCGCTGCGGCGCACGAACCCCTCCCCGTTCCTGTTTCACTTGGACTTTGGCGGCTTCGCCCTCGTCGGCTCCTCGCCGGAAATCCTGGTGCGCGTGCGCGACGGCGAGGTCACCATCCGGCCACTCGCCGGCACGCGCCGGCGCGGCGGCACGCCGGAGGAGGATCTGGCCCTGGAAAAGGAGCTGCTCGCCGATCCCAAGGAGCGCGCCGAGCACCTGATGCTGCTCGATCTCGGACGCAACGATGTGGGACGCGTCGCCAAGATCGGCTCGGTGCGTGTCAAGGAGAGCTTTGCCATCGAACGCTACAGCCACGTCATGCACATCGGCAGTCACGTGGTGGGCGCGCTCGATGCGCGCCACGACGTGGTGGACGCGCTGATGGCGGGCTTCCCCGCCGGCACCCTCTCCGGTGCCCCCAAGGTGCGCGCCATGGAAATCATCGACGAGCTCGAGAAGGAAAAGCGCGGACCCTACGGCGGCTGCGTGGGCTATTTCTCGGCCGATGGGGAGATGGACAGCTGCATTGTGCTGCGCACCGCATTGGTGAAAGATGGCGCCATCTACGTCCAGGCCGGCGCCGGCATCGTCGCCGACAGTGACCCCGACGCCGAGCAGCTCGAGTGCGAGCTGAAAGCCCGCGCCCTGTTCAAGGCGGCCGAGGAGGCTGTGCGCTTTGCGGCGCACAGCAAACGCGGCAACCGGCCCGGGCCTTGAACGCAACGCCCTGTTGGGGGGATAGCATGTGCTCCGGCACCAGCACCTATCAGGCCGCCCTGCCGTCGGGGATCCGCGCGCGCTCAATCCCCAATGGCAACGGCCTCCTCATGCACGTGCTGGAGGCCGGTGAGCCCGATCAAGGCCGGCCTTGCCTGCTGCTGCTGCACGGCTTTCCCGAGCTCGCCTATAGCTGGCGCAAGCTGATGCTGCCGCTGGCGGCGGCGGGTTTTTACGTGGTCGCGCCCGACCAGCGCGGCTACGGCCGCACCACGGGGTGGGACGGTGCCTACGATGGCGACCTTGCGCCTTTCCGCGTCATCAACCTGGTGCGCGACACCTTAGGCCTGGTCTCGGCGCTGGGCTATGGCTCGGTTGCGGCCGTGATCGGTCATGATTTCGGGGCACCGGTGGCGGCCTGGTGCGCGCTGTTGCGCGGCGATGTGTTCCGGTCCGTGGTGCTGATGAGCGCGCCCTTCGTCGGCCCGCCGGAACTGCCCGCGCCGAGCCCGCCGGCGCCGCCCGCGGCCCCCGACATTCACGCGGCCCTTGCCGCGCTGGCGCCGCCGCGCAAGCACTATCATTGGTACTATTCGACGCGCGAAGCCGACGCCAACATGCGCAATTGCCCGCAGGGCATCCACGCCTTCCTGCGCGCCTACTACCACTACAAGAGCGCCGACTGGGCGGGGAACGCGCCCTTCCCGCTCACGGCTTGGACCGCGCGCGAGCTCGCCAAGCTCCCCACCTACTACGTCATGCGGCTCAGCGACGGCATGGCCGAAACGGTGGCGCCGGAAATGCCGAGCCCCGCGACCATCGCCGCCTGCCATTGGCTCAGCGAAGCGGAGCTTTCCGTCTATAGCAGCGCGTTCCAAGCAACCGGCTTTCAGGGCGGGCTCAACTGGTACCGCTGCCGCACCAGCGGCCGCTTCGAGGCCGAGCAGCAGGTCTTTGCCGGCCGCCGCATCGATGTCCCTGCCCTGTTTATTGCGGGGAAGAGCGACTGGGGTGCATTTCAGGTGCCAGGCGCCTTGGACAACATGCAAAATATGGCCTGCGCCCGCTTTTTAGGCAGCCATTTCGTCGAGGGTGCCGGGCACTGGGTGCAACAGGAGCAGCCCGCGGCGGTCCTCGAGCTGTTGGGGACGTTCTTGAGCTGAAGGGCGACTCTAGCCCCGCTACGGCCCAAGCGCAAAATCGGCGTCGGAGCAAGAGGGCTTCCTGCATGGTAGCCCCTCGGCAAGCATTGCTGCTCTCGCCGAGCCAGCACACTAGGCTGCCGCAGCGCTGCGCGCGGCCGGGGTGGCCGCATCGGGAGGCAGGCATGCTGAGTGACACCATCGAGCGACCGCGCGTTTCCAATACGGTCGTTGCCTCGCATTTCCCGACCCTATTCATGATGCGCGAGTATGCGAACTGCGGCGGGCTCAACGAAAAACTCGCGCGGCTGATGCTGCGCCTGGAAAAGGAAACGGCCAATATCGCCCCCGCCACCAGCAACATCGGCGGCTATCACTCCGACACCACGCTGTTCTCGCGCAAAGAGCCCGAGATTGCCGCGCTGCGCGAGCTGGTGCAGACGGCGCTGCACGAATACGTGCCGAAGTTCCTGGAGGCCAACTGTCACGCCCCGCCCACCAAACTGAATTTGCGCCTGTGGGGCTGGGGTATCAACATGCGCGCCGGCGACATCAATTTCCAGCACGTGCACCCCGATGCCAAGGTCAGCGGCGTCTATTACGTGACGGTGCCGCCGGCACCGCCCGGCGCCTCGGCCGAAGAAGGGGCCATCATGTTCGTCGATCCGCGCCCGCGCGCGCACATGAACCGCGTGCAGAACCAAACCACCGAGATTACGGTCAATCCCACGGCCGGGAAGATGATCCTGTTCCCGGCCTACTACGAGCACGCCGTCATTCCCTTCCGCGGCAATGGGGTGCGCACCTGCATCGCCTTTAACGCCAACTTCTAAAGGCGCGGGCGCGCGCCGCGCCCCGGGACGGCCCGGCCAGGGCAAGGGCGCGGCAGACCACCTTCTAGGCGGCGCTTTTAGCCTCTATGGTTGCCGGCATGCTGACCCTCTGCCTGCTGCGCCACGCCAAATCGAGCTGGCACGATGCGTCGATCCAGGACTTCGATCGCCCCTTGGCGCCTCGCGGCGAGGAGGCGGCGCCGCGCATGGCAGCCTACATGGCCGCCCAGGGTCTGCAGCCGGAGCTGATCCTGTGCTCGCCCGCCGTCCGCGCCCGGCAAACCCTGGCCCTGGTATTGCCCAGGCTCGCCGGCCAGCCCTTGGTCGAGTTCGAGGAGGGCCTCTATCTCGCCTCATCCAGCGCGCTTCTGGCGCGCATCCGCAAGGTCCGCGGCAACACCGATTGCCTGCTGCTGGTGGGGCATGATCCCGGCATGCACGGCCTCGCCGTGGAATTGTCGGGACGCGGCGCGCCCGAGGACCTCAAGAGCCTCGCCCATAAATTTCCGACCGCGGGGCTTGCCGTCATCCGTTTTCGGGTGAGCCAGTGGTCGCAGGTCAAGCCCAAGGCCGGACGGCTCGATCAGTTCATGACGCCGCGCCGGCTTTAGCCAAAGCTTGGGGGAGGAGCCGGGTGCGGCGCGCCAGCGCCGCAGCCCGGCTGCGACAGCCGAGCAAGCGCCCCGGCTTGACCGCCACCATGTCGCTCCCCTAAATCCTCATCTCATGCTGGTCCTCATCGATAACTACGACAGCTTTACCTATAACCTCGTGCACTTTCTGGGCGAGCTCGGTGCCGTCTGCGAGGTCTTCCGCAACGATAAAATCTCCACCGCCGAGGTCCTTCGGCTCGCGCCTAAGGGCATCGTGCTCTCGCCCGGTCCCTGTACGCCGAACGAGGCCGGTATCTGCCTGGAGCTGATCAGGACGGCGGGTCCCAGCATTCCCCTGCTCGGGGTGTGTCTTGGACACCAGGCGATCGGCCAGGCCTACGGCGGCAAGGTCGTGCGCGCCCCCCAGCCGATGCACGGTAAGCTCTCGCGGATCCAGCACACCGGCGAAGGCGTGTTCCGCTCCCTGCCGAGGCGGTTCGAGGTGACGCGCTATCACTCTTTGATCGTCGAGCGGGCGGACTTGCCGCAGGACCTGCTGGTGACCGCCGAGACCGACGGGCTCATCATGGGGCTGCAGCACCGAACGCACCCGGTTTATGGCGTGCAGTTCCACCCCGAGAGCATCGCCTCCGAACACGGACACGCGCTGCTTGCCAACTTCCTCGATCTTGCCGGTCTGGCGCCGCGGCGGCGCAATCTCGATCCCGCCCGCCACGCGGCCTGAGGCGACCATGGACGCCCAACCCTCCCAGGAATTGCGCCAGCTGATCCAGAAGGTGTCGCAGGGCGCAACGCTGAGCGAACAGGAAATCCGCACCGCGCTCGACCAAATGACGGCCGGAGCCGCGACGCCGGCACAGATGGGTGCTTTCCTCATGGCGCTGCGCGTGCGCGGTGAAACCGTCGAGGAGATCACCGGCGCCGCGCAGATGCTGCGTGCGCGCATGATGCGCGTCGCCGTACCAGAGGACGCCGTCGATATCGTCGGCACCGGCGGGGACAGTCACGGCACCTACAATGTCTCGACCTGCGCGGCCTTGATTGCGGCGGGCGCCGGGATCAAGGTTGCCAAGCACGGCAACCGCCGCGTCTCCTCCATGTCGGGTGCCTCCGATGTGCTCTCGACGCTGGGGGTGAAGCTCGACGGCCCATTCGACATCATCAGCCGCTGTGTCGAGGAAGCCGGCGTCGGCTTCATGTGGGCTCCCCTGCATCACCCCGCCATGAAGCACTGGGCCCCAATCCGTGGCGAACTGGGCATCCGCACCATCTTCAATCTGCTGGGGCCGATCTCCAATCCGGGCGGCGTCAAGCGCCAGGTCGTCGGCGTCTTCTCTTGGCATTGGGTCGAACCGGTCGCCCACGTCTTGAACAATCTGGGTGCCAAGCACGTTTGGGTGGTACACGGCCACGACGGACTGGACGAGCTGACCACGACCGGTGCCACCGACGTCGCCGAGCTCAAGGATGGCAAGGTGACGGTCTTCGAAGTGACACCGGCCGACGCCGGGCTGGCCCCGGCCAAGCTCTCCGACCTCAGGGGCGGCGATGAGCACGCCAACGCCGCGGCCATCCGCGAGGTTCTCGCCGGCAAGAAAACCCCGCTCAGAAATATCGCCGTGCTCAATGCCGCGGCCGCGGCGGTGGTCGCGGGCAAGGCCGCCACGCTTTTGCAAGGCGCCGAGCTCGCCCAGCGGGCGATCGAATCCGGCGCGGCCGCCCGCGCGCTCGACAGGCTGATCGCCATCACGAACGGACGTGGCTGACGCGGGCATGCAGGACGGCAGCGAAGACGCGCCCACCCCCGGCCAGCTGTTCCGCACCGTCTTTCCCTCCATCATGTTGCCGATGTTTCTGGCCGTGGTCGATCAAACCATCGTGGCGACGGCGCTGCCCTCCATCGCCGCCTCGCTCGGCAACGTCGGCCGCATCTCCTGGGTGGTCGTGGGCTACCTGGTGGCCACCACCGTGGCCGCGCCCGTCTATGGTCAGCTGCGCGATGTCTACGGCAGCAAGCGCATGATGTTCATCGCCCTTGCCATCTTCATCGCCAGCTCGCTGTTTTGCACGCTGGCGACCAGCGTCGAGATGCTCACCATCGGTCGCATCATTCAGGGCCTCGGCGGTGGCGGGCTGATGACGCTGTCGCAGGCTTTGATCGGCGAAACCATTCCCCCACGCGAGCGGGCGCGCTACCAGGGCTACCTTGCTTCCGTGATGGTGACCTCCAGCACCTTCGGGCCGGTGGTCGGCGGCTACCTGACCCATCACCTGGGCTGGCGCAGCGTATTCCTGATCAATGTGCCGTTGGGCCTGATCGCGGTGCTGCTCACGCTACGCCTCAAATCGCGCGGCTGGCGCGATCAGCCCTGGCGCTTCGACGGCTTGGGGCTGGTCCTGTTCATCACCTTTATCGTACCGCTGTTGCTGGCGCTCGATCAGGCGCAGCGCATGCAGGCAAGCCTGTTGCCGCCGATCGCCGCGCTTTCCGTCATTTCGCTGATTGCCCTCATCGCGCTGATCCGGCAGCAGCGGCGCGTGTCCGATCCGCTGCTGCCGATCACCCTCTTGCGCAACCCCACCGTGTGGCGCAGCGATGCCCTGGCGGCCTGCCACGGCGCCACCCTCGTATCGCTCATCACCTTTCTCCCCCTCTACTTCCGTGTTCTGCGCGGGGCGACCCCGGCCGCCATGGGCCTGATGCTGCTGCCCTTGGTGTTTGGCATCGGCGCGGGCTCGATGCTGACGGGCCGTATCGTCAGCCGCACCGGGCTCACCACTATTTTTCCCACCGTCGGCCTCGTGCTGGCCTGCTCGACGCTGGCGCTGTTCGCCATCAAGGCCGACAGCCTGAGCCTGGGCGCGCTGCCCTGGCCCCTGTTTGTCTGCGGTCTGTTCATGGGTACGGTGATGGGCGTCGTGCAGGTTACCGTGCAGAACGCCGCCGCCGCCACCTCGCTCGGCGCGGCCGTGGCCTCCGTGCAGCTCTCGCGCTCGGTGGGCGCCAGCGCCGGCACCGCGCTGGTCGGCACCGTGTTGTTTGCCACCATTTCGCTGGCCGATCCCGAGGCCAGCCGCCTGTTCGCGGCGCTGGTGGAGGACCGGCCAGGCGCGCACGCCGCCCTCGCCGGCCAAGCCAACCTCTACGCGGAGCTCGCCCGCGCCTTTCGTGCCGCCTTCCTCACCATCGCCGCCTTCGCCGCGGCCGGGGCGGTGCTGGCCTGGTCGATCCCTGCCCGGCGCCTGCATTGAAAAAAAACGGGAACGTCCTTCCCCCTGGGCGCGCCCTCCTGAGCGCGGAGGCACCCGAGCCCCGGCGCTAGCTGCCGGGGCGGCCCGGGCCTGTCGCGCCAACGGCAATACCGCCGATCAACAGGGCGAGCGCCAGCAACAGGGATAGGCTCGGCGCCTCCCCGAGCAATACCAGGGCGACGGCGACGCTGACGGCCGGTGTCGCGAGCAGACCCAGCGAGGTCGTCGCCGCCGGCAACTCCGAGGAGCTCACCGCCGCCGCCCAGTAGGCGATCGCCGTACCGGGAATGCCGGCAAACAACAGCAAAAGCAGCGCGTGCCACGTCCAGGTCACCTGCGGCGGGCCCTCGATGCTCCAGGCCGCCAGGGTCAACAGCAGCGCGGCCAGTAGCGCTTGCCAAGGCGCCAGCTGAAACGGCGTCGAACGCCAGAGATGGCCACGGTTGTGCACAATGCTCGCCGCCCACAGCATCGCCGCCAGCAGCAGCAAGGCATTGCCGAGGACCGCGTTCGGATCGCCCCACTGAAAGGTGAAGGGATTGAAGATCGCCATCAGACCCAGAATGCCGAGCCCCAGGCCCAGGATGCGGCGCCGCGACAGCGTCTCGCCCAGAAACACCCCGGCGCCGATCGGGGCCCACAACACGCTGGTATAGGCCAAGACGGCGGAACGCCCGGCCGGCACCCATTGCAGGGCCAGTTGCGAGAGAATGGTGAAGGCCACCATGTGCAGCACCACCATACTGATGAGAACCGGCAGATCCTGGCGCGCGGGCAAAACCAGGCCGGTCAGGCAAAGCGAGATGGCAAACAGCGTCAGCATGGAAATGTAGGTGCGCAGCGCCACCGACCAGATCGGGCTCATGTAGGCCAGCAAAGCCTTGTTGACGGGCCACATGCTGCCCCAAGCCAGGACGACGACCATGAGCAGCAGGAGGGCACGCACATTGAGCTTGCCCGAGCGATCCGTCTGCCTCTCCGCCGGCCTCATGGAGCGGCCCGCCCTCCCCTCGCTCGGCCTCGCGCGCGCCGCCGGGCCGCAAGATCCCCCGCCCGCCGGCTGCCGGCAAACCCCGGGATCCCCTTGGGCTTTGATGGACGCCTCGGCAAGATCACGTCAAGCGCCGGCGCGCCCAGGCCGTCGTCGGGCCTCCTGTGGGGGCCAAGCCTGGCGCGCCCGCGCCGCATGTTTGCGCGCCCTTGCGCGCTGCCTCAGGCGGGGGCCGCGCCCCGGCTTAGCCTCTCACGCGGGGGGGCGGTCGTTCGCCGCCGGGCCAGCGCGGTGCGCGCCGCCGGCGCCAGCCGCACGCCACCTCTTGCGGTGGCGCGCCTTTGCTGCTGTCATTGCCGTCCTCTTTCACACTCTGTCACAAGCCCGTCAGGCGCCCGCATTTCCCCTTCCGCTGGAGGCAGCGGGCCTCTATCTGAGGCGCACATTGGCCAATTGGACCTCTTCATGCTGATCAAACGCGCTGCCGACATCGCCCCTTCCGAAATCACGCCGCAGGCAGCCTATTTGCGGCGCCGCGAGTTTCTCGCCGGCACGGCGGCACTCGAGCTGGGGGCGCTGCTGCCCGAACCGGGCCGGGCGGCTCCCCTGGCGGCGAGCAAAAGCCCGCTGTCGACGACGGCGGAGCCGCAGACCGCGCTGAAAGACATCATCAGCTACAACAACTTTTATGAGTTTGGCGTCGACAAGGACGATCCGGTCAAGCACGCCCACACGCTCAAGACCAAGCCCTGGAAGGTCAAAGTCGATGGCCTGGTCGGCAAGCCCGCCGACTACGACCTCGACGACCTCATCAAGGATATCGCCCTGGAGGAGCGCATTTACCGCATGCGCTGCGTGGAAGGCTGGTCGATGGTGATCCCCTGGGTCGGGGTGCCGCTGGCAAGTCTGCTCAAACGGCTCGAACCGCAAGGCAGCGCCAAGTACGTGGCCTTCGAGACCTTGGTACGTCCCGCCGAGATGCCGGCACAGCGGGGCGTGTTCCAGCCGCTGCCATGGCCCTACGTCGATGGGCTTCGCCTCGACGAAGCCATGCACCCGCTGACTATTCTCGCCGTTGGCCTCTACGGTGAAACGCTCGCCAACCAGAACGGCGCGCCGATCCGGCTGGTCGTGCCCTGGAAGTACGGCTTCAAGGGCGTGAAGTCGATCGTCAAAATCAGCCTTACCGAAAAACAGCCGCCGTGCACCTGGAACGTGCAGAACGCGCGCGAGTATGGCTTTTATTCCAACGTCAATCCCACCGTCGACCACCCGCGCTGGAGCCAAGCCACGGAGCGCCGCATCGGCGAGGGTGGCTTGTTCGTGAAGCGGCGGCCGACGCTGATGTTCAATGGATACGCCGATGAGGTGGCGAGCCTCTACACAGGGCTCGACCTCAAGGCGAACTACTAGGATGCCGGCGCCGACGCTGACGCGCTCGACGCTGGCCTCCCTCCTCGTCGGGCGCGACCCGATCCGGCGCAGCATCTATCTCCTCGGCATGCTGCCCGCCGTGTTCACCTTCTACTTGGGGCTCGTCGATCAGCTCGGCGCCGATCCGCAGAAAACCCTGGAGCGGACGCTCGGGCTGTGGGCGCTCCGCTTCTTGATCCTCACGCTTGCCATCACCCCGCTGCGTCGGCTCGGTCTCGCCAATCTGGTGCGCTACCGGCGTGCTATCGGCCTGCTTGCCTTCTACTATGCGGCGTTGCACGTGACGGTCTACACCCTGCTCGACCAGGGCCTCGATCTGGCCGCCATCTGGGCCGACATCGTCAAGCGCCCCTATATCACGGTCGGCATGTTGGCCTTCAGCATCCTGCTGCCGTTGGCGGTCACGTCTAATGCGGCCATGATCCGCCGGCTCGGCGGTGCCGCTTGGCAGCGACTGCATCGGCTCATTTACCTGGCCGCGGCCGCCGCGGTCCTGCATTTCATAATGCTCGTGAAATCCTGGTCCCCCGAGCTCATCCTCTATGCCGTCCTGATCGCGAGCCTGCTCGCCTTCCGGCTCTTGGCGCGCCGGCCACGCGCGGCCGCAAAAAGGGCGAGCGCGCCTGCCCCGCGACAGGCAGCGCGCGCTCACAACCTGCCACCTTAGGTGGCCGCGGCGGCGGGCCGCCGCAGGCCCATCACTTGCAGCTCGCCCAGCAGCGCCACCACGATGGCCTGCGCCACCACAAAGGCGATGCCGAGCCCCGTCGGCGCGAGCTTGCCGCTCAACAGCACCAGGAAGCTGGCGAGCACCCACAAGACGTTGCAGGCGACGATGACCCAGACCGCGGCCGGCTCGATGCGCGGCCGCGTCGCCACAAAGGCAACGAAGGCCACATAAGGCACGAGCAGGAGACCCGCCCCGCGCAGAAGGGCGACGGGCAGGCCCAAGAGCGCCTCGAGGAACCCGGCGGCGGCAATGAGCAAAAGCGCCGTTGCGCCGCTGGCGAGCGCGTCGAGCATGAGGGCGCGGCGCAGAAAGAGCGACGAATGGACTGACATGGCAATCTCCTTTCTTTGAGGTTTGTGCGGCCATGATCGAGCGCACAGGAGGCGAAGTCGATTACGTCAGGGGTAAGCGATGTTGCTTTTTTTTGCGGGGTCGCAATTGCGTTCACGCTGCTCGAGACGTTCCGACAGCAGGAGGCCAAGGCCGTCTATCGGCGCTTGCGCGACAAGGGTCGGGCGCTGCCCGAGGGCGCCGGTTTTAGCAGCAGCGATGGGAGTGCCGACCGCGGCCGCTGCTTCCAGCTGATGCAAGCTGGCGAGGTTACGGCCGTGCGGCGCTGGCTCGCGGAATGGTCGGACCTTCGCGCACTTCGAGATCGTGCCACTGGCGGGCAGCGCGACCGCCGCGGCGCTCGCTGGCGCGCTTTAAAGTCGGCGGGGGCGTTAGCGCGCGCGCAGCGGCGCAAAGTTCAAGTGCACGCCGGCATCGACCATCAGCGTCTCGCCGGTGATGTGATGGGCGGCATCCGAGAGCAAGAACATCGCCGGGCCGATGATGTCCTCGGGTGCGCCGGCACGCTGCAGCGGCGAATTCCTGGCGACCCGGTCGCGCAGCTCGGTGGCTTTCTCCTCGCCAATGCCTTGCCGGAACCAGCGCGTGTCGATGAAACCGGGGCAGATGGCGTTGACCCGGATCTTGGGCGCGAGCGCCCGGGCGAGCGATA
>Ga0075423_10003181_pt1 | contig 15114 bp, 13 predicted proteins | sample SoiMethybrSBSTD2_FD_80114 | JGI IMG/M metagenome (GOLD analysis project Ga0075423, IMG submission 80114) | Bulk soil microbial communities from a Populus tree surrounding site in Tennessee, USA - Soil MetaG P. TD hybrid SBSTD2 | ecosystem: Environmental > Terrestrial > Soil > Tree plantation...
CGCTCGTCCTTCGACTTCAGCGAATAGACCCCCGGGTATTTCACCTCGCCCGTGATCGTCACATTGCGTTGGAGGTCCCAGTCGGGAATCTCCCTCACGAAAATTTCATCGTACTTCTGGAGCACGAAGCTCGTGTCCTGGGAATGAATCCCGTAGTCCTCGGTGATCGGCACGCGATAGATGCGCGCGCCTTTGGTCGTCGCGATCGCCGTGGAGTCGACGCGGGAAACTTCGGCTTCGAGCTTCGAGGCGGACTCCTTGAGTCCGCCGGAGGCGAAGATGAGGTCCATGATCGTCATGCCGTCGAGGTAGTCGTACCTGCCCGGCTTTCGTACGTTCCCGGTGATCTGCACAGAGTGGCGATCGCGGACGTCCCAGACGGAGGCCACATAGATCGCATCGAGCTCCGTCAGCTCGAGGTCCTGTTCCGGATCTTTTGCGGCGGCTTTGCCGATATTGAACCGGCGGATGCTCTGGGAGAGATCGGGGGCCGTGCGGACCAGGACCGCGCGATCCAGGTACGTGTCGGGCGTGTAACCACCGGCGGCTTGAACCAGATCCGATATGTGCATTCCGGGCTTGATCTCGTACGTGCCCGGGTGGCGGATCACGGATCCCGAGATCGATACCGTGTTCTTCCGGATATCGCCGATGCGGAAGATCTGGATGATGTCTCGGTCCAGAAGCTCGGGATCCTGCGTGCTGTCAGCCAGAATCGCGCGGAGCGGCATGTCGAGCGCCACGCGGTCCCTGCCATGGACCAAATCGCGCTGGCTGAACGGCACGATGCGGTCGATCTGCATGCGATCCAGCAAGGCGGTCGTGAGAACGCCGCCGCTGAGGCGAAGCAGCTCATGAAGACGCTCCTCGGCCCTGACCTCGTAGATCGCCGGGCGGTGCACCTCGCCCAGGATCGCGACGGTCTTCCCGATCGGCGGGACGAAGATAACATCACCGCTTTGCAACCTCACGTCCTCAGCGCGGCTTCCGGTCAGGATGTAACCGTAGAGGTCCACATGGCGGGAAACCTCGTTGTGGCGGACGATGCGCACGTCCCGCATGGAACCGCGCGAGGTCGGCCCGCCGGCGTTGTAGAGCGCGTTCAGCACGGTCGAAACCGACGAGATCGTATAGCCGCCCGGGCGCACGACGTCGCCGAGGATGAAGACCTGAATGGTTCGCAATTTCCCCAGCGTCACGTCGACAAACGTCGAGGGATGGCGCGCGCGGATGCCGGAGTAGACGGTCGATAGGCGATCGGTGATGAGTCGCTTCGCCTGCGCCAGCGTGAGACCGTTGAGGACAACCTGGCCAATGTCCAGGACGGTGATCGTTGCTTCGCGGGTCACGATGGCGGTCTGCGTGTATTGGTTATCGCCCCAGATCGAGATCACGATCTCGTCGCCGGGCCCGATCGGATAATCGGGGTCGACCGGCCCGGTCGCGAGCGGCTCGAAGGTGGATGGCGCGTACCGGAAGATCTCGTAGCCGAAGGGAAGCACCGGGTCAGCCGCCGGCACCCGTTTCATGATCTCTTTGGTGAAATCGGGCAGGGTCTCGGGCCCCCGGGCGGCCGCTAGCGGCGGTACCTGGGCCGCCGCCGGCTGGCCCGTAGAATCCGCCTCGAGGCCCGCCTGTGCATCGGGCTGCTGCGAAACCGGGGGTGGGGTTGGCTTGGCCTCTGTGCCTCCCGGCAAATAGGGATCGAGTGCGTCCGGGTTGTAGCCTGCGTCCTGGAGTTTCCGGCGAACCTGCTCAGGCGTGAGGCCGGAGTCCTGGATCTTCTGGCGGACCTCCGATTCGCTGTGACCGGACGCCTGGATTCGGTTTCGAACCTCGGCCTCGGTTTGAGCGAGAACAGACGGAGAAATCCAGAATAACGGCAGGATCGCGAGAACAACGCGGAAGAAACGTGGAAGGATACTGGATTCCTGCTTCGTCTTACGCTCCGTCCCTGGCACCGCCGCACCCAGTCCCTTGTCGACACACCATTCAAGCACAGTTACCGGGCAGATCGACTTCGTCGGAGTGATACCACGCTCCCGGGCGGAGGTCAACCAATCCGGCACGAATTTGGCCACTTAGAGACGATTTCCTCCCCGGGAGCCGTCGCTCCGCCAAAGGGGTCTGTGCTACCTTCCCCTCCGTGTCGGCTCCGATCCCCTTCCACAAACCGTCCATCACTCAGGCGGAGATCGAAACGGTCTCGGCGGTGCTCCGTTCGGGTTGGCTCACCACCGGCCCCAAGGCGCGAGAGCTGGAGGCGGCTGTCGCGAAATACGTTGGAGGCGGCGGGGCGGGCGCCGCGGACACAGCGCCCCACGCTGTCGCGCTCTCTTCCTGCACCGCGGCCCTGCACCTCTCGCTGATCGCGGCTGGGGTCGTGGCCGGTGACGAGGTCGTGACCTCTCCGTACACCTTTGTAAGCGCCGGCGAGACGATTCTCTACCTGGGCGCCAAGCCGATTTTCGTCGACGTCGAACCTTCGACGAAGAATCTCGACCCGGCGAGGCTGGAACCCGCTCTCACCCCGAAGACCAAGGCGATCGTCACGGTCTCGATCGCGGGACACCCCTGCCGCGCGCAGGAGATCACCGCGATCGCGCACCGCCACAAGATCCCTGTCATCGAAGACGCGGCGCACTCGCTGACGGCGCGTATCGGTGAGACGCCTGTCGGCACGCAAGCCGACATCACTTGCTTTTCCTTCTACGCGACCAAGGGGGTGACCGCGGGGGAAGGCGGGATGGTGGTCACGGCACGTGAAGACTGGGCCGCTCGCATCCGCCGCCTGTGTCTCCATGGCCTCTCCGACGCGGCCTGGTCGCGCTACGGCAAGGGCGGCTGGTGGGAATACGATGTCACCGAGCTAGGCTACAAGTACAACCTCACCGACATTCAGGCGGCGCTTGCTCTGGCGCAGATGGGGCGGGCGGACGAGATGCGCTCCCGCCGCGAGGCGATTGCGCACCGCTACACCGAGGCGCTCCGGGGCCTGCTGGGGCTCAGGACGCCGACCGTCGCGCCTGGGGTGCGCCACGCCTGGCACCTGTACCAGATCGCCGTCACGACGGAGGCTATGAAGCGCGGGGCCGAGAAAGGCCGCACCGCGCTCGCGCTCGCGCTTCGCGAGGATGGGATCGGGACCAGCGTCCACTTCAAGCCGCTCCATCTATTCCCTTATTATCAGGACCGGCTCGGGGTGGGGGCGGGGCAGTTCCCCGCGGCGGAGCGCTGTTTCGAGGAGACCCTTTCGCTCCCCATCTATCCGGACCTCTCGGACTCCGATGTCGATCGCGTGTCGGAGCGGATCCGCGCCCACCTGGGCGATTCGGGCTAGGCACCTCGGGAGGAACCATGGCCGGCGATGATCTGGATCAGGCGCACCGCGACAAGCTCCGCTCGGTCTTCGAAGAGGGCGGCGGTGCCAAAGTCGTCGCCTTTATTCAGGGCACGCCGGATCCCGAGCTACGGCGCAAGCTCTACACGCTCGCGAGGCAGGTTCTCCCACAGCGGACCGACGCGAAGCGAACGTTCGACGACGTGATTCGCATCGCGCGCGCAGGCATCGCGGAGGGGCTCCGGCAAGCGGAGCTGGCTCGCGCCAAATCCCATACCGACGAGGCGCGCGAGTGCATCGACTTCGCGAACCGCGTTTCCTACAACCTGGCCGCCGACCTCGCCGAGTGCTGGCCCGGCGATGAAGCGCGCCGCGAGCGCCGCCATCTGGAGGCGGGCCTCCGCGCGGCGTACGACTGCATCGTCTGGCGCCAGGAGCTGGGGAAGCCCCCCGACCGGCGAGCGATGGCCCACTGGGCGGCGGGAATGCATCAGCTTTCGCTGGGAAACCTCGTCGAGGCGCTGTTCGGGTTCGAGGCTGCCCTCGGGCTTTCGCTCCAGGCGACCACACCCCCGACGACGTCGGAGCCGAAGCCGGAGGCTTGCATCAAGCCGGGCGGCGACTTCGGTGTCATTCTCTACTACGGCTACGCGGGGATCGCACGACACCTGATCGGCGACGCGTCGGGCTCGCGCCAATTCGAGCAGGCGTGTGCTGCGTTCGAGGGAACGACCCGAACCTCCAAGGACGAAGAGGCTTTGGAGGACGCGACGTTCGGCTTGGATCAGCTTCGGTGGGTGGAGCGGAAGTTCAGAGGCCCGTCTCAGAGCCCGAGCACCTCTCGGATCCGTCCCGCGACGCGTCCGGCCGCCTTCCCGTCCCCGTAGGGATTCACGGCGCGCGCCATCGCCGTGTAGGCGTCCTTCGAGTCCAACAATTCCGTCGCTGCCGCTAGAATCGCCTTCCGGTGCGGACCCACAAGCTTGACGGTGCCCGCCTCGACGGCCTCGGGCCTCTCCGTCTCATCGCGCAAGACGAGGACCGGCTTCCCAAGCGACGGAGCCTCCTCCTGAATGCCGCCGGAGTCGGTGAGGATCAGATACGACTCCGCCATGAGATCGGCGAACGCCTTGTACTCGAGCGGATCGATCAGGTGCACGCCCGGAACATCGGAAAGCTCCTTCCGGACGGGCCGGTCGACGTTCGGGTTTCGGTGCACCGGGTAGACGAGATCGACATCGGGATAGCTTCCGGCGAGATCGCGGATCGCTCCGGTAATCTCGGCCAATGGAGCGCCGAAATTCTCGCGTCGATGCGCCGTGATGAGGATGATCCGCCGGCCGCGGAGCGCCAGCTCGGGGGCGCGCGACGGCTTCATGGCCACCACGTCGAGCAGCGCGTCGATGACGGTGTTGCCGGTCACCACGATGCATTCGTCCGGCACACCCTCGGCCAGGAGGTTTCGCCGCGCCCGCTCGGTGGGCGCGAAGTGATGCCGCGCGAGCACCGACGTGATCCTCCGATTGATTTCCTCGGGATAGGGGTAGTCGGGATCTCCGGTGCGAAGCCCCGCCTCGATGTGCCCTACCGGAACGCGTTCGTAGAAGCCGGCGAGCGAAGCCGCCATGGTGGTCGTCGTGTCCCCCTGCACCAGCAGAAGATCGGGTTTCACCCGCGCGAGGTACGGCGCCAGCTCGGTCAGCGCGCGGGTCGTGATCTCGCCGAGCGACTGGCCGTCGCGCATCAAATCGAGATCTTCGTCGGGATGGATCGAGAAGAGGCTCAGCACCTGGTCGAGCATTTCGCGGTGCTGAGCGGTGACGCACACGAGGGACCGGATGTCGCTCTCGCGCGCCAAGGATCTCAGGATCGGAGCCATCTTGATGGCTTCGGGGCGCGTCCCGAAGACGCTGAGCACGGTCTTCACGCGTCGGAATGTCGTATGGGAGCCGGGCCAAGTCAATAGCCCGGGAGTGCCCTAGGGGGCGATGAGATCGCGGGCGCCTTCCCCGGCGGCTTCCGCCGAGGACGCGCTCTGCTCCCGGACGCGTGGGAGTGAAAACGAGAAGGTGGAGCCCTTGCCGGCGGCCGACTCGGCCCAGATCTTTCCGCCGTGCTGCTCGACGATGCCCTTCGAGATGACAAGCCCGAGCCCGGTCCCCCCGGCTTTCCGCGTGGTCGAGGAATCGAGCTGGGCGAAACGCTGGAACAGCCGGCTCATATCGCGCTGGGAGATCCCCTTGCCGTGGTCCCTTACGTCGACGATGACCTCGTCGTCCGTGCCGCGCGCCCAGACCTCGATCTTTCCCTTCTCGGGCGAGAACTTGATCGCGTTCCCGAGCAGGTTCGTGATCACCTGGGCTACGCGCATCGGGTCCGCCTCGATCACGCCCGCCGAACCTTCCATATGGACGTCGATCGCGATGCCCTTGATCGCGGCGAGGTTCCGGATATGGTCCACTGCCTCCGGCACGATCTTCCCGACCTCGACGCTCTCGAAGTTGAGCGAGAGCTTGGAGGACTCGAGCTTCGAGAAGTCGAGGATGTCGTTGATCAGGTTGATCAGCCGCTCGGTATTCGCCTGGCAGATGCTCAGAAGCTCCCGTTGGGGCGGCGGCAACACGTGGAAGCGCTCGTCCCCAAGAAGCTCCAGCGATCCCTTGATCGAGGTGAGCGGCGTGCGGACCTCGTGCGACACGACCGCCACGAACTCCGATTTCATCCGGTCCAGCTCCTTCGTGCGCTCGTAGAGGAGGGCGTTCGTGAGCGCGATCGAGGCCTGGCTCGCGAACATCGTGAGAACCTCCTGATCGTCGGGCGTGAACGCGCGTCGCCCGTTCCGGCCCAGGGCGGTGATCGTGCCGAGCACGGTCTCGTTCGAGAGCAGCGGAACGACCAGGAGGGAGGATACCTTGAGCTCCGAGAGGAACGGCTCGACGCCCACGGTCTCCTCGACGTTTCCGCAACGGACCGGCAAGGCGTTGCGCACGGCCTGTCCGTGAAGGCCAACCCCGTTCCCGAACCGGAACTCCCTGAGGCGATCCAGAGGAACGCCCGCGCCCGCCTCCGCGACGTATTCGCCGGCGTCCGTGTCGTAGAGGAAGACAAGGCTCGATTCCGTGACGGCGAGCTTCGATACCTGGTTCACGATGACCGCGAGGGTCGCCTGCCGGCTCAGGCTCGTGCTGATCTCCTTGCCCGCCTCGTAGAGCGAGGTGATCCTCCGCGTCGCTTCCTTCACCATGCGGCTCAGGATCTCCTCGTGCCGCTGGAGCTCGTGGTTCGCCTCTTCCAATATGGTGACGAGGCGACGGTTTTCGATCACGAGGAAGCGGCTCTCGAGCCCGCGCTCGATCGCCTTCGCGGTCTCCCAGAGGTCGAATGGCTTCGTGATGTAGTCGTAGGCTCCCTGACGGAGCGCGTCGATCGCCGTCGTGGTCGAGGCGTATCCCGTGATCAGGATGACGCAGGTGTCCTTGTCCGCGGCCTTGGCCGCGCGGACCACCTCCAGCCCGTCGACTCCCGGAAGGTTGATGTCGGTCAGCACGAGATCAAAATGCCCGGTCGTGACCTGCACGATGGCGTCGTCGCCGTTCGTGCTGGAGACGACCTCGTAACCCCGCTGCGCCAGAAGATCCTGAAAGATCTGGACCACGTGGGGTTCGTCATCGACGACCAGGATCCGGGGCTGCGGACGCGGCTCCTCGGCAAGCGCGGCCGCGCTCGGTCGTGGGCGCGGAGCCGCGGCAGGCTTCTGCTCCGGGGCGTCCGGCGGTGGCGACGCGGCCCGTCCTCTTGTCTGCGGCGGGTGCTTGGTCATGGCTCGCTTCTCGGCGGCCTCAGTTGATCGCGTTCGCTTCCGCATCGAACGCCGGAGCTTGCACGGGCTTCAACGCGCCGCGCCGCGACTGGTAAAGGGCCTGGTCGGCCCGAACGATGAGCTCCGTTTGTTCATTCGCGTCCACGGGGAATGTGGCGATACCCACGCTCACGGTGAGGCGCTTTCGCCGCGGAAAGGAGTGCGACTCCACGATGGACTGGAGCCGAACCGCCGCGCACTTCGCCTCCTTCGCGTCCGTGTGGGGCAGCATGATCATGAATTCCTCTCCGGAAGTCCGGGCGACGCAATCCGTGGTGCGGGCGAACTTCTTCAGGAGCTTCCCGAAATCGGAGAGCACTTCGTTTCCGACCGGTTGACCATGACGCTCGTTCAGTGCCTTGAAGTTATCGATGTCGAGCACCATGACGGAGAGCTTGTGCCCGTACCGCTTGGCCTTCTCGATCTCGGCCCCGAGGCTCAAGTCGAAATGGCGCTTGTTGTAGAGCGACGTGAGATCGTCGGTCGTCTGAAGACGCTCCATTTCCCGGCGCAGGATGACGCGGTTCACCACGCCCGCGATCTGGTGTCCCATCAACGAGAGCAGCTTCTGGCTCTCCTCGTCGAACGCCTCCGGACGGGAGTGGCTCAAGTTGATGACGCCCATCGATTCACCCTGGAGCACGATCGGCACCGACAGAAATGAGCGAACCGAGGGGGCATGCGTCCCCCCTTCGCGATGAAGGTCGTTGAGGAGTACGGGCTTCCGCTGCTGGGCGACCCACGAGGAGAAGCCCCTGCCGCGGTCAAAGTTCACGTGACCGATCAGATCGATCGGCTCGCCCACGGTGGCGACCGGCTCGAGCTTGCCCGTCACCCGGTCGGTGACGAACAGCGTCGCGTTCTCGAACGCGATGCCCTCGCGCATCCGAAGGAGCATCTGGCGAAGCGCTTCCGAGGGATCCTCGACCGTTTGCACGACCCGGCTCATCTCGTAGAGGACGTCGATCGCCGTGGCCTTGGCGGCGCGGGCGCCGGCCTTCGAGCCCGCGAGCACGGCCATCAGTTTCTTGTTGATCGCGATCGCGCTCCCGAAGACGTCCGAGGAGCGCTTCTTCGACGCGGAAAGGTCGAGATCCTTGGCGAAGTGCTCGCAATCCGCTTTACGCAGGATTCGGCGGGCGAACAGAACCTCCAGCAGCTTCTGCTCGGACCGGATGAACCTCTGGGTAGCCTCAACGAGGCGCTTCGACCCTGCTCCATTGCGTTGCTTCATACCCCCTCCTTGAACGCCCCGACGCGGCTTGAGCTAGCTCGACCGCTCCTCGTAACCGGGAACCACGGCCGAATCGACGGTAGTCACGGATGACGCTCCTGTTTGAGACGGGTCGCCCACCCGCGCGAGCACGAGCGGGGGACCTAGGTGCTTCACGTAAACGGGGAAGGTTTCTCCCGGCTTCCAGTCCGGCGCGCCGTTCGCCATCAGCGTGTATCCCTGGAAGCGAAGCAGCGTCCGGCCCCGGCCGAGGGTGCGCGTCACCGTGAGCGGCGCGACCTCCCCCGACTTGAGCGATGCGTAGAGCGAAGCCCCAAGTCCCGGCTCGAACCGAACGCGGATCTCGAAGGTGCGCTCCCTGCGTTTCGTTGCGGCAACCGTCATGTCTCTGCCTCCTGCGGGTCGCGGAAGTGGCGGAAGAGTTCCTGCTCCCGCTCCACGGCGCGTCGGATGAACGGGACGAGGTCTTCGAGCAGCGCCTCGCGCTCCGCGTCCCCGAGCTGAACGCACTCCCAGGCGTACACCGAGATCGAGCCGTCCTCTTTCTCAACGGGCCATGAGTTTCCGGTCAGCCCGGCGAGCGAGTCGGCTATGTGGATGAGCGACGTCAGCTCGGGATTGAGCCGCGCCTGCTCGGGCCGATGGTGGCAGGCGATGGCTTCGACGAGGTCGTCGGGCAGTCCCCAACGCTCGGCCAGCCAGCCGCCGACTTCGGCGTGGTCGGAGCCGAGCACACCGCGCTCGGCCTCCACCATAGAAATTCCCTGCTCCCGCACGAGAGCCAACGCGGCTTCGAATCGGTCGGGATAACTCTGGCGAAGCGCGACCTTTCCGATGTCATGGAGCACCCCGGCCGCGAAGGCTTCGCCGTCGAGCCGGTAGCGGCACCGGTCGGCCAGAGCTCGCGCCGCCACGCCGCACGCGAGCGAATGGCTCCACAGCCCCGTCAGCGCTCTCCAGGTCGGATCGAGTGTCTGAAACACCGCGGCGCTCAGGACGAGATCGCGAATCGTATCCGGCCCCAGAACGACCACGGCCAGGTCGACGGTGCCCACTTTTCGGGGGAAGCCGTAAAAATCGGAATTGGCGAGCTTGAGCGTCCTCGCGGTAAGGGAAGGATCCAGCGCGATGACCGTACCGATCTCTTCGGAGGAAGCAGAATCCGGATCCGCGATCGATTCGAGGAGCCTGGAGGCGACCAAGGGGAGGGTCGGCAAAGCGACCATCGACTCGGTCACCTTCTTGAGATGGACGCGGTCCATCGATTTCAAGCCGGTCGCCTTCATCGGGCTAGAGCACCCTCCCGAGCCGCGCCTTCAAAGTCTTGACCGCGCGGGTGTGGATCTGGGAGACGCGGGACTCGGAGATGTGGAGCGCCTCCCCGATCTCCTTGAGCGTCATTTCCTCGTAGTAGTAGAGGGCCACCACGAGCCGCTGCTGCTCGGGTAGGTGGTCGATGGTCTCGAGCAGGACCTCACGCGCTTCGTCGGTCTCCATGACCTCGAGCGCGTCCTTGTGGGAAGGATCGTCGACGATGTCCTCCAGCTGGATGTAGTCCTGTTCCTCGTCGCCCGATACCGATTTCGAAAGGGAGAGAAGCGCCGTGCCGTGGACCTCATCGAGGAGTCGTGACAGCTCGGTCGGGCTCAAATTGAGGGCGTCCGCCACCTCTTCCTCCGTGGCGGCCCTTCCCAGGCGCTGGCCCAGATCGCGTGCGACCTCCTCGACGTTTCGCGCCTTCCGGCGTATGGAGCGGGAGGCCCAGTCGAGCGATCTCAGCTCGTCCAAGATCGCGCCCCGGATCCTCCAGATGGCGTAGGTCTCGAACTTGGTTCCCTTGGACGAGTCGTATTTCTCGAGCGCGTCGAAGAGGCCGATGATCGCGGCCGAGATGAGATCGTCGCGCTCCACCGATTTCGGCAGATGAAGGGCCAGCCGGTCGACGACGTATTTCACCAGCGGCGCGTATTTGCTGAGCGCGGCCTCCTTCTTGCGCTCCTTGCGGTTCCTGGAGCGCGGTGCGTATCCCTGCAGCCGATGGAGTACGGAGGAGCTGGATGACATGATCGTGGGCCTCCCGCCCTAGCGTTGCGACCTCGGCCGCGATTCCACCTGAGCCGTCCGCCGTTGCTCGTAATAGCGGCGCAGCGCCGTGCGCATGAGAACGAGGCTCGCGCACCATCCGGCCAGGACGATGATCCCGAGCGCGAGACCCGCGCGCAGGGTGAGGAGCGGCCACGGCGTACCCGACACCCACTCGGTCGCGACCACGGTCGCCACGACCGAGACCGCCGCGATCGCGGTCCACTTCTTGATGAGCTCGCGCATCGCCTAGACTCCCTCCGGCACTTCGTCCGGCGTCACGAGCCCCTGGGGCCCGGCGATCGGCACCCCTTTTCTCTGAGGGCTCTGCCCCAAGACGCGGCCGGCGAGCCGATAGATGCAGCTGGACGCGGGAGAGTAGGGATAGGTCGAGAGGAAGGGCTCCTGGCGCACGACCGACTTGGGAACCGATTCGTCGGCCAGGACGAAGCCCCAGTACTCGATATCCAGGTTCAAGAAGCGCTTCGCCACCGACTGGACGCGGCGGGATACCTCGAGTGCTTCGTCCTCCGAATTCGCCTGGTTCACGAGCAGGGAGGGCGTTCACTTGAGCGGACGCTGGGAGAGCACCTTGATCATGGCGTACGCGTCCGAGAAGGCCGTGGGTTCCGGCGTGGTCACGACGATGATTTGGTCCGCGGCTTGAGAGAGCGAAACCGCGTGCGTTCCGATTCCGGACGGCGTGTCGATCAGGATCAAGTCCACGTCGTCTTCGACGGTTGAAAGCGATCGGAGGACACACTCGGTCCGGTACTCGTCCAGGTTCGCGAGCTCCTCCACGCCGCTGCTCGCGGGAACGACCCGGATCCCGTCCGGCCCTTCGAGAACGATGTCGTCGAGGGCGCGATCCCCGAGAACCAGATCTTGAAGGTCGTACTGGGGCGCGATGCCCAGGAGAAGGTCGACGTTCGCGAGGCCAAAATCTCCGTCCAGCACCAACACCCGCACGCCCTGGCGGGCGAGCGCGATCGCGAGGTTCGTGACGATGTTCGTCTTGCCGACCCCTCCCTTGCCGCTCGTGATCGCGAGTACCTTCCGGCGGGGACGCGATTCGGGTGGCGGCTCGGCCTGCCTCCGCGCGATCGACGGCGTTCGCGGTGCCTTACCCGCCGGTCGTGCGTTTTTCACACCCCGGGCGCGGACGCGGCGTTTCGCGGTACCGTTCGTGGTTCCTTCGCTCGTCATGAGCCTGAGATCCTCTGTTTCGCGTGGCATGATCGGTCTATCGAGCAATCGTTGTGCCGTGGAGATAAGCCCCTGATTTCACGAGGATTGGGCTCCGGCGCGCGCTTCCGTGCGCGGCCAGATCTGCGGCGATGCATCGGCTATCGCAAAGAATCCGTCCGGCAGAACCCTCACGAGCTTCTCCGCCCTCTGCGAAGGCGGTCCGCGTTCAAGGCGCGGTTCAACTCGGCATCGATGGTCGAAGCAGGCTCCTGTCCCGGATGGGCGGTACGTCCCAGGTCGGCGAGCGCGGTCCACTGTCCCCGCGTGAGGCCGAGCAGGATGCGCCGCCCTTCGAACTGGACGAGCACGAGCGATCGTCCCATTCCGATGGGTGTGCGGCTCAGGACTTGGAGCTGTGGCGGCTCGACGAACGGTTCCCCGTCGCCCTCTTCGCCCGTGCGGCGGCCGAAGAAGCGGATCGCCCCGAAGAGGGTCGCGGCCGCGGCGATCGCCGCGATCGCGTAAATGAAGGAGGCGCTCATCGCGGCTCCTTCTCGGCCGCCACCGATCCCGCCTTCGCGAGGGTCGCGATGCGGACGCACAAACGTCCCTTGGCGGCGATGAGGTGCCCGAAGGCGATCGTCGTTCCGTTCGCGACCACCTCGACCGGATCGCCCGAAGCGCGGTCCAGCGGCAGAAGCGCGCCGGGGGTGAGCGAGGGCAGGTCCGCGAATGGGATCGAGGTCCGCCCGGCCTCGATCACGATCTGAATCCGCTCCTTGGGAGCCCGAACGATGGGCCCGCTCGCGAGCAGAGCTTCGATCTCCGCATCGGTGAGGAGACGGGACATGGCTCTATCGAGCACCGCGGGCATACGCCCCGTTTACGATGGCGCGAACGAAAGCGAGGTACCGGCGGTTCTTGATCTCTTCCATGATCCGAGCGTCGCGGATTCCGGGTGCTCCTCTCCTGCTTCGGTCCAGCGGCTTACGGCGTTGCTTCGTGCGCGACATGGGAAGCCTCCTTGTCCTCGTCCACCCCGTAAACATCCCCCACGCGTCACGCTTCCGAGACCGGATGCCCCGGTGGCGAGGGCGCGTTTTCACACAGGCAAAAGGCAACGCCCGTGCCTGCCGCGCATGGAGCGATGGCAAACATGGTAAGAGGTGACGCTAGAGGTGGTTAGCTGGGTGCAGGCGAGGCGAGAGGAGCATACGCTTGATCGGCAGGTCCGGCTCAAACTTGAGCGAAATGCGAGCGACCGTGCAGAACGAAACCAGCAGCTAGGTCAGGAACATTGCATCCCCGTAGGAATAGAAACGGTACTCGTGGTCGACCGCAGCCTCATACGCGCGGAGAACCTTGTCCCGCCCGGCGAACGCGCTGACGAGCATGAGGAGGCTCGAGCGCGGCAGGTGGAAATTCGTGACCATCCCGCCCACAACGCGGAACTCGAACGGAGGAAGAATGAAGAGCCCCGTGTCGCGCCACGCGCCTTCCGGCGGCTCCCCGTCGCGCGTCCAGGACTCGAGCGCACGAACGCAGGTGGTCCCGACAGCGATCACGCGTCCACCTTGCGCGCGGCTCGCTTGAAGCGCGGCGACGGTCTCGAAAGGGATGCGGTAGGGCTCCGGATCGAGCGAGTGCTCCTCGGGATGCTCCGTCGCGACCGGGCGGAACGTTCCCGGACCGACGTGGAGGGTGACGTACGCGATGTCGACGCCGCGCTCCTTCAGCGCGGCGACGGTTCGATCGGTGAAATGCAGCGCCGCCGTGGGCGCCGCCACCGAACCCGCCTCGCGCGCGAAGATCGTCTGGTAGCGCTCGCGGTCATCTGGCTCGTCGGGCCGGGCGATGTACGGCGGGAGCGGCACGTGTCCCACCCTCGCGAGCCAGGTCTCGAACGAGGGGGCCCCCTCGCTCGCCGCGGTGAAGACGAGGTGGCGCACCCCTCGCTCGCCTATCCCAAGGACCTGACCGCGGTAGGAGGGATCCGTGAACCGCAGCGTGGCGCCGGGGCTGAGCGCTTTCGCCGGCCTGGCCAGCGCGGACCAGACATGCTCCAAGCGTTGGGAGGGCTCCTCGCGCAGGAGCAGTACCTCGATCTCCCGGTCTCGCGTCACCGCCTCGCCCGCGCCGCCGGCGACGGCCGCGTAGAGGCGCGCGGGCAGGACGCGGGTGTCATTCACGACAAGGAGGTCCCCGCGATTCAGGAGCGACGGCAGCTCGTGGAACCGATGATGCCGGATCGCCCCCGTGGAGCGATCGAGAGCCATCAACTTCGATCCGTCGCGCGCGGGTGCGGGGTGCTGGGCGATGCGGTCCCTGGGAAGGTCGTAGTGAAAGTCGGATGTCTTGAGTCGGTGGGGCGCGTTCAGAGGAATCCAGCTCTAGAAGAGGGTGCTCTGCGGCGATTCCGGATCGGGGGCCGGGGTCCGCTTGGGAAGCGCCACCCCAAGGTGCAGGAACGCGAGGTCGGTCGCTTCACGCCCCCGGGCGGTCCGCTTCAAGAATCCTTCCTGAATCAAATAGGGCTCGTAGACGTCCTCCAACGTATCCGGCTCCTCCCCCACCACGACCGCGATCGTCGAAAGGCCCACGGGGCCCCCGTTGTACTTGATCACGATTGCCTCGAGCATCCGCCGGTCCATGTCGTCCAGCCCCCGCTCGTCCACCTCGAGTAGGGCCAGGGCGTCGCGGGCCACCTTGGCCGTGATCTTCCCCTGCGCGCGCGTTTCGGCGAAGTCCCGAACGCGGCGGAGGAGACGGTTCCCGACACGCGGCGTCCCGCGCGAGCGCGAGGCCAGCTCGCGCGCGCCCGCTTCGTCGATCGGCACGCCCAGGAGCTTCGCCGAGCGGGTGATGATCCGGGCCAGCTCTTCGGCGGAGTAGTAATCGAGTCGGGCGGTCATGCCAAAGCGTCCACGCAGTGGGGCGCTCAGGAGCCCGGTCCGCGTGGTCGCGCCGATCAAGGAGAATCGTTTCAAGTCGATGCGCACCGAGCGGGCGCTCGGGCCCCGGTCGATCATGATATCGAGGCGGAAATCCTCGATCGCCGGATAGAGATACTCCTCGACGACCGGGTTCATCCGATGAATCTCGTCGATGAAGAGCACCGCGCGCTCGTCGAGATTGGTCAGGAGCCCGGCGAGATCGGCCGCGCGCTCGAGAACGGGACCGGAGGTCTGGACGATGGGAACGCGCATCTCGTGGGCGAGGATCGAGGCCAGCGTGGTCTTGCCGAGCCCGGGCGGGCCGTGAAACAGAAGGTGATCGAGCGCCTCACCGCGTCCACGCGCGGCTTCAACGGCGATCCGGAGCTGCTCGCGCAGGGACTCCTGACCGACGAACTCGTCGAGCGATTGGGGCCTTAGCGTGCGGTCGAGATCGCGCTCGTTGCCGGCCGGCTCC
>Ga0075423_10003186_pt1 | contig 15102 bp, 22 predicted proteins | sample SoiMethybrSBSTD2_FD_80114 | JGI IMG/M metagenome (GOLD analysis project Ga0075423, IMG submission 80114) | Bulk soil microbial communities from a Populus tree surrounding site in Tennessee, USA - Soil MetaG P. TD hybrid SBSTD2 | ecosystem: Environmental > Terrestrial > Soil > Tree plantation...
ACCGGGATCGTCCCGTAGCTCCGGGTGATGACGAACGCGTACTCGCCGGGTGCCAGCGGCGCCCGCGGGCGAATCCGGAATAACCCGCTGTTGTCCCGCTCGGCCTCGACGTCGACCCGGTCCTCGCTGCGGATGCCCCGCTGACTCGACGAGCCGGAATATGGCCCAGCCCGGAACGAGCTCGAGACCCTGAGATTGCGATCGTTCTTGCCGGGGTCGAGCTTGACGAGTGGTACGTCGGCCGGCTCGGACGAGCTGAGGAACACCGGCTGCCTGTCCGACGTCCGGTACTTCGCCTTGTTACCGGACAGCACGAGCTCGGTCTTGCGGCCGCTGAAGGGCGCGCGGCTCGTCTCGATGTCACCGCTGATCCCGATCAGCTCGACCTGCTTACTGCCGCTGACGTGGTGGAGCGGCCCGCGGTGGCTACCCTGGGGAGCCGGGGCGACGGCCGCCGACGGGCCCGACGCGGCGGGCGCCGAGGCGGCGGCCGCCGTGGATGCCGGAGGCGCGCCTCCGCTGATGATCGCCTGCATGACCTTCTCCGGCGTTCCGGCCTGCTTGAGCGCGATCAGCGATTCGGTCCGCGTGTCGAACTTCGTCTGACTCGAGCGCATCTTCGCGAGGATGATGCTTTCCGACAATCCGGCCTTGACCATCTGGATGACCGTCTCGTTGGTCATGACTTCCTGCCCGGAGACGGACGCAGTCGAGCTCACCAGAAGGCACGCGGCGAGTAGAAGGGAGGCAAAGAGCAACTGCGTCTTGAATGCGCCCCGGAGGGCAACGAGTAGAGTCATCGGGCACCCCGTCGTGGAGGAAATCACTGACGCTTCAATCATGTAAGCAATCGGCGCGGCCGAGTGTCAACCGGAAAGCGGCGGGCTGGACCACTCTTCGCTAAGTCCGATCGGCGGGCGTGGTGACAACCGTACCGCGTTGTCGAGCGCCTGCGCAGTCTAACCTCATCTCGGTTCGCGCAACCGAGCACAAGAACCACGGTACAATCTGACAAGCGTCTCGCAAGTCCTCGTGCCCCCGTAGCTCAGGTGGATAGAGCAGCAGTTTCCTAAACTGCGTGCCGGGTGTTCGAGTCACCCCGGGGGCACCATTAAATCACGCGCTTAAAGGATCTCTCCCACTGCCTCGTGTTCCGGAAGCTGCTCCGAGCTAGTTGCGGGAAAGTTGAGAGCCCGTTCCGGCCTTGAAGTGGCTTGAGCCAGCCGATCTACGGCCTCACGGTTCATCCCGGGCTTGATATGCCCATAGAGATCCACAGTGACTTGGATGGATGAGTGGCCCAATTGCTCTTTTACATAAAGCATTGGCTCGCCCGCTTGCAGGAGTAGTGACGCATAGGTGTGGCGGAGGTCGTGTAGGCGAACACCACGCAGCCCGACACGACGTAGCAGCCTATACCAGACCTTAAAGCGTAGGAACGCGGCGTTCATGGGCTTGCTGTCATCACTTGGAGCGGGGAATACCCACGGGGCCAGATCATGACCTTTGAGCGCTGCCTCCGCCTCGGCTACGCTCTGACGAGCCCGTAGTCGTGCTACCAGCGCCGCTGGAAGATCTACCCGTCGGGCCCTTCCACTCTTAGGGGCGCCTGCGAGGATGCGGTGACCACGGTGCGCCACGGTACGGTTGACCTCTAGGAAGTATCCGTTTAGATCGATGTCCCGCCACTGAAGTCCGCATGCCTCGCTCAGGCGGAGTCCTGTCCACGCCAACGTGAAGATGATGTCACTATGCTCAGGACTGTGCTCGTCAGCGGTCTGGAGTGCCTGAGCAAGCTCCGAGGCGGAGAGAACCTTCACTTTCCGAGCCTCGTCCTCAGTACGGCCACGTTGTCGACGCCAGAGTCGGGCGGCCGGGTTGCCAGGTATGCGCTCCTCCTCCACGGCGGCATTGAGCATCGCCGAGAGAGGAATGGCAATATTCTTCAACGTCCCACGTGACAGCCCCTGAGCCGCCTTGTCGGCGAAGAACTCCTTGACCTGCGCACGCCGTAGCTCACCAAGAGGTACGTGACCCAGGGCAGGGTAGACATGGTCCTTCAAGGTCTGTTGGTATTGGAGAGCCGTCCGTTCACGGCAGCTAGGAGCAACGTGGACCTTTAGCCAACGTTCGGCGTAGTCCTTTACAGTAATTGCCCGGGCGGTGGCTTGGCGCTGGGCCTCGTCGCTTTGACGGACCCGCTCCCGCTCGTCACGACGTTCCTTCAGCGGGCACCAACCTGGTTTGCTCAGCGCACATGTGCGGCGGTCGTGATAAGTACGAACGGCATCAGACTTCAGCGGTCCCACCCGCTCCTTGTGGATATCGCCAAGACCACAGGCGTACCGAATTGCCCAGACGCCGCTCGGATGCCTATAGATCCCGCGGGGTGCTTTGTCCTTCTTGCGGGTACTCCATAGTCTTCGTGTTGTCGCAGGTTTGTCCACTTGCTACCTCCGTCGCTTGGATTTACTGCGCCTTGACTGCGGAAAGAAGTCCCTGAGGCCAATCCCTAATGCCTTCCCAAGCCTCTCCAACATCGCCACCGTAGGGCTCATCTGCTCGTTCTCAATTCGAACGATGGTCACGAACGACACCCTCGCCCGCTCGGCCAACTCCCTCACCGAGTACCCACGCTTCTCCCTCCAGCGACGGAGTAGGATGACCAATGACCGAAGTGATAGCATATACGCTATCAGTTATCAAGGGCCACTGTGGCGTCACCGCAGGTGAAAGTTCGGACCTGAGCTTAGGACGACCGCCAATTCAGAAATCGTTCGCCTGGCAGGCTCCCAGACCCTCTCAGACGCCTTCCTGAAGGTGCTACGAGCGGCTCAGCCCGTTAGCAACGAGGGCCTCCAAATCGCTCAGTCGGAGCCGCGTGAGCCGCCCCACCTTCACGACCGGGAGCCTCCGTTGATAAATCCATTTCCTAATGGCGGCTTCGCTGCATGAGAGCAACTCGGCTGCGTGCTTCACAGTCACAAGCTGGTTCAAACTGGGTTCCCTCCAATCCGGTTTTATGTATCGCGATATGGGATGCGGACGGGACTATGTCTGTATTCAGCCCTGACCGGCTCAGACCCACGCAGCACCGTCCAGAGCATCTCAGGCATTCCCTGCGAGCCACTTGAGAACTGTTGGCAGGTGATAACGCCGGAGCCGATCATCGCCCAGATGTGGGAGGCCCTTGTTGCGCAATCGTCTTAGTGTCGATCGGCTCATTCCAAGGCGGCGGCATACTTCTGGGCCGCTGACCCAGATATCTTCGACCGGTGTTCCTGCCACGGTGATCGTTGCCACTTTTAAGCCTCCTGATTGGATCTCGGTGGTTCCTGGTGCATTCCTTCGGTCATCACAAATGAGCGGTCGGGTGCTTAGTCTTGGGTTCAGTCGGCTGCTTCATATGGCTCCTCTGTTTTGGCTTCCCACAATGGGTTTCCCCGAATTCGTTTCTTCCCCTATAGGGAGAGGTTGGGAACGAATCGAATTCGTGGCCGGACGGCAGTAGAGGTAGGGATCCCCTTTCACGCCCTTCCCCTGACGAGAGGCTCTGGCTCCGGGGCTTTCAGCGCAAAGAGCTTCAAGCACCCGGGTGGTCTGCTTCTCGGACAACTCAGCATCGGCCGCTATGGCTTCTGGGGTCCGTGGGACATCTGTGAGCACCCGGTGGACCTTCTCCTTCTTCTCGTCAAAGTCCAGGTGGTCCTGAGTACCGAGCGACCGATACTGGTTGCCTTCCAGTTCAAACAGGAGCTCGCCCGGGCTATCCGCATAACGGCCGAAGGCCTTGAGGACACGCTGAGCGCCATCTCCTCCCTGTCGCTTCTCCAGAAGGAGTGCTTGATCCACGAGCGCGAAGAGGGCTGAGCCACCCCGAATCCCTCGGCCATCCTCTCCACCGGATTTGCGCTCATGGTGGATCAGCAGCACCGCGGCATTGGTTTCGTGCGCCAGATCTAGGAATGGGGAAACACGTCGAGTCACTTCGGCATTGTCGTTCTCGTCCTGGATGTCCCAGAACCGAGAGAGGGTATCTAGGATTATGAGAGTGATGCCCTGCTCCTTGACGAAGCTCTGGATGCTTGGAAGGTCCAGTAAGGAGAGCCGACCGGCGTGAACGTACAGAGAATCGTTCTGACTGAGCCCAAACCGCTCCAGACGCAGCCGGACGTCCCTCGAGTGTTCCTCTACGGCCAGGATGAGAACGGACCCTTGCTTCGTTGGGTAGCCAAGAAATGGCTGGCCTTGCGCGACGGCCACGGCAAGCGCGTAGGCAAAGGTGGATTTGCCAACCTTCATGTACGCGGCGAGTAGGGCGAGGGAGCCAACGGGAAGATAGGGCTCCCAGATCCATGTGAGCAGCTCAGGTGGCTGGGCCAGTAATTCTGACGCCCTCACCGGCTTGAAATTCGATGCTCTCCCAATCCTTTCCTTAGGGGAAGGAATCGAATCGGATACCGAATCTACCGGCTTCCCTGCATCCGTCGCTGGAAGCCTCGCCTCCGCATCAGAGGCATCCGGAACAGCCGCACTTGGTGCTATTCCAGTGGTCACTTCTCAGGCCTCTGCATTCTGCTGGGATTGGAAGGTCGGGGCGTCGAGACTCCGCCAGAGCATGTCAGGCATGCTCCGATAGCCACTTCAGAACCGTGGGCCAGTGGTAGCGCCGACGCCGGTCGCTTCCAATACAGGGCATTCCACGCTTGCGAAATCGGGTGATCGTGCTCTTGGAGTAATGGAGCCGCTTGCGCAGCTCCGGCTCGCTGAGCCATTCGTCGGCTAGTGCAGGCGTCGCACAGGTAGTCATGCTGTCTCCTCAATTAGGGGATTGATAAGGCACCAAACAGCTTCAATCATCACAATGAGCCGGGGCGTCTGATAACCACGCCCAGCCCGGCGCTTGATGCAAACGATGCCCAGCTTGTTCTGGGTGCGTCCCAGTTCGTCCAGCTCAATCGCAAGGGCTTCCAGTTGGGCTAGAGAGAGGGTGCGACGATGCTTGACCTGGCAGATCAGCCGGTCGCTCTCTACGTCAATGCGCCGTCCTGAGTTAGCGGGATAGCGCTTCCCACCTAACAGGCGGGCCACCTGGCGTTCTTCTTGTTTCCAGGGGCGGTTAGACACTGGCTCGAAGGCCGCCCGCCAATTGGTCGCTGGCGGCGCCCTGGCGGCGGTTCCACCGGTTTGTGGTGCCGGTGGGGGCGGCGCCGTGAAGCGCCGCCACCGCCAAACCTATATAGGAAGGCGGGTGGCGGAATGGGTTAGGTGACAACGTCTGCCTTCTTGACTACATGCCACCGCCCCCGCTTCCCCTCAGGGGACTCAATCTTTCCAGCCGCCTTCAGGCTCGCCCGGGCCCGTTCTCCCGTCCTCTTCTTCACGTGGTTGAAGGCTAAGTATGCGTCGATCTCCGAGGTGGACGCGATGCGGTCCGGCGGGTCAGAAAGAAAAGTGAGGATGAGGCTAGCCGCTTGCGTCTCGGCCGCGTCTTCCAAACGAACGTCAGCCGGAGTGCCGTCATATCGGAGGAAGATAGGCCCGTCGTTGGCGTCGTCGTAGAGGCTGACGAGGAATGGATCGGGTTCGACACCGTGGCGATTCTTGACGCACTCGACCAGCATGGCATCGCCACGAGCCCGCGTGATGGCGAAGGCCGCGTCGGGGCCAGCGAGGAGATCAGTGCTGCCACTGGCCCGGTAGCGGGAGTCGTTCGCTCCTTGAGGATTTGGTTTCTTCATATGGTGAATGATGACGAACGTTCGCTCCTCGTATAGGCGCTTCGTGATGCGCCAAAAGGCGGCAACGGCCTCAGCGTCGTTTTCGGACCCAACGAGCACGCGGCGGAGGCTGTCCACAACGACAACCTGAGGATCAAAACTCTCGGTCGCAAACGCGGACAATAAATGCGAGACGCCCTCCGTTGTGAAAGTTAGACCCGGACGCGAAAGAGCCCTGAACGGGACGTTATCAGCGATCTCCGTACCGTTCCCTAGCCGGTGAATGCGGCGTTCAAGTGAATGTTGGCCCATTTCCTCGTCGAGATAGAGCACGCGGCGGGGCGAAGGCACGGCGAACTGGCCCATCCACTTTCGGCCAGCCGCGAGTGAGAGTGCCAGGTCGAGGCCAAGCCAAGTCTTGCCGACACCCGGCTCGGCATAGATGAGCACCCGGGCGCCGCACACGATCAGCGGCTCGACATCATATTCAACTGGCGGCAAGGGGTTGCCCACGATATCCGCATAGGAGCGGAAGCGGAGCTGGCTAGCGGCTGCCACTGTGCCTAACCGCTGATCTCGGCCGCAGTCGGATCAATAGCTCGGGGCGTTCAGGCTGCCATCGCTTCCAGATGGCCTGTAACAGACGCGGGTCAGCTGAGGGAATGTTCGCGAGTGCTGTACCTGTCTTGCTGCTGTTGCTTTGCGTCGTCGTCGGCATTCGCTTCCCTTCTCGAGCTCGTGTAGGTTCTATCTTCAGCGTACTGTTGCGGGACGGCGGTTTCCCGTCAGACAATTCTTCGGGAATTTCGTGATGACGCGAAGTCTCAGCCGAAGGGGGGGGTCTGGAAGAAAGCGAATGGCTATTTGTATCCGGGGTGCTCTTTGCGAGCCGTCTGAATTCGACCGCGCACTTGATCGGGCGTTAGCGTGAAACCGTAGCCAATCATTGTGTAAGCGAGGGAATCTCGTATAGGCCCCTCGTTGGACCGCTCGATCGCCTCGTTTGCCCACGCCCGAATGCGTTCGCGTGGAGGACGGGTCGGCTTCCACTCAGTTCCACCCGGAGGAATTTCGTGAGGGAGAAGAATGCACTCGCGCCAGACGAGTTGGATCGTGTCACAAAGCCGTGTGAACCATTTTTCTTTCGACTCCGTTTTTGCTCGCCTTACCGTGACCTGCCTGAGTCGACCGACCAAGTCCTCGTACGTCTCGAGCAAATAGAAATCATGCTCGCGATCCTCGTATGTTCTCCGGCGGCCAGCAGATTTTTTCGGCGGCCTGAGGCTCCACTTTTGTCCCAACATTCCGTGGACCCAGGCTTCAACAAGGGCGAGGAACGAGTCTTGTGCCGCCTGTCGTGTCCCCCTCGGGGGGCGATAGTCCACGTCAGGAATGCAGCCATCCTCACCTTCATCAGGGATTCCTCGCAGCCATCGGAGCCTAGACATCTGGTGGTATATGCTCGGGTGAATAATAAGATCTGGATTCTGCGAGATCAGTTGCGTAAGCCCGTCCATCCCCCCGCCGCTCTTCAACCAGTCGATGAAGCGCCTATGGGTATCAGGGGACCATTTGATTCTCAGGGTTGAGGTATCGCGATCTGCATCTGGGAATTCGCCGCCTTGGCGAGCAAATCGAACCGCCTTTAGAATTGTCGGGTCGAGGAGGTGGTCCTGAACGGTCTCAGCACCTTCGCCAGCCCAGGCTTTCTTTTCCTGTTGCATGATTCACGATCGCATATCGAATCTAGCGGGTGTCAAGGGGGTCTCGACGCCTCGCTAGTGCAGAAATCGAGCGCGACCCAACTGGCCCCCCCGATGATGATGATCGAGGCGTGAGCGGCTAACACCACCCGACGTGTGGAGGTGCCCCCGACGCGCAGGCCAGTAGGCAAACGGGACTCCCAAAGAATTGATATCCTTGATGAAACGGCCGAGAAGGGCCGACTGACTGCCTCTTTTCTTTTTGGCCAGGCGCGAAAGCTCCACCGCGCTGGTTATGCGTGAGGCGAAGCGATGAGCTTGGATGCGCTATTCCTTCCGCAGATCGTCTGTCTGCGCGAACGAGTTTTGAAGTATATGCTTCTGAATTTTGACCGGATATTTTTCCTGCCGAACGATGTGAAACTCAACGCTGGGCACTCCACCATCGAGCGGCGTTTTTCGATTTTCGATGGACTTTTGTTGTCAGCGTACGGATCACGGGCAGATGTTTACTACGCCTCGATGTATGCGGCAGAGCCAACCTCGTGGGACGATCGCATGAAGAAATTGATGGACACCTATCGCTTTCTTGAGGAAGAAGGAGTTTGTATCCCCCTGCAGGATGAGCAGTTTGAGTCGCCGTATCATTTGCATCCGCTCCAGGATGCCGTCGACGCAGATGTTAACGACGCGGCGTTCGCGTCTCTTTGTGAGAAGTACCGGAATCCGAAGTTTCTAATGCCCAGCCCCGAAAGCCTTCCGAACGCCACGGTAAAGGGGGGCGGCTTGATGATGCGGCCGATTCGCTACAAGCGGGACAAGGCTGTTACGGCAATGTGTTCCGAAAGAGTCAACACCGCACTGTACTACGCCGACCTCAAGCAATTGGTGCCGGTCTCGGATCACCCTCTTTTCACCGCTCTCTATGGGGCAAAGCTCCAGAGGGCTATTGAGAATCCGTGGTTTCTGAAAGAGCACGGTGCGCAGGATCAAGTTACAAGGCTTAAGATCAGCGTCCTGTCATGGCAGCTATTTTCGGAAGTTATCCCGCCAGAATCGGTAGACGCTAAAAGCGCGAAGGCCATACTGGACTACAAGAGCGAGGCTACGGAACTGCAGGAGCGATACCGCAAGTATGTTCGGGCGATGGAGGCAGAGGTTGCGGCAGCCGCCTGGGATGAATCGCTCTTGAGTGAAGTGGACAAGCTTGTCAGGCGAAAAGTCGTCCCGGAGATCGAACGGATTAGCGAACAGAAAAAGCAGCTCTGGGAACGCTTTTTCGGCGAAGCTCTTGAAGTCGTCACCAGGCCACGAGTATTCCTCCCGATCGTGGGCGCAACTCTGATTCCAACCGTCTCGTATTCAGAGCTGCTGCTTTATAGCACTGCGGCGACGGCTGCACTCGCCGCACTGGGTGGTTTGGGACCCAAAATTAAGGAGCTGGTTGTTGAGGGCCGCCAACTTCGGCGGAGCGCCCTCTTTTTCTTGCTCAATTTTCGCTGATTTGTTGGCCCGGGAGCGCGTCGCATGCCACGGCGCGCGCTCCCATCCCGTCCCGGTCGCGCTCGTCGGCGAGTGCTCCGTCCTAGTTGTGTAGAAGGTCGCGCCGCCTTGCAGGTAAGGTCAATTTTCGGCGACGCCGACTGTAGCAAGGGTCGCGAGATCAAATCCCTCATTCGCTTGAGGAACGCCCACCCCGAACCGCAAGCGTCCCGGGTGCGGCCTGTTCCGTCTTAAGCGCAATTCGGTCATTCCCCTCGGCCAGGTCGACGGCCCATGCGGTGAGGGGAGCGGCGAAGCGCGTCGTTGACGACCAGTAGGTCAGGCCAATGGTCGGCGAGGAAAACGAGAATGGGCAGTCGATTACGTTGGGCGGGAAGCATTGCGCCTGTGCCGTGCCGGCTGGATTCGACAAGGCAGGCTGAAAAAATCCATAGTGAACGAGGCTCTTCAGCTCTCGGAGATTCGGTAGACGCCAGTCCGTCTGATGGCTTCCATGGTTGCTCTCGTCGCCACAGTCGTGGCCGTTCATTGTGCCTGTTGTATTGAGGGATACCACGTCATCAAGGCTTTGTTGCCAGGTCCTGCCCGCGAACGCGCAATCTGCCTTCTTCAACCAGATCAGTCCCGTGAGGTTGTCCCTAATCGTTCCGTCTCCCAGGTCAGCAAAACGCGGAGTCGGTAGCGGTACGCCTTCCTGAAGAGCCCCGTCATCTCTGGGTGGAGTGTTTGAGTCATAGGTCGCCGTTTGTCCCGTCTGCGGCACCCGCGCTTTCGGATCAGCCCACACTGCTGGTGCGTAGAACAGGAGACCACACATCAGGAGACCCATTATCCATTGCATGGGATCACTCCTTCTGACTCCGACATGTCGAGTTCCTGGCGGCCAAGCCATCACTGTCCTGCGAGCTCTGCCCTCTTGCCTCCTTATCACTTCCCCTTCGGCCCGCGCGGGTCCACGGTGTCCGGAAGACACACGTAGTTATAGCTATACTCGTGCCCGCCCGGGCTTCTTCGTATTCCACTATTGTTCGCACTCATTTGTTCCGCAGCGGTCTGACATGGCGCGTGAGCCTTAAAAGAGACCGTGGGTTGCCAGATCCCCTCAACGGGAGCGGAAGGATTGGTGCTGAGCACCTGGTTCCACACGATCCACGCGCACTCAGCGTAGGCCGTCGCAGCCGAGGCGAGCAGGGAGAAGGCGACGAGCAGTGCGGCCCTTCGTGGGAGTCGCATCATCGCCTGTCCTTCTCGGTGCGTGTCCTGCTCAGAGATGGCCGTCCGCCGCTTCTCGTGCGGAGCGGTGGAGAGCGAGTAGGCTCCGGATCTTGAGCAGGTTGCGGTCGTACTCGGCTCGTATCGCCTGCTGATCGCCCCGTTCTCGTGCCGTCTGAACCAGATCCAGCCCTCGATTCACCGTCTCGACTTCAGAGAAGAACGCTACCAGCGCCCTTACCCCGGGCTCACTCACGACACCGTCGCTGAGGAGCGCTGGAAGAGAGGAAGTGTACGTGACGGTCGGGAGCCGATACGAGGGCGCCGCGACGTCGTCGGCCTGGTACGTCTCGGCGCGCCACTGGCAGTAGTCGATCTCGGCCCGCAGCGCGGCCCGATGCGCTCTTCGCCGTTGGCGACGACGCAGCCACTCTACGCCGTGCGAGATGGCCGCGCCAGCCAGGACACCAGCCAATGCCGCCACCAACGCGTCCACGCCGGGAGCCTATCGCCTCTTGCGCGGGCGAAAGTGGTCCCTCGCGTGTCGTTTTTTGTTTGCGCCCCAGACCGTGAAGGTGTATTTGCCCTGTTCGGCCGCCATGCTGACGTTCTTGCCACTGGAATGGGCCTCTTGGAGTTCCCGGTTCTGTGTGAAGACATCGGTCTCAGCAGCGGTAAGCCAGCGCGGCGCGACATTGCACCAGTGGCAGCGCGTCCGGGACAAGTCGATGTGCGGATCGGCGGGGCGGCCGAGCACTCCACACTTCGGACAGACGCACCAACGAGGCTGCTTCACGTCAGTTGAACCAACCTGCTCGCCGGATCTCGCTCCTTAGCGCGAGCGCCTTCTGGAACTCGGCCTTGACTTGCGGCCAGGCCTCCGCGCTCCAGCGCTCATGCAGCATTGCGCGCAGGAGCCGGTTGATGCGGAGCCAGGAGTGCCAGAGGCGGGCGTCGGTGGTCACTTCGTCTTGGGGCCTGAGAGAAGGTCCTTGTAGTGTTCGTCCCGCTGCTCTGGGCTCCGTCGTTCGTCACTTCGGATGAAGTACCAGGCAGCAACAGGGTTGAAAACAACGAACGCTCGCCATGTCTTACTCGTTCGTCCTGCCGCGTCGCTCTTCCGCCAAACGCGAAACACGAGAACACAGTAGACGACGAAGCTGCCCGCAAGGAGCAGGACGACAGTTGGGCCGCTCACGGGAGGACTCCGCGCTCCATCACAAGTCCCTCCTCAACGCGTCCCACGCCGCCCGCTGGGTGGCGTGCCACGGCACCCCAGAGTTCGCGGTCGTGTTATTGGACCGTTCGTCTCAAGCGTAAACACCCCGTTTCAGTCATCGTGCTCTCCGGTCGAACACAATCAGGATGATCCCGACAACCGCCAGGCCGACGCCGACGATGAACAGGAGCCACGGATTGGTGGCGGGCCTCTCGGCGTCGATGAAGAATGCCACCACCGCCGACACGAAGCCGGCGATCACCAGGAGCCAGGCGAAGGCCTGCTTCACGTGAGGCCCCAGTTCACGGGGAGCGCCGCGAGGGTGGCGAATCCGACTGCTGCCCGCAGGAGCTGGCCGCGTGGGTCAAGCATGTTCGGGAAGCTACACGTCTCCTGTTCCATCAACTACAATTCCTCGGTAGCAGGCTTGGCCTCACAATGCCGTTGACGTGGGGATGATGTGGTGGGCTACCGGACGAGGGTAACGAGCGTCGCCATCGTCGGCCTGCTCCTGCTCGCGTCGGAGGCGGCGCCCCAGCCGCCGACCATACAGCAGCCGCCGCTGATCATCGAAGGCCGGGTCCTTTGGATTGACTTTGGCAGCCAGGCGATGGCGCTGGCACCTGCCAACAACACCCCGACCGTTACGATCGACCTGCACCGCATTCGTCAGAGCGACTATCACGGGTTTCGCGGGAACGAGTACGTGCGGGTCGTCGGCTTCATTCTCCGGCCAAGCCGTCGGATCCAGGCATTCGAGATCTACCTCGTGACCCCGTGGTTTCCGACGGAGCCACCTTGAGCGAATCCGAGTGCTGCCCGGAGGAGCTGGCCGCGAGCGTCGAGCACGGGTTACTCGATGACCTGGCCCGCCTGGCCCAGCACTGACAGTGGGATTGTCAGCCCGAGGGCCTTGGCGGTCTTGAGGTTGATCACCAACTCGAACTTCGTGGGCTGCTCGACAGGGAGGTCGGCGGCCTTGGCACCCTTGAGGATCTTGTCCACATAGCCGGCGGCGCGGCGGAGCAAGTCCGGATAGCTCGGCGAATAGGACATGAGGCCCCCGTCCCTCACCATCTCGCCGTAGGGGTACATCGTCGGCAGTCGACGTTTCTCCGCAAACTCAACGATTCGTGCTCGTTCAGCGAGCAGAAAACGGTCCGCGATCATGATGAGCGCGTCGGGGCGTGCGCTCGAAATCGTCGCGAAGGCCTGCTCGAGTTCGGGGATCCCTCTGACCTTCACGATGGGTTCCAGTTTCAGGCGGAGCGCCGAAGCCGCGAGTTGCGTCTGTTTTAAGACAATTGGATTAAGTGGATTGGTGGGGTTCGCGAGGAAGGCGACCCGGGAGAGCTTGGGGACGACCTCCTTGAGCAGCTCCAGTCGTTTCCCCTCTAGCTCCTGGACGATCGCGGTCGAACCCGTGACGTTCCCGCCGGGGCGCGCGAGGCTGGCGACGAGCCCGGTGCCCACGGCATCGCCGGCCACCGCCATTACGATCGGGATCGTCTTCGTGGCTTGCTTGGCGGCGAGAGCGCCTGGAGTGCCCGCCGTCACGATCGCATCAACCTTGGTTCGCACCAGATCGGAAACGAGGTCGGGGAAGCGATCGGACCTTCCCTCGGCCCACCGGTACTCGATGATGATGTTCTGACCCTCGGTGTAGCCGAGCTCGCGGAGGCCCTGGCGGAAAGCGGCCAGGAGATCTTCCTCGAGGGAAGGCGAAGAGTTGCCGAGGTACCCAACACTAGGGACTCGCGCTTGCTGTCCCTGTGCAGGGAGCGGCGCAAGAGCGAGATTGGCGACGAGAACGACCGCGAGCCCGATCCGCCGCATGGCGCACCTCGGTGGAGGACGGATGACGGGAGTCTAACAGACCCGAACTAAGGGCGGCTCGCGCGGTCCAGCGCCTCCCACGCCGCCCGCTGCGTCTCGCGCCACGGCGTGCGCTCCCACCCGGTGCCGCGCGCGTGGGCGAATGCTCCATCCCGGTCGTGTAGAAGGTGGCTTGCCAGCCGGGCACGTCTGAAGGTTGCCTTGACGCCAGTCCACGCTCGTTAGTCTCATATCTGGCAGGGGAAGCATCAATGGCTTCTCCACGTATTTTCGTCGAGTCGGCGGAGATCGCCGATTACCTGCGTCGCATCGCGCTTCCCCTGAGCCAGCGCACCTACGTGCGGCTGCTTCACGCAGAGCGCAGGGCTTCAGCACAGTTCGATGCGCCCGCCTTCCGTCTTTCCGGTCGCGGAGTCTTCTGACCTCAAGCGCTTTATCCGATACGGTGGGAACCCACTCGCTGCCCGACAGATTCCGTCCCCCGGTGTCGTCGGAATTCCCCCCCCCCGGCGGTTGAGTGGGTCGTGATCGGAACCCGACCGAGGTGGTGATGGCCGGTTTGCTGCTGATCATCGTGTAGCCCACGAGACCGGGCACTTATGCGTACATCAAACTTGTCGGCGAGACCGAGGACGACGTCGTGATCCTCGACCGCCGGAAGGCGGATCGTCGTCGCCGAATCCATCAGCGGGCGACGCCCGAGCGACGCCACGTCGAGCGCCGCCGCCGCGATGTCATGACGGACCCTCCTGAAATCCGGCTGGGCGCTGGTGCGCCGGTAGAGAGAACGGGCACCAGTATCGGGCGCAGTTCGCGCCTGCCAGAGGCGATCAAACGTGGGCGATGAGAGCACTTGATAACACTCAGGGTCACTTAGTAGCTCCCATCTCCCAACCTGTCATTTTTCGGGGGTGTGCCGCCTGTCCTCTCGGACAGGCGCGGCTCTTTCTTCGATCCGTCCAGTGCTTGACGCCTCATGTGACCAGACCGGCTGGATCGCCCACGAAGCTGCCGCCGTCGGAAACCGAAGCTGGATTTTCAAACCTGGACCATTGTCCTGCATTTCGATCTGGGCCCGATGCAACCGAGCGACGACGGCGACAAGGCTGAGGCCGAGACCACTGCCTGGGGTGCTTCGGCTGCGCTCGATTCGGTAGAACCGCTTGAGAACGTGATTGCGCTCCTCAGGGGGGATGCCCGGCCCACGATCCGCGACTAAGACGGTGGGACGTTGGTCGTCGTTGCACACCGTCACCTGGACATCACCCGCGCCCCCGTGCTTTATGGCATTGTCGAGGAGGTTAGAGATCGCGTTGAAGAGCAGGTCCCGGTCCCCAAGCACGGGTACTCGGCCGGCGCTCTGGAACTTGACGTGACCACCCCTCGCTTCGGCCGCCGCGTCGAACAACTCCGCGACTTCGCCGGCAACTTGGTCCAGGTCGATGATGTGGAATGCCCCGCTCGGATCAAGTGTCTCGATCCGCGAGATTCGGAGCAACGACGAGAACGTGGCCAACACGGCGTCGAGCTCTCTCATCGCATCGGCGATGAGTACGTAATATCGTTCGGGATCGAGGTCAGCGTGATAGGCCCTCTCCAGTCGCCCTCGTAACCGGGTCAGGGGTGTCCGGAGATCGTGCGCGACATTGTCGGAAACTTGTCTGACCTCTCTCATCAACTCTTCGATACGGTCGAGCATGGCGTTCAGGTTTTCGGCCAAATGGTCCCATTCGTCCTTGGTGCCGCGAAGCGGGATCCGCTTGCCCAGGCCGCTCTGCATGATGGTTCGAGTGGTGTCATTGATGGCTTCGATGCGCCCGACGCTCCGCCGCGTCACAGAGACACCGGAGAAGACGGCGAGAGCAAATGTCAATGTCGCTCCGACGGCCAGGGCTGTCTTGATGACCCC
>Ga0075423_10003187_pt1 | contig 15098 bp, 10 predicted proteins | sample SoiMethybrSBSTD2_FD_80114 | JGI IMG/M metagenome (GOLD analysis project Ga0075423, IMG submission 80114) | Bulk soil microbial communities from a Populus tree surrounding site in Tennessee, USA - Soil MetaG P. TD hybrid SBSTD2 | ecosystem: Environmental > Terrestrial > Soil > Tree plantation...
GTCGACCTGCCGTATTACTTCGACCGATGGCGCAGAACCCGCGGCGTTTTCACGGTGGAGCAGGAAGCCTCGCTCGCCGGACTGCGTGCCCCGGAACCGGATTTCCTCCCGCAGGCGACGCTCACGATGCGGCCCGAGCGCCCCGATTTCAGCGCGCCCCTTTCCGGCAGGAGGTTCGCGTTCGGGACGGCCGAGTATCGGGTTCTGGACGAAGAGAGTCGCAGCGGCCTGCGCTCCGCGGCGGAGGTGCCGGACACGGTCAGCATGGTGACGCCTTCGCGGTGGAGCGCGCTCGCCTACGAGCGCTTCGGGCTGCCGCGCGAGCGCATTCACGTCGTCCCGCACGGGATCGACCCAGCCGTCGTTCGCCCCGACGCGACGGCACGTAACGCGGCGCGGGAGGCGCTCGGCCTGCGCGACGCGTTCGTTTATTTGTCCGTGGGCGCGATGACATGGAACAAGGGCGTGGACGTGTTGCTTGCGGCCTTCGCCCGGATCGCTGAAACCGAGCCTGATGCCAGGCTCTTTCTCAAGGGCGCCGACGCGCTCTATCCCTCGCGCCAAATGGTGCGGTCGGTGCTCGATGATCTTCCAGCGCGGGCGCGGGAGACGGTGGCGGCGAGGCTCATCTACAATGGCGACACGTATTCAGCTCGGATGATGGCCGACCTGCTTCGCGCGGCGGACAGCTACGTGTCTCCATACCGCGCGGAAGGATTCAACCTGCCGGTGCTGGAGGCGGCGGCTTGCGGCGTTCCGGTGATCTGCACCGGGGGCGGGCCGACCGACGAATTCACGCAGGAATCCTTTGCGCGACGCATCCGCAGCAGGCCGGCACGGATGCCGTCTGAGGGGTCCGAAGGCGGCGACTATCTGGAGCCAGACCTCGATCATCTCGTCGAGCTGATGCGGCAGGCGTTGCGCGAGCGCGACGGCGCGACCCGCATGGGCGCCGCGGGAACGGCTTACGTCGCGCAGAACTTGACCTGGGGGCGCGTGACGGACAGATTGGTGGAGGCGTTGTTCTCCTGATGCGCGGCAGGCCTGCTCACGGATCTCTATCTGCTGCCTGGGCGACGCTGGCGATTACATGATTCGGCCGGGCAGCGCGAAAAAGCGGCGATGAGCCGGATTCTCTATGTCAGCCACGACATCGCGCAGCCGCGCGGCGGGATAGGGGTCTTGTACGATCACGTCGGGGCGCTTCGCGAGCACGGGTTGGACGCCTTCATCGTGCACGCCACGCCGGGTTTCCGGTATCCCTTCGCCGGGGCCGACATCCCGGTGCTCGACGCCAGTTCGAACCTCAGGGTCTCGACCACCGATGTCCTCGTGGTACCCGAGGATCACCCGGCCGCGATCAGGAAGTGCCGCGTTCTGACCTGCCGCAAAGTGCTCCTCTGCCAAAACCATTTCTACGTGTTCCATGGCCTTGCGCCTGGCGAAACCTGGCGCGAGTTCGGGTTTTCCGCCTACATGTGCGTGTCGAGCCCGATCCAGCAGGCGCTGAAGCGGTGGTTCGGCGTCGACGCGAGCGTGGTGCGGCCAGCGGTGGACGATGTCTTCTTCAGCGAGGATCTCAAGCCGTTCGCGCGCCCCATCACGGTGGCCTGCATGCCGCGCAAAGGTCCGCACAATATCCGCCTGGTGCAGGGCTTGCTCGCGGCGGCCGGGCATGTCCACGGGAAGGACCTATCCTGGCTCGAGATCGAGGGCTTGTCGAAAGATCAGGTCGCAGCGCGCCTGCGCGATGCCCAGGTCTATGTCTCGACAAGCATCTACGAAGGCCTGGGTCTGCCGCCGCTCGAAGCGATGGCGGCCGGGTGTCTGGTGGTGGGATTCGCGGGTGGAGGCGGGCTCGATTACGCTACCACAGACAACGGCATCTGGGTCCCGGACGAGGACGCGTGGGCTCTGGCGAATGCATTGGAGCGAACCCTCGCCTCCTTGGACGATCCGGCCGCCGCGACTGCACTGGACGCGAAGCGCCGCGCAGGGCACGCGACGGCGCGCAACTATACCCGCGCCCGCTTCGAGCACGACCTGCTCGCATTCTGGTCCGCCTACCTCGGGAGCGCGAAAGAAGCATGAAAGAGAAAGCGCCACGGAGCACGCAGCCGCCGATCGAAGTCGATGTGCAACAGCTTCTCTACGCGGTCGTGAATGCCGCGGTGGGCAATGGGCTCGCGCCGCAGGGCGAGGTGGACTTCGCGAAGGACCGCGCGAGCAAGCCGCTGATCGTGGTGGCGGGCGCGCCCAAGGCAGGCTCGACCTTCCTGGTCAACACCCTCATCCGGATCACGCGATTGCGCTGGTTTCGACTTTGCGCGGCGTACTCCACCAACGAGCACGATCTGTATCTGCCCGCGCTATGCCTGATGAACCGTTATGGCTGCGTGTCGCAGTTGCACATGAAGGGGACGTTTCACAACGCGGCGCTGATGCGCACTTTCGGTATCCGGCCCATCATCCTCGTTCGGCGCATTGACGACATCGTAGTGAGCCTCCAGCACGATCTCAGGGAAAAGTGCCAGCGGGGATCCCTCGGCACGGGCCGCAGCGGGTACTCCTTCGTGTGGCAGGATCAATCGACGAAAGAGCTAAGCGATGAGCGATTGCTCGACATGATCATCGATCTGGCCGTGCCCTGGTTCGTCAACTTCTACGTTTCGTGGTATCGGCTTTGCGAACAGGGCGCGGTCGACGCACTCTGGGTGACGTACGAGGAACTATTCGGGGACAAGGAGAAGTCGGTGCGCAGCGTGCTGGACTTCCTGGGATTGCGCTACACCGCGGACATCGATCCGGGCATCCTCTCGCGCAAATACCGGACTTTCCGCGATGGCCGCGTCGGCCAGGGAGCGCTGACGCTTACTGCGGAACAACAACGCAGGTTGCGCGAGCTGTTTTCGCACTATCCCGGCGTTGACTTCGGCAAGTATGGAATTTGATCGTCACGCCTCTCCCGCTTTCATCGTCACGCGTCAGGTCAGGGAAGACCCGCTAGGCGTTTGCATCCATGGGTAATACGTTACGACAGCAGCTCGCCAGCGCTTTTGAGCTGCAAAAGGCGGGCCGGCTGGGAGAAGCCGAGGCGGGATACGCGGCGTATCTTGCGGCGTTTCCGGACGATCTCGGCGCGCTCAACAATGCCGCCGTGGTCGCGCTGCAAAACGGCGACCTTCCGCTCGCGGTCTCTCGCTTTCAGAAGCTCGTCGCGCTCGCGCCCCAGAAGGCGCACGCGCACAACAATTTCGGTTACGCGCTCATCGAGGCCGGTCGGCCCGAGGATGCAATCGAGCACCTCGACCGCGCGATAGCGCTCAACCCGCGCTATGCGACGGCGCAGAACAACCTGGGCATCGCGTACGAACGCATTGATCGTCGTTCGGAAGCCATCGCCGCCTTCGAGCGCGCGCTCGCGCTTGACCCGCGGTACGCGGACGCCGCGGCCAATCTGGCCGAAGTGTTGAACGGCGACGACGATACCTCGCGTGCGCGCGCGGCGGCGAAGCTCGCGCTGTCGGTGAACCCCGCGCATCTCGGCGCGCGCGTCGCCGTCGCGGTCGCCGACGCGCTCGACGGAGATCTCGACGGCGCGCGCCAGACGCTGGAGGCACTCGCGCCGACGAAGCCGCAACTCGCGGGCTTCTGGCGGGTGCTCGGCACCCTGCGATTCTGGGGCGGAGATTTCGAGGCTGCCGAGGCGGCCTCGCGGAGCGCGCTAACCCTCGATCGCAACGATCGTCAGGCCAAGTTCGTGGTGGCGGCGGCGCTGCTCGGGCGCGGCGACTACCGACGCGGCTGGCGGGCGCTCGAACAGCGGCCCGACGGTGTGTTCGGATCATCGCGCCGTTTCGACGACGTGCCGAGGTGGTCGGGCGAGTCCCTTGACGGAGCGTTGCTCGTGATTTGCGAGCAGGGGCTTGGCGACGTTATCCAGTTCGCGCGCTTCGCATCGGAAGCGCGCAAACGCGTCCGTGAGCTGTTGCTCCTCGCAGGGGGCCCGTGGCGGAGTCTCACTCCATTACTCGCCACGGTCCCGGGGATCGATCGGGTGATGACCGATCCCACGGCGGTCGCTGCGCTCCCAACGCGGCCGTCGGCGGTGGCATCGGTGCTTTCGCTTCCGTTCCTGCTCGGCATCGATACCGACGCCTTGCCGGGTGCGCTGCCGTATGTCTCGGTGTTGCCCGAGCGTGCGGCACTCTGGAAGCCTCGCCTCGCCGCGATCGACCGCCCACGGGTAGGGCTCGCGTGGGCCGCGTACGCGCGCCGCGACGTGGCGTACCTGACCCGACAGAAGACGATCCCCCTGCCGCATCTGGCGCCGCTGCTGGAGACGCGGGGCGTCAACTTCGTCAGCCTTCAGCTCGGTGCCGCAGGGAATCTCTCGTCGCTCGGCGATCTTGCACGAGCGGTGGCGAACTTCACCGCCGACATCCACGATTTCGGCGACACCGCCGCGATCATGGCGGAGCTCGATCTCGTCATCTCGACGGACACCTCGGTCGCGCATGTCGCGGGCGCTCTTGGCAGGCCGGTGTGGCTGATTGACCGGTTCAACACCTGCTGGCGGTGGCGCCTGGCCGCGGATCGTTCTCCCTGGTATCCGACGATGCGCATCTTCCGGCAGGAACGCTTTGGCGACTGGACCGCGCCGCTCGCGCGGGTTGCGGCAGCGCTCGCGACGTGGCGCTAAGTGCGAGCCCGCCTAGACCTGCAGCTCAGGCGATGACATCGATCCGGGCCTCCTCTCGTGCAAATGGTAAAGCGGGCTCGGATGCCTGCTGCGGCCGCGCTCACTTCATGGTCGTGGAGCAATAAGAGCAGTAGCCGGGGTTTCGATCTCCAGTTCCTTCATTACCGGCTCCTGCAGCGCCCAGGTCGTCTCGAGCGCAACGCCATCCTGCGCGCTGACATACGGCCGTGCGGCGTCGCGTAGCAGATGAACGGCATAGATCTCTTCCACTACTCCGGAAAAGCGCAGGAAGGCGACAGTCTTGGCGGTTTCGATGTTTACTACCCAGACGCCGCTGGCGCGCTGCGGATTTTTTTCCGTGACCTCGATTTCAACGGATGTATTGGAGGCGGCGCGCACCTGCGACAGACCGACGAAGGCGAACGGGCCCGCGAAGTCCAGCCCACGCGTGAAACCGGGGAGCCGGATCACCGTCTCGAGCTTGCCGGTCTGGAGGTCTACGGTCGCGAGACTGCCTTTCCCCGACTCGCACAGCCACAACCGGTCGCGGTAGAAGCGCGGAGAGTGCGGCATGAACAATCCGCGCGCGACCGTCTCGCCGCTCTCCACGTCGATCAAAACGCCGTTGCGTTTGTCGGCGCGCCACCCCCCAAAGATGTTGCTTTCACCTAACGCAGTAACGAACCGTGGGCGACCGTTCTGTAGCGCGAGACCGTTCAGGTGGCACCGATCGCCGGGCGCGTAGCCGGTGATGAACGGCGGTCGCCAGCGCGGGACGAAGCTGTGCGCCTGATCGAGCGTGGACAGGCACGAGAAGGACGTGTTGACGCACCAGTACTCCTCGCCCGAGAGTGCAATCTCGTGCATGAAGATCGCACCGGTGACATGCACGTTGCGCATGAGATACACGGCATCGTGAGCGTCCAGCGATCCGAAGCGCGCCGCAACCGCTGGCATGTTGCGGAACTCGTAGACGCGATCCCATCCTCCGACGACGATGCGTGTCGAGTCTACCGCCATCGCCATCGGCCGATTCAGGGCGACGAAATCCGTATGCAGTGTCTCGCGCTCGCTGCGTACGACGACGAGCATCGATGCGCGCTCGAGCGTGCTAACGAGCAGCGAACTGTGGAGCCGTTGAAGCAAACCGGGAAAGTTGCTCGTATGAACGCTGCCCAATGCTTCGGCGGAGACTGCGGCGGGTTCGGTCACGGGCGTGCCATCGAAGCGGACAGGAACGGCTGGAGATTGTATCAACCGACTATGCGGCGGCCGTGCATGGGTCCTCTTCTCACCATGCGCTCGAACGCCGCGGCGAGCGCCTCGATCGGCTCGCTGCGGTCGACCAGCCGCGGCAGCCCTTCGCCGATGCGCGAGGACAGGGTCTCGCGATACACTGGATCGCGCGCCACGTGCAATGCGATCTCGACGTACTCCTCGGCGTCGCGCGCAATCAGCTCCTCGACGCCGACGATGCGAAGCATCGCCGCGCTCTGGCGGCCGCGCATGAACCGACCCGGCAAAGTGACGATCGGCAGCCCCGATGCGAGCGCATCGAGGCTCGAGCTGCCGCCGCTCCAGTGCAGCGTATCGAGCATCACATCCGACACGCGCATGACCTGGCGGAAATCGCGCTGGCTCAGTAATGGCAGCAGCTTGATTTGCTGGCGTGCCGGCAGGCCGCGCGTCTTCATCCCCGCTAGCAGGCGGTCCAGGAATGCCTGTCTCTGTCCCCTGGTCATCCCGGCGAAGAAGACCAGCACCGCGTCGTCGTCGCGCGCTAGCACGTCGAAGAACAGAGCGTCGGTATCCGGGTGGATCTTGTGGAGCAACTGCGGACAAAGATAGATTCGCTTGTCGCGAGGCAGCCCGAAGCGATCGCGCTCGGCGTTCTCGACGCGCGGCGGTCGCGGGTAGCGAGTGCCGAGCCCGGGTAGCAGCACCAGCTCCTCACGATAGTGCGTAGCAGCGTCCGCCGGCTCCATGTCGCCGCACGACAGAAAATAATCGACTAAGGCGCTGCCTGTGGTCACCGGGTGCCCCCACGCGGCGCACTGCACCGGGGCCAGACGCAGATTCACCAGCAAACTGCTGTTAGGCGTCATCCCCACGTCGAGAAATACGAGGATATCGAGTGCCAGCGATTTCGCGGCCTGCGCAAGCTCTTCGGTGGGGCCGACAACGGAGACGGGTTCATCGCTTGCCTGGGCGAGCGCTTCGGCATGCGGATCGGGAAGACCTCCCGTAAACAGCGTGCATACGTGAAAGCGATCGCGCGGCAGATCCGTGATCCAGCTCCCGAAATAGTCGCCGATCGTAGACCCGCGCAAATTCGAAGAAAGGAAACCGACCCGTATCTTGGTCGACCGTTCGCTCCGCGGCCTCACCGGCGCCTGCAGCTCGGGCACGGCCGCACCGAGCAACGCGGCCAGGAAATCGCTGTAGCTCGATTGCAGCGCGCGATCGTCCCCGCCCTGGTAAGCGAGATAGAAATTAGCCATGTCGGCGCGCAGAACGCCGTGCGGCCGAGCGAGCCAACGCGATTTCCTCGCGTGCAAACGCCCGAGAGCCTCGCCGAACCGGTTGCGCCACATTCTCAGGTCGGCGCTACCGCCATAAATCGGAGGGAGTATGAGCGCTTCGGTGACTGCCGCGGCGATGTTGTCGGGATCGAGTGCGAGCGCTCGTTGACAGGCTTCAATCGCTGCGTCCGCGTTGTTCTGCTGCACGAGCACCTCTGCCAACGCCACATGCAGCACGGATTGGCTCGGGTCGAGCGCGCAGGCACGCTGCAGTACCGGTTCCGCCGCATCGTACCGCCGCTTGGCGGCCAGCGCCTTGCCGAGCCGTCCCCAGTGCAAGGCAACGGCCGGCTCCAGCTCGACCGCACGCTTGAAGGACGAGATGGCTTGCTCGCCCTGCCCCATCTCCAACTGGTGTTGGCCAAGCAGCACCCATTCTTCCGCGTTGGCTGGTGCAGGATGCTCGCGCTGCTCTTCGGCCGCCACGACCGAATCTGTCGGCAGCAAGAGCGCCGAGGCGGAACCGGCGTTAGAGGTTTCGATCATTCTCCGCCTTCACTCGGCAAGGCTCTGCTCCAAGCCCTGGATCAGCACGAACTTTCTGCGCCGCGGGACGAGAACCGCCGCCGAAACCGCCGGATCCCAGAAATCGAGCGGCGTCGGCGGCCTCTCTCCGAGATACGTCGCGGGCGCAAGCACGCCCTTCGGCGGCGCCAGGTCCTCGCCGTGCGCGAGGCGGCGGACGAGCGCCGGAGCCTTGGTGATGCCCTGCTTCACGAGCGCGGCCGCGCGATGGTTACCGTCCCTGAGCACGAACCGCCCGCCCACTTCGGCGACCTGCACGTAGGAGGTCGCGATCTCGACAATAAACCCCATATGGATGCCGCGTGGCACTTCCCGGGCGGCGAAGCCCACCACGCGCAAATTGCTATCGAGGGAGCCGACCACGGCTACATTGCGGAGGGAATCGACCTGATAGGACAACGGCTGCGGATCCGGGATCGGCAGCGTGATGTCGGCGAGCGCCGGAAGGTCGTTGGCATCCAAACGAGTGATCCTCGCGTCAGGCTCCGTTACGACCGTGTGTTGCACCACACACACTCGCGTGAGATCGACGATGGCGATCTCCCAACCCTCGTCGCGGAAGGTCTTGAACCGCTCGTTCCCATAGAGCTCCGCACGGTGTGCGTGCAGGACGTCCGGACAAGGCGCGACGATCGGCGAGAGCGCCTGAAATTTCTCGCGCGCCGCGACAACGGCTCGCGCGGCTGCGACGGCTTGCCGTTGCTCGCCGGTCAGTTCCAGGTCTCGGCGGTGCGAGGTCAGTACCCCCCTCGCCTGCTTGTCGGAGAGCCAACCCAACAGGGCTCGTGCAGGGCGCAGCACCGGAGCTTCGGGAGCCATAAGTCGGCGGAGCATAGCGCGGGGCTGGTGCCCGCTCAATAGCGGCGCGATTCTCAACGATGCAGGGCCGAATTCATCGGGTCATTGCGCGTATCCAAGTTGCGCCGCGACGTCCCTTACTTCCGCTGCGGCCAGCGCCGCGCGGTCACGCTCATCGAGGGATATTGCGCAGGCGTCGGGCTCAGGGTCGCGATCGGGTCGCGCCGGGCTGGGGACGCCCCCGATGTATGTCTCAATCGCAGCGCGGTCGAATCGCCCCGCGTCGATCGCGACATGCGCCGCCAGCGAGGCGATCGCCGCTTCGGGATCGGCGACGATGTCCTCATATCGCCACAGGCGCACCGAAGAGCCTGCAAGACAGGTGCGAGCCAGTGACAATGACACCGTCGCCCAACGGCTGAGGAAGACCTCGGGCCGCGACTGGTAGTCCTTTTCGTAGAACGCTGTGCCTTTGATTGAGCGCAGCGCTGCCTCAGGGTTGCGGACCAGAACAATAATCGCCGCGTTGGGAAAAATCATCTGGAGCAACTCGACTGCGCCTCCCGTGTATCGGATCTCCTTGAATCCCCATCGCCGGTAACCAAGCTCCGCTGCTGGCACCGCGAGCGACCGCAGCAATGCGGCCCGCGCGCCTTCCACGAACGCTTCGTGCGGCGGGTTGACGTTCGGGATCCAGCTGTTCCACCCTTCGCTCGTGAATCGGTCGAAGTGGCGCGCGCCCTCGGTTTCGATCCACTTAGCCATCCCCGTCACCATGCGCTGCAACCCATCGAGCAGCAAGCCGCCGTGCTCGCCCCAGATCATGATCTCGCCGGTCGAGATCAGCAGTCGTTGGAGGAGCGTGCTGCCGGTCCGACTGCCTCCCGCCAACACGAACACGGGTGGTCCGCTCGGGTCCACGACTAGGTCAAGTATTCTGAATCACGGTGTTCGGGAACTTGGCCGAGAAGTCCGATGGACGCGTGCAGTCTGGCCTGGACGTCGGCCTCGGCAGTGGACATGGAATGAGCGGCAGAGATGCGTTGAAAGAGAGAGTTTAACGAAAAAGCGGTTCCATCGGTACCAAAGCTCTGGAGCGACGAATTCATCGCGGACCCGGAAGTCGAGCAGTACTACTTTGCGTCTCGCGCGACCTCACGGGCGAAACGCGGCAACTCTACAGCGAGGGCTCCGAATTGGCAGGGTGCGTCGACGGCGGGTGCAGAAAGTATTCGCGCACGCGAGCGATATGCGCCTCCCCAAACTGGCTGAGCACCGTGGCCCGCGCGGCGTGGCCTACGCGGTGGGCAAGGGAACGATCGGTCCGCAAGCCTTCGATGTAACCGATGGCTTCGTGGTGCGTATCGAAGAGGAATCCGTTAGTACCATGCTCGATCAACTCGCGGTAGCCCCCGCTGCGGCCTGCGACCACCGGCAGCGCGCAAGCCATCGCCTCGACGACAACCCGACCTGAGGCTTCGCGCCATATCGGGTCCGTGCGGTAGACGAAAGCGTCGAGCGACTGCAGGAAGGTCGGCGCTGGGACGGCGCCGGCGGCCAGCAATTCGACCGCCGGGTTGCCGCCGAGGCGTTCACGCAGCACCGTAGCGCCCATCAACCGGACGTGAATGCCGCGCGCGACCAGCTGGCGATACAGCCGGACGTCCTGAGGGTGGTGCTTGTAATCTTTGTCGCGGCTCAAGCGCCCAACGACAAACGCGTCGGAGCCATGGGGTCGTGGAGCGGATCGGAACAGATTGAAATCGTAAAACCCCCAATCGACGAATCCCGCCATTTGCGCCGATGCGCGGTGCGTTGCCGATGGAAACACGAGCTCGGGCTTCGGGAGCGCGGCTTCCGAGGCAAACTCGAGTAGGTTCCGCAGTATGTGAAGTTCGGGGGTGTTGTACACGATGATCACGCGATCCGGCCGTGCGCGCGCGAGCCAGTGCCTGCGTTCGGCGAACGTCCCCAGAAGGACCAGCGTACCGCCAAGAGGCAAGGTGCCGCCGGCAGGATCCAGCCGGCGGAACGGGTAGCCCGTGAGCGCGACATCGGGGTCGCGTTCTGCCCAGAGAATCACATCGGCGTCGGTGGAGAGCAGCGCGTGATAGTCCAAGGCCCGTCGTTCGCTGCCGCCGAATGCGCTGGCGAACGGATTGACCAGATGGATCGTCGTCCTAGACACGGCACTAATTAGTTGGCGAGCATGTTCTCAAGTGCGATCCAATGAGATCCCTGCGGGCGAGCTGCTTCCATATCCCAGTCGACGCCAGCGCGCCGGTCAGCTGCCCGGAAGATAATGGATATCCCGAAAAAAGAGGTCCTTCCACGAATCAGGTTTCGTCCTGATGACGCCGGTGCCGGCCCTGAACGACGCGAACTTGAGGACGTTTTCGGGTGTCCGCGTAAACCGGAGCTGGGGATCGGCCAGCATCCTGGCAAGACCTTCGACCGACATGCTCTTCTCGCCCGTCATCTCCAGATAGATTGATGCTGCAGTACTCTTGTTGTTGTTGATGAAATCGGTGGCCTCGACCAATGCCGCCAGGAACGCAGCGTACAGCTTCGGATTCTGATCGCGGAACTTCGACGTGGTCCATGCCAGGATGAACGTCTGTGGGCCGCCCCAGACGTCGTAGGAATTCAGCACCGTGCGTACGCCGGCGTGCTTGAGCTCGTCGTACTGGAACGGCGGCGACGCAAAGTGCGCCGTGATCTCGCTGCGGCTCGACAGCAGTGCCTGCACTGCCGTCGGGTGCGCCATGTTGACGGTCAAGTGATCGAACTTGCTCCAGTTCGCATCACCAAAGGCTTGCGCCGACGCGAGCTGCAGCGTAACCGCTTGCGAGGATACCTTCACGCCCGCGATCGCAATTCGGTCCTGATCCGTGAGGTCCTTGATGCTCTTGACGCTAGGGTTGCGGGTGTTGAGAAGCATGGGCATCGAGTTGAGAGCAGCGACGCCTTTGACGCCCAGTGAGTCGCGCGTGCGGTCCCACAAGATGACGAAGGAACCGAGCCCTCCTGCGACGAAATCAAGATTGCCCGAAATGATCCCGTCGTTGGCAACGGCGCCGTCGGCGTAGGTGTTCCAACTGACGGTGACGTCGCCCAAGCCTTGCGCCCTTGCGTGCTTCTCGACGAGCTTTTCGTGCTCCATCACCATGATTTGCAGATAGCCGATGCCGTATTGACGCGCTACGCGCAGGCCCGTCACCTCGGCCTGCGCGGAAACCGCGAGCTGCGAAGCGAACAGGATGGCCAGTGCGGGCGCGATTGCAGAGAAGGTGCTCTTCATCGTCCTTGGGTCGCCTTTCACGCGGGGGTGTTTCAGTTGAGCGAGGGTTCGCGAATTGCATGGTTGTCAGGATTGTCAGCAATCTGTAAGATAAGCGCCGCTAAAAAGGGAACGACCCGCATTTCGAACCCTGGGGAAACGATGTCGGCTGCTGGCGGTGCGGAAACGATTGGCGCCCGACTCGCGGCGACCGCCAGAAGTTTCCCCGAGAAAATGGCGGTTGTCGAGGGCTCCTCGGCGGTCACCTTCAGGCAACTCGATACTGCCGCAACGGCTATCGCACAAGCTATCCAAGCGGTGCGGCAGAGCCTTCCGGGACGTGTCTGCCTGTTCTTCGAGGACAAGCTCCCCGCGATCAAGGCGATCTTCGGGGCAGGCAGGAGCGGCTGCGCGTACATTCCCGTGGACGCCGGGGATCCCGAGGAGCGCTTGCGCAGCATCGTTTTGGACAGCGAGCCTGCCGCGCTGCTGACCGAGCACAGCTTGCTCGATCGCGCCCGGGCGATTGCACCCTCCGGGTGCACGATCATCGACATCGCGCGCTTGCAACCGGCCGAGGCGGCTTCGCCGCAACCCGAAGTATCCCCCGATGCGCCGGTGTACCTGTATTACACGTCCGGATCCACCGGCCGGCCCAAGGGCGCGATCCAGACCCACCGGAATCTGCTGTTCTTCGCTGACGCTTATGCCCGGGCGCTCGCGATCGGCGAGCACGATCGCTTGTCCTTGTTGTACACGCTGAGCTTCAACGCGGCCAACATGGACATATTCGGCGGCTTGCTCAGCGGCGCCACGCTTTGCGCGTACGACATGCGACGCGACGGCATCATCGCGCTCGCGGACTGGCTCGATCGTGAGCGAATCAGCGTGCTTCATTGCGTGCCGACCGTCTTCCGGGAGCTTAGCAGCCGTCTGGCACCGGGGAGGCTGCTTTCTCAGCTCAGAGTGATCGATCTCGGCGGAGAAGCGGTATTCGCGAGCGACGTCGATCTCTTCCGCGCGCACACGCAGGAGCGGTGCGTTTTCGTCAACCAGCTTGCTGCGACCGAGGTCGGACTGATCGCGCAACACGTAGTCGAGCACGGCAGCCCGCGCACCTCCGATTCCGTCGTTCCGGTCGGTCGATGTCCCGAGGGTGTGCGGGTCGAGATCCGACGCGACGATGGCGGCGCGGCGGACGCCGGCGAGGCGGGTGAAATTGTCGTCTGTAGCCCGTACGTCAGTCCCGGTTATTGGCGCCGGCCCGAGCTCGATGCGGTGGCTTTTGCCGCCGATCCGCGCGATCCGGGCAGCCGGCTGTATTTCACCGGCGACCTCGGGCGCATCGATGAGCACGGCGGGCTGCACTTTCTCGGCCGCAGAGGCAGCCGAGTCAAGATCCGCGGTCACACGGTCGATCTGGCGGAGGTCGAAGCGGGGCTCGCGGCGTGTGCCGGGGTGACGAAGGCCGCCGTGCTGGCGGTGGGCGGGGAGGGGCCGACGGAGCCCGGGCGGCTGGTGGCCTACCTGGTGGTCGGGCGCGAGGCGGAGCGCAATGCGACGCTTATTCGCCGCCGCCTGGCGGGGCTACTGCCTTCCTACATGTTGCCCAATGGCTACCTGTTCCTGGACGCGCTTCCGCTGACCGCGAGCGGCAAGATCGATCGCAGGGCACTGGGGGCGATAGCGCCGCCCGAGGCGAACGGGGAGCGCGAGATCGAACCGCCCCGCGACGACCTGGAGCGCTCGATAGCGGGCATCTTCGAGCAGATGCTCAAGGTCGCGCCGATCGGGCGCGACGACGATTTTTTTCTGCTCGGTGGGGATTCGCTGTCGGTGGTCGAGCTGCAGATGCGCTTGCGCGACACTTTCGGCGCAGCTCTCGCGAACCCGAGCGAAGGCGCCACCGTGGCCCGTATTGCCGCCGAAATCCGATGCCAGCGCGCCGCAACGCCAAGGGCCGCGCAGTCGATCCCGCTGCTCATCCCGCTGCGTCGGCACGGCAGCAAACCGCCGCTTTTCCTGGTGCACGGCAGGCTCGGGCAAGCACTCGTCAGCCCGCATTTCCTGAACCTGCTCGGCGCCAACCAGCCCGTGTGGGGATTCCAGGCGATGGGCGTTGACGGCTTGCGGTCGCCGCAGCCGACGATCGAGGCCATGGCGGGGGAGTACCTGGCGGAGATGCGAAGGGAGCGCCCGCAAGGGCCTTACTTTCTCGGCGGGTTATGTGCCGGGGCGTTTGTTGCCGTCGTCATGGCGCGCCGGCTGCGGACAGAGGGCGAGCGCGTGCTTCCCCTGTTGCTGCTCGATCCGCCGGAACGTCCATTCCCGGTCCGCGAAGGGGAGCTGACCGACGAGCGGTTGCTTGCGAGGCTGAAACGGCGCCAGGAGGCGGGCCGAATCAACGGCTCCATCGATGATCCGGCGCATGCTCAGGCGGTACGCGCCTCGCGAGCATTCGAGCACGCGATCAGAGCCCATGAAGTCCAGCCGTACGAAGGCCCCGTGTGCATTCTGTCCAGCCATGAACGCATGGCCGGTATCGATTCGTCGCGATTGAAAAAGATTTTCCCGGGACGGGTTGAACGCTTTGAAGTCGGCAGAACGCACCCCGAAGTGCTCGAGCCGCACAATCGTGCTTTCGCCGTGGCGCTGGAACGCTGTCTGAGCGTGATCCACGAATACGCGGACGACCCGCGGCTTCCCCATCTTGCGCGTGCGGATTCTCCCAGCGCAATCCCTTGAAGCCCGGCACGACGCCGCCGGTGATACCCGTGGCCCCGACTTCGCTGGAGGAGCTCAAGGCCGCGCTCGACGCGGTGCGAGAGCTCCTGGAGTTGGCGCCGCAACGCGCTTCCGTTTATCTGGACCTGCACGTGTTCTGCACCGACCTCGGGCAGATGGTGGACGCCCGGATCCGCGAGGTGGACCCTGGCGCAGAAATCACGCCGGAGCAGCTCGAATCGGTGTGCATTCTGCTCGGACCGTACCGCAACCTGACTACGTTGACGTGCGCGGTTCTCGGCCTTCACCCGCAATGCGCGGTGCTGAACCATGCGGGCGTGCGCACGCTCCAGAACCCGCGGCTGAACTTCCTGGCGGGTTACTCGCCCGACAAGTTCTCCGAGTTCGTGCGCTATGCCGGTTTCGCGTCCCGCGGCGGAGCCCGCGGTACTTATGGCGGTGACATCCGCCTTTCGCACGCGTTCGA